>Ga0222695_1000071_pt1 | contig 65181 bp, 53 predicted proteins | sample AntAcemetage1398_FD_179834 | JGI IMG/M metagenome (GOLD analysis project Ga0222695, IMG submission 179834) | Saline water microbial communities from Ace Lake, Antarctica - #1398 | ecosystem: Environmental > Aquatic > Non-marine Saline and Alkaline > Saline | place: Antarctica: Ace Lake...
TTTTCTGAATCTGTTTTCACCCTGTGAAATAATCCCGATACATCGGGATTCATGCTTTGCATGATTTCACTGGGTAAATCCATTTCATCAGTGTTAATCTGCGTTCTATTCTTTCCGTTTACTCAGCAGTTACATAATAAAACTTTTTTCCTGATGGTATTGAAGTTGTCCAACTAGTATCACTAAATGAAACTGTCTGTTCGAGTTCAAACCCGCTTTGTGGATAGTCGGATGAATAAATGTGATATGATGTAGCTCCTGAAACTTCATTCCAGGAAATGGTTACTGATGTATCAGAAACTACGATCGTTACATTTGTTGGTGCACTAAGTGGTCCTGCAATATGGAAACCAAGATAACTAAAAGTATCAACATCGTAAACAATCCATTCAGAATCAGTTGCATTAGTTCCTGCCGATGAGGACCAATCAGTATTTCCAGCAGTGATAGTTGATTTTCTCACAAGTGTATGCTCTTTTGTTGCATCAGTTACTCCAGCAACATCCCAGCCTGAAACTGGATATGAACCCAAAACTCCTATTCCATCAATAGGTGTACCATCACTGGATTGAAGGCTTACATGGTCATTGCCATTCCAATTGGCAACACCACTTGTAGTATCCGTAATTGCCAGAATATCAGCATCTGCATTTCCACGGGCAATTACATAAACTTCTCCATTTGGTAGAGTTCCCGATAGATTCAAAGTAGTATAAGGCGTTGTAGCACCATTGCTGTACAAAACTACTTTATATCCGCTGAGATCAACAATTGACCCTGTTCCATTATAAATTTCAAGAGCTTTATTATAGCTACTTCCTTCAATATATTCGGAAATAAAGAGTTCTGTTATTGTTTGAGTTCCGGTTATGGAAAAGAAGCTGTCGCTTACATCATATGGAATTCCATCGTTTGAATCGGAAATCCTGATCTTATAATCACTGGCAATTGTCTCTTCTGAAGGAATATCCCATTGCCATAATCCATCATTTTCTGTCGAACTGATCAGTTCTGTATAACCTCTAACAGTTGCCTTATAAAGCTCGACTTTGACATTGTCGGTAAAATCGCTGGAAGTCCAGGTAATATCATAAGAATTTCCGCGATCCCATTCTTCGTCTCCATTTGGAGAAGTAACTGTAATTGTCGGATTGATTGCAGAATGACTTCCAAGATAACTGAAAGTATCAACCGGATATTCATCCCATTCACCATTAGAACGAGGATCTTGCGGTCCGCTTAGAGGTTCCGTAACAGTTGATTTCCTTACATAAGTTACATCTTTAGCAAAATCAATATCACCGGGAATTCCAATTCTGTCTATCTCAACACCATATTTAAGCAAACGAACCTGATCATTTCCGTTGAAATTAATAACCCAATTATCAGTGTCATCAGCAACATCAAGTATTGCCTGAACTGCTACTGAGTTTGCCAGCACAAAAACATCACCATGAGCTAAAGTTCCGCTGTAGTTATATGTATAATCCCAATCTTCATTACCGTCTACATCTTTTTCCAGACTATAAGCAGAAAGGTCAACGGATGCTCCGGTTCCATTAAAGATCTCGATTGCCTTATTATAGCTACTTCCTTCAATATATTCGGAAATGAAAACGTATCCAGAGGGTTGTCCACCAACCACACTGGCAAAATCTGCATACACAGGAAGATGATCTGAGGCATAGTAAAGTGCATCTGCAACCGAATCCGGAACTGCGGAATTAGTTCCATCATTTACTGAAAGATTAAAATGAGCTCCATCATTTCCGAAGGAAGTGAAACTATTGGAACTATATTCGATTCCCGAACCGTTGTTTATTCCATAACTTCCAAAAATGAAATCAAATTTGTCATCCAGTCCACCAGTTGCACCATAACCAAAGTTCTCAACACGAGTAGATTGTGAATGAATTGCTGAATAATTAGAATTATTGTGCCAACTTCCGACTGCTGTGCAAAGATCTTGAGATCGTCCGATATTATTTACCTCATCTTCAATGAATTTTTGATAACCTGTTTCGCTGCTTGTATAAAAATTCATATCTCCAACAATGATAAATTCCGTTCCTTCAGGAAGGGCATTCAGGTGATTTCTCAGAATTGTCACTGCTGCTAAACGTTCTGTTTCAAAATCTTCAGAAGCTTTCAAATGGCAACTGTAAAACCTGATTAGATTTCCATCTATATTCATCACATATTCAGAAATATCACGAGGTGATGTATCAATCTCATCCTGGCTGACCAATGTGCCGAGGGAAGTCTTATAATACAGCATATTATTCAGATCGGTATCGAGGACAAACTCAGCTTGAGCATAACCTCCATTCGCATCATTTAATACAGAAAGCATCGCGGTTGCTCCAGCTTCGGAGATAATTTCCTGACAGATTACAATATCAGGTTCAATTTGTTCAAAAACAGTTTGAAAATGAGAAAGACGTGAGGTCCCATCAAAATTTAGTGAATTATAACTCATCACTCTAAAATTTGTGTCAGCAAAAATTACTGTTATCAAGAATAATGAAATTATTAAAATAATTACAGTTTTGTTTATCATATATAATATAAAGTAAGGCAGAGAGAAATATCCCTCTGCCTTTTTGATATTGGTTAATTAATGTTTTAATTCGTTGCAGTTACCATGTAGAAATATTTAACACCGCTAGCTGCGCCAACATCTGTGTAGGAATTTGTAACTGAGGTGTCGTGAGCTGTTGTACCAAAGTTGTAAGGATCAGTAGAACGGAAGATGTTATATCCTGTTGCTCCAGCAGACGCTGTCCAGTTAAGATCAATGTCAGCTCCGTTTACAGTAATTATTAAATCTACAGGTACTGGAGGGGCAGCTTGATTTACTGCACCTGGAGTTGGAAGTGCTTGAGCATATGTGCTTGTATTTCTAAGTCCACCTGAACCGTTTGGAATACGCTGGCATGATTCTGTATCTTTATTGCCATTACCATTCTCATTAACCTGTGGTTCACCTGCATTCAATAATACTAATAATTCCGGATCATCAGCATCACTAGTATCATATACAATTGCATCAACAAGATTTACAGTTGTTACAGCAGTTCCGTTAGGAAAATCTGTAGCATCACCAATGTAAAGAGCAACCGCATCAGGTCCGTTCTGTAATCCATTAGTAGTAAACTCAACTAAGTCTACATTTGGAACTGAAGCACTACCGATGACAAAATATCCATTTGCAGTAGTAGAATAAGTGTCTAAATCAAAAGCATCATATGAAGCATCTGTTGTGCTCCCATTATAAAGAACAACAACATAACCATCAAGAGGGGTATTTCCCGCACCTCCATCATATAGTTCAATGAATTCTAAAGCATCTGTTCCAGGTGTATCAGAATCTATTTCGTTGATCATAATATCCTCTGAAATTTCAGCAACAACGATATAATCTACTTTAATTTCAATATCTTCATTCGAGTCATCGTCAGTAACTTTTAAGGCAATTGTATAAGTACCGATAGTTGGAAATTCGACAGCAGGATTAGCTACAAATTCATCATCATATTGACCATCAGCATCCAGATCCCATGCATATGAATATGGTGTTGCTCCACCTGTAGTAAGGTCTGTAAAGTTTACAGTAGTTCCAGGTGTTACATTTGTCTGATCAGCTTCAAAGTCTGCCACTAAAGGGGGATTTCCTTCAATAATAGAAAGGTTATCTACTTCCCAGTTTCTATACATACTAACTTCATAACGATATTTAAAAGCAATATAAACTGATGTTCCTGAAATTGCTGATAAATCTACAATACCTGAAGAAGCCCAGGTTTGTGAAGCACCCGGATGAGTAAAAGCTAATTCCGTCCATGTATAACCGGATGGATCACCTAAACCCGGATAATCTGCTGAATAATAAAGTTTTAAGTAATTAGTTGCATTATCTGTACCATAGTTATACCATGTGTCAAAAGTTATAGTTTCATTAGCATAACTATCAAAATCTATTGCTGGAAGTATTAACCAGTCTTCTTCAGTTTCTCCGGAATTATATCCACTCATATATGCAAAACCATTCATGTCAAAATCGTCCCATATCCAATATTTTGTTGAACCGGAATCACTATAAGTATAGCAAATTCCCAGGTCAGCATCAAATGGTTCAGTATAGGGAAGAGTTGTAGATTGCGCGTCAAAAACTGTATAACTTTGTTTTGCAGAAGTTGAACTTTCGGGAACATTATCTTCAGCATATATTTCATAATACACAGTTGTTAAGTCAGATTGTGCTGGAATATCTGAATTTGTTGTATAAGTATCACCACCAGAATTGGACATATTAATTGTATAAGTTAAACTTCCTGAAGCCAATCCCCAATGTAATGCAACTAAACTAATTGTTCCATCAGAATCCGTAACATCTGCGGAAATAGAAACAGTAGTGGAAGACGTTATATCACCAGCCGGAGTTCGTGCTATATTGGTGATAAAGGGAAGAGCATTTCCACCAAATGTATGAACACCTAATCTTTCAGTTGTGCCTGGAGCTGCATTGTCAACGTTGGTTATTGTTACTTCCAACCATTCACCGGTACCATCTAAAACACTCATATTTAAGTTGCCAGTAAGGACACTTGATTTTCGATAAAATGAAGTTTCATCACCCCATTTACTTTTTGCGATGCTACCATAAATACAATCGACCCTGTCAGACCAATCATTAGTTCCACTTGTCAGAGCTACAGGATCATCACCATTGAAATAGGTAGCTGTTGTATGTGTTCCAGTTGCATATGAGGGTAAAACTGCTGATGAATTCTGAAATAGAATTACCTCACCCACAGCAATAGAGGTTATACCAATATCGCTTAGTTTACTGAAATTTGTAGGTGATCCCGATGGCGTATCAGTACCAGACCATCTAGCAATGTAATAATCTGTAAGGTCAACTACTGCATCTCCAACATTTGTTACTTCAATCCATTTGTTATTACTCGCACCTTCGTAATATTGAGATATTATTACATCACAATAGCAAAGTGAAGCTATGAAAATGAATGATATAAAAAGCACTATTCTTTTCATTTTATCTCCTTTTTTTTCTTTAATTTTTTGTTAACATATTATATAAAACATTATTTTTTCCATAATAAATACACAATGTGTATGAAGGAATCGTAAATTTTTTTGTCAAATTTTTTATTTAAATTGAATGTAAAAAAAGAATTCAGTAGAAGTCAATTGTAAAAAAATTCTGATGCCCGATAATTAAGTATATCGTTCTTATCAGTTAGGAGTTAAAAGATATAGATAAAAAAGGTGGTAGGTGCAGGTTTTATCCTGCACGATTAATAACACTATGCCGCCATCCGCAAGGTTTCTTTCAGGCAGGACTTCATAATACACCAGCAGGTGGAATGGAGTTCAGTATGAATAAATAGAAAAATGGTCACACTGAACCCCATCACACCAGTAGATGGATGAGGTCCAGGCTTTGAATTATCTTGTCAAAAGTCGAAGAGCTTATGATAAGTTATGTGGGAAATTGGAGAAAACAAGTCCAGGCAGAGAATACAAAGAAAATATTCCACGCAGAGTACGCCCGTCTTCGTCCCGATGAATCGTGACTACGCCGTGGCAGGCAGAGAAAATATTAAGGTAAAGAAATTAATTAAGATTTTTTCATCTGCGATGATCTGATGAATCAGTGTTTATCTGCGTGCTGTTCTTTTTTCTCTTATAAATGAATCCTCACAATCAGTAATAGTAAAGAAGTTACACTTCAGACTGGACTTCATAGTCCGCCAGCTGGCGGAATGGAGTTCAGTATGAATTAATGAAAAAATCGTCGCACTGAACCCCATCACATCGTAGATGGATGAGGTCCAGGCTTTGATAAAAAAAATCCTGATAACCAGTAACGGTTACCAGGATTTCACGGGGTTAATCTGTGTCCTATTACAAAAAAACCCTCTCGTAAATTGGAGAGGGTTTTAAATGAGCTAATTCGAATTATTATTGAATAAGAAGTTTTTTGGTTTCTTGATAGTTCTCAGTTTTGAGTTGATAGAAATACACACCATTAGCAAGGTCGTTTATTTGCCAGACTTCTGTACAGTCATCATCGACCATCATATCTTCATTTATGACTTTCTGGACCAGTTTGCCCTTTATATCATAAATATTAAGGGAAACAGGACGCAATGTTCCTTCCAGCCCACCAATCGTGAACTTAAAGGTAACATTCTGTCCAAGGCTGACAGGGTTCGGGTAAATATCATTGAGGAAAGAATGTACAATAGTATTAAGTTGTCCGTCACCATCTACATCAACCGGATCGTATTGGATCGAGCCATAAATATCAGTTGTTCCACCAAGGTTCACGGACTCAAGCCAGTAATAATAGGTTGAATATAAAGCATCTGCAGATCTGTCTTCAAAGGAGTATTCATTTGGCTCTGTGGTTGTGCCATGTCCGGGAATCAGAGACATATTTATCTGCTCAGCATCAGAGAAATCATCTTCATGAGCACGATAAATATTGAAACCAATAACGTCAGTTTCTGAGGCAGTTGCCCACTGAATAGTCACGAACTCATTTGCAAAGAGTGCTGTAAAGGATGAAAGCTCGACAGGAAGAGTTGCATCGCCGGCATCGCGAGGATTGATTCTATAGAAAGAACCGTAATTATCCCAATCAACTACACCTTGAATATCCTGATAGGTTGCCCCAACGATCAGTAAAAACGTGCCGAAATGATAATCTACATTATCACCAACAATGAAATAATAGTCAGTTTTTGCACCAGACCACATACAACGATACTCATAATCTGCACTACTGTATGAATCCACATAGAAATTCTCAATTTTTACGAATTGACCTTCCCATGATTCTGCGGGATTCGTGTCTACTGCAATTGTTTCGTTTATATCTGAACCGTTGATTACTGTAGGTCCGTATGGTGCGTTGCCGGTTGAAATCGTGCTGATTAAAGTCGGATATTCAAGCTCAGTCAGGCCATTATACGTTGTGCGGTTAGCTGTAATTAATACCTCATCTCCAACATCGACTAAAGCGTGAAAGCTGTAACTATATATTACAACACCGTTATATGCACCTGTGGCATCGCTTACCCAGACAGAATTATTAGCATCATTCGCTGAGATTATACCGGTAAATGTCGCAATATGCGTGTCATCGATCAACCCACCGGGATTGAGAGTATTTGTATAAGAGATAGAAGTGATGCCGGCATAGAAATCATAGGTTGATTTGGCACCATCAGAGAGTGCATCCAATGTATTGTCATCTGCCATAGCAGTTGAAGCTCCGGAAAGATGGACGAGTTTTGCATTGGTTCCATCAATTGTTGCATTGGTAAAAGTAATTGTTGCAGTACCCGTAAGCTCGAAATCTGAAGCAGTTACCGTTGTTAAATCCAAATTATAGAAAACTTCAAGTTCATCAGAACTAATTGCATAAGCTTTCTCGATTGCGGGAGTTGCACCACCTTCATTTATAAAAGAAAAGTCATCATAGTATACATATCCACCATAATCACCGTTACTTTCTTTGTATGCTCTAACTTCAAAATAGAATTGTGTAGCTCCAACAGGAGCAGTGACTACATTTGAATAATGTATCCAGTTTGGATCATCAACAGAATAAGGAATGTCAATTACTGAACCGACACTACCTCCAGTAGCATTTTTCCAATATGACCATAATCTTGTTCGTGCATGATCATCATTATCAAGATAATAATAACTAATTGTATAATCATTCCCAGCAGTAATTCCAGTTGTATACTCATGCCCAAAATCTTTGGTGCTACCAGCTGATTGATGTGCAGCCGAATAAGTACCTCCATGAATGATTGTAGATTCCTGAGTAATATTTTCAACCTTACCCCAATCATCTGGAACGCCTGTAGTCCATAATTCAAGATCGCCATTGGTAATCATATTCTGTCCAAAGCAAAGCGAAGCGATGAATATGAACGATACAAATAGTATTAATTTTTTCATTTTTTCTCCTTTTTTAATTTAATTTTTTTTGTTAACATATTATATTATTTAACCCATTATATTTTATATAAATTACACTATCAATTTAAGAGTATCAGAAATTTCTTTGTCAAATTTTTTTTAAATTTTTTTATACTTGACAAAATATTGAATTAAAATTACTAAAAATTTTAATGTAAGCGGTGAGCAAAAATGTTGAATAAAATGTTAAAAACCTTGTTTAATCTTCCCTATATATCGGGAAAATCCCGAATACTATCGGGGAAGAATAATGTAATAAATATTTCACAAAAACCTTCAGGAGGTATTTCATGAAAAAATTGTTTCTTTTTTTTATGATCATGTGTTTTTCGGGTATGCTGTACGGGCAGTTCACAGTGCATCTCGACGTGAACAGCTTTGATATTGTATATCCTTCAGCTTTTGATAAGGATGATCCGGCAGGACAGCCGATCATCTTCACCCTCGATCTGCTGAATATGTCGGGTGATACCCTGCAATACAAGATGGCGATGTCACTGACTAATCCAAATTATGATCGACCTTTATTATCAGAAGCGGACGGATTGATAAAAACCTATGACGGCATTCCGGGTAATACGGAAAGCCAGTATCTGGCATTTGCCCCCATGCAGAATTATGCACTTTCCAATAGGGATATTGTCAATAACAATGTGAAGATCGAGGGCTCATGGAATGATGTGCTGAACAGCATTCCTGACTTTGAAGATTTTGTCATGGCAAATGGTTATTTACCGAGCGGTACGTACACATTTACTTTTCATCTTTATGATATGCAAATGGTTGAGATCGAGCAAAGTTCTGCAACAATGAACATTTCCAACGATATGCAGGTTAATCTGCTTGCTCCGGGAACAGAGGTCACTTCCGGTCAGTCAATAGACCTGTTGCTGCCTTTGAGCGATAACACTCCAACCTTTGCATGGCAGTCTTCTGCAACGTGGTACGAGCTTACTCTATGGGAGCTTGATCCGTCTATCTATCAATCCGTTATCATTGATGACCTTCCCGATCCCCTGGTCGTTCTTAAAGATCTTCCTCAGCAATACTATCAATATGATTCCTCTTTGCCAGAGCTGCAGGATGAGTATATCTATATTTGGAATGTAATTGGAGATTTTACATCTACTCTTGGTATGGAGGATGTGAGCAGTGAATACTATGGATTCAAATTTCAGGCATCTACCGGTGGAGGAGATCCCAATGTAGAAAATCTCATAGTCAATCTTGCGGCAATTGGCTTGCTCGACCCCGGGCAGCTTGGAAACTATGCTCCCACGGGACAGGTCTATGTGAATGGTGTTCTCATTACTGTAGAAAACATCGGTGAATTTCTTAACGGTCTCTTCAATGGCACGTATGTAATCGAATCCATTGTGATCGAGTAGGCAGGAGGACACTATGAAAAAAATAATTGTACTCGTAACGATCCAAATTTTATTTCTGAGTTTTCTCTGTGCCGACATGACACCTTCGGCAGTTGTCTTGAAAAGCAGTGGTGTGATCGAACTTCACAGGCAGGACGAGACAAAGAATATTTCCGATGGAGAGATATTATACAGCGGAGATGAGATCATTTCCAAAGAAGCATCTCTTGCCGCTATCCGCTTTGTTGATGATGGCGCTATTATAAAGCTGTTCGCTAACTCAATTCTTACTATCAATACTGAAAAGACAGAGAACCGGCTTGATAAAAATCTCTACCTTGAGGTTGGTGAGTTGTGGTCAAAGGTTTCCAAAGAAAAGGGTACCTATGAGATCGAAACACCGACCGCCGTGGCAGCAGTGAAGGGAACGGACTTTCTTACAGAAGTGAAAGAGAGCGGAGAAACCTGGCTTTTTACATTTGAAGGTGTAGTAGAGTTGAAGTCCGATCTGGGTACTGTAGAAGTGGATAAAGGTGAAACCGGAGTTGCTACAAAGGATTCCGCTCCTTCCAGCAGGAAAACCAAAAAGGGCGAGGTCAGGAAGGAAGTGAAGGATGAGATCGAATCACAAGTTGAAACAAATGTCATGGAGATCGAGTTTAAAGACGCTTCCGGTCAAACAAAAACCATGAAAATATTCTATAAATAAGGAGGATTAGATGAAGAAAACTTTAGCAGCAGTCTTAATTCTCATATTATCAGCGACAATGCTCATTGCAGCAACTGTTGAAACCGATTTTATCCCACCAGAATTTGTGCAGTATATGAAACCCCTTCATCTACGGCTGGATATCATTGGCGAGGGTGACGAAATAGAAGAGGTTTATCTCTTTTACAAAAAGGCAAATCTTGATTATGTGCAGGTGCTCATGGATCCTGGGGTTGGAATGAATCCCTATTATGATGCAACTATTCCGGGCAGTTTTATCGATCAGCCCATTTCCTTTTATTTCCGCATCATAAAAAATGATATGCTGGAGCAGACGATTCCCGGCATCGACCCCATTAACAATCCATATTATATTCCTATTAAACGATCTGCTGAAAAGCGGGAAAAAGTGGATACTTCTTTCCAGATACTCAGTCCCGACCAGGAATACAATTATCAGAATGACGACTTCATGGTCGCAATTTCATACTTTACGCTTGAGGATCAACTGGAAGGTAAAACGATCAAGCTCTTTTTTGATGGGAAAGATGTAACCTCACAGACAACAATAACATCTAACATTCTTGTGTTTAAACCTGCTTCTGTCAAGCCGACTACACATAAGGTCGAGATCGTGATTTACAATGCTGACGGGTCTGTATTCAGGCAGAAAAATTGGATCGTTCAGGTGCAGAAGGTGCCCACGGTTCAGAAATTGCCGGTGTCTGTGAATGGTGATCTTCTTATTGATTCTCGGCTTACTATGTACGATGCTGACAGCAGCTCCTATTATCATGATAAGGATAACGAGTTCAGGAGCATTGGACGCCTCCGCTTATGGGGCGGAAAGAACTGGTTCCGCTATAAAGGTAGAATTTATATATCTTCTGAGGAGCGAAGTACTCGCCAGCCCTACAACCGATATTCTCTGGATTTCTATGTTCCGCATTTCAATCTGCATCTCGGAGACCACAACCAGGTCTTCTCAAATACAACAATTGCAGGAAAGAATGTTCGCGGAGTGGGGGGAGAGCTGAAATTCGGATTTTTCAAACTTAGCTCCTTCTACGGGCAGATCCAGCGCCATATTAAGGGAACAATGGAACTCGATACCACGGATACGGTTGTTGATACATTTTTTACTGGCGGGTATTACAATCGAAATTCGTTTGGCGTGCGTATGCAGTTTGGAAACGAAAGAGGTTTCTATGTTAGCTTGAATGCTCTGAAAACCAAAGATGACATGAAATCCGAAGATTATGCTCAAAATCCCAAAGATAATATCGTTGTTGGTTTAGACAGCAAGTTATCTCTTTTCAAAAGCAGACTGCAATTCGGATGGGAAGTATCTGCGAGCTTATTGAACAATAATATTGCGCCTGGTGTATTGACCAAGGATAAACTAGATTCTCTTGGTATCGATCTACCCTTTGATCCGGAAAGTCTCGAGGGCATTTTTGTAATCAATCAAAATGTTGAACCCTATAAATTGTCACTCTCAAATATTGCTGCAGAAGGATATCTTCGAACATTCTTCATGCATAATCTGTTGAATATCAGGTACTCTTATGTGGGAGGAAGCTTTAATACGCTGGCGAATCCATATCTGCAAAATGATAAAGCCGGCTTCAATATTATGGATAATGTTACACTCATCAATAACCAGCTCACTTTTGGGCTCGGGTATCATGCCTATAATGACAACATCCGTGATACAAAAGGTGCCACGACTTATACAAAAGGCATTCTTCTGAATGCGGGATATTATCCTTATAAAGATTTGCCCAACCTGTCTATGAACTTCCAGCAAACCAAGATCACTAATGAAATTTCGGACACTATGTATTTGCCCGTTGACCGTCTGAATAACATTGTAACCGTGACCACTTCATACAAACGCCCGATCCATATTTTTTCACCAACGGATACCCGTTTCACGCTTGGATATTCATATACAAAGACTGTTGATCAAGAAGATGACAGATATAAATATAATACTAATAATATTCGTTTTGGCATAATCTCTGATTTTACCGAAATTCCAATGTCAACCCGGCTTAGTTTTGGTTATATCTCGCGTGATGATAGATATTTGCCAGAAGGAGATACTACTTTTGTAGATACAAAAAGTAATTACTTCACGGTTGGTTTGACAGAGGAGTTCCGTCCAAAGATATATAATGATGGTTCATTCAAGACAACAATCGGCTATAACCTGACCCGCTCGACTGGCGATGTTCGCTACATGAAACATTATATTTCCTGCGGTGTTCACAACCAGGTTAAGATACTTCCTTCAGATACATTCCTTTCCTTTGAACTCGCCTACCTGATTTATCAAGATAAAGACGATGAGACAAAGGATTATAATCAGATGAGAGGTGTTTTGAAGCTTACTCAGAAATTCTAAATCACAAAAAATTTAACATAATATGGGATGCAGCAATGCATCCTTTTTTTTGTTACAATCCGTGGCCATTGCCTGATAGGTATGTCATGGAGTGGTCCATGACACCTCGAATGTTAACCTGTTTTTTTGTAGGGTCATTTCCCCGAAATGACCGCATCATCCATCCTCTCGTTTCCATCCGTCAACCGACGGATTGGACACGCCTTTATTTGGGTCACAAAGCAGGGGCTTTGTAACCAGAAGGATTGTGCTTTGCAGCTTAAGACATAAACCTAAGCAGTCGGGACCCCTTCCTTACTGTCTTGTGGGTCATGGAATGGTCCATGACATCTCGAATGTTAACCTGTTTTTTGTAGGGTCATTTCCCCGAAATGACCGCATCATCCATCCTCTCGTTTCCAAGCCCTCCGTTCATCTCGTTTCCATCCGTCAACCGACGGATTGGATACGCCTTTATTTGGGTCACAAAGCAGGGGCTTTGTAACCAGAAGGATTGTGCTTTGCAGCTTAAGACATAAACCTAAGCAGTCGGGACCCCTTCCTTACTGTCTTGTGGGTCATGGAATGGTCCATGACATCTCGAATGTTATTATATTTTCTGAATCCCTGTTGATCAGTTTAATATTTTCTATTCTTTTTAGTGTTTTTCGTGCTTTTCGTGGGTAGTCCTCTTTTCTCACGCAGAAATAGAAAATTTATTTGAGGTTCGGATTGGGCTTGTAAATTGTTCCTTTGCGCAGCACGGAAACTTTCCTTCCTATGACCTTCACAATAGTTGAAGGTTTATCACCAAAGTGACTGATCTTATCTATAACCATTCCAGCTACATCATTGCGGAATTTTTCTTCGATGAGTTTTGGATTATTTATGCTTTTTTCACCGCTTATATTGATGCTCGTACTTATTATCGGGAGGTCTGCTTCCTTCAGAATAGATCTTGTGATATCGTTACCCACCATTCTAACTGCGATCTTTTTTCTATAACAGCTCGGATTTTTCCAGAATTCTTTTTTTGCCCGAAGTATCATGGTAAGAGGACCAGGCCAATATTTCTGCATAAGATCTTTCTCTAATCTGTTTACCCTGGCAATGAGTCCATCGAGCTGGATGTAATCAGAAACCAAAACCACAAAACCTTTTGTGTCCTTTTTCCTGTGCTTTAGTTCCATTATTTTTTTAATACTCGAGATATCATAAACATTTGCACCGAATCCATAGAGATTCTCGGTAGGATGGATGAGTATTCCATTTCCCTTTATTATGCCTGCAGCTTGTGAGACAAGAGAAAGGTCGATCGTATCAGTAAAGACTATTTTTTTCATAAAGGAATAGCACGCAGACCCACGCAGATCATACGGATTGTCGCAGATAAAGAATCAAAATTAGTTTTCCATTTTTTATTTTTCATTTTATATTTCATCTGTGTCCTATCCTTCCCTAATTAAGATAGGAAAGAGGATCAACAGCTTTTCCGAGTTTGCGAATTTCAAAATAGAGCCCGTCGGTGTCCATAAGATAATTTTTCCCGGAGTAGGCAATGACATCGGACTGTCCGATCTTCTGCTCTTTGTGCACAGCGAGCTTGTCATTAAAACCATAAAGACTGTAGAATCCATTTTGATGATCAATGATCACAAGGTTTCCTTTATTTTCAAACCAGCCAGCGAAGGCAACCACTCCTGATGCGATCGATCTAACCGGAGTTCCATATGAGGTTTGAATATAGATACCTTCACTCTTTATAGTTGCATTTGTATTATTAATTTTATGGATACCGTATCTCTGAAGGATCTCACCATGTACAGGCCAAACTATGCCGTCATTGAACGAGAATGTATATTCTTTGCCGTATTTTTCAGCTTCTTTTTGGGCAATGAAATTCTCGAGCGCAGTAATACCCTTTTCAAGAGAACTGATCTGATGAAGGTATTGTTCTTCTATTTGTTCAATAAATGACAGCTCTTGCTCACCGGCTTCTTTTTTGGAGAGAATGGTATTATAATTGGATTTTGCGTACTCAATATTTGAAAGAAGCTGCCTGAGCTGATTTTCTTTCCGATCACTCAGGTCATGATGTTGTACCAGAAAATTTCTCAAACTGTCGAGATTGTCCAATAGGGAATGAGCACAGAGCTGAAGCCCGCGGGACATCCAGTTGTTAAGTGGATTATGATCAAGAAAAATATTTCTATAGTGAGCATATGCAAGGTTTTCTACCAATTCATTCAGGATATCCTTATTTTCATCAAAATACTGTTCGTTCTGAATGATCGCAGATTTTAGACTATCAATATCCAGTTCTGTTCTGTATTTCTGGTTGCGGTATCCATCAACCTGAGTTTGAAGAGATTTTAATTTTTTAATATGTGTGTAAATAGTATTTTTCTGCACATTCTTATCTGCAAAAAGCTCTTCGATCATCTGCTGAGTGTTTTGTATCTCTTTTTCGAGCTTGGATATCCTATCTTTGGATGTCTGTGTAATGTCAGCACTAATATAGCTGACGCACAAGAGAAGCATAAAAAGGATACATGTTACGGATTTCATATAAATCAAATATAAAAGGGCATGAAAAACTGTCAAAAATTTAAAGAATTTATTGACGTGGGTAAAGCAAGTTCTTGAAGGACGGTATAATAAATATAAGAAAATAATTAAAATTATTAAACATTATACGGAGGCGTAATGAAAAAAATCTATAAACCGATTGATGGCAACACTGCAGCTACTCATGTTGCTTATGCATTTTCCGAGGTTGCCGCGATCTATCCGATCACTCCGTCCTCAGTAATGGGTGAACTTGCGGATGCCTGGGCTGTCGAAGGCAGGAAGAATATTTTCGGTCAAACTCTCGATGTGGTCGAAATGCAATCTGAAGGCGGGGCGTCTGGCGCAGTGCACGGATCACTCTCTGCCGGCGCTATGACCACAACCTTTACTGCATCGCAGGGACTTATGTTAATGCTTCCTAACATGCATAAAATTGCAGGTGAGATGCTGCCCACAGTATTTCATGTATCAGCTCGTTCGCTTGCCTGTCAGTCACTCTCCATTTTTGGAGACCACTCTGACGTTATGTCCGCACGAAATACAGGATTTGCTCTTGTTGCAGCCAGTTCGATCCAGGAAACAATGGATCTTGCAGTTGTGTCTCATCTCGCAACTTTGAAATCAAAAGTACCATTTTTGAACTTCTTTGACGGGTTCCGTACTTCTCATGAAATTCAAAAAGTGGAGATCCTTCCTTATGATGAACTCGCCCACATGGTTGACATGAAATATGTACAGGATTTCCGAAAACGCGCAATGAATCCCGAATGCCCAATGATCAAAGTCGGCGCTCAAAATCCTGATGTGTATTTCCAGGGCAGGGAAACGGTCAATAAATTCTATATTGTAACTCCTGAGATCGTTCAGGAATATATGGATGCCTTTGCCAAGAGATTCGGACGATCCTACCATCTCTTTGATTATGTCGGTGCACCCGATGCAGACAGACTTATCATTGCAATGGGTTCTGCTACAGAAACTATTGAAGAGACTGTTAATTACCTCAATAACAAATGCGGAGAAAAAGTCGGTGCGATCAAAGTTCGCTTATATCGACCTTTCTCGATCGAACACCTGAAGAAAGTTATTCCTGATACAGTGAAGAAGATCGCTGTACTCGACAGGACAAAAGAACCCGGCTCAATAGGCGAACCTTTATACCTCGATGTTACTGTTGCACTTAAAGATACAGATATAAAGATCATTGGCGGACGCTATGGACTCTCATCCAAAGAATTCACTCCTACAATGGTCAAAGCAGTATATGATCATCTGAACGGTAAATGCACTCACGGATTCACGGTCGGTATTGTTGATGATGTTACACACTTATCTATCCTCCCAATAGAGGAGATCGATGCAGAACCTAAAGGCGTTATACGCTGCAAATTTTGGGGCTACGGCTCAGACGGTACAGTCGGTGCAAATAAGAACTCGATCAAGATCATTGGTGAAAATACCGATATGTTTGTGCAGGGTTACTTTGAATACGATTCAAAAAAATCAGGTGGTGTCACCATATCACATCTTCGATTTGGAGACAAAGCAATACAATCACAATATCTTCTGAACAACATAGATTTTGTTGCACTTCATAAATCATCTTATATTGGACGATATGACATCCTAAGGGGTATTTGCGAAGGCGGAACTTTCCTTCTGAATTCGACATGGAAACCGGAAGAAGTGTTTGAAAATCTTACTGAAAAAATGCAGAAGACAATTATTGAGAAGAAAATAAAGGTCTATACGATCGACGCACTCAGCATTGCTCAGGAAATAGGATTGGGCAGCAGGATCAACACGGTTATGCAGGCAGCTTTCTTTAAAATTTCCGGTGTATTACCGGAGGAGGAAGCAATGAAGCTCATCAAAAATGCGATCAAGAAAACCTTCCTCAAAAAAGGTGAAAACATCGTAAAGATGAACTGGAAAGCCGTCGACAAAACTGCTGATGCTTTGGCGCAGGTCCCGATCCCTGATAAAATCTCAAAATCAGCTCCTGAAATTATACTCATTCCAGATAACGCCGATGAATTTGAGCTGAAAGTCATTAAACCTATCATGCATGTTCGCGGTAATGAGATAAAAGTTTCCGATATGCCGTATGATGGGCAAATCCCCACTGGGACTACACGTCTGGAAAAACGTGGCGTGGCTCCTTTTGTGCCCCAGTGGTATCCCGAGCTCTGTATTCAATGCAACCAGTGCTCACTGGTATGTCCTCATGCAGCTATCAGACCCAAGCAGATCGCTCCGGCAGACCTGAAGGATGCTCCTGAAGGATTTGTCACAGTGAAATCCAAAACCAAGAATGATAGAGATCTTCAGTTCAGGATTCAAGTATATGTCGAAGATTGTGTGGGCTGCAGAAACTGTGTCGAAACCTGCCCAGTAAAAGATAAAGCTATCAAGATGGTACCAATCGATGAAGCTCGTGCAAAAGGCGAATCCGATATGGTTGAGTTCTTCGAGGGCCTACCTGATAATGTGCTTGACGGCGTGAAAAGAGAAACCGTGAAAGGCAGCCAGTTCCTGATGCCGTATTTCGAGTTTAGTGGTGCGTGCGCAGGATGTGGTGAAACTCCGTATGTCAAACTCGCTACTCAGCTATTCGGTGACAGAATGATCATTGCTAATGCAACAGGATGCTCATCCATTTATGGAGGTACATTCCCGACTATTCCTTATTGTAAAAATAAAGAAGGACAGGGACCAACCTGGGCGAACTCACTCTTCGAAGACAATGCTGAATACGGGTTCGGTATGCGTCTTGCAGTGAATGCAAACAGAAAACAGCTCAAGACGAATATCGAGAAATTACTGGAAACAGATGTTGGGATTTCATCAGAACTCGGAGAACTTCTTATTAAGAACCAAGAGCTTTGGGATGTGGTGTCAGATGAATCAAAAGAGATAGCGAAGAAGATAAAAATAGTACTGTCTGAAGAGATGAAAAATATCCGTTCCGAACTGCAACCCGTCTTCGAAAAAGTCATCGAGTTGAAGGACTATCTTGTTGAGAGAAGTATCTGGAGTATCGGTGGCGATGGCTGGGCATATGATATCGGTTATGGCGGACTCGATCATGTCCTGGCATCTAATAAAAATATTAATGTACTCGTGCTCGATACAGAAGTTTACTCCAATACAGGTGGTCAGGCATCAAAAGCAACTCCAACCGGCTCTGTGGCGAAATTTGCTGCAGCAGGTAAACGAACCAAGAAAAAAGACCTCGGCAGAATGGCTATGACGTATGGGTATGTCTATGTAGCTCAGATCGCGATGGGCGCTAATGGAAACCAGGCGATTAAAGCTATGACTGAAGCTGAAGCATATAAAGGACCTTCGCTTATCATTGCCTACTCGCCCTGTATCAATCATGGTATCGATATGACCCGAACCCAGCAGGAAGAGAAGCTCGCAGTTGAAACGGGCTACTGGATACTCTATAGATACAATCCGCTCTTAGCTGAAGAGGGTAAAAATCCTCTTACTCTGGATTCCAGAGAACCTAAGATGGAGTATGGAACTTTCCTCGAGAACGAGATCCGTTATCGAACGCTCCAACAGCAGTATCCCGAAATTGCAGAAGTGCTCTTTAAGCGTGCTGCAAAAGAAGCAAAAGAACGATATGAGTTCTATAAGAAAATGGCTGAATAGTTCTTTTCTGATAAAATATATAAGCCCCGGGAGAAATTTCGGGGTTTTTTATTGAGACCTTGCGAATGGTTTTTTAAACCTTCGCAATGGTGGATTAATGGTTGGGTGTGCTCCGCTCATCTTTTCGGGTGGAGACACCTTTGTTATGCCTATTCTTTTGATAACTAATAATAAATGTTTTTTTCATAAGGTTAATTCAAAAAAGGTTCTATTGATTCTAATATTCTTTTTAACTGTTTATTTGTAAGCAAATCTAGTTGTGGAAGTGTTGGTCTGGTTTTATCAAAACCTTTAATTTTTTCTTTATTTTGTTCCATCCAATTTAAGATAAGTTCTAATAATTTTTTATTAGCAAGACCATGGGGAGTTTTATTTATTTCAAATCTTATATCAAGCAGTGGGTATTTCGAAAAATAAATTTGTGATAATGTTGCTCTAAATTCAAGCTCAGCATCATTTATAAACATTAGTTTAAATTTTGATAATGTATTAAAATCTATCGCATGCCTACCTTCGTGATTTATAATATGATTATGTTCAATATCATTAAGAACTGATATAAACTTGTTTCTTAATTTATCATTTTGAAAACCCCTTGCTTTTAATGAATCTAATATTTCAGAATAAACATTTAGGAGTATTCGTTCATGAATTCCATTAAAGCTTGTATTTGGATTATCTATTGATTTAGAATCGTCTTGCGCTGACATCTCAACAATTTCATCTTTCCATTTTGAGAGCAAATCCTCATTATTTAACTTATTCCAATAGTGTATTGGATTTGAAGAAGCAGGTTCTCTGTATCTGGCAATAATCAGATCATCTGCATAGCCGGCAAAACCATAATAACCAGTAAACCATCCCCAATAATTGTTTGAAAACCTTAAATCTAAAACAACAAATTGTATTTCAGCTGTATGATTAAATTGTTCAACAGTTATGTTTTTATCAATAATGGTATGACCGCCTATAAAAAAATAGTAGCCGTAAAATTTTCCTTCATATATTTTTGTTCCAAATCTTTTATATAACTCTTCATAAAATCTTTTAGTTGAATATTTAGGGCTTTTATCTTCCCAATTGAGTACATTCCATAATTTTTTTTGAATTGTTTTTATGTCTTTCTTAACTTTCTTAATATTATTTTCATTTGTTAATGCTAAATCTTTATAATACTTATACATTCGATTTTCTATTTGCTCACAAAATTTATAATAATTTGTAATATCGTCAATTGCAGTATTCTCAGTTCTTGAATTATTCGGCAGATACATATTCATAACATAAGCAAATTCATAAAATCTTGAAGCTGCAAGGTTTAAAATGAGTTTTTCCCTGTTTTCTTTGCTTAAAGAGGTTTTATTCCAGTCTAATAAGATTTGAGATAATTCTTCTTGTGGCTTAGCCAATAAACCTGATGCTTTTTGTTCTGCTGAAATATTAAAATATAAATTCCACGCATTCATTGCTTTTCTTCCGTCTTTAGAAAGTAATGCTAAACCTAATTGAATTTTAGCAGGTTTAAGAATGCCCGGTTCTAACTTATTTGCTATTTCAATTTTATTTAATGCATCATTTAGCAATAAGGTATCAATGGATTGCTTGTTTTTTATTTTATAAATTGTTTCAATTAAAACTGAATTTGAGTAGGCTATGTTAATTAAATGAACTTTATCTTCAGATTTAATCTTTAATAATGCTTGTCGATAAACTTCTTTCGCTTCTGTAAAATTATTTGCTTCAGTTTCATACTGAATTAAATCTCCTAATAAATAATCTTCATATTTTTTCAATTCGAGTGAATTTCTCAAAAACTCTCTTGCTTTAACCAAATCATTATTAAAATGCCATGAAATATATGCAAGCTTTCTACCAGCTAAAGCTCTGTCTTCATCATTTGCTTTAGTGTTTTTATATATCTTCTGATATGATTCTAATGCTCCATTTAAATTCTGACTATAAAACAGATTATCGACTTCATTAATAGATTCTTGACACTCAACTTGTTTAAAACTCATACACAATAACGTTAGTGTAATTAAAATAATTTTTTTCATATTCTGTTCCTTTTTTCAACCTTGCAGGTAACGGTTCGTATAAGAATAGTCGCCGATTTCGGGCTTCATTCCTGTCAATTCACAAGAAAGTTGAAGCGGGTTACAACCCTCGAAATTACTACTATTCCGGCTATTATTTTTATACATTGTTGGAATAGTTATTTTTTTATGAAACTAAAGGTAAATGAATTCTTCGCCCAGATAGATAATTGCATACCATATTTAACTTTATATTCTTTTCCTTCAATATCATTATACAAGATTTCTTTTATCATTTTACTGTCTCCTCCAATTGAATTATCAAAAATACTTTTGTATTTTTTAGGTAAAGAATTTTAATTCTCTGTTACAATAAATAGGCATAATGTTTGGCAGCTGTCACGCTCTTTTTTCCCAGCGTGAAGCTGTTTGTTAGCAGAAATCGATATCATTAAATATCAATAAAATACATCTTTTGAATTCCTTTTCCCTTCAACTTGATAGGTTCTCGCTCAATAAATTTATATTCATTTTTTGTTAACTTATAAGTTGTTTCTGATATATTAATTCTCATAGGTTCGGAATTTGTTTCCATACGAGAGGCAGTATTTATCGTATCTCCAAATACATCATAGATATATTTCTTTATACCAACAACTCCCCCGATAACTTTTCCCGAATGAATACCGACCCTAATTTTCCATTCAATTTCAGATTTACTGTTTCGATCTTTTAAATATTCGATTATTTCGATTGCGGAATTTATAATGTTTATTACGTTCATATTATTGGGAACAGGTAATCCGCAAACAGCAAGATAAGCATCCCCGATCGTTTTAATCCTCTCACAATTATTTTTCTCCATAATATTATCAAAAGCAGTAAATATTTCATTCAACTCATCAATTAAAAATTTCGGTTCAAGGTGTGATGATAATTTGGTAAAACCGACAATATCAGAAAAATAAACCGTAACGTCATCGAACGCTTCAGGTTCAGTTGTTCCGTTTTGTTTTAGATCATTTACTATTCTGACAGGCAGGATGTTTAATAATAATTTATCTGATTTGGCTTTCTCTTCGGTTATGATGTCATTCGCTCTTTTCTTTAATAAATATCTATATATAGGTAACAAAAGCTAATATTGTGATCAATATTATACTTATTATGAAAATAAGTATGAACATATTTCGTTTTTTGATTTGAAGTTCTTGAATAGTATTATTCTTTATCAAAATTTCATTCTCTTTTTCTTTTATTTCCACTGCTGCCCGGACTTTAAAATTTGTAAATGCTGTACGCTGTTCTTCACGAAAAATACTGTCTTTGATTGCAGAATATAGTTTATAATATTCTAATGCTTTTTTATACATATCTAAACCGTAGTATGTCTCGGATAATTCCTCGTAATTATAACATAATAATGGTGTAGACTCCAGTTCTTCAGCAATTTTTATGCTTCTCTCCAGGTAATTCTTTGCCAACATTTGATCATTTGTCTTATTATATATATATCCAATATTATTTAGAGACAGAGCGATATCGAATTTATTATCCAGTTCTTTGTTAATTTCTAATGATCTTTGATCATACTCCAGAGCTTCAGCATAATCTCCCCAGCAATAGTAAATATTCCCAATACTATTTAGAGATTTTGCGATTCCATTTTTATTATCCAGTTCTTTGTTAATTTCTAATGATCTTTGATAATACACCAGAGCTTCAGCATAATCTTCCCAGTTTTCGCAAATAACCCCAATATTAATTAGAGATTGTGCGATTCCTTCTTTATTATCCAGTTCTTTATAAATTTCTAATGATCTTTGATAATACACCAGAGCTTCATTTAAATTAGCATTATAGTGATGTATAGTGCCAATCTTTCTTAAAATATATGCTCGATCTATCCCCTTTGCAGATATGAATTTTTTTTGCAAAGAATCTATGTTATCGTCTGAAAATAATGTACTAAATAAGATACTTATAATACAAATTAATATAAATCTTCTCATACTTTTCTCAATGTCCTTCTTTCTGCTAATGTGTGTATCCACGAACAAGTTCGGGGATATCACCAATAAATCTACCAAAAAGTTCGGGGATACTCCCGATTTGGGAGTGTATGCGAACTTTTCCCAACTTTGCGATATTAATCATTATCCAACTCTAACTCGTCTAATGGACTTTATATTTTAATCCAATTCTTAAGACACCACCAACGTTTGGTAATTAACTACACCAGTGTCAAGAAACAAAATATATATAATAATGAGTATCAAAATCAATATCATCAAAAATTACTATATAATAATCCTTACACTTTGCAACCATTCGCAAGGTTTCCGCCATAGGGCGGATAAGTCAACCTTTGCGAAGGTTATTAGATCACATACATTCCCAGCAGAAACGAAGCAAGGTTGCAACTCAAAGAAATGATCAGTGCACGAGTGAATTTAATTCTCAAAATAAAAAAGATCATTACAGATTCAATCAGGAAAACAACAATCTCACCTACTGGATACAGCAGTGCTTTTGAAGGTAGAAAATAAGGAGCAATAAACCAGAGATAGGGAATCGTGGCAAAAGAACAGAACACTCCCGCAAATATCAAACGCTCCCATGAAACGTGCTCCATATCCTTTTTATAGATCTTTTTTACAAAGAATATCATTACAATAGTTTCAATAATGACCGTATCGAGCAACGCAAGGAGGAACTTGATCTCGTAGTTTTGCATAAGCTATTCAGATGATGTATTTGATGAAGTGGAGGCATCAGCAAAAGGATTAAGTTTCAGGTTGAGTATTTCCGGCAGATCAAAGTCTTTGATCGAAATCTCACCAGCACGAAATTTCTGGATCTGTTTTGCGAGATAGACCACGATCTCATTACCGATAAAACCGGTAATCTCATAGTTAGAAATCTGGCTTTTCAAATCATTGACATCGTCAACCCAGAAATCACCCGGATCTATACAACTGGTGATAAAAAAAATATTAGGATTATTTGTTACCTTTTTGAAGTATTCATCACCATAAAGATCCGGTCCGATATTGGAATTAATTACTATATTATTGATCCCCACAGAATCGATATATTTTGTTGATGCCCAATATAATCCCAGATCGTTAAATTTGTAACCCTTCTGCAGGACTTCGTTGTTCTTAATAATAAAAAAACTTGGTGAATCGTATGAAGGTCCGACAATGTATCCCAGTATTGCGATCTCGGAAAAATCATCAAGATTTGTGAACTGAACGGTATTATCAACCAAATGTTGATCAGAAGGTGCAATATCCGCTGCTAGCAAAAACGGTATGATACATCCAAAAATAATGCAAAGAATTTTTTTCATGAAAACTCCTCTTTGAGGTTACCAAGATCCGCTTTCAAGGAAGCCCATCAGATTCATCATTTCAGTCTTTTCCACGAGACGCATAATTGAATCTTCATCATTAAATCTCTTAACTTCCTCGAGATCTATCCATTGTAAATTAAATGATTCATTCGAAACATGAAAGGGTTCAGTTTCGTCCGCTTCAAAAAGAAATCTGACATCGTAATGAAAGTGATTGGGAAAATTTTTTCTTTCCGGGATGGCATGCACATCGACGTCAAAAATGTTAAGACTTAATGGTCGAACAGAATCAAGCCCGGACTCCTCTTCTGCTTCCCGAAACGCCACACCAAGTATATCCCTTGAGCCGTCTGCATGACCGCCAAGCTGCAACCATTTTTCAAGTTTGATATGATGGGTCATAAGCGTTCTTGTTTTCCTGGAATTAACCACCCATGCAGAACCAGTAATATGTCCCGGGAGATGTTTACTGTGAAATCCGTTTTCATATCTCGCGAGAAAGGTGAGTATCTGCTGGTGCCTGGCTTTTTCCTGCATATTAAACGGTGTGTACACGGTCAGTTGTTTCACGAGTGAATTATTGTACATTTCCATCATATAAGAACTTATGTTTTTACTTGGTTTTTTATGACAATATTAAGTAATTTCTGTCAAGCTTAAAGGATGAAAAAAACCTCTCAACAAGAGTAGAGAGGTTTTTAAATTTATTATTCCAGTTTTATTCTATGAAATTTACCGAGTTATCAACCTGGAGGCAAAATTCGGTGAGAATATCAATTGCACTTTCCACATCTTTGAGGGATACGACTTCCGTATAAGTATGCATATATCGGCAGGGGATCGAAATCAGTCCAGTCGCCACACCTGCACGTGTCACCTGAATGACATTTGCATCAGTTCCAGTGGGACGGGCAGCAGCTTGAACCTGATAGCTGATCTTATGCTTCTTTGCACTGTCCACAAGCATTTCGAAGACTTTATGGTTGATATTGGGTCCTCGTGTAATGGGAGCCCCATCGCCAAGCCCGATCTCGCCAACTTTTTTCTGATCAACATCCGGCGTGTCTGTAGCATGAGTTACATCAAGAGCAATACCGACATCAGGATCGATACCAAAAGCAGAGGTGCGGGCACCACGCATCCCAACCTCTTCCTGAACTGTTGCAACGCTGTAGAGCGAACCCTTGAATTCTTTCCTTCGCTTGAATACATTCTTCATGACTTCTGCCACAATAAATGCACCGGTCTTATCATCGAATCCGCGGGATACATAAATATCCTTGCGAAGTTTTTCAAAATTTGTATCATAAGTCATCGGGTCACCAATTTCAACGAGTTCCTGAGCTTCCTTTTTATTTTTTACACCAATATCAATATAAAGTTGATGGGGTTTTGGGACTTTTTCTCTTTCTTCTTTGTCAATGAGGTGAATTGCCTTTTTCCCGACTACACCGAGGATGTCACCATTTTTTGTGTGGATGCGAACCTTTCGTCCGGGGATTATTCCAATATCAAATCCACCCAGTTGATTGAAGTAGATATACCCTTTGTCATGAATATAACCGACTTGGAAGCCGAGTTCGTCCATGTGTCCTGCAAGCATGATGCGTGGTCGTTTTTCCGGATTAACAACTGCAATTGCATTGCCGTGTACATCGCTTTTGACTTCATCAGAAAATTTTTTCATCTCTGCAATCCATGCAAGGCGCACTTTCTGTTCATAACCTGAAGGCGAGGGGAGGTTCATCAGCGTTTTGAGGAATTTCAAGGATTCTTTATCCATTATTTTTCTCCTTTGGATGTTTCTTTTCCTTCTTATATACCGTTGCAAGAATGATATATGAGATGACGAAAATTATTAATAGTATTCCGGACATCAAGAATGGGGGAACAGGGTGAATTTCGGTTGTTTTGCGTAACGAAAAGACCTGCCATCCCGGAATTGCAATATTATCCTTTACAAGCAGATAGGATTCATCATTGTATTTTACACGGGAATCAGAAATAGAGACTCCAAGCGGTTTAAGGGGCTCATCCGCGAACTGCCGAGTTGCCCTGATGTATTCACGCTCTTTGGCAGTGAGGGGTTCGGTGCTCATAAATAACCAAGATTTTTCTGTTGAAGAGAATATGATACCTTCTGGAGATATAATACCCGAAATGGTTCCGTCAGTATAATTCTTTAAGATCTTATCAAACCTGTCTAGACTTAATGTTATAACTACAACACCCACAGGTTTTACGTTTTCTTTCTTACGAATGGGTGAGCTGAAATACAATCCTCGCTCCTGATCAGTAATACTGAGAGCAGGATATACAAATCCGTGTCCTTTGATCGACTCCTGGAAATAGGGGCGGAAATTCAAATTCTTGCCGGTAAGAGCATAATGACAGGGTGGAGTACATACCATCACATTCCCGTTTATATCCATGATATACACATTAAATGCATTGAGCATGTATTTTAACGTATTCAGCACGATCAGGATATCATGATTATCTACGAGTTTTGGTGAAATCTGCCATTCCTGGATCAAGGGATGTTCAGCAATAAAAAGGGTTGCATCTTTCACTTCTTGAATTGTTTGACCCAGTACTTCCTTTGCAATTTCTACGTCAGTTTCCAACGCACGTTTTTCAAGTTCTCTATTATATGAAAGGATACCGAATACCACAAAGCAGACAAAAAGAACACTAATGATCACAAGAAACGTTGCTTTCCAATTCATATTTTGTTCTTGATAATTCATCATATCAGGCATGGAATCTCCTTAAAAGAATTTTTAAAAAATTATGGTAAACTTTGTGCCAGTGCTTCTGTCAACGTCAATATTTCCTTGCAATTGCCGTACCAATCCTGTGACTAACTGCAATCCAAGAGATTTTGTAACCCTGAAATCGAGTTCTTCGGGTATTCCAATCCCATTATCAGAAACGATCAAAATATACTACTTTTCTTATATATCCTTTAATAATTTTTTCATTTTATAATGTTGAATATCGTCGAAAAGTAAGTAGGATTTTTCTATGACCTCATATCCGTTTTTTATATAAAATGGGACTGCATTTTCACGAGCATTAAGAATAATATAATGAGCTCCTTTTTCTTTTGCATATTTTTCTAGGGCATTTACTATAATTGAACCTGCACCTTTCTGCTGATATCCATCATCAACTGCCATATAGCGTATTTGAGCTTCGCGAGTATTGTTAAAATGAAGCCGTCCAATGCCGAGTGGGATTCTATCTTTTTCACAAACCATTACATGATAGCTGGTATCATCGAGTTCATTTCGTTCGGAACCGAGTGGCTGGTTCCATGGCCTCCGAAGAATTTTCCAGCGAAGTTCGTAATATCGTTGGAAGTCTTCCTTAGAGGATGGGATAAGTATTTTCATTATGTTTCCGTTTTTGGTTTATAGAATTAAAATCGATAAAGATAATGCAAGAAATTTAATATTTTACACAAGGAGTTTGACAAAGAAATCAGTTTCCAATCTCGTTAAAAACAAAAAACGAGGAATCATTTATGAAAAATTTTTGTTTGATATTTATTATCGTATCTCTTTTATTTGCTTGCTCTTCTATACAAAAAATACAGAAGCCCGAAGATTTGGTGCAACCTAAGGAAGTAATAGTGCAATACATTACTCTTGAGGGAGAAATTTCAGAACCAAAAGCAGAGATTTCCGGACTTGCCTGGTATGGGGACTATCTCATTCTGCTTCCGCAGTATCCACATCTCTTCCCTTCAGAATATGATGGTTCATTTTTTGCAATTCCCAAATCAAAGATTGCAGAGAATCTTAATGAAGTGCCAGGCACTCCGATAAAACCAATACAGATCAGCCTGAATGCACCTGGTTTGAAAGATATTATAGAAGGATATGAAGGTTTTGAGTCAATCGCTTTTCATGGCAATGATGTATTCTTTACTGTTGAATCCAGTCCTGCGGAAATGATGGGTTATCTGTTTAAGGGCACCATCTCAGATGATATGAGGACTATTACTGTCGAAGTAGATAAAAGAGTAGAATTACCACCCAGAGCTCCGATATCTAATGCAACGGACGAGACGATATTTGTTACTGACGATAGAGTAATTACTATTTATGAAGTGAACAGTGAACAACTTGGAGTAGAACCTTATGCGTATGTTTTTGACTACTCATTAAATTTAGTCGATTCACTGTCATTGCCTTTTATTGAATACAGATTAACCGACGCAACGGAACTTGATGAAGACAGCAATTTCTGGATGATCAATTATTTGTGGCCCGGTGATCAGAAGGATCAAAATTACTCTCTTGATCCAATTGCACAGAAATATGGCGAAGGTGCAACTCACAAAGAGTATAACACTGTTGAACGCTTATTGGAATTCCACTATTCACCGGCTGGTATTACATTAAATAAAAAAGCTCCCATTCAACTAAAATTAATCGACGATGAAAATTCAAGAAATTGGGAAGGATTGGTAAGATTTGGTGATAAAGGATTTTTGCTTGTTACCGATAAATTTCCGCAAACATATCTCGGATTTGTGAAAAAATAGAAGGTTTTAATGAAAAAAATATTATTGGTCATCTGCATTCTGACATTTTCTCAGATCGTTCATGCTTTTACTCAGGTTACAGTAGAAGAATACTATAAACCTATTGTCTATCTGGAAGGTGATTCTTTGAAAGCAGCGCTGCACAATCTCATCAAGGATCATGTTATGTTTCCTTACTTTAGCGATTCCACAGTGGCGACAAAAGATATCATGATCGAATCTGATATTGACCTAGAGAATCCTGAAAACGTAATTTTATTTTACTCGAGCAGATCGCAAGATAAAAATTATAGAGACCATGGCGACAATTTTGATTATATAGCAGAGTATGGTATTTCTCATGAGGATTCTTGGAACAGAGAACACATATGGGCAAAATCTCATGGCTTTCCGGATATGGCAGATACAGCATATACGGATGTTCATCATCTCAGACCGGCAGATCGATCTGTGAATGGAGCGCGTGGAAATCGTGATTTTGATTGGGGAGGATTCGAGTTTGAAGAAGTGGAAGGATGCTATTATGATTTTGATTCCTGGGAACCGCCGGATAGAGTAAAAGGCGACGTTGCACGCATGATGTTCTATATGGCAGTTCGCTATGAAGGAGACAATGATACCTACGACCTTGAGCTTTTAAATAAAACAGGAACTTATGGTCCAAAATTTGGAAAGCTTTCTACACTCCTTCAGTGGCATGAACTTGATCCTGTTGACGAAAGAGAGCAGCATCGTAACGAAGTTATTTATTCTTATCAACACAATCGAAATCCTTTTATTGATCACCCTGAATTTGTAGAAAAAATATGGGGACAGCCCGTTCTGGAACCCACACTCAGTTATTCTGACCCTGTAATGGGTTTTGGCAATCAGGTGATCGGACAATTTTCTGAACCACGACAGTTTGTTGTAAGCGGATATAACCTTAACGGAGAGGTGAATCTATATGTTTCTTCACCTTTTTATATTGCTGAGACCATTGACTTGGCACCTAAATCCGGACTAATACTTGTTCCTCAAGATGGTTTCTTAAACCAGAAAATTGTTATCTATTTCATACCAAAAATGAGAATAGTATATCAAGATACACTCTCAATCTCGTCAGATGGGGCTGAAACAATATATGTGGTTCTCAAAGGTCACGGAATCGATCCTCTTGCACGAACGATTATCTCCAGTTCCTTCGAAGATGGTTGGGAAGGATGGTCTGCGTATAGCATAGCCGGTAATGAAGACTGGTATTCTTCCTCATACGGAAACAGGCACTTCATAAAAATGAGTGGATATAAAAGTGATGAGCCCTGTGAAGACTGGTTGATTTCTCCCAAATTGAATTTACAAAACTACCAAAATATTATATTTAGTTTTGAAACAGCAAAAAATCATACCGACATATATCCCGGTCTTGAAATATTTATTTCTACTGATTACATTGAAGGTCTAAGTCCAGAAAATTATTCTTGGACTTCTTTAAAGGCATCGATGTCCAAAGGGTATTATAATTGGAAGCATTCGGGTTATTTGGATATTTCAGATTTTGCGAACAGCAATGTTCATGTTGCTTTTAAATATAAAAATTCAAATCCGAATAAGGCCACTTCCTGGGAAGTTGATGATATTGAAATTATCGGAGTTCTGAAAAGATAGAGATCGCATTCACTTAAAACATGCTCTTCGACATGTCTCAAGTAAATAAGAAAATGTGATAAGTGCGAAAAACAAAAAATTGACAAAGAAATTATATTTTTTTTTATAACATTAATAAATTCAAAGGAGTACTTATGCCACGCATAATTCACTTCGAAATTAATGCTGAAGAGCCGGAAAAAATAATTGAGTTCTATAAAAATGCTTTTGGCTGGACTATCGAGAAATGGGATGGTCCAATGGAATACTGGTTGGTAATGACGGGCAAAGGTGAGGGCATCGATGGGGGAATTGCAAAAGCTGAGGGTGAAGAACGCATTATCAATACCATCGGAGTCGATGATCTCGACGCATATATTAAAAAAGTCGAAGAATTCGGCGGCACAGTCGTCCGCAAGAAGGCAGTAGTTCCGGGTGTGGGCTGGCTTGCCTATTTCTTAGATCCTGAAGGGAACCTGCACGGCATGATGCAGTCAGATCCGAAAGCAAAGTAAGGATTAACCAACTATATAATATCATAATTCTTATTCTTCAATACATAAAATGAATGGGTAAAAAATAACAAATCTTCCATTTAAAACGAAATTTAATAAGACAAATAAAAACATATAATAAAAGAAAATCAGACAAAAATATATTTTTCTTGACACTATAATCCTATTTAGGAATTCAAGTACCTAAATAAATAAAAGGAAATAAAATGTCGAAGTTGATCAATATTTCGGAAGCTGCTTCGCTATCTCTGCATAGTCTGGCATTGATTGCCAGAAATCAGCCACAGCGTATGAATGTTAAAGTTTTAGCTAGGGATTTGGATGTCTCTCAGACGCACCTGGCAAAAGTTTTTCAAAAACTCAGTAAAAATGGTTTAGTTAAATCTGTCCGGGGACCCGCAGGTGGTTTTGAATTGAACAAACCGGCTGAAGATATATCGTTCTTGGAGATATATGAGATCATCGAAGGTAAGGTAAATCTGACAGATTGCCCGTTAGGCAAAACTCATTGTGTATTTGAAACTTGTATTTTCGGTGACGAGCTGAACCGAATTTCTGCTGATATTTATGAAACATTGAAAGAAATGAATTTATCAAAATTTTAATTTTAACTGAGATAAAATAGGAATTTAATGAAGATTAGAAATTACATCAAAATAGAAAACGAAGCAAACCCACACGCAATTCAATCAACAAAACTATATGACAAAGATCACGCTCAAATCATTCACCTTTTACTAAAAGCAGGGGAAGGTTTGAAACCCCACATTACCCCGGTCGATGTAGCTTTTTACGTTTTAGAAGGAAGACCGACAATTCTCATTGGAGAAGAAAAAGTCCAGGTAAAAAAAGACGATATCGTCGAAAGCCCCAAAGACATTGTTCATTGTATCTATAATGAAACAGATAAAGATGTCAGAGTTTTAGTTATGAAATTACCTAAACCAATAAAAAAGACAATATTAGTTTAATTAGAGAATAGATGAAACGACAAATTATTGAAATAAATGAAGAAAAATGTAACGGGTGCGGACAGTGCATTCCAAACTGTCCTGAAGGTGCACTACAGATCATTGACGGCAAAGCAAGACTTATCAGCGATCTCTTTTGCGACGGATTGGGTGCATGCATAGGGGAATGTCCGGTAGGAGCCATTAAAACTGTGGAAAGGGAAGCTGAACCCTATAATGAAAACATAGTAATGGAAAACATAATCAAAGCCGGACCAAATACGATTAAAGCCCATCTCAAACATCTCAAAGGGCATGGAGAAATGGAATTGTATGAACAAGCAGTTAATATACTGAAGGACAAGGATATTGATATACCTGTACTTGATGAAGAAGAAAAACTAGCATGTGGATGTCCCGGAACAACGGCTCGCTCAATAGATCAAGTGAAAATTGAAAAAGATTATGAGTGTCAAAATCCCATAATTTCTCAACTTCGTCAGTGGCCAGTACAATTACATCTTATCAATCCCAATGCACAATATTTGAAGAATGCAGACCTGTTGATAGCTGCAGATTGTGTTCCCTTTGCTTTTGCAAATTTTCATCAGAGATTCGTAAAAGGAAAGATCGTGATAAACTTTTGTCCCAAGCTCGATTCGGGGATAGATTCCTATATTGAAAAATTGGCAGAGATCTTTAAAAATCAGAATGTCAAAACAGTAACTATCGTTAGGATGGAAGTTCCCTGCTGTGGCGGAATTGAGCACATAATTATGATAGCAATAGAAAAAGCAGGAAAAGCTATGATGATTAAAACGAACGTAATTTCAGTAGACGGAAAAATATTATAAAATAAAACAAGATGAAAACGAGGAGTTACAAATGAAAATGTTCTGTTATCAATGCCAGGAAACACTTGGCAACAAAGGATGTACTGTAAACGGTATTTGTGGGAAAAAGGGTGATGTGGCAAATTTGCAGGACCTCTTGCTCTATGCTTTAAAAGGTGTAGCAATTTTCCGTAAAAATATTAGCTTAGAAATTAGGAAAGAATATAGAGAAATGTGCAGTGAAGTGGACAAGTTCATTTTAGAACAGCTATTTTCTACAATTACAAATGCTAATTTTGACAGAAACTATTTCATCGAAGCGATCAAAGAAACTATCAAAATGCGTGAGATAGGAAAGCAGAAAGTGGCTGAAATGGGACTTGGTGCGGGAAAATTTACTGACCATGATGCAGCTAATTTCACAATTACAGATGCAGATATCGATGCAAAAGCAGCAACAATTGGAGTTCTCACAACAGAAAACGAAGATGTTCGTTCATTGCGTGAACTGCTTACCTATGGAGTGAAAGGAATGGCAGCTTATGCAGATCATGCATTGCGCCTTGGAAAAGAAGCAAAAGAAATTGTGATGTTCATAGAGAAGGCACTTATTTCTACTCTCGATGATTCTCTGAGCGTGGATGAGATGGTAGGATTGGTATTGGAAGCAGGGAAATATTCTGTTGATGCGATGGCTGTTCTCGATGCTGCCAACACAGAATCTTACGGACATCCTGAAATTACAGAAGTTAATATCGGTGTTCGCAAAAATCCTGCAATTCTTATTTCAGGGCACGACCTCAAAGATATGGAAGAGCTTCTCGAGCAGACCAAAGGAACCGGCGTAGATGTTTATACCCACGGTGAGATGCTGCCTGCAAATTACTATCCTGCCTTCAAAAAATATGATCATTTTGTGGGAAATTACGGTAATGCATGGTGGAAACAAAAAGAAGAATTCGAAAAATTCAACGGTGCAATTATCTTAACAACAAACTGTCTCGTTCCTCCCAAAGACTCTTATAAAAATCGTGTTTTCACAACAAACAGTGTCGGATTTGATGGTGTGAAACATATTGCTGATCCTGAAAAGGGAAAAGCAAAAGATTTCTCTGCAGTGATCGAACTTGCCAAAACTCTTCCAGCTCCAACCGAAATTGAAACAGGTAAGATCGTTGGAGGATTTGCTCATAACCAGGTTCTGGCTCTGGCAGATAAAATTGTTGATGCTGTAAAATCAGGTGCTATCAAGAAATTCGTGGTGATGGCTGGTTGTGATGGACGTCAGAAAGGAAGAAATTATTATACTGATTTTGCCCAAGCACTTCCTAAAGATACCATTATCCTCACCGCCGGTTGTGCAAAGTATCGCTATAATAAACTCGACCTTGGTGATATTGATGGAATTCCACGCGTACTCGATGCGGGGCAGTGCAATGACAGCTATTCTCTTGCAGTGATTGCTTTGAAATTGAAAGAAGTTTTTGGGCTTGATGACATCAACGATCTTCCAATTATCTACAATATTGCATGGTATGAGCAAAAAGCGGTAACCGTGTTGTTGGCTCTCTTATATCTTGGTGTGAAGAACATCCATCTCGGACCGACGCTTCCTGCGTTCCTTTCTCCAAATGTAACCAAAGTTCTGGTCGAGAAATTCGATATCGCCGGCATTACAAATGTTGAAGATGATATTAAGGATATGATTTAAGGAAAATAGATAACCACCAAGGCACAAAGACACAAAGGAATAGGAAAAGAATAAATGTATAGGTAACTTTTAAACTTTTTTAATGAAAATGTTACAACAAGTTTCATAGTTGAACTGTGAAATCGTTAATAACTTGTTTAATGAATATTTCGTTTAAAATTTAATCACAATTATCAATACAGAAAGATTATGAGATGTCTGTAGATTAGATAAAGTATGGTGGAAATATTTTCATTACTCATTAAGTTATTGGTTTAGAATTGAGCCAAAGTGTTTCGAAATGCTTAATGAAAGTATCACTAATGCCAAAAATATTTCTGTCCAAAGCAATATGTGGTTGTTTTTTACCTAAGCCCCCCAACAGATAATTTCCAACAATCACAGATTTATCAGTTATAATAAGGAAACATTTCGGATATGAATAATAGTATCTTATTTCAATGCTTGGATTGGGAGATGACTTGTTAGAATTTGCAAAATTTTTATGAAGTTCATTTATGTTTGAAACAACAGTCCTCAAGTCAATTTCCTCTCTTTCTTCGTCATAAGCTCGCTCTCTTAAAGATTCAGAATTAGGATCTAGTAATAAGATTTTGATTTTGCATTCCTGACTTAATTTTAATTTTATAACTTCTTGTGCAGCATTATCAACAAAATCACTAAGGCATATTCCACATAGACAAATTTCAGTTTTTGGTTCAGCATTTCTCAATAAATCAAGAATGTTAAATTCTCTATTTGGAAATATATTGTTTACGCCGAGCTTCTTCATATTCTCACTTAATTGCACAAATGACATTAAAACATCAAGTTTTGAAGTCAAGCTCGAACTTTCTATAGAATTTGATAATTCTCTATTTAAAAGATATTGAAATTGTTTTCTCGTAAAAAAATCTATAGCCATTGCAATTGAACCCGCTGTTAGTATTGCAATGCCAAACTCTTTTCTATGTAGTTTCAGGTTTGTAAATAAGTCCTCAAAACCTATTATGAGAATAATTCCCACAACGATAAAAAAAAGCCATAATAGAATAAATCGAATTCTATATAATTTATTACCCAGATTAGACTTATTTTGACTTTTTAGACCATTCATTTCAGTTGTTTAATTATGTATTATATCGTACTTGCCAATTGAACTCGTAAAGTGAATTTACTTGTGGATAAAATTCAATAAATTCACCAAACCAATAACCTTTATCATTTTTTTCGATTCCTATACTTATGTTTTTCGAAATTCTTGATTCTTGCTGAGAAACGGATTCGTCCTTTCTGGTTATTCGAATTTTCAATTTATCTATCGAATACGGATTATCATAAATTATTATTCGAAAAACTATGAATTTAGTGGGTCTTGATACAAAAATTTGATCCATAGCTTCGCCATTGGCAAAATTGAAACTAATCTTTTGTCTATGCAATAACACATCACCTTTCTCAAAGTCACCTATTTTTGGTCGTAATACAGTTTCAAATTTTTTATATTCGTCAGAAATTGGAATGGGGTCTGTATCTTCTTCAATATGTATTACCTGCTCTTGTTCAGATAGAGATGAAAACTCCGTATTAGCATTTTCCTTTTCTCTGCGGATTATCTTGTCCTCATTCCGCCAGGTTTTTGCAGCACCCTTAATAATCAAATTATCATCTAGAATAGCACTAAAGTCATTTTGATAAAATGAGTAAGTTCCTTGGTAGATTAACTCAATACCTGTTGATCTAATTTCTAATATCTTTTTATGTGAAACTAAGCCATATCCTTTAACATCTTCAACTTCTTGACGATATTTTTCTTCATTTGATATTGGTAAATCTTCGTTGCGTTTATTAAGAAGTGGTAGTCTATCAGTTAATTTAGCTAACCAATCAGCAGGCTTAGTTAACCCAATTCGTTCTATACAAAATGAAATATTTAATGTAAGATTATTCAAAGATAAATTCATAAACCACGATGGGTATTTATTTGCAATGAATTGAGGAAATAATTGCCCAGTCCATAAGACCAAGAAAGCACCAAATATACCTAGTTTAAAAAACAGTGATACAAACAATTTTGGTAATACAAAATCTGTAAAAGGAATTGTATTGAGATTCGGAAAACTTGTTAGTTGAGCTGTGAAGAATACTACAACTATAACAACAAGTTGCCTACCAGCTAAAAATTTTTTGCTTTCATTATCTTTTTTTATTTTTTTATGGAGATTAAATGCTATAGGGAATTTGGAACTTTTACTATCCAAACTTTTTAATCTCAATGTGGTAATGCTTATCTGAAGACCTTCAAAAAAAGCTAATATCAAAATTAGTGAAATTAATATAAATATAGAAGCAATTGGATCTTTAACAAATGATGAATGACCTAAAACAAGACCACCAATTACATTGAATACAACAAACAATGACATTATAGCCAATACAATTTCCCAAATCAACTTTTTTATTCGTATCCAATTATTTGAAAATACGGAAATATCAATGTTGGCATCGAAAATATCATTTAGGCAAAGACAAAATTTCTTAAAAGCATTTTTGTTTTCGGGTATTTTTTTTTCTACTATTATGTGTCTACCTGCTTCTAAAGTATCAACAAGTTTTTCTTTATTTTTTTTACCCCAATAAATACTAAATAAAGTCTTAATATCCTCCCAATCTAAACCATTACGCGATAAAAGAGAATGAATTTTTCTTATTTGGTCATTAAATGAATAATTATCATCTTTTTTTTTCATATCAGTCATAAAATACTTTTTTCTAAACTGAATTTAAAAAACGCTTAGGAACTTATATAAAAACTGCTGGTATATGATTAATATATCGTGTTATAAGTTACTTCTTATGTTTTTTCATAATTTAAAGACAACATAATACCTTTATAAATCAAGAATTCATTTTGAATTACTTAAAAAAAGTTAATCTTTACGGTTTTCCAGTTTTTTACTTTAGTTTGTTATTCTATTACAATTGTATCAGAATTAGATACATTGCCTTGATGCTCTGCTGGCCATTTGACTTCAATCTTTAATACGAAATCATTATGAGGAGTTCTTTCATAACGTAGAATGAAAGTTGAATTCGAAGCAGGTTTTACCTTGTGACCGCTTAAACTAACTTCTAATTTATCCTCAAGTTTTTGCCCAATCTGAGAAATTATTTCTCCGATTTCTTTAATACTACGTGTTTTTTCTTCACTAACAATCCACTCTGGTGGTCTTTGATGAGGGTGTGGGGGTAACATTTTTTTTCTCCTTATTTATTATGATAATCAATTCTGGATTTAAGTCAGGGTATGCTACGCTATATCCCGTAGTAAGTGATAAGCAATTAAAAGGAATTTCAATAACACCTATTTCAGAGTATATTGAGGATTCCTGATGATGCATAACATTCATTAAAATCTCCTTAATTGGTTTTTTCTATTTGTGAGTTCACTCAAAAAACCCTTACATTTATATAAGGTTTATTTATTTCACAAATGATTATTTTTCTAATAGTCGATTTATTTATTTTATCTGCATTTTCCATTTAACTTCTACCTAAAATTACCATATATATTTATGATGAAAAAATTAAAAGTTTATTATCTACACCTTTTGTATGTTTATTATTATCTATAAAAATCCTGTCAGAAGGATTTTTAATTTTACCAAGTTTATAATTACTGGCATAAGTATGAATTTTCATAACCATTACTTTCCGCTTTCATTAATTAACAATTAATTTATTTATTTTTTTTGTGTCAAGAAATAAAATTTCATAAGTTTTTTTTATTAGAAATGAAATTTAATTGGGCAAGTATTAAATTTAAAGTAGATATAGAATTATGTATTGGCTGCGGAGCATGTGAAGCTAAATGTCCGGAAGTATTTGAATTAGTTGATAATAAATCTCAAGTGAAGTTGGATCCAGTCCCAGAAGAATTTCAAGAAGGTGCATTAGAAGCAGAAGATAATTGTCCTGTTCAAGCTATTTCTCACGAATAGTAACCTCTAAGATACGAAGAAAAACTAAGAAAATTAAAGATAAAATGTTTGAAAGGGCAGTTCGTCAATAGCTCTATTTTAAGTTCTCAATTTTGGAAGTTTATTTATTTGACATTAAGAAATAATTAATTATGTTTATTATCAATAAAAAAAAATAAATCCGACTTCGTTCCAAGAATCGGGACTAAGCTGCGATAAAGGAAAAAATGGAACACTTAACACTGGGAACTTTTAAAGAAAAGGTTTTTGACTATGAAAAAAACAAAGAATGGAAATTTGAAGGTGACAAACCTGCAATTATAGATTTTTATGCGGATTGGTGCGGACCGTGCAAAATGGTTGCACCCATTTTGGAAGAGCTTGCCCAGGAATATGAAGGCAAGTTAGATATCTATAAAGTAAATACTGAAGAACAGCGTGAACTTGCATCAATATTTGGAATTCAAAGTATTCCCTCTATATTATTCGTCCCTAAAGATGCACAGCCGCAGATGGCGATGGGAGCGCTTCCAAAAGAAACTTTCAAGAAAACTATAGAAGATGTCCTTAATGTGAATTAGATTATTGAGGAAATTGAAAATTTCCCGAAAGAGAAAAATGTGGAACTACGAAACGCACGAAATACCAATCTTCTCCGCCAGCTGGCGGATACGCTGAGGCAGGCGCGAAATTAATAAAATAACGTTTAAAAGAATATTTTTTCTTAAAACTCCTTTTCGTTTTTTTTCGTGAATTTCGTGGTTTAAAATTTAGGAGAAAAATGAAAAAAATAGTTTTATTATTATTAGCTTTGATGTTGCTGGTGCCATTAATAGCGGAAGAAGTAAAGATAAAGCCGGAACACTTAACTTTGGAAACATTCAAAGAAAAGGTTTTCGACTTTGAAAATAATGAGAAATGGAATTATAAAGGTGAGATTCCTGCAATTATTGATTTCTATGCTGATTGGTGCGGACCATGTAAACAAGTTGCTCCTATTATGGAAGAACTAGCAAATGAGTATAACGGCAAAGTGATCATCTATAAAGTTGATACTGATGCCGAGCAGCAACTTGCAGGCATGTTCGGGATTCAAAGTATTCCCTCAATTCTGTTTATTCCGGTTGGAGAACAACCGCAGATGGCGATGGGTGCTCTTCCTAAAGAGAGTTTTGTAAAAATTATCGAGGACGTTTTGAAAGTTAAATAATTCTGAAACAATAAACGGCTCATCGTTAAGAAAGTTCTCGCAAAGACGCAAAGAAAAATGATGGACATTATTTTTAACGAAAAATTTTCATCGGCATTTGTAACTTTTTTATCAAAATCGGTCTTCGTTGTTGGGGGAAGGGATTAGATAGAGAATAATTATAAAAAATCGGAGATAAAATGAAGAAAATTCTGATGACTTTATTGCTTATTTCTATAGCAACAATTGGTTTTGCGAACGACTATCCAGCGTATAAATTATATAATTCAGCAGGAGAAGAAGTTCAGTTCAATTCATTGATCACAAGTTTTATTAATGCGGATGTTATATTTTTTGGTGAACTGCATGACAACCCGATAGCGCATTGGATGGAACTGGAAATTACCAGAGCCGGCTTTGAGCAGATAGGGGATAAATTAATTCTCGGCGCCGAGATGTTTGAGGCAGATAATCAGATGATCTTAAATGAATATCTAACAGGAAAAATTTCTAACAAGAGTTTTGAAAGCGAAATGCGGCTTTGGTCCAATTACAAAACAGATTACAAGCCACTTGTGGAATTTGCAAAAGAAAATAATCTGAAGTTCGTTGCTACCAATATTCCACGCAGATATGCCTCTATCGTTTCCAGGCAGGGATTTGAAGGTCTTGCAAATTTATCCGAACAAGCAAAGCAATTTATTGCTCCGCTTCCGATGAATTATGATCCAGAACTGGAATGCTATAAACAGATGATGGATATGAAGGGCATGCCAACTAGTGTGACTGCAATGAAAAATAATCTTCCTAAAGCACAATCGGTAAAAGATGCTACCATGGCTCATTTTATTATACAGAATTGGAAAGATGGAAATCTATTTATCCACTATAACGGCAGCTACCACTCTGATAACAAACAGGGTATAATCTGGCACTTGCTAAAGTATGATCCCGACCTGGAAATAAAAACGATTACAACTATTTTAAAAGATGATATCGAGAAAATCAGTGAAGAAGATTTGAAAAAAGCTGATTATACTTTGATTGTACCGAAATCTATGACAAGGACTTATTAGAGGATTACTAATGGCTTAATGAAACGCATCTTTCATCTTTTCTTCTCAAGTCTAATTCTGCCACCAAGACACAAAGACTCAAAGCTCATATTTACAAACCATTTAATCCTTTGATTGTTGTATCTAATTATTATTTCTTCCTTTGTGCCTTAGAGATTTCGTGGCTGTTTCGTATGATAATTTATATTTATAAGTTGAGGAATTGTATTTCGCAGCTCCTTTTTTTATTTCAAGTAAATTATTATCCTGTTTAAAAAATTAGCTATAATGTTTTGCGTGTGTGGCGGGATCGGAACGAAAGCCTTCGGGACGCCCAAAACAAACAACACAAACGTTTGAATCGGAAGATTTAAACATAATCCACCACGTAACCAAACCGACGACACGCTTGTTATGTGAAGAATTTGCGGTTTACTTACTTTTTTTATTGATGGTTTCAATTCTATTCAATTCATCAATATCCATTCCTTCATTTTTTAAAAACTCAGTAATAATATTAGTCTTCTCATCAATGTAAGAATCAATATCATTTGAATATTTTTCTGCAAGCTCACGCTTAATTTTACTATATGACTTAATTGCTTTTTCATTATTTCTTAAATGTTTTCTTAATAATAGATGATTTCTCAAATTTTCACATCCATCAATACATACATATAGATTATGATCCATCCAATTAATATACTTGTTGCCTTTTGTGTATTTCAGTGCTTCTCTTCCTTCAACTCCTAAATTGCCAACATGATTATAGCCTATGCTAATTAATCGTTCTATCACCTGTTTACTATCACTATTATTAATTACAATAATATCAATATCTAAAATAGGTTTTGCCCACATTCCTTCAACCGATGTACTCCCTACATGTTCAATTTTCACATTGATATTTTTTAATAGTTTTTGATAAAATTTACATGCTTTTTCAAATTCTTTTTTCCACTTAGGATTATATGACTCAACAATGATTTTATTCATATATTTTTACTCCAAATACATTTCTATTTTTCAGCTTATATCAAGTAAATATTTCACATAATTTTCTGCGTATGCGGCGGAATCGGCACGATTCAGACGAAACGGACTGATAACGGTTAAGGATATATGAAGTTTTTGCGGAACGCAGTGTAATAAAATTTGGGTGAACGGGTGCAACGAAGTGACCCATATATCCTTACCTTTCCAACCCCATCATTGTTCTGCAAGTCTTTGTATAAAGATCGCGGAAAATATTGTTTGGGTCGGTTTTGCGCTTGACCTTGTCGTAATTCTCTTTATTCCAGATTTTCCAGAAGTCTGATTCAGAATAATAATTGCTCGAGATGAGAGTCTTAATCCCTCCGATATTCATCAGTTCATCTTCTATGATCTTGTAATAGTTCTTATCACCCTTCTTTTTCATTCCATAAATGGCCAGATCCAGGATAAGCTCATCTTTTGTCTTGAGCAAGAAATCAGCGGATAACCATTCATATCCCCGGACAAACTTGTATGGCACACACCATAACGGGAAATGATTCACTTCTTTTTTATACCATTCCATAAAATTGTTGACTTTCGAAAATGGTATGAAGACATCAACTGTGATAGGGATTTTGTCAGGCGGGATCAACCGGCGAAACTTTTCAACTAATTTCAGTGTTCTTGTAGAGTTTATGAACTTCCCGAAGAAGAACCTGCCCAGGAAGGACTTAGGATTTACATTAGTTACACCCTTGTCATACCTGAAAAAGTAGTCAGGTGTCTTAAGGTAATCCTCTTTTCTTTTTTTCGTGCTTAGATAATAGATTCTCATCCAACCATAATTATGTGTGTATGGTGCTTCATCAACAAAATTCGCCACACTGAGCACGTATTCTGTTGGCGAGTGGATGATACCATCCATAAAATCAACATCCTTATTTTCATAGTGTCCCCATATGGCTGATTTATAATCTTTAATATTATTGTATTTCTCATATGTCACTTTCACGGATGGCTTGGCTGGTATCAGCTTGAACTTTAGTTTTGAGATGATGCCAAGGGTTCCGAATGTGCCGTGAACCATCTGGAACAATAGGTTATTCTCATTGTTAGGAGTACAGATCAGCACATTACCTTTTGCAGTGATTATTTCGTATTCAAGGCAAGTGTCATGAAATCCGCCGTGTTTGTAAGACATTGACTCTATTGAGCAACCTGCAACCGCTCCTCCGATTGTGATGGTCTTCAACTCCGGCACAATAATAGGAACAAGGTCGTATTTCATCGTCGCAGTTACCAAATCAATAAAAGTAACGCCGGGCTCTGCAATACAGATTCGCTTCTCCGTGTTGATATGGAGAATCTCGTTCAAGTCGCTTAGGTCGATCTTCTCGTCTGAATACCTTTTATCACTCAATTTTGGAACTTCGTGAGAAACAGTTTTTTTCTTTAATGACACGGGTTTCGTGCTTTTGCGATCTTTTAATTGTTTTATAATTCTATTTATTTTTTGTTCATGAGTTGGCATATTTTACACCGATTATAAATTAAAGATTGTAATCATTATATAAATATTTTCATTTAAATTTAAATTTATTTCCTTTTAAAAGCCTATTAAAAGTTCCTTCTAAAAAACATTTTTTGAATTGCGTATAATGTTTGGCAGCTGCCACGACTCTTCTTGCTTCTCTTCTTGCTGATTGTTGGCACGCTTGTTACCTGCAAAATCTTCAAAAGCTTTCAACTTTATTCAGTCTATCCTCAATCTTTTCCCAATCACCGAGATATGCTGTCATCAAACTTTTCCAGAGTTTGCCGTGATTCGGAATATTGAAATGTAAGAGTTCGTGAACAATTACATAATCACCGATTTCTTTGTCTAAATCTAAAAGTTCTTTATTAAAATTAAGGTTTCCTTTTGTGGAACAGGAAGCCCATTTATTATTCATTGGTCGAATTGCAAGAGTATGAAATTCAACACCAATTTTCTCGGCAAAACATTTTACTCTATATTTAAATTCGATTTTGTTTTTCCAGAATTCCATTTATTTCATCTCTTTTGCACTTTCAAGTATTTCAAATAATCTGTTCACAATCGAAGTAACTTTATCGAGATCATCTTCTTTCGCATAAATGGCAAAAGTAATCTGTTTTCGCAATTCTCTGTATTCCTTTTCTGCTTTGAACCAATTCGGATTATTAATAAAGGCAGTTTTAATTTTATCGGTAACATTTTCGGCATCAGGAATTCCGTTTTCTTTTAGCGTTTTAAAAATGAAAAAAGTTAATCCGTCAAAACCTTGTTCTGCTTGCTCTTTCTTTCTGATAACATCATTTTCAAGTTCTTTGATCAGTTTTTCAATTGCATCTCTCGTTGTAACTTGCCTGTTTTCCCAGCTTTCTTCGATTAATTCTGCTCTGTCTTTTAATGAGATCAGGAAAGGATCATCTTGATTATCTTCAGCAATTTTCTCGATACTTTTAACAAGATTAATTACCTTAGTTCCGTTTGGTTTAAATTTCTCTTTTATTTTATCTAATGACTTTTCATTAATTTCTACAAATTCGTTGCTAAATTCAATCTCGGTAGAATCTATACGTTTATGAATTAATTCATTTGTCTTCTTTTGGAATTCTTTATCAACATAGATTTTCTTTGCATAAGCCTTTCTCACAATTGCATAAATTGCTGTGATTGTGGAATAATCATCAATGTAAGGTCGCAAGAAAGCATCTGGAGATATTATCTCATAAAGCATTTCGAGTTCTTTATAAAATTTGAAAAATTCTTTTCTCTTATCTTTATCACGAAAATGTTCAATCAAATAATCAGTATCTTTATCATCAAAATTTCCTGAAACAAGTTTCAAATATTTGTTCTTTTCCATTTTTTCTTTGAAAAGAACTTTCAGAAGTTTTAAGTCTTTGATAATTGCGTTGATCTCATCACTATCAAAAGCAAGAGCTTTTTGCAGATTTTCAAAAATCCCTACAAAATCCAAAACAAAACCGTGCGGTTTGACCATATTTTGCTCAGGATTTTCATAAGGTCTATTCACTCTTGCAATTGCCTGCAAAAGTGTGTGATCTCGCATTGGTTTATCAAGATACATCGCATAAAGAATCGGAGCATCAAATCCTGTTAAAAGTTTTTGCGTTACAATCAAAATTTTGGGTTGCTCATTGTATTTTGTAAATTCCTTACGGATTTGGCGTTCTTCTTTTTTATCAATATGGAATTCCTTCAGAAGTTTGCTGTCATTGTTATTGCCTGTATAAACAACTTCCGAATATTCGGGAGGAAGGAATTTATCGAGTGCTTCTTTATAAAACGCACAAGCTTCTCTATCCACTGCAACGAGAAATGCTTTGTAACCGAGCGGTTCAACATTTTCTGTATAATGTTTGGAAACATATTCCGCAACTTTATCAATTCGGTTTTTCCCTTTTAAGAAGTTCTTTGTATTCACTGCCCTTTCCAGAATTTTATTCAATTCTTCAAGATCATTCACACCGTAAGCTTCGGAAAGTTCCAAAAATTCTTTCTCCAAAGTTTTCTTTGGAACAAGTAGTTCATTCGGAGCAATTGAATAATATAGCGGAAGTGTGGTTCCGTCTTTAATACTTTCTTTGATAGAGTATTTGTGCAGATAACCTTTCTTGTCATCAATACCGAAAGTTTTGAAAGTTCCTTTTCCGAAGACAGTTTTATCAATCGGAGTTCCCGTGAAACCAATATAAGTTGCGTTGGGAATTCCAGCCATCAAATAATTTCCTAGATCTCCTTGAGTAGTTCTATGAGCTTCATCGATCAAAACAAAAACGTTACTCCGCTCATTAATATTTGCTGGCATATCACGGAATTTATGGATCATTGTTACGATAATTCCACGATAATCATTTCTTAATAATTCGTTCAAATCGTGAATACTTTTGGCGTGTTCGATATTTCCCACACCGAGAGCATCGAGATTTTTTATCATTTGATCTTCGAGTTCGTTTCTGTCTATCATCAAGAGAATTGTCGGTTTTTCAAAATCAGCAGCTTTGAACAGGATTTGAGCTGTTTTAATCATTGTGAAAGTCTTGCCTGAACCTTGCGTATGCCAAATCAATCCTCTGGTTTTCTGCGGATTCTGTGCTCGTTTTACAATCTTTTCTACAGCAATTTTCTGATGCTGACGCAAAATATATTTTCGTAATTCTTCATCTTTTTCTGCAAAGATTATAAACTCTTTGATAAAATCTAAAATATTCTGTTTGGAGCAAAACGATTTTACTTTTACTTCCAATTGTCCGATCTGTTCATCTTTCCAATTAAAGATATGACGGCGGATCGTGTTCCAGGTTACACCATACGAAAAGCCGATGCTTTCGGTGGAAGTGAAGATCATTTGCGGAACAAACAATTCTGGAGTTTCGCTGTGATACCTGCGGATTTGGTCGATTCCCAAAGCAATTGCTTCATCTTTGGTGGAATTTTTACATTCGATAACGAGAACGGGAATTCCATTAATCAGGAAAACAATATCTTCACGAACACCGTATTTGCCATTGAAATAATAAAATTCTTCCGTAACTTCATAAATGTTGTTTTCAGGTTTTTCATAATCGATCAGCTTCAAGTCGAGTTCTCGGTTTTCAGTTTTGTAATAGTATTTCTGCTCTTCTCGCAGGAATTTCAAGAATTCACGATTTCCTGAAATATTAGTTTGCAAAAGATCAAATTTGCGGATGAGTTCTATTTTGGTTTCTAAAAAGAGCGGATTGAATTCTTTTACTTTTTGGTAAAGTATATCTGCAAAATACAGATTAGCATTTTTGGCTTTGTCTTGAATATTATGAAATTCATCAGAAAATCCTCGTTTTGTTTCTGCTTCTGTTCGTTCAACAAAAGTCCAGCCGATTTCTTCAGCATACTTTATAATTCTGCTTTGAACTGATCTATGTTCTGTTGGTATTGGCATTTTTATTCCTACAATTTAACTTCCGAATGTCCCCGATTTATCGGGATCTTCGGAATGTTGACTCTTTCCAAACAATCGGATGACCTGCGAACAATCCGATATTTTTCCAACTTCTGAATGTGCGAAACCCTTCGGAATGTTGGACTTTTCGCTGCACAACAATCGGAAGATCAGCAAGCTGAACATTCCGATGTTTTCATTTCTTGTGATTAAACAAGTAATTTTCAATTTTTTCATACTCTTTTGCTTTTTTGTAATCTTCAAATTGCTCGAAATATTGGGTTAGGTTATTGAAATACTCATTATAAAAACCCAGATTTACAATTGTATCTTCTTCAAGATAATTCAAAGATGAATACTGCTTTAAAAAATCTGAGTTAGGATTATTATGAATATAATGTGTGATATTCCCCAGATATTCAGGTTTATTGATAAGCTTTACTTTTACTTTGCTTTCAAAAAGAGTTCCGCTACGATCATATTTAGTGTTATATTGTTTCACATAACGATTAAATATATATTTTATCCAGCCAGATATGGGTTTAGAAGATAGCTGTTTTACTAAAAAATGATAATGATTTGGCATTAAGGAGAACGCACATAAATCTAAATATTCTTCGATTTTGGATTCGGTAATAATCTGTAAAAGCTTTTGATAATCTTGTTCTTCCTGAAAAATAAGTTCTTTGTTACAACCTCTGTTGTAGAGATGATAATATAAACCTTTTTCAAATATCATATTTTTTACCATCTTCTCAACTTCCAAATGTGCGAAGCTCTTCGGAATGTTGACTCTTTCCAAACAATCGGATGACCTGCGGACAATCCGATGTTTTCATCTTCTCTCGAACTCAATTTCATTCACTCTCGTTTGCCCTGTCATTAATTGATGCAACATTGATTTGAATAATTCTTCAAGTTTTGTTTTTATATCAATATAATTATCAATTTTCTTATCTAATATTTTAAATACAGTTGTAATTTCAACTTGTTCATCGTATTTAGGTAGTGGTATTTTTAAAACAGAGATTTCATTTTTATTATAGTTAGCTTGATTAACAGCTCGTCTTGATAATTTTATAAAAACTCCAATTTCTCGAAAGTAATTCATCAAATAAGATAAAAACCAATTATGTATTTGGATCTCATCGCATTTTATTCTAAGAATGAAAGAAGCAAAAATATGTAAATCATCTTGCTCGGTGAATACAGAAGTTTTACCAATCAGGTATGCACTATTTCTCCAATTAAATAATACATCTCCATCATTTAATTTTAAGCGATTTATTGTTTTTTCGGGAGCTTCGGTTTTCCGAATCTTTAAATAAGTTATTTTTCCGTCTTTTGTCATATCGGCAGTGCTGACTATTTTTATACCATCTTTTGGTGGGATTTTGGGGATCGCTTTTGAAAGGCCATAATCAATATATGAAACTGCATTTTGAAGTTCAATTACTTCCCAACTCTCAGGCACAAGTCCGATTTCAGTTTGTTTTTGTTTTTCTCCATAAAGTCCTTCGGTGAAGAGTTTCTGCATTAATGCTTTTTTCAATTCAGTTGTGGTTTCTATAATTTGTTGTTGCTTTTCAATTGCCTTTTGGATGGTGGAAAGCACATAAGCGATGTTACGTTGTTCGGGGAAAGGTGGTTGAGGAGCTAACAATTCACTTAAACGAGATTTCGATAAATTTGGAATTGTAGTTATATTTGCGCGACCAAAATACACTTTCCCGATTTTAAAAGCATATTTCAACCAAAAAAGATAATATGAAGGGTAAGTATCAGAATTTATTTTCCTCAATCTGTGTAAATCATTTTGATAATAGCAATTCTCAATCTCTTGTTTCCAAATAGCAGTTCTCCCGATATCTCCACCCTCACAAACTAATAAATCATTTTGATGTAATTTTAGTCTTTTCTCATCAGATTCAGAGAAATGCATTTGGTCTAAAATTGTTAAATCCAATTTTCCCCAAAAAACATTTGCTGTTCTCAAAAACCTTTTTTGATTATTACCAATCCGATTCCTTTTAGAAACCTGTTTACCTTGTTGAATTGTGAATAGTGAATCTATTCTTTTTAATTCCCAATCTACAGGAATTAATCCAATTTCTGTTTCTTTAAATCCGGTCATATTAATAACCGATTTTGTTCAGAATACTTTTCAATTCTTCATCAATTTCTTTTGCTTCTGTTTCCAATTCTTTCAATTCATCTATAATTTCAGCAATTGGTCTGTAAACTTCTGCGTCAGTTGTTTGTATATAACGGGAAGGAGAAATATTGTAATCGTTTTTTATTATATCTTCTTTCTTCACAATTTTGGAGAATTTTTCTTCTTCTTTTCGGTTCAGGAAAGTATCAGCAATTTTTTCAATTCCGCCTTCATCAATATAGTTTTTGGGATCACCTTTCACAAAATTCTTGGAAGCATTCAAAAGGAAAATTTCTGCTTTTTGTTCTTTGTTTTTGTTTAAGAAAATTATTATTCCAGGAGCAGAGGTATTGTAAAATAAGTTTTCGGGAAGATAAATAACACCATCAATTAGGTCATTATCCACAAACCATTTTCGCACTTCTTTTTCTTTGTTTGTATTGGCATTTCCCGAACCGCGAGAAGCAGCTCCCGTATCCAAAACTACAGCTGCTTTTCCGTTATCGTTCAAACTTGCCAGAATGTGCTGCATCCAACCCCAATCTGCTTTGCTTCCAGGAAATCCTGCACCTTTGGGAAATCGTTCCAGTTCATCATTAGTATAAACTGCTTCTTCAAATCCTGTCTGGTTCCACATTGGATTTGCCACAACTCTGTCAAAAGTTTGTAGTTTTCCGTTTGACTTGCGCAACTTGGGATTTTTCATTGTATCACCGATTTCGATTTTGCCTTCCATATCGTGAATTATCATATTCATATTTGCCATTGCCCAAATTCCCGCTGTGTATTCTTGCCCGAACATTTTAAGCGGAGCATATTTTTCTTTGGAACGCAAATTCATTTTCTTCTCTAATTCGATTTCACATTTTATCAGAAGTCCGCCACTTCCACAGGTCGGATCATAAATTTCCATTCCTGGTTCGGCATTCATAATTTTTGCCATAATTATTCCGACTTCTTTGGGAGTGTAAAATTCACCTGCACTTTTTCCGCTTCCTTCTGCAAATTTTCGAATCAGATATTCATAACTTCTACCGATAATGTCCGGCTCAACATCTTTCAATCCAAGTTTCTTTTTACTTATTTCTTCTATCAGATTACTCAATTTGTCATCGTCAATATCTCGTTGTCCGTGCGTTGTGGCGTTAAAATCTACTCGGTCGATAATTCCTTGCAGTCGCATTTGTTCTCTGGCAATATCACGCATTAATGTTGTAAGTTGTTCACCGATTTTTGAGGATAATTTTCGGATAACAGACCAGACAGAATCTTCATTTGGATTGTCTGGTTTAATCGGTAAATAAAATCGAACTATTTTTTTGTCGTTTTCAACAATTTTAAATGCTATCTCTCTTGTTCCTACTTCTTCAGCAATTCTGTTTATTTCATCGTCAAAAACATCACAGAGTCTTTTTACGAAAATCAAAGGTAAAATGTAATCTTTAAATTTTGCTGCGTCTTTTGCTCCGCGAATCGAACAAGCTGCATCCCAAATCCAGGTTTCAAGCGACTTGTTGTTATTTTGTTTTGCCATTTATGTTTAACCTTCTTTTTTTACTGAATATCTTTAAGACTCATTTTACGTCACTCTATTTTTTTGCAGGTAATGTTCTGCGTGTGCGCTATAACTCTTTCTGCATTTCTGTTTGCTTATTGTGGGCACGTTTTTTATTGGAATCTCTTAATTATCATCTCTTATAGGTAAAAAATCATTGTCACCAAGTGATTTTATAATCCCTCTTAATATTTGATTTTGCGAAAACTTGATAATATATTTTCGTGAAGATTTTCGTTCAGTTTCAATAAGATTTCTCTCTTTCATCTTTCGTATCCATCGAGATATTTCTGATTTTTTTTTGCCTTTGAAAATATCTTGAAGGTCAGAATTTTGAAATACTTGTTTTTTTATTGCGACATCTAATATTTTTTTTTCAATATCGGTTAACAATTCTCTGTCTTTTGAATATCGTATTGCAGGAAGTAATATTGTTTTTGCAATATAGTTATAATCCAATAATTTATCTATTTTTTCAATTTCTTTTTTTAAACCGGATAAAACATAATAGCACCAATCTAAAACATCCTCTTTTTTCCCAGAATCTGCTTTTGATAAATAATGATAATATATTGACCTATTTGAACAAAAAACAGCTGTGGGATTAATAATTCTACCTACATTAATGTTGAATCCAAGTTTTACAAGCATAGCATAAGTGAATAATCGAACAGTTCTACCATTACCATTATCAAATGGATGTATCCAAACAAATCTATGATGAGCAATTGCTGTTTTAAGTAAATCATATTTTGAAGAATCGTTGTTGTTAATAAATTTAAGAAGTTCATCCATATAATCAAGAACATTAGAATAATCAGGAGGACTAAAATCAGCACCTGCAATAACAACATTTTTCTTTCTATATTCACCAGGAGTAATGCTACCTTCAGTAGTAAGATTATTTACAACAATTTTATGCAATTCACTGAGAAAAATTCGATTAATATTAGTATCCAGAATATTATCATCAATAAATATTAATGCCTTTTCCATATTTCTAATTTCAATTATTGATTCATTTATTATTGCATTTTCATCTAAAGTCGTTTCAATATATTCTGCAATAGTTGTGTGATTACCTTCTATTTTTGCAGAACCAATGCTTTCTAACATATGGAATATTTGCTTTATTTGAAAAAATATTTGAGGATGTGTTGAACCTCGGAGTTGCTTCATTCGTAAATAATCCAATTCAATAATCAAATCAGTAATTTTTGAATCAAAAGTAGGTTGAACAAGTTTTAGATCAATGTGTTTAAATTTATTCATATTATTTAACACTCCTTAATAAAAGATTTAACATTGCCATCTTCTTAATGATTGCTAAATATAATATTACAGAATCGACGTCAACTATTTTAATTAACAATGATAATAATAATAATTAACAAAAAATAACAAAAATTAATAAAAATTCACAGAGTTTCCCATAATGTATATATCCCCGTCATTTTTATCGCGGACACTATAGATTTGAGGGTGTATAGGATATTTGTCTTGAATTTCAAGATTAGATTTGTTCATTCAATTCCAAATTCTCTAATGGGCTAACAATTTTCTTTTTAGCGAAATGCTTAATGTGCTTATAATTTTTTCTCGCTTCCATTTGCATATTCAATCCAATCTCGTAGAATTTTATGAGAAATTTGCCGAGCTAAATATTATCGTCAAGAAAAAAGGGGAAGTAATGTTGGGCTTTGTAACCAATATTTCGAAGAGCAGCATCCTTCAACAAGGGTGTTTTCGTGCCACTTAGGAACGAGACAAATAGCTGATATCTGGAGCTTGGCTCAATTTTTCCTTTAGCACCATTGTCTCTATTTATCATTCATCAAAATTCATTTCTGAATATTCAATTTTCTCGATCCAATCAGGAATACTGAATCTTAAAACCCAGCAAAACACATAAAACATTAGTAATGGAATAAAAGAGAATATTGTCATAACGGTGCTTTTATTTGAAATTATCAGCACCAGGATTAGCGGGACAACAAACATAATTGCGAAAGTTATGATCCATTTCCATTTTTTTAATTTTATAAGCTTTTTTATCAGATAAGGAGTATAAATAATTGCGGTAAATGTTAGAATTATTGATACAATAAAGTAGCCAATTATAGGATAGCTTACATAAAGAACAGCAGACGAACCCGCATATGTTAGAGTATGATGGAGTTTTCTCATTATAAATTTTTGTCTCTGTTTATCAATGTTTTTATAGTTTTCCAATTATTTTACCTTTTTACCTTTATTGTTCCTGCTGCTAAACAAGCTATAATTACGGACAGGCGTGCCGCGGAAGAAAAGCAGACAGCAAGGGCATTGACATTGGTAGTATTCATGCTTTATTCGTACTTCATAGAATCAACCGGATTTGCGAGGGATGCTTTGATCGAGAAGAAACTCATAGTTAATAGAGACACACCAAGACCAGCTAAACCGGCAATAATAAAAATCCAAAAACTAATTTCAGTTTTGTATGCAAAATTTTCAAGCCACTTATTCATTAAATAGATAACTATCGGGACAGTTATAAGTGTGGATATGATACTCAACCATATGAGCTCCCTTGAGAGATGTTTCAAAATACTGAATGGGGAAGCACCGAACACTTTGCGAATGCCGATTTCTTTTGTTTTTTGTTTTGTGATGAACATAGTAAGCCCTAATAAGCCAAGGCATGCCACAAAAATTGCAAATAATGTACAATAAGTTATTGTTTTACCAAAATTTTGGATTCTCCTATATATCATGTTAATTTTCTCATCTATAAATAAAAATTTAAAGGGAGCTTCTTTTCCTTTGTTAAAATCATTCCATGTGTTTTCGATATGCTTGATTGTTTTTGGAACATTGTAAGGAGATATCCTGATGCCAACTTCACCGATTATCTTCAGAGGGCTCAATTCTATAATAATTGGCTCAATTTCATAATATAAGCTACGATAGTGAAAATCCTTAACCACACCGATTACCTGTTTGTTGTTAATTATTTGTCCGATAGGATCATTCAAGTGTAATTTTCTTACAGCGGTTTCGTTTAAAATCATCGAGTTTTGAGCATCCTCTGTAAATTCACGTGAAAAATATCTACCACTTACCAATTCTATTTTGAATGTTTCAAAAAAATTATAATCAACTTGATTATATTCTGCCAGAATTGTCTGGGTTGAATCATCCAGAAGGGGAACATCAATGATAGTACGGCTATCTTCCGGTGGTAAGTCCATGGCGCCAGTCGCTGAGATGATATCCGGGTATTTGGATAACTCTGTCATAAATGCTTCATAATGCTCACTGAAATCACCACTGGTCAATTCCAAACTTAAGAGCTGCTCTTTATCAAATCCCATATCGGAATTTATAACAAAATAAAGTTGTTTGAAAATAATAAGGGAAGAAGAGATCAAGCAAATGAAAATAATCATTTGTAAGCAGATCACAATTCTGCGGAAAAGAGATTTCGAACTGGTTGTGGATATTCTGCTTTTTAGAATTATCATCGGATTAAGACGGGATATATGAAATGCTGTAAAACTGCCTGATGCTAAACCCACAAACAATGTTATCAAAAGCAAAGAAAGTGGGTACACGTAATCTTTGATATAATCGATCTCAAGGGTTGTGTGAAGAAACTTCGCAATTGCTGGTCGAAACAAATAGGTTAGACCTACAGCAACCAGACAGGATATAAATACAGTAAATACTGATTCAAACAAGATTTGTTTGACCAGACTCTTTCTTTCTGCTCCTACTACTTTTCTTATCGCAATTTCTTTGGAACGTAGCATGGATTGAGCTGTAGAGAGTATAATAAAATTCGTGCAGGCGATAAACAAGATCAGGAAGGCAATACTCGAAAATAAATATATTTCAGAAAGATTACCGCTTATTGTAGAATTATTTGTAAAATCATTTGAATGAAGATATATTTTCCGCAGGGGTTGCAAATCATATGAAGTCTGCATACCTTCTTCATGATACCTTGCTGGGATTTCATTTATTTTCTCTATAAATATTTTACTATCACAATCTTCTTTTAGAAGCACATATGTTAGATAATAAGTTAAATACCAATGTTCTTCATACTCGCCACTCGCATATCTTTCTTGTATAAACTGGAAAAAATTCTTAGCAATATCGATGTTAACAAGAAATGGCATCCAAAATGTAGAATTCTTCGGAACGTTTTTCAGAACTCCTTTTACAGTAAAATCTATAATTTCTCCACAAATTCTTACCGATAGGATTTTTCCCACTGGATTTTCATCGGGAAAATATTTAGCTGCCCTTGTCTCGGAAAGTAGAATGTCATATGGTTCTGTTAAGGCATTTTCTCGTGAGCCATAAACAAATTCCAGTGTCAGTATATCAAGAATGTCTGGATCTACGCAATTAAAGTAATTCCATTCAAATATTTCATTGTGTTGTATTTCCACAGCAATTCCTCTTGTGCGTGCAACTGCTTCTACTTCGGGATATTCATCTCGCAAAACGGGTGCCAGCAGATATGATGTTCCAGGTGTTATCCAATCTAAATATTCCTCATGAGTTAATACACGGTATATCCTCTCAGCTTTTTTGTTATAATTATCGTAGGTTGTTTCGTAGCGAACATACAATACAATGAGAAAAACCAGCGCTAAACTAGCGGATAAACCAAAGATATTCAGAAATGAGTAACCCTTATTCTTTTTTAAATTTCTTAGGAAAATTTTGAAGTAATTTTTTATCATCAATAATTTAATATAACTATCTTTTGAACCTCATTATGGTTCTGGCTCGTTCTGGTACCGGGAAATGTAGTAATAGCCATTATTATCGACAGTTATGTGAGCATATTCCTGGTTGCAATTTGTTCCTGCAAAAAGAAAATTTTCTGAGGGATCAGTACTCCATTCACCATAGAGTAATGTTGTAGATAATAATAAAAGAACTAATAAAATCACTCTTTTCATTGTACTCCCTTGGTTGGTTGAAATTCTATAAAAATATTGATTGTTTGCTGTCAAGAAAAATTTGGAGACAGCTTTTTTAACTAAATATCCATTGTGATTCGAAGGGATTTTATTTGCCGCCCTTTGGGTAGTATGTAACTTCCAAATACGGTATTAGTTTTCCTTCTTCAACAATAACTTTCTTTTCTTTTTTGCCGATCTTAATAGGGGCTTGAACCAATTGGTATTTAACATGAGGCCAATGGCAGATTTCTACCTTTACAATATACTCACCGTTTTTGACTTTATTTCCCAAACTGTCTTTCAGATTCCATACATAGATATGATGTCCAAGATCGATACTTGCACCTGTTACTGCATCGACATCTTCAAATTGCGATGATTTGGCATATTTAGGAAGATTTACCTGAACTTCTTTTGCATTGGCGCTAAACCCGGAAATATATATGGTTTTTACAAAATTACCATCGCCATCTTCAATCCATACAGCGGTTTGAGGAGGTAATTCATCCGTGAATCCCATAATAAAATCAATTGAAACAACCGGGGTTTTATAATCCTTAATATTGAAATGCTGAATTCCCGGATCTATATTTTTATATACCAATTCTGCCACTTCCGAATCTTCAAAATCGGATGCCACTTCTATCCAATAGGTCATGGATTTTTTCTTGTATGCAGCTCCAAGCCAATATTTTGCTTCAGCTTTGATAGAATCCGGTGCTTCAGATTCGAGAATAATATTCATATCGTCGATCGACTGATCTAATTTGCCGACAAAGAACGGCATCTCCACTCCGCCAACACCTCTATGAAGCCGCAGCTCGATGTCATCAGGAGCAATTTCAACAGCTTGATCAAGAATATACATTATCTGGAACGCGAGATTTGTACGATAATCCGTATCGATACTTACCATGATATCATACCCGCTTGCAGCCAGGTTCTCAACGGATACCAGCAGTGCTTTATACGCATCGATATTTTGAGGATCTATGCCGATGGCTTTGTTTAAAACATCCTCTGCTTGATCATACTTGCCCTCATCATTATACGCAATTCCTAATTCGATGAGAAGCGAAGTGTTTTCGGGATTGTTTTCCAGCTTTTCTTTCAACGCTACAATAGCAGGTCCATCAGGTCCTTTTGATTCTCTTTCTTCTTGAATTTTCTTTTCGACATTGGTAAGCTTATTTATCTTTGCTTGTGCAGATTCTGCATACTCACTTCCCGGGAGAAGTTCGATTGCCTTATTCCATGCACCTTTTGCTTTACCAAAATCTTTCATCTTTTGGTAACCTTCACCCAATTGCATATATACACCGATGAGCTGCTGTTTTGCTTCCGGACTTGGGGAGTGCTGAAGCATCGAGATGAGAAATTCCTGATCTTCAATGCCGATTTCCAGCATTCCTGCAAATTTTGGTAATCCAATACCCCAGCCACCTCGCAATGATCGTGCCATTACGTTATACGGATCGAGCTCGATTGCTTTATTCCAGTTTTCAAATGCCTGGCTGCATAGTGCGAACATATCCTGGAATTCAGCACTTCTGACCTGCATGCTGATGAAATTTCCCAGTTGAGTATACGCCATAGAATTTTCCGGGTATACCTCAACTGCTTGTTCCATTGTAGTAATTGCATCATTGAGTTTTCCTGATTGTTGTAATTTTTCTGCTTCTGCAATATACTCAGTAAGATCCTTGGCATACACATTGGATAGTATGAATATCAGAGCTGAAGAGATCAATAAATATTTTAAGATCTTCATTTTTTCTCCAATCATATTTTATCATATTACTGCTGATAGATTTATAGTGCTCAACACAGTCTTGGGATAAATAAAAAATTATTTTTAATATAATATTTTAGCGATTACACATTTTCAGATGTCTTTATTTGAGAAGGAATTATCGTCAAGAAAAACATCATCCACGTTGATCTGTTAAATGAAAGATTTTATTGACAGAGCCAAAGCTATGATACAAGAGGTAAGTTCATTATGAAGAAATTAAAAGAACGTGTAAAAAATCCTCATTATATAGAAGGAATCTACGATTACTGTGATCGCTGGTGCGAGAAATGCCCTTTTACATATCGGTGCTTGAATTATAAAATGTATGAAGATCGTTTTGGCGACTTGAAGGATAAAGACCTGAAAAATGAAGAATTCTGGTACAGGTTTTCTGAGATGATGAAAGAAACATTCGATATGATTAAGGAGTCAATGCAGGAATGGGGAATTGATATTCAGGATATTGATGGTGAACCAGCGCAAGATAATGCGGCTGAAGATCAGTTTTTGGTGATATTGGCAGAGGAGTATTCCTCCAAAGTGACTACGTGGTTTGAAGAACCTTATTACATTAACGAGCAAAAGGCAATTGATCTTGAACGAGATAGTGTTGAGATAAAGGAGATTATTGATATTATTCATTGGTATCAGTACCAGATCGAGGTGAAGCTAACGAGAGCATTTAATAGTATAAATTTGGATGATGAGATTTCAATAAAAGATATGAATGGCTCTGTAAAGGTTGCATTGATCGGTATTGATCGTTCGATTGGTGCCTGGGCTAAGTTCATGGAATTTATCCTTGAAAGAGAAGATTCTATTTTGGATATGTTAAATGTATTACAAAAAATGCTTACCATAACAGAAAAAGCTTTTCCACATGCACGTTCGTTCATAAGACCTGGGTTTGATGAGACCTCACCTTAATCCTCTCATAGAAGGATAGGAAAACAAGTGCAGATTATTAGTTGAAATTATTTCTTCACCTCGCAGGAGAAGGTCATGATGAGGTGTAAAGCACTAGTAGTGACTATGATTAAGATAGCTTACAAAAACAGCAAAGGAATTAAGGAAACGTTGTACTGAAGGGAAATCTAATTTTGTGCAGGATAAACCTGCACCTACCCGTCAGATTTTGTTTTCTGTAAATTTCATTTTCGACACGATCTATAGCCTACTTTTTCAATAAGTTATTTTTTCTCTGTGTCCTCTGTTTACCAGGGCGTAGTGTAACGAAGACTGGTGTTCTCTGTGGTGAAATATTTATTCTAAATCTCCAATCTACCCCAAAACATTTGACATAAAAATCCTCCTGCAACAAATCACTCCAGAAATTATAAACAAGGAGCTATAATGAAAAATTCGGATATGAATCCCTTTTTCCAGAGCTATGATACACCTTTTGATACGATACCTTTTGATAAACTCAAAATCGAACATTTCATGCCTGCCATAGAAGAAGGGCTGAAGGTCGCACGAGAAAATGTTAAGGCAATTAAAGATGATCCCGCATCACCTGATTTTGACAACACGATACTTGCAATGCAAACAAGCGGTGAGCTTCTAGACGAAGTTACGACTGTGTATTTCAATCTTTATAGTGCTGAATCCAATGATGAATTTAAAGCACTTGCTCAAAAGATCTCTCCCATGCTGGCTGAATTTCAAACCCAGGTTTTAACTGATTCCGACCTTTTTAAGAAGGTTGAGAAAGTATACAAAAACCAGGAAAGTCTCAACGCTGAGCAGAAGAGATTAGTTGAGCATTATTATAAACAGTTTGTTCGTAATGGAGCGAACCTTCCACCAGAAAAGAAGAAAAAATTAGAAGAGATCGATAAGGAACTCTCCACTTTGAGTCCCAAATTCTCTCAAAATTTACTTAAATCCACTAATGCTTTTGAACTTTATATTACTGATGAAAAGGATCTGGAAGGATTACCGGAAGGCGCAAAAGAAGCAGCAGCATATGCAGCAAAGAAAAAAGAGAAGGATGGGGGCTGGCTATTCAATCTGCAAATTCCAAGTGTGCTTCCCATATTAAAATATGCAAAAAATCGCAAACTTCGCGAAAAGATCAGCAGAGCATACAGAGCACGTGCGTTCAAGGATAAGTTTGATAACAGAGAAATTATTAAGAGAACCGTACGGCTTCGCCAAGAACGCGCAGAACTTCTCGGTTATAAAACCCATGCTCAATATGTGCTTGAAGAGCGTATGGCAGAAACTCCGAAAACGGTTGAAAAATTTCTTGATAGAATTTATTCCATTGCATTTCCTGCTGCTAAAAAGGAAGTTGAAGAAATCCAAAAATTAGCCAAGAAAGCTGATGATATTGAGGATTTCCAAACATGGGACAGCGCGTATTATTCAGAGAAGTTGAAGAAGCTCAAATATAATTATGATGAAGAAGAACTCCGTCCATACTTCAAGGTTGAGTACGTCATTCAGGGATTGTTCAAAGTGGCAGAAAAATTGTATAATATCACATTCAAAGAGCTCAAGGGCATACCGGTGTATCATGAAGAAGTAAAGGTGTTTGAGCTGGATGATAAGGATGGCTCGCATCTTGGTTTATTATATTTGGACCTTTTCCCAAGAGAAACTAAGCGAAGCGGTGCATGGATGACCAACTTCAAAACCCAGGGCTTCGCTCATGGAGAAATCCGCAGACCTCATGTGGGCATCGTCGCTAATCTTACAGCATCTACAGATAAAAAGCCCTCCCTTCTGGAATTATCAGAAGTGCAGACTTTATTCCATGAGTTTGGACATGCTCTGCATGGATTGCTTTCTGACTGCACCTATCAAACTCTGGCAAGCCCGAATGTGTATTGGGATTTTGTAGAGCTTCCATCACAAATAATGGAGAATTGGGCACTGGAGAAAGAGGCACTCGATATGTTTGCTAAGAATTATAAAACCGGTGAAAAAATGCCGGATGAACTCATTCAAAAGGTAAAGAAAGCCGAAAACTTCAATAAAGGAATCGCGAATATTCGTCAGCTTACTTTTGGTTTCCTCGATATGGCATGGCATGCACAAGATCCCAAAAATATCGAAGATGTGGTAGCTTTTGAAGAAAAGGTTATTGATAAGACAAGATTATATCCCAAAGTCGATGGGACAAACATCTCATGCTGTTTCGGACATATCTTTGCAGGTGGATATTCCTCGGGATATTATTCCTATAAATGGGCGGAAGTCCTCGAAGCAGATTCCTTCCAGCTCTTTAAAGAAAAGGGCATTTTCAACCAGGAAGTCGCTGACTCATTCAGAAAAAATATTCTTGCAAAAGGTAATACCGCTCACCCGATGGAACTCTATGTGAAATTCCGCGGACGTGAACCTGATCCCGATGCAATGCTGAAAAGAGACGGATTGTTGAAGTAATAAAAAAATCATAAAAATAAAAAAACCGACCCGGTTCGTTCCAGGTCGGTTTCTTTTTTAATATGTTATTTTATTTATAATGCACTGGAATATTATGTTTAGTATGATGTATAGCTGATATGATTGCTGAGGTAATCACAATTACAGCACCGGCGACAGTGAGAAGACTCGGAACCTCCTGCCAAACGATCCAATCGATAAAACCGGAGAACACTACTGCGAGATATATAAAGGGTGAGATCGTTGTGGTCGAAGCATATTTCACTGCGAGGATGAGCAATAATTGGAACATAGCATAAAATATTCCTGATAATGCGAGATAGATCCAGATGATACCTGCCGGAGTTGTCCATGTGTGTATTGACCATATGCCCATAATTACCGTTGAGAATGCAAGAAAGTAAAACATAACCAATTTTACGGATTCATCCCTGTCGTCCAATAGTTTGATTATCACAGTAGAAAGACCGGAGAGGAATCCCGAAAACAGAGCGATCAGATCACCTGGATTGATTGCACCTTTCCCAGGATGTAAAACCATTGTTACTCCAACGAAACCAATGATCATAACGCAAAACATCTTTAACGTGATCTTTTTGCGAAATACAAAAAATGCTATGATGGGTATGAAAATTGGGGTTGTATTCTGCAGAAGTGTTGCATTTACAAGGGGAATGAGCTTCAGGGCAACGAAGTAAAAATACATCGAGAGCATCCCTACGATGACTCTTCCAATAATCAGTAGAGGGTTCTGCGGTCTCAAGCTGACTTTCTTGCCATGGAGAATCCAGGGCATAACTATTATAAGAGCAACAAGATTTTGAAAAAACATGATCTCATGAATTCCCATTCCTGTATTCGAGCATACTTTGATGAATGCAGACATAATTGAAAAACCAAGAAATGCAACGATGACGAGAATTATACCTTTTACGGGATTAAGATTTTTTTCTACAGCGACCATATATATCCTTTCTTACTATTGTAGTGGGATGAATATGAATATTTCGGAATCTTCGCCTTCCGGATTGAATTTCTTATTATACAATTCCAGCTCATTACCCATTCCCATATCATATCCGCTCTGTGGGAACCATACATTGTAGATATAAGTATAGGTTTCTGAAAGATTGTCCAGAGAACCGTAATGAGTGAATTTTGCATATTTTGAAGCTGGTGCCACATGACCGATCATGCCTTCCGGAATAGTCTTGATATTAGTAACCTCGAAACCGACAAAATAGGTGAATGTAAAGGGCTGAGTTGCATAATTCATATCGTAGGAAACACCCCATGTTTCCATATCGTTTGCTTTATTTGGAATCTGATCGCTGACTTTTATGAACTCCATCCAGAGATTAGGGATTTCCATCATTGTTTCAGATGTAAAATCTTTTTCCATTCCCATTAATGTCATTTCATCCATAGTAACGATCTGAGGTGTGGGGCTTGAGGATTGTGGAGCTTCGGGTATCTGAGGTACTGGGGGTGGGGCATTTTTGGTTTTCATACAACAACATGATACCATTAAAAAAGAAATGATAACACATAGAATTATACTAGTTTTTTTTATTGTATCCTCCTGGAATTTTATGTTTAATTTTCTTTATTTATTGATTGTAAATGTCAAGAATTCTATCTCGCAATCATGCATACCCCTAAAATTGTTCAGACCCAGGACATTTTTGATAAGATCATAATATGTACTTATGCGAATATAAAAAAATTTACATTCCGCACCTATGGAGCTAATATCATTACTGGTTCCTGGTTCTGTGAGCTGACGCTCACCGTTACAAACATATCGTTCCTATCGGAACTTTAAATTCAATCTTTCATTCATAACATTCTACACTATAGGTGTTGAATATTTATAACCGGATGCGTAAGCTTCCGGTAAGTGAATAAAAGTTGCAGAGCGCCCTAGGTGCGATATATTATTCCAACCTATGCTATTCTCATATCGTGCTTTGGTCGAAAGTAATAATTGACTTATCGATATGAGTAAAATTAATAGCTTTTCCAAAATTAATTTTCCACAAAGAATTCTCCGTAAACTCTTTATTTATCTACTCAAGATAAATGCATTATATAAATTTTGGGGGTATCCCTATTCTATCTCGCAATATGCCAGTTATTATCACAAGTTGCTTCTAATATTTTATGTTCTTTCAGGTAATCAATTATAAAATTTCGGATATCCATTTTTGAAGAATAAAGTACTTTTGGTTCATCGATCCCAACTGCTTTCAAATGACCGCCGCCGCCGTTTGCCCTGTAACTATTCAATGCAACCGTATAGGTCAATTCAGGATCGATGGGCTCCGATGTTTTAAGAAATATCACATCCTTTATCCGGTTTCCGGGTTCTTCACGAACATTGATAGTGTACGAAATACCTTCTGCCATGTCATAATTATAGCCGGCGATTTCAGGATTCGTAGAAAGCGAGTCGTTTTTATACACATAATACTGTGCACAATATTCGAGATAATCGAGTATATTCTGTCCTGTCATTTCGATCATTTTGAGAGTATTTTCGTAGGGATACATTGCATATACGTCTTTGATGCGGATCGTATCGGCGGGGATGGTTAGACGTGTGGAAAATACAGGAGAGATAGAAATGTCCGCACCGGTATTATAAAGTTGAACCTTGTTAATGAGTTCAGGAATAGGAGAATCCTCAAAACGAGCATTTTCTGTTGTCATAATTTTTTTATTCAGAGCAATAGGGGATCTAATGAATGAAACTACTTTCTTCTGATATGGCTCATTAAGCTCAAGTAATTCCTGTGAAGGAGCAAAATCTTTTGCCTGCTCGATCCAGCCGGTCTTTTCGATAACTTGCCATTTACCATTACTTTTTTCGAGCACGATCTTTACAATTCCAAGTCCCCAAGCATGAGAGCCGGATATCATTTGCAGAGTGGTACTGTCCCGAATGGTAATTGTTGTATCTCGTGGATTTACACGGTGCGTATGACCTCCAAAAACAACGTCAAATCCGGGGACCCTTTCTGCTACCAGCCCGGATGCATTCGCAATGGGTAATCCAAACAGTTCTTTCTTATATTTATCTTCCTCAGCATCAAAACCAGCATGAAATATCCCAATGAGAACATCAACACTGTCCTTCAAAGCTGGCGCATATTTCTCAGCTGTCTCAACCATGCCTTTCCATGTGATTCCGGGGTAATACGTGGTATCAAGCATCGTTGGGATTCCTGGAGTTGTTAATCCGAGAATGGCGATTTTGAAATTTCCTCTTTCTACAATTGTATAGGGTTTAAAATAGGTGGAACCGTCATCAAGTGCTGCATTAGCGGAAAGCCATGGAAAATCTGAGTTATCCCGTGCCTTTGTGTATGTATGAACTCCCTGCTCGATTTCATGGTTGCCGACTGCAAAAGCATCATAACCAATATAATTCATTGTTTGGATGATCGGATGAACTCCTATAGTATCGATCCTATTGAAATAAAATGAATATGGGGTGCCCTGTATAAGGTCTCCTGAATCCACAAAAATAACATTATCATATTTCTCTTTGAATTCTTTCATCCTTGTATAAACCTTTACCAGTCCTTGTTCAGCCGGTTTGTCCATAGTATAATCATAAGGAATGATCGTGCCGTGGATGTCCGTGGTCTGCAGAATATAAAGAGTATCCCTTTCACCTTCTGCAAAAAGCATTACGGCACTTATAAGTAATATCAGAGTAATAATTGATATTTTTTTCATAATGTTTTACCTATAAATTTTATTTTTTAAACGAATTTTTTCCACATATATGAGCTCACAAGCACCGTTGCCCGTATCTGCACGGGATGTGCTCGTTTTCCAGTTCACGTCTTTGCCTTTGTATGTTCCTTTGATATTTACCAGGTAGCCCCATAACTGTATTATATCACCCTTCCTGATCTTGCGCAATACATTGAGAATATTCTTGTTAGCAGGGATTAGATGATTGTTTGAGGAATGATCTCCGATATATTCTTGTGTGAGGGGGCAATCCCGGGTGAATTTGTAAAAATAGAATCTAAGCATTTGCGTATATTTAATGAATTTCTTCATCTCGGATTCTGTAAGTTTGCCCCATGCAAGAGCAAGATCATAAGGAATGATTCTGGATTCCCATCCATTGTGATAGCGTTTTTTGCTCATGACTTTTGCAGTCATCTCATACTCTGCTTGAGGAAATATAAGAAGCTGCAGATTGCCTTGATTGATTGTGAAGTTCTTAAAATCTTGTACCTTATTCTGTTTTGGTTTTTTAAGCGGATCGAGTGGGGTGGTCATTTCCTCAACCGAGATTGGTTTTTCCAAGAAATATTTCGCAGTCAGAATGCTTGCTGCGATGACTATAAGTAGTATTATGATGACTCGAAATGCAGAGGTGGGGTGGGTGTTATTTTGCATGTTGATCATATTATGAACTCACCGTTTTATGAACAATTGATTATTGCTCATTCTGAACTTTTATCCTTCTTCAGATCATCAATTGTTTTTTGAAATTCCTTGATGATATCATTTTGCTTTTTCTCGATACTTTCATGCACACAAAAAATAATTGCAATTAGGATCAGTATTATGATCCATGAAGCAAGGGCTGCCCAGAAGAATATACCTCGAGTTTCATAGTATTGCATGAGAAATATCAGTAATATAGACATAGCTCCGAGTATCGTGATAAGGATCGAAGAGATAAACCAGTATGTGCCCATAAATTTTTAGGTAATTGACTTATTTCCGGACCAAGCTAGAAAATAGGCTTGGTTATGAAAGAAAAAATTAAGAGAGCGATTTACGGTTTTAAGTGTCCAAAATGTGGAAGTGATCATCTTTATAAACTCAAAG
>Ga0222695_1000073_pt1 | contig 64809 bp, 54 predicted proteins | sample AntAcemetage1398_FD_179834 | JGI IMG/M metagenome (GOLD analysis project Ga0222695, IMG submission 179834) | Saline water microbial communities from Ace Lake, Antarctica - #1398 | ecosystem: Environmental > Aquatic > Non-marine Saline and Alkaline > Saline | place: Antarctica: Ace Lake...
CAGGTGACACAGGCAATACGGGAGATACTGGGAACACAGGAGATACAGGTAACACAGGCGACACTGGAAATACTGGTGATACTGGAAACACAGGAGACACCGGAGATACTGGGAACACAGGAGATACAGGTAACACAGGCGACACTGGAAATACTGGTGATACTGGAAACACAGGAGACACCGGAGATACTGGCGATATGGTCTTAATTCCCGGCAATTCGTTTTGGCAGGGATGCAGAACAACCATAAATGGAAGCACCGCAGATCCAAATTGTTACAGTCAAGAAAGTCCCTATCATCAAGTTTCAGTGCCATCATTTAAGATGGATGTTTATGAAGTTACCAACGCTCAATATATTCAGTTTCTCAATGCCGAAGGTAACATCTGTTTTGAAAATGAGTGTGTTGATTCAGATGCAGGTACTACATATTTTAAACTGTCAGAGACAGGCGGAGTGTGGAGTGTTGACAGCGGTTTTGAAAACTCTCCACTCGTTTATGTAACCTGGTATGGAGCCAAAGCTTATTGCGAGTGGGCGGGCAAGCGACTGCCGACAGAAAGCGAGTGGGAACTTGCAGCCAGAGGCACAGATGAGAGGCTCTATCCATGGGGCGATGAGACAGCAACCTGTGATTATGCAGTTATGAATGATGGTGGAGATGGTTGTGGAACAGATCTTTACTGGGAAGTTGGCTCAAAACCATCAGGAATCAGCCCGTATGGACTGTTTGATATGGCAGGCAATGTGTGGGAATGGGTTGAAGATGATTGGCATGATAACTACAGCGTTACAGGCAGACCTGATGACGGCAGTGCCTGGATTGACTCCCCGAGGGGGAGTTCTCGTGTGCTTCGCGGCGGGTCTTGGTTCGACTTTTATCAAGGCTTGCGCGCGTCCCTCCGTAGCTTCAACTATCCCGATTACAGCGGCAGCAACCTCGGGTTTCGTTGTGCTTCCGAGTGATCTTCCCCGATTTCTGTTTTCTGTTTCTCCCCCTCCAAGCTTGGAGGGTCGGGGTGGTTGTTCTTAGCTCCGCGCAGCGGTCAAAGTTTTTTTTGGAGATTAATATAGTATGAAAGAGTCGCCGATTTTTATAAAAGCGTATGAGACGATGATTTGGATTTTAGAGCATACAAAAAAGTTTCCAAAGAACCAGAGGTTTGTGATGGCACAGAGGATAGAAGAGGCTGTTTTGACACTAAATGATAAAATTTTATAGGGGGTTGTTTGAAAAAACATCAACAGGATGTTTGTAACCCAGTTTGGAGTTCTGTTCAATTATGATCTGATCAACTATTCTATTAGGGTATAACTGCATAAAAGGAAAAAATGTCAAACGGGAAATTGATTCTAAGCGTTCTTTTCTTTGCTGAATGAATCTTCTAAGGAAAATCTGTTTTAGCTGTTTGAAGGAATTTTGAGAAATCTATAAAAAGTTGATCTGGAAATATTGAGAGTTTTCACGATATCTGAAATCGGTATCGTTTTATCTGCATGTAACCTTTTAGCTGCAGAAATACGTGGATCTTTTTTATTGAGTTTGGGACGTCCTCCGACTTTGCCTCTGGCTCTTGCAGCTTTTAGCCCGGCATTCGTTCTTTCTCTTATCAGATCTCTTTCAAACTGAGCCAGAGAAGCAAAAATATTAAATATCAGTTCTCCGCTTGCGGTCGTAGTATCTATGTTTCCGTCTTTGATCGATTTAAATTTTATTCCCCGGTCTTTAAGGTCAACTATCATTGATACCAGATCTCCAAGAGAGCGGCCAAGTCTGTCAAGTCTCCAAACTGCAAGAGTATCATCTTTAGAAAGAGTTTCCATACAGGCTTTCAACCCAATTCTTTCAGATTTCACACTTGAGATCTTGTCGGTAAATATTTTTTCACAGCCGTATTCTTTCAAATCATTTATCTGTAAATCTAAATTCTGGTCATAAGTGCTGACTCTGGCATATCCGATTTTCATGTTTTTCTCCATGTAAGACAACAAATCACCAGAAAGTACCACAAACCACAGGGCACTTCAAGTATTTAGCACTTTGCAACATGAGACGAGTTTTTAAGACAGATTGTTAATGAGAAATGCTGTTTTTACCGGATTTGAAACTTGTCTTATAAAACGACCGTTTCTTGAGATTTTTTATTATACCAGAATTTCGAGCATCAGAATGCCTAAAAAATGGGAGGGTTAAGAAAAACAATTAACTCACAATATTGGCAACTTAGGAATATCCTTGTTTAACATTTCTTACTTTTATGCAGTTATAACCAACCTGAAGATGATGAATTGGGAACCCTGCTTCAAGGTGGAATGCTGGCGTCAGGTGGTGTTGGTACTGTAGCAGGAGCTATACGAGGAGCTTGTAGGCTTATTGGTGCCGTTGTAGGTGTTGTTGTGGGAGCTGTTGTTGGCTCTGGTGCCGTTGTAGGTGGTGTTGCTGGTGCTGGTTTAGGCCTTGCGGTCGGTACAGTTGTTGGGGATTCGGTTGGAGAAATTATTGAAGATGTTGTTGATGATGATACAGAAGACCCCGGCGATACAGATGAACCAGGCGATACAGAAGACCCCGGCGATACAGATGAACCAGGCGATACAGAAGACCCCGGCGATACAGATGATCCAGCTGACGACGACGACGACGATGAAGAGGAAGAGGAAGATAGTCCAGAAGATAACTCTGGTGATGATGATCCGGAAGACGAACCTGGAGATACAGAAAACGATTGGGATCCTGTGGGCGAGGATGCTGATTACGGCACTTCTCCTGATAACTGGGTATCAGAAGCTGATGATTTTGGTGGTTCAGGAATTGGCACTATAATAAACCCTGGTGACTGGGGATTAGATGATTTAGACTACGGTGCAACAGGAGGAAATGTAGGTGAAATAATAAAGGGCGCACTTGGCACTATAATAAATTCTGGTGATGAAGATGACACAGAATATGGTGGAGTAGGTATGAAAATCACGTTAGAAGATATTACAGGTCCTGTTATAAATATTCCGTTACAAGCATTTTTCTTGACTGGTAGCTGGTCATATTTATACAATAACATGCAATTAATATAAAAGGAGGAGATGTGAAAAATTATTTTGTTGCCAACAAAAACCTAAGAATATTTTTAGGTCTTTTGATTTTAACACTGGTTGTTGTTAATTTGAGCAGTCTTTTTGGTCAGGACATTTTTCTTGCCTACATAAAACTTTTTTTGGTTGGACTTATGTTTTTGTCTTTATTCTTCTTTAGGATTAAATCTACGATAAACCCCTCTAAAAAAGATAAGATACACACACTCCTTTTTTTCCTCCTTTTGTTTTTAATAGTTATTTCTTCATTTGCTAAAGACCTGGATTTATATCTATTCTAATAAAAATTTTAAATATTCTTTTGTCCATTCCCCGAAAAACGTCGTTTCAGAGTTAGAGTCAACTCCACTCGTTTTTACCTCTTTAAGTTGCGTTAAACGCCACAACACAAACCGTTATGTTGAAAAGCATCAAGAACAAAACTTCGAGATTGAATTAAATCATAGAGTTATAGAACAAACGCAACACAATGTATAAAGTGTTGAATTGAGAGTTTCTATTCAAGCCTTTGCGATATTTTTTCTAAGAAATTCACAAAAACGTTTACATGAATAAAAAACGGATTATCCTAACATTGTTGTGTTGTAAAACATGTTTTTTTGGATGTAACTTATTCAACAGGAGGTTGGCATGAGGTATTTTCCGATTACGGATAAAGAAAGAACGGAAATGCTTGAAAAAATTGGTGTTTCTTCTGTAAAAGACTTGTTCAAACCAGTTCCTTCAGAGCTTATGCTTGATGAAGAACTTGATCTCCCGGAAGCTAAAAGTGAGATGGAGATCATTAAGCACATGGAAGAGCTTGGAATGGAGAATCTCGCAAGCGAGATGCCGTCTTTTCAGGGTGGTGGTATTTACAGACATTACTGTCCGAGTCTTGTAGATCAGCTGTTACTTAGAAGTGAGTTTTACACGTCGTATACTCCCTATCAGCCGGAAGTAAGTCAGGGCACTCTTCAGACTATTTTTGAGTTCCAGACGATGATAAGTAATCTTTTTGGAATGCCTGTGTCAAATGCTTCGATGTATGATGGTGCCACAGCTGCTGCTGAAGCTGTTCTCATGGCACTGAAAATTGCAAGAAAGAAGAAAAAAGTTTTTCTGGCAGCTACGATGCATCCGCATTATATCGAGACAATAAAAACATACGTTGAGTTTTTTGCTGATTCAGTTGAATTGCTTGAAATGGACGATAAAACAGGCAAGGTTAAGGAAAGTGAGCTTGCAAGAATTGATGATCAGGCAGCCTGTGTTCTTTTTCAGTATCCCAACTACTTTGGCGTGATTGAAGATGTTCATGCACTTGCTAATGCAGCACGTGATAAAAAAGCTCTGGTCATTCCGGTTATTGCAGAAGTGACATCTCTTGGAATTCTGACAACTCCTGGTGATATTGGCGCAGATATCGCAGTTGGTGAAGGGCAGGCTCTTGGAATGCCGATGCATTTCGGTGGACCAGGACTGGGACTTTTCACATGCAGTGATAAACTTGTGAGAAAAATGCCGGGCAGACTTGTCGGTCAGACTGTTGATAGAAACGGAAACAGCTGTTATGTGCTGACACTCGCTGCAAGAGAACAGCATATCAAAAGAGAAAAGGCAACTTCAAATATCTGTACGAATCAGGGGTTGATGGCAACTTCTGCGGCCATGTATCTTGCAACAATGGGGAAGAGCGGACTTAAGAAAGTTGCAATGATGAATCTTAAGCGTGCTGAATATCTTAAAAAGAAAATTGTTGAAGATACTGCTTGTAAGATAAGATTTGATGGTCCGACTTACAATGAATTTACAATAACAGTTCCAGGGTCTGCCAAAGATGTTCTTGAGGAAATGAGAGCTGAAGGCGTTATCTGCGGAATTCCCGCTTTAAGATACTTTGATGGAATGGATGATGCTCTGATAGTGAATACTACTGAGATGCATGAGTACGATGATCTTGACAGTTATGTTGAAATACTTGGAAGAGTTACAGGAGGTGCAAAATGAGTTATCCTGGAATTACAGATCTTAAATTAAAGGAAGAGACTCTTTTTGAAAGAAGCCGTCCCGGTAGAATCGGATATTCACTTCCTAAAGATGATACAGAAAATGTTGAAGATGTTCTTCCTGAAGAGCTCGTGAGAAAGGATCTTGACCTTCCTGAACTTAGTGAAGTTGATGTTGTCCGTCACTATACAAGACTTTCAACTTATAACTTTAGCATTGATCACGGATTCTATCCTCTGGGCAGTTGCACAATGAAGTATAACCCGAAGATAAATGAAGTAATTGCAAGAATGAGCAGTTTTTCAAATCTTCACCCGGAAGCTCCTCTTGAAGATGCTCAGGGCACTCTACGCATGATGTATGAAATGCAGGAAATGCTCAGTGAGATCGGGGGCTTTGCTGCCACGACACTGAATCCTTCCGCCGGAGCTCAAGGTGAATATGTAGGGCTTGGAATTATCAGAAACTACTTCAAAAAAAGAGGCGAAACTCAGAGAAAAAAAATAATTATTCCTGACAGTGCTCATGGAACGAATCCGGCAAGCAGTGCGCTTAACGGTTTTGAAGTGATCGTTATGAAAAGTAACGAAAAAGGAAAGGTCTGTGTGGACCGTCTCAAGGAAATACTGAATGACGAAGTCGCAGGAATAATGCTGACAAATCCCAATACACTCGGTGTCTTTGAAAGTGACATTCTTGAAATTACGAAGGCTGTTCACGATGCAGGAGCACTTGTTTATGGCGACGGCGCAAACATGAATGCAATCCTCGGTGTTGCAAGGCCCGGAGACATGGGAATAGATGTCCTTCACTATAATCTTCACAAAACTTTCTCGACTCCTCATGGTGGCGGTGGTCCCGGTGCCGGTCCTGTCGGTGTGTGTGAAAAACTGGTGAAATTCCTTCCAGATCCTTTTGTTGCAATGAAAGATGGACAGTACACTTTTGTAAACAGTGACAGTTCAATGGGACGTATCCGCTCTTTTTATGGAAATGTGGGTGTCACACTTAGAGCCTACGTCTATCTTCTTGAACTTGGAAAAGAACACATCGGTAAAGTTGGTGAAAATGCAGTTCTTAACGCAAACTATATAAAAGCATGCCTCAAGGATCATTTTAATATTCAGTACGATGAAGACACTCTTCACGAAGTTGTTTTTGATGATAGTAGGTTGCCCAACCATGTAACGACCATGGATCTTGCAAAAGCTCTTATTGATCGTGGATATCATCCTCCGACGGTTTATTTTCCGATTATTGTTCACGGTGCTATCATGATCGAACCGACAGAAACTGAGAGTAAGGAAACTCTTGATTCGTTTGCCGAGGCGATGATAGATATTGCAAAAAAAGCACAAACTGATCCTGAAAGTATCCTCAACGCTCCTTTAAAAACAGCTATTAGTCGACCTGATGAAACTATTGCTGCAAGAAAACCTATTCTTAAATACTGTCCGGAATCTGACTGATCTCAAATTTGCAAAATTCTAAAATTGCTTTTCCATCAATAAACAATAAAATTCTCACTGTGTTTTTTTTGATTGTGGGGATTTCATGTATCTTTTGATTTTCAAAGGCGATAGACACTTGTTTTCTTTCTACATAAATAGCGCCAAGAAGAAGATCACTGTTGGTGGTAAGGATGGAGACATTCTTTTTCCTTCGGAAATGAAGGGCGTGGAACTTACAATGAGAAAAGAATTCAATTTTGAGAAAAGGGACTATTCATGGACTCTTTATCCTGTAAGTGGGAACTTTAAATTGAATAAGGAAAAAGTAGTTGGCGGAGAGATCTTTGAAGATGACGATGTGTTTTCCACAGGTGATTATTCTTTTTCTTTTTCTCCGATTTCCAATCTGTCTGTTTTTCAGAAAAGTGATGAAAGTACAAATTTTGGAAACACTGTAATAATGGATGAGGGATCAACGGAATTTCATAAAGTTGTTTTTTCTTTTGCCGGAAAAGACAGGGTGTTTAATTACAGGGAAGATCGTGAAATAAAGATCGGCAGAAAAAATGCTGATGTGAACGTAGGTTTTAACGAAGTTTCTGTGGAACACGTTTTATTTAAGATGAGAGAAAATGGGATTTATTTTTGGAGTAAAGGTAAAAACGGAACATGGGTTAACGGAGTAAATGTTGAGAATGGTTTGCTTGAAGAAGGCAAGTATCATTTTCTTATTGCCGGAAAGCATGAGGTAACTGTTAAAATCAGCAGGGAAAAGAGCAGTGAATCATACTATGTCGGTTCTCTGGCACCATTTTTTGATAAGATTGAAGAATGGCTCAATCAACCAGCTCTTTTTGCCAACCATCCTATAATACTTCTGACAGGTGAAAGTGGAGTCGGAAAGGAAGTCTTTGCAGAATTTATCCATAAAACGTCAGGAAGGAAGGGAAAGTTTGTCACCTTTAATGCGGCAAGTATCCCGGAAAATCTTGCTGAAAGTGAGCTTTTCGGAACTTCAAAAGGTGGATTTACCGGTGCAGAAGAAAGAGACGGTGCGTTTCTCACGGCAGATGGTGGAACACTTTTTCTTGATGAGATCGCAGAAATGCCCATTAATCTTCAGTCAAAACTTTTAAGAGTTATCGAAGACTGGAAAGTTAAAAAAGTCGGTCAGAGCGGAAACGGCAAAAAGGTCGATGTCAATCTGGTACTTGCAACAAACCGTGAGTTGGAAAAAGCTGTTGAGGATCAGACTTTCAGGAAAGACCTTTTTTACAGGCTGACAACGCTGCATGTTAATATTCCACCACTTAGAGAAAGGGCTGAAGATATTATTCCTCTGTCAAAACATCTTTATCACGGTCTAAGTGGAAGAAATCTTATAATTGAGGATGAAGCTGTAGAAAAGATGCAGGCTTTATCCTGGCACGGTAACGTGCGAGAGCTCAAGAGTGTTATCACGAGATTTGCCTACACTGGAAAGGATCTGCTCAAAGCTTCTGATCTGTAAAGTTAATAAATCAAATTTCAATTCTGTAATTAGTTGTAATTGCAGCTATAAATGGTCTGGTTTGCTTTTTGCTACAATTGGGAATTAGAAAAATGGAATTTTTCCGGTTTTAGAGTTGTTGTGAACGTATTAATTTCTTTTTTTTAGGAGAAAAAAATGAATATTGAGGTAAAGGGGATTTCAAAGTCTTTTGAAAGTCCTGATGGATCAAGAGTCGATGTTTTAAAGGATGTTGGCTTTTCGCTTAAAAAAGGGGCTGTTCTGAAATTGAATGGTGCCAGTGGTTCGGGGAAATCAACACTTTTAAACATTATTTCAGGATTGCTTCTACCTGATAGTGGAAGTGTTAAGATGAAAGGTATAGAAGTAAACTCTCTGAAAGAAAGCCGCAGAGATAGTTTTAGAGCTGAAAATATAGGCTATATTTTTCAGACGTTTAATCTGCTTTCGCCGTTTAATGTGATGGAAAACATCTATGCCCCTTCAGCTTTTGCGGGAACATTGAAACCGGGATTTAAAGAAAAAACGGTTAAAATATTGAAAGAAGTCGGCCTGGAAGACCATGAAAAGAGTATGCCGTTTCATCTTTCTGTAGGACAGAGGCAGAGAGTTGCTGTAGCAAGAGTTCTTTTTACTGAGTATCCGCTTATTCTTGCGGATGAACCGACTGCAAGTCTTGACAGAGTTTCATCTGAAACGGTTCTTAAGTCATTACTTAAATGTCATGATAAAGGGTCGATAATAATTTTTGCTTCTCACGATCCGCTTTTTGATAGTTTGAATCCTGATATGATTTTTGATCTTGAAAAGGGAGGCTTGTTATGAAATCCGGATTTATTTTAAAAGCAGTTATGCATACTCTTAAGCATAGAAAAGGCGCTTTTCTGATCTCTGTTTTTGCGATTGCCTGCGCGTTTACTTTTTTAAGTGCTGTAGGATCAGTAACTTTCGGGCTTGCAGCTTCTGCTGTTAACAGCTCGCTTAAATATCCTCTTATTGTAGGACCTGAGGGTTCAAGTGACACACAGCTTGTAATGTCAACAATTTTCAGTATTGACAAGCCCAGAGCTAAAGTTTCATATGATGTTTATAAAGAGCTCAAAAAAGATCCAAGAGTTGTAGCAGCTTATCCAATGGCTCGTGCAGATAGTATAAAAGGTGTTCCTATTGTTGGTGTGAACAATGAGTTTATCCGCGATTTAAATGAAGGATTTTTCCAGTTTAAAAAAGGTCTTGATCCAGATAATATCTTTGATGAAAAGGATATGTTTCGAGCTGTTGTCGGATACAAAATTAGTGAAAAGTATGGATTGAAACTCGGGAGTAGATTTGTTGGAAGCCATGGTTCTGTCGGAGATCCAGGAGCACATGTCCATGCTGAATTTACATACACCGTTGTTGCAGTTATGAATTCTGTTCATGGTCCTGAGGATTTTCTGGTTTATTCGTCAGTTCCTTCTGTGTGGAAAATTCACGATCACGATCATCACCATCACCACGGACATGGACATGAAGATGGCGATCACCACGAAAAAGTTGAGCATGAGCACGACCACGATAAAGATGGCGACCACCATGAAAAAGCCGAGCATGACCATGATAAAGATGGCGACCATCATGAAGCCGAGCACGAGCACGAACATGATAAAGATGGCGATCATCACGAAGATGAGCACGGGCATGAACATACAGCCGGTATTCACCACGAAGATGGCGATCATCACGAAGATGAGCATGGGCACGACCATGACAAAAAGAGTGCGTTTGAGGATCCGATGGATGTTAGGACAAATGAGTTGTCTGCAATTCTTGTTAGAACAAAAAATCCTGTTGCTACGTCTGAGCTTGAAAGAGAGTATTCAACGAGAGATGGAAGTACTGCTACTGATACAGGAAAAACCATCAGAAGAATTGTTCAGTATATGAATAAAGCTGAAAATGTTGCGGGAATGTTCAGTTACGGTACTCTTTTTATTGTTTTAGTCATGGTTTTTGTGACTATTCTGATGTCAATAAATGAGCGGAAAAAAGAGATGGCCCTAATGAGAACGCTTGGAATTGGACGAAGATCAATATCACTTATGGTAATGATCGAAACGATTATAACGACGTTTCTAGGTGTTCTTTTGGGTGTTGCTATAGGGCATTTTGCTCTTTGGTATTTTAAACCGTTAATTGATATGAATCTTGGTATTAATCTGGAGCCTTTTATCTTTACATCTATTGAGGTTCAGGGTATATTCATCACCCTTATTGCTGGTCAGTTGCTGGCTCTGTTGGGGATGTTGAGAATTTACCGCATGAATCTTATAGAAGAGGTAGCCAGAGATTAGTATGTCCCTAAAATCCAAAAAATCCCAAAAAATTCAAAAGGTAGTCTTATTACTGTTTGGTTTAGTTTCAATTGTGGTTGTTGCAATGGTTTTGAGACCGGATAATGAAGATCTTGCCCCGAAAGAATTAAAGATTCCTACTCAGAAAACGATTATTGATGAAATGGGGGATCTTGCAAAGCTGAAGCCACTTGAAAATACAGGTGAAGCTCCCGGTAAAAAGCTTGGAGATGTTCCGCTTGACAGATCTATTGTGTCGCAGAAAATGCAGAAAAGAGAAGACGTTGCTAGCGATAAAAAAGAAAATAAAGATTCTGTATGGAGCAGAAGAAAGCGGGAAGAAAATGGCAAAATGTCAAATGATTTCAGCATGCATGAGGGAATGGCTGTTCATGCCAAGGACGTTATTGATACGAGTAGTATTAACAGCAACGGATATCCTGTTGTGGAAGCTGATTTTTCAAAATTGCGACCTCTTAATTTCAGAAGTCTTAAAAAAGTTTATACATACTTTAGACTGAAAGACAGTTTTCCTGAAGTGGTTCTGAAATCATTAAACGGGTCAGCAGTTGAGATGGTAGGAGCCGTTATGCCGGTTGAAAAGATACCGGAAGATGGAGTTTTTCCTGCGTTCTGGTTATCAAATCCTGTAATAGTTCTTGCAGGATGCGTTTTTTGTAATCCGCCTACACTTGCTGACATTGTTTATGTTGAGAAGAAATCGGGAGAGACCCCTTTTTCAATAGAAAGAGAAAAGCTTTTTAAGCAGGTAGTACTTGTGAAAGTTACCGGTAGATTCTTTTTCGGGCCGGAATCAACAGGTGATCAGACGTATCTTTTCAGCATAGAAGCAAAATCCGTTGAAGTTTTAAATTAAAAAAAATCGAACAGTCGGTATAAGCGCTTTTAATAACTGGCTGTAACTACGAGAGAAAAAAGTTTGGATAGTATATTGCTAGCTTAAAAGGTGGTAAAAAAGTTCATTAAGAATTGACATGTTTGTAACTTTCTACTATTTTAACCAGGTTTGTGGATAAACTGGTGTTAGTAGTATGCTGAAATTGAGATCAATATGATGTTTATCAGTAATATAAATAGGAGGAAAAAGTGAAAGTATTTAAGATGTACTTTCTGGCTCTTCTTGTTGTTGTCTTTCTGCCGCTGACCGCACAGGATGGTTCCGGGGAAGATAGCGAAGAAGCTGTTGCAGCGGAGAAGAAAGAAGCCGCTGAAAGCAGTGAAGAGGAAAAAGAAGAGAAAAAAGAGTCCGCAGAAGAGAAAAAAGTTGAAGGCGAGAAGAAAGAAGCAGAGGCTGAAGAAAAAGCAGTAGCTGGAGAGAAAACAGTAGCTGAAGAAAAAACAGTAGCTGAAGAAAAAACAGTAGCTGAAGAAAAAACAGTAGCTGAAGAAAAAACAGTAGCTGAAGAAAAAACAGTAGCTGAGGAGAAAACAGTAGCTGAGGAGAAAAAGCCGGAAGTTGCAGAAAAGAAAGAAGCTAAAGCTGAAGCGAAACCTGTAAAGGAAGATAAAAAAGAAGAAGTGGTAGCAGATGCCACTCTTAAAATCGAAGACGAGAAAGATGGCGAAGATTCTGAAGAAGAGGATAAGGATAAGGATCCTAAGAAATTCAGTGTGAATCTTACCAACGGTTTTTCTCACGGTGTTGCAAAGGAAAGAAAAAGTTTTAACTATAACCTAAGTATAGGTGCAAGTTACCAGCTTCCTTGGAAAATCGGGATGTCCGCAAATGTAGGACTCAATGCTCTTTATCGTTATGATCTTGGAAGTGCCGTGCCTGTTGATGATGGTAGTCCGTCAGGCGATAAAATTGAACAGGGTGTTTTTGACGGAACTCCTCTTAATATTGGTTTTAACAGAGCGTTTCCTCTTTTCTGGGATATAGGTTCCTCTATAGGAATTAATGTGTCACTCCCGTTTACCTCTACTGAACTTTGGGAACAGTACAATGTCTACACAATGCTTTCAGCGAATGTGGGTGCCAGACGTGCATTCAAAGTTGCAAAGGAAACTTCAATCACATTTGCACTTAGTTTAAATTATACGAAGACATTTGCAAAGGAAGATTATGCGTGGGATGGTTATCAGGATTCTCCTCTCAGTCCTATTCAGGAACATACTCTTGTGCCTGGTGCATTGCTTTCTTTTAAATATAAGGATTTGGGACTTTCAGTTGGCGGATCGCTTAATATCGGAAGATTCTATTCTTCATATAAAGCAGAATATGATGATGGAACACAAATTGGTAGTTATTATCAGGAATGGCATTATGGATTTTCATTCAGAGCGTCAGCTAACTATTCTATTAAAGATTGGAATCTTGGGATTGGTGTCATGACCAATGCGCCTGAAAAGGAAAGTGGCGGTTTTAAGGGACAAAATGCTTACGCTGGTGAGCTTAAAATAGACGATCCATCTGCAAATTATCCGTTTAAGGGTAAATATACCAGAGTTTTTGCTAATATTGGCTATTCATACAGTTTTTAACTAAGGAGGTTTTATTATGAACTTGTTCAAAAGAGCTTTTTCACTGCTCGTTGTTCTGATAGCTATTACGATAGCTGTATCATGTACTACAGAGCGTGAAGCGGTGGACAAATCACCTGAGCTTTCTCTTGACAAAAGATTGTTCGAGGGTGAGTTCTTTCTCCGTCAGACTATTACACGACTGCCTTATACAGCAGATTATGCTTTTATAGGTGAGTCAAATGACGGAAAGATCGTAAAGTGGAAAATTACTAAAAATTGGCTTGTTGCATACAGCATCTGGGACAAGCTTAATGTTATCGACACAAACGAAGCGGTTGATGTTAATGAGACGCCGATCGTTGCTTACAGGATTGCTGGTCACTACGACATCGTTCCTGCAGAAAATCCAACAACTGGAGAAGCTATGCCTGTGCTTTCAATGAACACAGACAGAAATTGGAATGAAAGACGCTACCTTCTGCTTGCAGACGAATCAATAAGTGGTGTCGGCAATTACGAACTTAAGTATCTCAGAATGACAATGGAATGGGGTGCTCCTTTTTACAGAGCAGGACTTACCACTGCAAGTGACTGGGAATTCTATTCACATGACGGTACTTTTATTGTTCCTAAGGATTATCGCGAGCATACAGCTATTGCAAACGATGAAGAAAGAATGGCAAAAGAAGTTGAATGGTTTCAGTTCTACTCGACAGAGTATTTTGAGCCAATTAACAGCTGGTCAGGAATTTACACAATGGAAGATGTTAACGAATTCATAGGAAATGAGCCTGCACAGGTTACTTATCGTTATGTTTTCTCAAAAGTTAACAGAGATGTTGTAGGAAAAAGAGATTATGATATAGCTACAAGAGAGTTCTTATGGAAGAAGGGTTCAAAAGATAATGGTTTCAGACCTCTTGAATTCCAGGATGAGCTTTTTCGTGAATATGGTTATTTCACAAATAATTTTAAAGGTTATGATAACTATCATGGCTACAAGGATGACAACTATCATATCCTTGCTAATTACTGGAATTCTGCATGGGCAGACGCTGATAAGAAATGGAATTTCACATGTGACAAAGGCGAAGATTACAATACTTGTCTGGAAAAAGTTAAATATCAGCAGAAAGTAGTTTTTGTTCCTTCACCTAAAACCCCTCTGCGTGCGATTCCGATCGACTGTGCAATTGCAAAGGACTATAACTATTCACTTCTCGCAGCAAGATATGCCGCTATGAATCCGGGCAGTGATCCTCGTAAATTTGATAAATGGTATCTTGAGAATTATGAAAATGATTTTTTTACCACAATTGATGGAAAGAAAGTTCGTGATAACTACTGGTATATGAGCGATCTTAATGATTCTAAGAATCCTCACAGCAACTGGGAAGAAAAATGTTTCATTCCTGAAAAACATGCTTGGATCCAGAATTGGGACGGATCATTTATTGATGAAGACGACGAAGATGTTGCTGCTGTTGTTGAACAGTATAAGAACGACATAGTTGTTTTCATTAAAAACTCAGTTGAAGCTTATCTTCCTGAAAGGGATGGAAACTCTCTTTATGGATATGATAATTATTACAACTTGTCTTCAACTAGCCGTGAAAATGCGATAAAGATATGTGTTCTTCCTGAAGAAGCAAATCTGTACACAGGTAAAAAAGCAATGGTTTTTGAAACCTGTAAAAAGAATAATGAAAAAATGGCTGAACTCTATGTTGATGAGAATGGTCAGGGTGAATGGAGAGGCGATCGTTGGGACTGCCAGATCTATGGTGAAGATGATACATGTCCTGAAGGATATGTTGAAGCAAAGGCAGCCTGTGTTCTTGATGATGAAAGAACATGTGAGCTTGAAGATGGTAGCCCTGTTCTTCGTCACAGTTATGACAATGGTAACGCGCGAGCTGCTCTTATTAACTGGGTAGATACTCCTACAGATTATGGTATTCTTGGAGTTTCTCAGTGGAATGTTAACCCTGAGACAGGAATGTCAATGGGTGGTGGTTCAAATATCGCCGGTTCTGTTCTTGCATGGGTAGTAACAAGAGCTGTTGATATGGCCAGAATGGTTATGGATGATGATGATCCTGCTGCCTGGGATTGGTCAGAGCTTGTTAACCCTGACTACTCGAAGTATCCTGAAGTTATGTGGAACAACAATCCTGAAACTTATGAGCCAAAGCTTGCAGCGAATGGTTATGATCTTGAAAATTCGATGCATATGGTAAACAAGAAGCTTTCAACCTTTATTCCTGGAATTCCAACAGATAAACAGGGCGGAGTTCTTGAAGAATACAATGAAAGATATCAAGCTCAGACTCAGAAATATGACAGATTTGATTTCAGCGCAATAAAGGATACTAAATGGGAAAGCAAAATGGTTCCTTATTCTATAAAGAAAGCGCTTTTCCCATGGAATAATCCGGAAGATAATCCGTCTTATACCGATGCTGAGAGAGAAATCATGGAGCCTTGGTATGGTGGAAAGAGTCTTCTTGAAGCTGAAATGATAAGATTCGTGGATGCCAGAGCAAGAGACTTTGATTTTGATGAAAGTTTTCTTGATGGATCGATCGTCAATTTTATTAAAGAAAAACAGAGGATTATCAAAGGATCTAACAAAAACTGGAACGATGGTGCCGCAGGTTCCGAAAAATATAAGACTGATCTTCTTTATTCTATCTACAACGAACTTGAAAAACTTCTTTATAAGGGAGTTGCACAGCACGAGATGGGCCACACAATGGGTCTTCGTCACAATTTCGCTGGTTCAGCTGATGTTAACAATTATCTTGACGGTTACTATGCGTCAAGGAACTATCCTGCTCTTATGGCAGGTGTAAAGAACCTTGTAAAACAGGCTGAAGACGATGGTGTTGTTCCTGGACTTATCGGTGATAGAGTTTGGGAATACAAAAAAGGTTTTGAATCAGACATCAATTACTACACATACAATTCTGTTATGGATTACCAGAGAGAAGCATACATCCACGCAGGTGGACTTGGTAAGTGGGATCATGCGGCATTAAAGGCTGTCTATGGACGTACAATTGAGCAGTATGCTGTTGCAGGTGATAAAGATTATGGTTTAATTGTCAGAGAAGGTGATGAAAACGACCCTAATCCTGAACTTGTTAATCCTATCAGAGATCCCGGTTATCCTGATTTTGTAAAAGTTAACACTCCGTATATTAACGATGACGGTACTTTAACGAAAGTTGAGAAACCGAGAGAACTTTCTATGTATTATGATGAAACAGGAAAGAGAATTGAAAGAATTGTTCCAAGATATAAGAAAACTCTTCTTGGAAATTTTATGATGGATGAAGATAGTGGTGAAAGATTGTGGCAGTATGACTGTGATGGTAATGATCCTAGTCAGTACTACTGTGAAGGTGATACAACATACCTTGTCAATGATGGTATTCACTACAAATTTCTTTATGTTTCTGATGAAAAATCAAGAGAAGTGCCTTATGGTACTGTATTTGATGCCGGTTTCACAGGAGCAGACATGATCCGTCAGATGACTGACATGGATAATATGTATTACTACCTCAGATTCTTCAGAAGAGGAAGTCCTAAGTTCAGAGAGTTCAGAGGTAGAACTGCTATGAAGATGATATACGATTCTATTCTTAGAAAGTATAAGTATGTTCACTTCATGCTTGATTATAACTTCTTTGCTTATGGCAAGTGGTTTGCGCATATACCATTATATCAAACACCTGATGGCTGTGGTGAGATGACAATTGCTATTGATGAAAGCACAGAGGTTACTGTTTCTGATTACATTTGTAAGGAACATTCCGCAGCACTTAGTGGTGTTGAGTACTGGACAGATGAAACAACAGGCAATCTCAGACAGGTTGAGCCTTTGGGTTTTGCCGATCATGCTCTTGCCGGTATGAAAGGAGTTGAATATCTTCTTTTCGAAAATATGTATAGACCTTCAACAGGCGAATACATGATGGTTGATGATGATGATGCAAGGGATAACAAGCTTGCCCCTGAACAGACTCATTATTTCCAGTCAACTGATAGCTATATTGATGGAATCAGCTCGGATCCAGCACCTTTTGGAATTTCAAAGAGTGATTTTATCGACGTTCCTTCAAGTATGGGGCGTTTCCAGAAAGATCGTTATGATATTCAGGATAATCCTAGTATCTATTACGAAAAGGTTATTAGACGAGGATTTGCTGAAGAGAAGATGGTAATGCTCTTTACTCTTTCAAATGCCGGATGGATGGATGGAAAATACAGCAGAGAAAGTAGAGCTAACAATATCTATCAGATGTTTGATGGACTTGAGAATGTTGTTTTCAACGTTCTTTCTGACATTGCGACTGAAGAGTCTGTGTTTACTTTTACTCCTTACTGTGTTGATACAGAGCTTAACAACAAGGTCGTTAAGGTTAAATATCCTATCAATCTTCTTACAAACTATGGTGCTGTGCCTAACTTCTGGCCACAAGACTCACCTGACAAAGGTTACTACGAACCGGGTATGAACCTCTGTTCAATGGTTGATCCGAGTGATCCTGGAAGATATGTACCTCTTCATGCAGGATGGACTTATTTTGATAAGATGTGGCCAAGTTACTGGGCAATGGGTAATATGGCTAATGTGTCTGCTGACACATCCGTGCTCAGAAGATGGATAACAAATGTCATTCCGGTTCACGAGATCAGTCTCTATCCGCTTCCGGATGTAAATGATGTTCAGTTCCTTAATCAGGATGAAAACAACTATTACAGAGCTTCACTTCCAGTAAGTGCAATGGATAATGCCGATGCTTCATGTTTCAGATTGTGGAGAGCTTGCAGGACAGATCTTCTTGAGAATGATGTGGATGATTTCACACCATGTCTTGCAGAATGTGTATGGCCTGCGTGGCATCTCACAGAAACTGTTACAGCAGCTCATGAAGACTGGACAGCAGATGAGGTTGCTACTGAAGTTGCAAGAATCCAGACTGATGGTGAAGATGTAAGATTTGCAGCTATTGATGATCTGAGTAAATTTCTCGGTGACAAGTATGCAAGATACTCACCGTCATACAGAATTGTCAGAGATGCTAAGATCCTTAAAGATAAGGAACTCTTTGATTCAACTACAGGATCTGTCGAGCCTTACAGTCGTCTCGTTATAATGGAGACAACTCTTGATCAGCTCAACAGTTTTGTTGAAGATCATTTCGGATCCGCAGTGTTCTATGTTACACACTATTAGATCAGTATTGATCTGAATTTTTAAGGGAGGCTTCGGCCTCCCTTTTTTTTTGTAACTTTCATGAAACAGTTCGCATTTAAAAAGAAATAAAAATGACACCTGAGTACAAAAAGTTCCATAACATCTTGACAGAGATAAGGATTTCTGCTATACCTTAACGTTGGTTTTTAGTTTTTAATCAGGTACTAAAATGAAAAAGAAGCTTGTATTTCTGTTTATTCTTTTATTTTCTACACTTATCTATTCATCACCTCTTTCAGAAACAGTTGGAGCAATGAGTACGACAAATCCTTTAAGTGCTAGAATGTTTGCTCAGGGAACTGAAGCAACATATTTTAATCCGGCCCTTCTTGTACTTTGTAAGCGAAAATTCACTTTAAATGTTTTTTATTCGCATCAGAACCTTGATGTTTCATTAATGGAAAGATCGGCCGGCAGTGATGTTGTTGGTGATGTAGATAAGGGAACTGGAATTTACGGAGCGACACAAGACGGACTTGCGAAGCTTGAAACAAACCTTCCTTATAAGACAAGACCAACTGCGGATCTTGATAAAAGAGGTGGACACTCAACTAATCGAGGCGAATTTTATGGAGCCATTGGACTTGTTCTTCCAATTATTGAAGATTATCTTGCCATTGGTTTTCATGGTGTGCTTCCCATGGGAAACATCATGAGACAGGATTCCTTTTTTAATGATGAGAGAGAGTCCAATTTTTCAAATTCACTTCATTTTGAACTTTATGACGACAGGATGAGTGCTTTTAATCTTTCTTTTGCGCTGTCTGGAGGTTACAAGTGGATCTATGCAGGCATAGGCGTTTCTGTTTCAGCAGAAGCAGTTGTCATAAGCGATGTTTTTACACCGGATGCAGGAAAGAGTGATAATAAAATTCATGCCAATACCGAAATAAAGGCGAAGTTCAGGCCTCATTTCGCACTGAACATAAAACCTTTGAAATTTCTCAACATCAGTTTTACAGCGCACCTGGCGACTAGAACGAATGTTGATGTTGTGAACGTTATTACTTTCTGGTACATCAACAGGGAAAAAGAAAAGGAAATTAACACAAACACAGTTGATATAACATGGGCATATCAGCCTCTGACGCTTTCTCCATCAGTTGCTCTTGACGGTCTTGAGATCATGAAAGACCTCAGACTTAGTGTTGGATTTACAGCGATCTGGAGAAAATGGTCAGACTATGTGGATAGACTTAGCGAAAGTCCGGAAGGTAATATTTATTGGGATTCTACCATTAAGAATCTTGATGAAGATGACAATATCACTTCAATAGGCGGATGGGCCTATGAGACAAATGATAAATATGAATGGAAAGATACATGGGAATTAGTTCTCGGTGCTGGAATAGAGTATAAGGCACTTAAAGCAGGTATTGATCTTGGTTACTTCATGAGTCCTGTTCCTAATCAGGACGGAAGGACAAACTATGTTGATAATGACAAGTTCAATATTGGTGCCGGCGTTAGCTATACTTGGAAAATCAAGAAATATGAACTTGAAGTCGGTGCTAATTTTCAGGCACAGATATTTATAGAGAAAACAACAATAAAAGATGAAGGCGTTGCAAACTCAATTGGAAAAGATGGAACAGTTGTAGATGAATTTCCGGATTCAAATTGTGACCCGTTTAACCCTGATGAAAATTGTGTGGAAGATGAAACGATGTCTGAATCTGAGGGGTTCCAGTCAAACAACCCTGGTTATCCAGGATTTACTTCAAGTGGTCAGATTCTTTCGGGTGGACTTTGGTTAAGTTTATACTTTTAATGATAATGGAGATCAAGATGAAAAAGTTTTTTGCTGTTTTTACAGTGATCGCAATGTTTATGCTTGTTTCATGCGGTGATGACGGTGATACTGGTAACACAGGGGACACAGGCAATACTGGAGATACTGGTGATACTGGTGATACAGGAGATACCGGAGATACTGGAAATACTGGTGATACAGGGACAGACCTGGACGAAGTGGGCGATACGGACGTAGGAAACACTGGAAACACCGGAATGGACATAGACGAAATGGACGATACGGACACAGGCAATACCGGAGAGACCTGTAGTACAAATGGTGAAACAAGAATAGGTGAAACAGTTTGTGGATCTACCAGCAAAGGAAAACTTTATCAGGAATGTACAGGCGGTCTTTGGGAAGATACCGAAAAGTGTACTTGTGATCCTGGTGATTTTCCTGAGGTTTGCGGAACATATGCCCAGAAAATGTGGTTTACAGCGATATCAAAGGTTGCAACGATTGATATGGCCGAGGGATGGACAAGAACTTATTTTGTTGTGGAGCAGGAACAGGAAAAGGATCAGATCCATATTAAGGCTAAAATATGTAATATTAAAATAGATAACAGTGCAAGCAATACTTTGAAACTTAATATGCTCCAGAGTTTTTCCGACGCATTGCCGATACTTCCAAAAGAATCAACACTTATTGATAATGGTGATGATACCTTTGGTTTCACACAGGATGTTTCCTGGGAACTGAGGTCAATTGATCCTAATTGTTATGGAGATGATCCCGGTGTTTACGAGCTTCCGGAAAAAGAAACTGATGCCTGTGTTCAGGATTGGGATAACGATGGAATTCCCGGACTTAAAATCGTGGCAACTGGAATAATGAACGGGGACGTGCATATCGTTGAAAAATCGTCTTCAAAGTATGAAAACGGATGGTTTGCAGCAGATGGACAGACAGCAGGTGGCGATATCGTCTGGACAGATGAACAGGTTGTGATGAAGACAACAAACTATCTGTTAAAATCAGGGGCACTGAACAGTATTAAAGAAGAGTCCGATCATTATTCAGGCAATGCTAACTTTTTTGAGCAGTTTAAAATTCCGGAGGGCAGTGATTGTAACTATGTTGTTTCCAATGTAGCAACCATTTTTAATCCCGATCCTATCAATATCGACGACTAATTCTCGCCTCTACAATCAAACTCTTGACTTAGAAATTCTTTAATGATAGATTTTTACACGAAAAGTTGGAGGGGTTTTAAAATTTTCAGATTAAGAAAGATGATTTGTGGTAAAAGAATTAAAGAGGTTCGAAGACTTTTAAAAATGAAGCAGAAGGATATGGCAGAGATTCTGGAAATTTCTAGATCATATCTGTGTTCTATCGAGTCTGGTACAAGAGGAGCAAACGGCAGACTTATTATAAAATTTCTTAATGAGTTTAATGTCAGGGCTGTATGGCTTTACAATGAAGGCGGTCCTGTTTTTAATGATTTTGATACCTGTCTGTATATCAGGTCTTCAGATATTCATGAAGATGAAAAAAGATATAATGTCTCTATTCCCAAAGATTGTATCAAAAAGGATCTAAAGTCTTTAGGTGAAAAACTTTTATGTTTTACAGTTAACAATAACAGTATGAGTCCAACGATTAGGGCAGGGGATATTGTTCTTATTGATTCATCACAGGACTTAGGTAGGGCAGAAGGGTTATACCTTTTGAAGATCAATGGTAAGAAAATGATAAGAAGACTGTTGTTTGATCCTGAAAAACATCTCAAAGCAGATAACGATACTATGAAAAACTCATTTATTCTCGTTGATTCTACTGTTGAATTTATTGGAAAAGTCATCAGGTATAGTAGAAAAATCTAAAACGCACTTTAATTCATCTTGACAAATTAGCCTAGGCTAACTATTATCTTTTCGTTTGATGTTATGGAGTTTGAAAATGAATCTTTCTGATGTTCCAAACGGTAAAAAAGGATTGATACTTGAGATTGAGACGGGTAAAAGGCTTTTTAACAGACTTGTCTCAATGGGAATAAACCAGGGTAATGAATTCACTGTTGTTAGGAATAATCATAACGGTCCGGTTATAATAGATGTTGACGGTAGTAGATTTGCAGTTGGCCGGGGGATGTCTGAAAAGATCCTTGTTACGGAAACTTAATGATGAAAAGATCAATAAAACTTGCGATCGCAGGTAATCCTAATGTAGGAAAGACCACTCTTTTTAATAAGTTCGTAGGTTCAAATCAGCATGTAGGAAATTACAGTGGTGTGACTGTTGAGCATAAGGAAGGCTGTGTTAATTGTGAAGGTTATGAGTTTATTGTGACTGACCTTCCGGGCATATATTCTATGAATGCTTTTTCTCCTGAAGAAATCTTAACACGCAATTTTATCGCAAATGAAAAACCAGACCTGATCATTAATATTGTTGATGCCTCGAACCTTACGAAAAATCTTTATCTGACGTTTCAGATCCTTGAAATGAAAGTGCCGGTAGTCATCTTTCTTAACATGATGGATAGTGTTGAGAAAAAGGGTTTTGAGATTTATCCTGATATTCTTGAAAAGGAAATTGAGACTCCGGTTATTTTTGGTGTTGCAAGGAAAGGAAAAGGTATTGACGACCTTGTTAAAAAATGTATCGAGGTTTATGAAAATAAACCTGAACTCACGACAGTACCTTATTCTGAAAACATCAAAGGTTATATCAGGGATATAAAAAATGTATTTTCAAAACATAACTATGATGGTCATCACGGTCCTGATTTTGCCAAGGACTGGAGAGCAATAAGGCTGATTGAGGGGAGTGATACTGATCTCAATGAGGTTCCTCCGGAAGATGCTGAGAAAATTCATGAAGTTATCGAAAGACTGAACCGCGAATCAGGACATAAGATCCATTCAGTGGTGATGGTTCAGGAAAGATACAGGTTAATAAAGGATGTTGTTGCCAAAGTAAGAGGGAAAACCGGAAAAGCTACATCAGATGTTTCATCTAAGATTGATAAATATGTCCTGCATCCGCTACTTTCTCTACCTCTTTTTTTTCTGATGCTTTTTTTAATGTTTCAGACAGTTTTTACTTTCGGGGAACCTCTTGAAGGTCTTCTGGAAACTCTGTTTGGAAGTTTAGGTGAATTTGTAGGTTCGTTCTGGGCAGTGGGCAGTGATTCAATTTTACGGAGCTTAATTGTTGATGGGATAATTGGCGGAGTCGGAGGAATTCTGGTTTTTTCTCCATATATCTTTCTCGTTTTTATGGCGATAGCTTTTCTTGAAGATTCAGGATATATGTCAAGAGTTGCTGTTATAATGGATCGTTGGATGTCTAAAATAGGTCTGAGTGGAAAGAGTTTTATGCCGATGATCCTCGGTCTTGGATGTACGGTTCCGGCAGTAATGGCTGCAAGGATTATTGAAAACAAGTTTGAAAGGCTTGCAACGATTATGGTAACACCGTTTATGAGTTGTGGTGCCAGACTTCCTGTTTATCTTCTCATTATTGCAGCTTTTATTCCCGATGGATATCAGGCAATGACACTTCTTATGATCTACCTGCTGGGTGTTGTTGTTGCTGCAACCGTGGCTAAGCTTTTAAGGCTTTCTGTTTTTAAAGGTGAAGAAAATCCACTTATAATTGAGCTTCCCTTATACACAAGGCCTTCTTTTAAGTCTATTATGATGCTGACATGGGAAAGAGGAAAGCACTTTCTTGAAAAGGCAGGGACAATAATTTTTGCCGCCAGTATAATTCTCTGGTTTCTCAATTCTTTTCCAAGAGTTGATATGGAACACGTGGACAAGTCACTTTCAAATGCACAGATAAGTTATATGCAGGCTGAAGGATCATATTCAGGTACGATCGGAAAATTTGTTGAGCCAGCTTTCAAGGTTTTTGATGCAGACTGGAAAATTGCAAGTTCTTTTCTGGCAAGTCTTGCGGCTAAGGAACTCTTTGTTTCTCAATTGTCCATATTGAACTCACTGTCAGAAAATGAGGAGGGTTCAAATCTTCTTGAAGAAAAAATAAAGGAGCAGTATTCTTTTGCCACAGCAATGTCAATAATTATGCTGATTCTTCTTTCAGCCCCCTGTGTTGCAACTTTTGCGGCAGTTAAAGCAGAAACTAATTCATGGTTGTGGCCATCAGTCCAATACATAGGAATGGTAATTATTTCTTATATCTTTGCTGTTGCGGCTTTTCTGATTTTCAGCTAACTCAGATAATCTTGTCAGCTCCGCCGATAAAGGCACGTTTTATATGTTCCTGAAAAAGTTCTATTTCTTTAAAACACTCTTTAAGCACAGCGTCGTCCATAGTTCCAAGAAGAGACGGATCAATGAGGTTGTCCGGTTCTTTTCCTTTTTCAACAGTAGCCCCCTGATGGGTGAGTCTCAGTCGCAGGAGAGTTTTAAAAACTGTTATAATATCTTCATATTGAATTTGTGACAGATGACCGATCTCCTGAAGTTTTAAGAGTCGTTCACTGGTGGAAATTGTTTTGATAGAATGTCTTAATGAAAATAACCTTGCATAGTTCACAACAGGCATCATAGCAGCTTTAAGATCAAGTCTTCCGTCATTTTCTTTTAGGTGTCCCCAGGAGACCACGCTGCCGAATATCTGAAGTGGAACCTTGAATCTCAGTGCTTCACTGGCCATGAAAAGAAAAAACTGAGGTGCGTCTTTGACGGTCAAAAAGATGTGATCTTTAAGTGAGTCTAAAAGCTCTTCATTTCCAGCTACGAACCTCATATCAAAAAATGTATTGAGTTCAATAATATCCTGAGGTTCAGTTTTTTCGATCCACTCAGAAAAATATATTTTCCACTGACTTAAAGGCTGACACCACTTAGGATTTTCCGCCATGATCTTTCCGCCGCAAGGTCTGTATCCTGATCTTGCAAGATTTGCACAAACTGTAGTGGCCAGATCCAAGAAATATTTAATAACTTCGGGATCATCTTTTCCGCTTTCATGAAAAATTAGTGCGTTGTCCTGATCGGTGAAAAGTGTCTGTTCATGCCGTCCCTGACTTCCAAGTGCAAGAAAGGTGAATGGTACAGGCTCCTTGCCTATAACCAATTGTTTTAATTCAATAAAACGAGCCGTTGCCGCATCAGTTATGTCGGTCATAGCCTTTACAATAGATGTGGAGTCTGCGCCGCTTCCAAGCATAGCAATAACAAGTTGAGGGGTTTTAAGACAAAGCGAAATCACCTCATCTTCATTTTTTGCAAGTGCTATTTCCTTTGCTGAATCCTCAGCTATTGAGGCTGGAAGTTTTAATATTTTCTGGAGTATATTGCTTGTTGTATCTTTTGCAAATGGAAGGCTAGCCTCCTTTTTTCTCACAATACAGATAAAACTGTCGATGCAGCTCTGACCTGTGACCTTCAGTGAACATAGAACTTTTGTGCCGTTCATCCTCTTAAGTTCAATGTCCTTACTGATAACTTTATTGGGATCAATGTCGAGGTTCGGAAAAAGCTCATTCCATGTTATTAGTCCGAGTTCATTGTCACGGCATCCTATCAGTTCAAGCATAACAGGATTTGCATAGGAACATAGGCCGTTTCTTACAAAGAGCAGTCCTTCAGCTGCCGCCTGGACAAGAGATCTGTATTTATCATTTGACTCCGCAAGTCTTTTTTCCGCAATCTTTCGCTGTTTTTCAAAAATCAGGCCGCCTCTTATCATTATGAGAAGAAGCATGGTCAGAAGTGCAGCAATAACTGAAACGGTGTAGATAAGTCTATTTCTAATCTGGTTGATTTCATACATTGCATCGTGCATGTATATTCCTGTTCCGATCACCCAGCCCCAGGGCTTAAAGAGTTTAATATATGATTCCTTTGCTTCCTGTCTGTCAGGATCATCTTTCCACTGCCATACGTAGTCGGCATAGCCTTCACCGTTCTTCTTAACGATCTGTGCAAAGGCAGTGAATATTTTCACGCCTCTGGAATCGGTGAAATCTCCAATATCCTTTCCATCAAGATCAGGTCTGTATGGATGAACGATCATTTTCGGGGTTAGATCCTGAATCCAGAAGTAATCTTTTTCTTCAGGGCCGTATCTAAGATAACGGATCTGTTCCGCGATGTGCTTTTTCGTCTTCTCTGGCTTGGCTCCTGCTTCAATTTCCTGCTGCGCCTCGTCACACATGCTCCAGACAGTCTTTGTGAGCTCTCTGATCGTGTCACGCTTTCTTTGAAGCAGTTCATTTTCATATCCGGGAAGGAAAAAGGCAAAAAGTGCAACGAGAAAAAGAACAAGAACTGTTACAGCAGGAATAACCATCCATGTGACCAAACGATTGAGGTTTTTCTTTCCACCCTTAATAATTCCCATGGCGATTGCCGTATCTGATCTTCTTTGGTCTTGTCCGTGACTTTGAGATGAAAAAATTGCGTTTCTGAACTTTTCCCAGTCAATTCTTTCAAAATTAATTCCTACTTTTTGAGATTCAGGATCTTTATCGCTATGAAAGTCAGATCCACCTGAGATGACAAGTTCAAATGTCTTGGCTTTTTCTCTTAAAAATTCCTGTCTTGATGGAGTTGCCGAGTGGTGAATGACCTCGATGCCGTCAAGACCTAAACCCACAAGGCTTGCAATTATCTCACTGACCTCTTTTTCATTACGACCAGCCGCAAAAGGATGAGCAAAAATTGCAATTCCGCCCGCATTATGAATTCTGCGGATAGTGACTTCTGCGGGGAGAGTTCCCTCGTTCAGAGGTGCAAGCAGACTGGAAAACGCATCGGATTTTCTGTCAAAACCGTATCCGAGAATATGAATATCAGCACCATTTATTTTTGAAGTGATCTCAATTCCTGAAAGAAAACCTATGCCGTTATTTTTGCAGATATTCTCAAATTCGTTAAGACCGGAAGTAGTATCGTGGTCTGTAAGTGCTGCAAACTGAATACCGGAATTAAGACATTCCTTAGCAAGTTCAGCAGGACTGAGAGTTCCGTCACTCACATTTGAATGACAGTGCAGTTCTACCCGGACAGGATCTTTATTCACGAAAACTCCTTAAATTAACAGAAACTTCCGAAGTATCGCAATATCACGGATTTTTGTCAAGGCGGGAGTTTGCGGGCTGAAGGCTCGCGATATCTTAGCCCAGCTCAAAGGACTGGGAGACAGTTGGGGTTTTACCCCTTTACACATTTTCCAAATCTGCTAACCTTAGTAAAGTTTTCTACTGAAGGAGTTTAATATGAGGTCTGTTTTGAAGTTTTTGATTTTTGTGACTTTAGTTTCTTCCTTTGTGACTTGCTCAACTGTTGAGATGAAGGATGAAAAGAAAATCAAGGTGCCTGTCAAAAAGGTTGAAGAGGTGGTTGAGGTAAAGGTTATAGAGACTGTTGATCCTTGTGAGCCCAATCCATGCACTGAGAAAAATCGTTCAGTTTGCAAAGCGGATAAGGAAGAATTTGTCTGCGAATGTAATGAAGGTTTTAGAGATATCGCTGGGATTTGCACTGATAAAAAGGTGCTTGTGCTTTCTGTCGGAGCTGATAAGGGGTTTGCACATATTGGTGCAATTCAGGCTTTTAACGAGGCTGGAATAAAGTTTAGTGGGGTTTTTGGAAATAGTATGGGTTCACTGATAGGAAGTCTTTATGCGATCGCTCCAAATCAGGATCTTGTTTCAAGATATAGAAAACTTATAAACTCAGTTGTGAACAGTTCTGTTGTTTCTCAGGTAAAAGCTCTTCTTTTTGGCCTGAAGAACGACGAGTTCAGACAGAAATTCGATGATCTTAATAACAGCATCAAGATCGAAGAGACGACCATTCCTTTTGCGACTTCATTTTTTAAGATAAAGGACGGAAGGATATCTCTTAATGTTATGGAAAGCGGGAATCTCGCCTATGCAGTTGCAGGAAGTATCAACAATCCGCTTATTTTTAGTGAACCGATAAATAAAATTGAGAATCTCGACCCAGGGTTTGACAGAATAAGCGCAACTCCAGTCGAAGATGCTTGCAGACTTTTTGGGCCTGCTGTCATCTATGCTGTAAATGTCACAGGTGACGAAATAATGTACACTCCGAATATGAACTGCCCTGTCATTGAAGTGAAAGTTCCCATTTCAACCGATGTCGATCAAGAGAAAGCACTCATGGGTTTGGACCCCGACCTGAGAATACTTATTCTTCGCGGTTACAATGCTGCGAATAAGGTTTTAGAGAAAGAATAACTCCCTTAATCCTTTAAATCCCCTAAATCCCCTTTCGCAAGGGGACTTTAACTCCTGTTCCCCCTTGTCAAAGGGGGTTAGGGGGATTATAAAGTTATTCAAATGATCTTAAATATATATCTCAACGAATAGAAAATACCGATAAGTATGAGAACAACTCCCAAAACCCGCCTTATCCAAATTTCAGCTTTGGTGACTCTGTTAAACCAGATGCTCATTTTTTCAGTTCCAAGAGTGAGAAGCGCGGCAAAAACAACCACGGGAACGGCTGTTCCAATTCCATAGATCAGTGGCAGAATAACCCTTGACTGAACTGAAATAGCTAGTGGGATAAGTGAGCCGAAAAAGAGTGCCGCTGAAACAGGACAGAATGATAGAGCGAAAATAAACCCAAGCAGAAACTCTGCAAAGAATCCGTATTTTTGAGCGTTTGCCAGTCCTTTTGTTCCTGGAATATTGATTGAGATCAGTTCTAGCAGAAACATTCCGGTGACAATGAGTAATGGCCCGATAATTTTGGGCATGTGTGTTTGAAGTGCGTTGGAAAGAGTGGGTATTGAAACAATAGAGGTGATAATAATTATGCTCACAAGAAAATATGCAACCATTCTCCCAAAAGTATAAAGTAGGGAGCTAAGGATCAGATTTCTCTTTTTGAGTTTTCGTGAGATGTATGATACTGCCGCAATATTTGTGGCAAGTGGACAGGGGCTGATCGATGTCAGAATTCCAAGCCAGAAGGCCGATATTACAGCAATCATCAGACTGCTCATAAGTTTGTCTCGTCAAAATTCTTTTTCACGTTATCCTGAATGTAAAGAGAGAATTGTGTTTCATTGTCGAGTAGATCCCAGATCTTATCAAGATTTGACCATTTCACCGGTTTGCCGTTTTTAATCTGTTCAACGATCACTGATTTTGTGTAAAGCTTAAAATCATCAATGAAATGCTTGTTTTCAGGGTTATCAATGTTGACAAGTTTAAAGATGATCTTTTTGGTTTTCAGCTCTTCTTTAAATCCCGTCTCTATGGCAGTTTTAGTGTATTTCTCAATTTTCAGACAGCTGTTACATCTTGCTGTAGCATGAAAATAATAGATGTTAAGGCTGTCTTTTGGAAGTGTTTCTGTTTCCTGTTTTTTTTCAGTTGTATCTTCTGCCTGCTTTATTCCCGGAGTTTGTGATTCCGTTACAACAAGATAAACAAGACTTGTCACAACAAAAAGTCCAAGGATGATTGATATGATTTTTTTCATAGGATCATTTTTTTAACATCTGCAAGACTTGGAATTTTTCCGCTGACTTTCACATCACCATCAACAACAAGTGCCGGTGTGGTCATAACGCCAAATTCTATGATACGTCCCATATCGGTGACTTTTTCAATTTCAAACTCAATTCCAAGTTCAGTAGCTGCGAGTTTTGTAACTTCAGCAAGTTTTCCGCATTTTGGGCATCCGCTACCTAAGATCTGTAATTTCTTCATAATTTTACCTCAAAAAATGTAGTTAAGTATTAATCCTGTAAAAGTGAAAAGTACAAGAAGCATTCCAAAAAAGATGAAGAGAAGTTCCTTTTTCATCACCTGTTTTAAAAGCATAAATTCAGGAAATGATGCGGCCACCGTGCTCATCATGAATGCTAGAGTTGTCCCGACAGGAAGTCCCTTGGCAAGCAGACTTTCAGCAACTGGAATTATTCCTGTGGCATTTGAATAAAGAGGAATCCCAATAATTACGGCAGCAGGAACTGTCCACCACTGACCTTTGCCGAGATTTTCAACAACAAAGGATTCAGGAACTACTCCATGAAGAACTGCTCCAAGTCCCACTCCTGCAAGAACCCATATCCAAACTCTTGAAAAAATGGTAGAAAGTTCTTCTTTTGCAAATTTATGTCTGTCTGAAAAACTCATTTTTTCTGAAGTTGAACTGTTTTGAGAATCAGTGCTTTTTTTCTTAATATTTGCAACAAGAGGAGTTAAAAAACGTTCTGCCTTAATTGCATCAATAAAAATTCCGCCGAAAATTCCCGAAAGAATTCCAACAAGAACATAGATCACCATGAATTTGACACCGAGAAGACTTCCAAGGAGAACAACAGCAACTTCGTTCACAATTGGTGAAGTGATGAGAAAAGACATCGTTATTCCCAGTGGAATGCGCGCCTGTGTAAAACCGAAAAAAAGCGGAATGCTTGAACATGAACAAAATGGAGTAATAGCACCGAAAAGTGAACCGAAAATGTATCCGATCCAGCGATTCTTTCCTGCAAGATAATCACGCACTTTTTCAATGTTTAAAGTGGCTCTAAGCCAGGCGATGGAATATATCATTATCACAATCAGAAAGTATATCTTGGTTGTGTCTTCAATGAAAAAATGAATACTTCCCGCCAGATGAGAACCACGCTCCATCCCGGCAAGGTCATAGACAAGGTAATCTGCTAATTTAGTAAATAATATGAGCATTTACTTAACCTTGCAGATGCATGGAAAAATATCGAGAACGCATGGGGTAAGAAGTCTGTAAAAAACCAGATTTCCCTCTTTTCTGTAATCCACGATCCCTGCGTTATATAAAACTGAAAGATGTTTGCTCACCGTTGACTGATCAAGTTCAAGAAGTTTTGTCAGCTCTCCGACAGAGTATTCCTTTTTCTTTAGCTTTTCCACAACCATGAGCCTTGCCTCATTTGCAAGTGCCTTTAAAATCTCAACCTGTTTCTTGTAATCTTCTTTTGTTTTCATAGCAGCCTCCGCAATGTTGCTTATTGACTATATTGCCAAATAGCCATATTGTCAAGTAGAAAGTTCGCGGTTGTTTTCAGACACAGTTTGATTATAATCCTAGGTGCTGAAAGTTCTCTGATATGGAGGTTGTTATGACGACGGGTGAATCTGATGTTTTATCTCTGCTGAAAAATAAGATAGATGAAGAAACTTTTACTGAGCTTGAAAGGAGGATCTCTTTTCTTAGTCATGAGCTCAAAAGACCGCTTGCAAGTGCTGTTCTCAGTCTTCACACTGTTAAGGACGGCTATGTGGGAGAGCTTAGCGAATCTCAGCTCAAACTTGTGACTTGTGTTGCTGAAGATCTCGACAGAATGACTGAAACGATAAAAGAGCTTCTTGATGATCCAAGGAAAAAGGTGTAAAATGAATAACATAAAGATAACTGATCCTCTTCTTTACACGATAAAAGAACGCTGCAAAATGTGTTATACCTGTGTAAGAGAATGTCCTGCAAAAGCAATCAAGGTTATTTCAGGACAGGCTGAGATAATTCCCGAAAGATGTATCTGCTGTGGAAACTGTGTAACGGTTTGTTCTCAGGGTGCGAAGAGGTTTAGAGGCTCAATTGAAGGTGCTGAGGAACTTCTTGTTTCGGAAAATGAATGTGTGGCGATAATTGCTCCCAGTTTTCCAGCGGAATTTAACGAGATAAAAGATCATAAGATTCTTGTCGGAATGATTAGAGCTCTGGGGTTTGACAAGGTCTGTGAAGTTGGTTTCGGAGCTGATCTTGTTGCTGAAAAGTATCGGGAGTTGATGGAACATGCTCCACAAGATTTTTTCATGATCACTGCAAGTTGTCCTGCTGTTGTAAATTATATCGAGCATTATCATCCTGATCTAGTGAAGAATATTGCAAGAGTTGTCAGTCCGATGATTGCAATGGCAAGAGTTATACGCGAGAAATATGGAAAGGATATAAAGATTGTCTTTATCGGTCCGTGTATTGCAAAAAAGGATGAGGCAACTGACCCGATGGTGTCAGGAGAGGTTGACAGGGTGCTTACTTTTATTGAGTTGCGAGAGTTTTTTGAAAAGAAAAATATTACTCCTGAAAAAATAAAACCGGTCGAATTTGATGCCCCGGTAGCTGGTAGAGGTGCAATTTTTCCGGTCAGTCACGGAATGCTTCAGACACTTCAGATTAATGAAGATATAAATTCAGAAGTGGTTGCAGCTGAAGGGCACAAGAATTTCACAGAAGCTTTAAAGGAATTTGAATCGGGAGTTCTCAATCATCATCATCTTGATCTTCTTTGCTGTGAAGGCTGCATAATGGGGCCAGGCATGTCAAAAGATTCAAAGAAATTCGCCAGAAGGACAAATGTTGCAACCTATGTAGGGGAAAAATTGTCAAAATTTGAATTTGAACAATGGGAAAAGGATGTGAAAGAGTATCTTAAACTTGATCTTTCAAGACAGTATGTTGGAGATGATCAGAGAGTTGCAGTTCCCGGAGATGATAAGATCAGGGAAATACTTCTGAACATGGGTAAGGTTGATGAGGATGATATGCTCAATTGTGGAGCTTGTGGTTACGAAACATGTATGGAACATGCAATTGCCATATCAAAAGGACTTGCTGAAACAGAAATGTGTCTTCCAAACACAATAGAAAAGCTCCATGAATCAATCGGTGAACTTGAAACAGCAAAAGCCGCACTTAAACACAGCGAAAAACTTGCGAGTATGGGACAACTTGCTGCTGGTATTGCACATGAAGTAAACAATCCGCTGGGGGTTGTGCTGCTTTATGCCAATCTCGTGAAAGATGAGGCGGATAAGAATAGTGAGTTTTATCAGGATCTGAAAATGATAGCTGAGCAGGCGGATAGATGTAAGAATATCGTCGGTGGGCTTTTGAACTTTGCCAGAAAGAACGATGTGAATTATCAGACAGTTGATGTTCATGAACTAGTTCGTTCTGTTTTAAAATCCGTTATAAAGCCTCAGGGAATGGTGTTTGAAATTGACAATAGATCTGAATTTAATGAAGCAGAACTTGACTCAGAGCAGATAAAGCAGGTGCTGGTAAACCTTGTGAAAAACGCTGTGGAGGCTTGTAATAAAAATGATTCGTGCAAATTGAAGGTACATATTGATGGTGATGAGAAAGATTTGAAGATAAAGATCGAAGACCGTGGGTCTGGAATTTCCCCTAAAAATATGGATAAACTCTTTGTTCCGTTTTTTACAACCAAACCGGCAGGAAAAGGAACTGGACTTGGACTTCCTGTAAGTTATGGAATTGTAAAAATGCATAAGGGGCAGATTACGGTTGTTTCAAACAGTGATTCCGAAAAAGGAATGACCGGAACTACTTTTATAATAACTCTGCCGAGGAAAAAGCCGTAGTAAATGGAGACAGAAATGAGAATTTTTAAGGTTATTGTAGTTGATGATGAACTTGGTATCAGGGAAGGTGTGAGGAGAGTTCTTTTAAGAATTAAGGATAGTTATAAGGGTGTTGATTACAGTTTCGATGTTACTGCCTGTGAAACAGGAGAGGAAGGTATTGAGAAAATGGAGAGTGATGATTATGATATCTGTCTTTTAGATAACAATCTTCCTGGAATTAATGGAACAGAGGTGCTTGATTATATAGGTAAAAAGATGGAAAAAAAGCCTAGAACCATTGTTATTACAGCCTTTGCTTCCGTGGAAACAGCAGACTCGGCACTTAAAAACGGTGCTTTTGGTTTTCTTGGCAAACCTTTTAAACCTGACGAACTTAAGGAATCAGTTGGAAAAGCTGTTGAGGATGTTTTGGGGTAAATGACACTCAAGTCTAATAATTTGCTTTCTGGGTAACAAGACTTATAATCCCATTGCAGTGCGTTTATAAAAATGGAGATTTAATTATGACTTTCATGTCTGATATCGAAGAAAAAATTACAAATCTCAAAGAAAAATACTCACTTAAGTGTAATATTCCAAAGTTTGAAATCGGCTCAAAGAGCTGTGACATGGCTATTGTTCAGGGTGGAATGGGCGTTGGAATATCTCTTTCAAAGCTTGCAAATGCGGTTGCACGAGAAGGTGGGATCGGTGTTATCGCTGCAAACGCGATTGGTATGATCGAACCGGATTATTTTGAAAATCACATTGAAGCAAATGTTCGTGCTTTAAGAAATGAGATAAAGAAAACCAGAGAGAGAACAAATGGACTTATCGGTGTAAATATTATGATTGCCGTTGACTGTTTCGCTCAGCTTCTGGATGTTGCAATTGATGAAAAAGTGGATGTGCTTTTTCTTGGGGCAGGACTTCCGATAAAAAATATTCCGGTAAAAAGAATAAGAGAAAATAGAATTTCTTTAGTTCCCATAGTTAGTTCTGCAAGAGCTGCAAAGATCATTTTCAGATCCTGGGAAAAGATGTATGACGATGTTCCGGACGGTGTTGTCGTTGAAGGTCCTAAGGCTGGCGGACATCTTGGATTTAAATACGATCAGATAGACGATCCTCAGATGGCTCTTGAAAATATTGTTCCCCAAGTTGTTGCAGTAATGAATGAATATGAACAAAAAAGAGCGAAAAAGCTTCCGGTAATTGCTGCCGGTGGCGTTTTTACAGGTGAAGATATCTACACTTTTATCAAACTTGGAGCAAGTGCTGTTCAGATGGGAACGCGTTTTGTGGCGACTCATGAATGTGATGCAGACATCCGTTTTAAACAGTCTTATATTAATGCACAAGAAGGCGATGTAACGATTATTAGTAGTCCTGTGGGACTTCCCGGAAGAGCTATAAACAATCAGTTTCTTAAAGATGTGGCCGAGGGTAAAAAGAAAGAATTCAAGTGTCCTTCCAGATGTCTTGCAAGTTGTAAAGCAAAAGAAGCTCAGTATTGTATTTCCGAAGCACTTAACAATGCGAGATTAGGTGAAATGGCAGACGGTTTTGCCTTTGCCGGAACAAATGTGGGAAGAGTGGAAAAGATAGTTTCAGTAAAAGAACTCGCTAGTTCACTGAAAACTGAATATACAATGGCTGCAATTAAAGACAGTCTGATGAGTGAGTACGACGCAATGGCTGATAAACTCGCTGTTGTTAAGAATGAATATAGCGAAACACTTGCAAATGTCGCGGCAAGGGTTCAGGAATCAATAAAGACCACGTCGCTTGAAAGTGAAATGAAGTTTAAACAGCAGATGGAAAGTTTGAGCGAAATGATGGAGTCAGCAAAAATTGAATATAATAGTATGCTTGATAAACTTGCTCAGCTTAAAGAAGAAATGACTTTTCTAAACGGGAATCTTGCTCTGGAAGGTTAATCCTTTCGAGATCTCAGAAAAAATCCGATAGCTAAAAGCATAATAATGAAGATGGAGAAAAGGACTGCAGGAAGAGTTGTCTGAGAAGCTCCTTTTGTCATTTGTTCTTTTTTCTCATCCATTTTTTCCATCTTAAAACCTTCGATGGAATCGTTCATATTTCTTGAAGCCTGCTTTCCGCTAAAGCCTTTCTGAATTTTCTGTTTAAGTTTCTTAAGTTCTTTAAGCTGCTGTTTAAGGTCTTTTTTTGTGACATCCTTAAGCATTTTTTTCATTTTTGCGATCTTTTCAGGCGACATGAATTTGACAGCGACGTTGATGACATGTTCGTGCATAAGTGGGTTGGCACAGGTATTGTCGCTACATGAAAGTCCATGTTTCAGAACACTTTCCACATATTCTTCCACAATCTTTTTTTCTGTTTCTTCATCCGCTTCCCAGAAATCCTTTCGGATCGCCTCGACCATTCTTGCAGTAACAGACTGATATGCCCAGGGATTGTTCTGATCAAAGAATTTCTTAAGATCCTGATTATATTTATCTTCAACATAAACCTCAAAGGTCTGTTCCCAGGATTCGTCACCGATAGCATGAGGAATTGTCACCTGCCAGCCCCACATGTAATCAACAAAATTGGACATTTCCCGGGCACCCGCATAGTTTTCCTTTTTCATGCCCTCTATCCACTTAGGATTGAGGTAGCGTGTCTTCATTTCTCTGCCGATAGTTTTTTCAATGTTCTCAGACTTTATCTCGTCTTTAGTTCTCTGCATTGTGATCAGAGTTTCGGGAGCCTTCCCACTTTCTTTTTCAACAGCAAGAGAAAGACCTCCGACGAACTGAAACATATCGTCATTATCCATTGTTCCATACACAGAAGATGAAATGGAGTGAATGGCGGTATCAACTTTTTTGAGATTCTGGGCTAGGGCATCTTCAGCATTTATACCCCATCTACCTTGTCCAAAAGCATAACCTGTATGTTTTTTATATACTTTTGCCATGTCGGCATTATCGTCCCAAAGTCCCGAAGAACTCGCAATTTCAGAGACTCTGTTTCCATAATTGCCCGGTTTCTCAGAGAAAATTCTCATCTTTGATATTATAGCGGCTTCTTTATTGGAAACTCCCTGTTTAACGAGTGCGTTCTTTATCTCCAGATTGTTTTTAGCAATAAAATTTTCAAGATCAGTCTGAACTGAAGCTTTCTGGACGGCGTTGTCTAGCAGATTAAGCATGTTTGGAAAAATGTCTCTGTAAAGCCCTGATGGATTTAAAAGTATGTCTATCCGTGGTCTGTTAAGCTCTTTTGACGGAATGGGTTTAACTCCCGTGATCTTGTCTGCCTTATCCCAGACAGGCTTCATTCCCATCAGATACATTGCAGTGCTTTCGTTGACACCTTCGTTTCTGATGGTTTCCGTTGCCCAGAGAATTATTGCGATTTTTGAAGGATAAACTCCGGATTTTTTCAGGTGTTTTGACAGTATGTCTATAGCTGCTTTTTTTCCGAGTTTCCATGCGGCTTTTGAAGGAATTTTCTGAGGATCAAATCCGAAAAAGTTTCTTCCTGTAGGTATAGCCTCGGGATTTCTGACAGGATCGTTCCCGATTCCTGATGGAATATATTTTCCATCAAGTCCGTCAAGAAGTCTTTTTATTTCGGTTTCACCTGAAATTTTCAGGTTTTTCAGAATCTTTGAACTATCAGTTTTTTTATTGTAGGTTTTTATTGCCTCAACAGTGTCCTTCAATGCTTTTCCTGATGGAGAAATGCCATATGAATGAAGTCCATAAGGTGCAAGACTCATTCCAATCTCTACAAGATAGTTCTCGACTTTCCTAATGTTGCTATCATCAACTTTTTTAAGGTCCAGATCCGTATGAATTCCCATCTTGAATGTAAGGTCTTGGATCTCTTTGAGTTTTATTTCTCCAGTCTGACCACCGAGTGACTTTGAGGCATAGTATGAACTTATGAGCCCGTAAAGTTTCCGGTACTCGTTGTTAAGTCCTGATTTGTTGAGGGCAGGGATTAGATGATCAATTGTAACTGCTCTTGATCTCCGTTTAGCCTGAATGCCTTCTCCTACATCATCGACAATATATGGATAGAGGTTAGGGATGTCTGTTCCAAGAACTTCCGGTGGACAGGAAAGTGTAAGTCCTGCCTGTTTTCCGGGAAGCCACTCCTGAGTTCCATGAGTACCGAGATGAATAACTGCGTCGGCCTGAAAAATCTTTTTCACCCATAGATAGGCGGCAGTATACTGATGATGTGGATACATTGTCGGCGAATGATAGAGTTTTACGGCGTCATCCGCATATCCTCTTGATGGTTCAGGAAGAATAACGATGTTACCGATTTCGATCTTTGGAATTATTATCTCACCGTTAATTGCCATAATATCGGCTTTTTCCGGAGTTTCCCACTGTTTTTCAAGTTTGTCTCTGTATTCTTGCGGCAGTTCTTTATACCAGTTGCTATATGTATCAGATGAAATAGAAGCCGCAGATCCGTATCTTTTCATTTTTTCAAGTTCACCCGGAGCCCAGTTTCCAATATTTCTGGCATGTTTAAGAATGAGTTCCTGAATTTCTTTTTCTGAAAGTATTTTGTCATTATCAACCGTATATCCTGTCTTTGTGAGGTTTGACAAGATGTTTTTAAGACTTTTAAAAACGTTGAGATAACTGGCCCCGATGCTTTGTTTTCCCGGAGTGTTGTTGTAGATAAAAATTGCTATCTTCTTCTCTTTTTCGGGTTTTTTCTTAAGATTTTCCCACATTTTAATTCTTTTTATAAGATGGGTAACATTTTCTTTAACTGGCTGAGCCAAAAATACTTTTCGTGCGGAATTTACATCAAGAAACTCTTCTTTTCCCGCAACAACTGTTGGCTCAATAAGACCTGAGAGTTCAGGATTTGCAACAGCCCAGGCCACTTCCATTGTTGAAAGACCCTGTGGATCAAATTTCCAGTCGGTGATGGTGTTGTAATAGGAAGAAATTGCATTAAAAACCGGAGCTCCGATTTTTTTGAGCATTTTGTTCATTTTTGAATTGAGGGCCGATGAAAATTTCATTGAATAGGCAATGATAAAATCAACTTGTCCCTCACCTTTCTTATCTAAAAAGAACTGAGATACAACATTTGTGTCCCAACCGAAACCTCCGATTACATTGTATCCTGCATTTTCGAGTTCCTTTATCATATAGTCTATAGGTTTCGATTGTCCCTCGTTGATATTTGAGCTGTAAAAAGTTATTCCCACCCAGGAAGTCTCAACGTCAAAATCTTTTCGATTGCTGTACCATTTGTAGTAGTCTTCGAAATTTGTGAAAAGTTGTTCAGAGTCCGGATGGTAGATTCCTGTTGAAGGAATTTTGGCAACTTCTTCATATTTAACTGAAGGATCAAGTGAAATATTTATTGCGCGGAGAATAAGGTTTTTTATATTTCCCCTGGTGATGTTATCAAAATAAGGTTTGAGTTCATCGCTGAAAAGATATCCCTGTTTAGCAAGATAAGTGTCGTTCCTTGAAGCCCTCAGAGCATAGACTTTTTTGTTTTTTTTATCAAAATTCTCAAGATGACTGACAAGCTCACTTATCATGACATCCACTAGAATAAGATCAGACTTGTTGAGAAATTCTATTGCCGCATTGTTGTTTACAAGTTCTTCAGGAGTAATGAGGTAGACTTTGTATTTTTCGGGTAACTCAAGGTCTTTCATTGCCTGTGTAATTGTATAGGTGTCTGCCTCAGATGTCAGAAATGCAACATTTTGCGCATAGATAGAAGAAAAAATCAGAAAAATCAGAAAAAAAACAGACTTTTTCATTATTTATTTTTCCTGTAATAAAGTCCGTTTAGGATAGAATTTATAGCTTTTTCAAGCACTTTAGGAGTTTTGTTCTCAATAAAGTCCTTTTTTTTCTTTATCTTCTTTCCTGCAAGATCTTCCGTAACTGTGTCACACCATTTTTCAAATATGGTCAGGTCTGTAATTATTCCGTATTCGTAGTCATCGCTTATTGCAAAAGCAGCTTCAATAAATGATGCATATTCTTTGCGGAGCATCAGTTTCTCGAACTGGTTTGCAAGTTCAAAAGCATGTTTTTTGTCATTTTCCGAAATCCATGTTGCAAGCGGAAAGATCTCGATTTTTCTCTTTTTCAACTTCTGAAAAATATTGAGATGTTCGGTGAATCCGTTTTGAAGGTAGATAGCTTCTTTTACACCTTTGTATACTGCTTTTGCGATAAGTTCGCCCATCTTTGTGTGGCCACCTGTGTATCTTATTTTTTTTCCTTCTCCCTGAACTACAAGCACATTGTCTGTACCGGTTCCGGTTGCCTGAAGGTTCGGCTGATATGAACTTCTTATGTCCAGATCTTGTAATGCTGCTGTTTTGGCTTCTGTTGCTGTAATTATTGCTCTTGTCATTGCCTGTGAGCTTAGTTTCATGTTTGTCATAAGGATGACATTTATAGTTCCATGTTCGTAGTATGCTCCTGTATCCTTTGATGTCCGCATTGCATTTGAAGAAACGCCAGCCGTAACGAGAGCGTAAATTTTCATTTTCTTAAAAGTTTGTAACTGGACAGAGGTGTTTTTTGTGTTTGCTCCGGTGTAGAGAAGAGATGTCTTTTTAACGTCTAGTTTTGCGGCTTTACAGAATTTGTTCTTAACAGATTCTATTCCGTTGTGAAGTATGCCCCAGCATGGTGGCGGGGAGTAGTGATTTCCTACAGCTGTTATGCCGCTTCTTGGTCCTTCAAGAGTTGATATGACTTTCTGTGGTTTTTTAAATTTTATCGTTGTGCCGGTGTTGAGAAAGTCGTATAAATTGAGTTCGAGAATTTTTGATGACTTAACATAGTCAAGTTTAACTCCCAGATCTTTTTCTGAGATGATTTTGTCCTTTAATACCTGTTTACGTTTAAAAAACTCATCGCTGTACATCGAGGAAGAAAGCCACTGTGTGAAATAGCCGGTATGGGTGGCAACTCTGCATGTTAGATCGCAGGGAAATCCGACGACTTTACCATTTTTAACGGCATCGACATCTTTCCATCCGGGTTTGTTAAAATATTTAGCAACAACTTCTTTATCTCCTCCGCAGTAGAAAATAAATTGCGGATTAAATTTTTTCCATTGTTTAAGTGACACTTCAAAAATGCCTTTCTTTACTCCGAACTTTGCGGGAATACCGCCTGCGGCTTTAATATATTCGTTATGAAAAGTGTCATCGCCGGGAACCATAACTTTATCTCGGCCCACTATTCTTATTGCACGAATCCTTTTAGAATCGGGAATATCAGCAGTTTTTTTTGCGATGTGCTCAAGCTCGTTTTTTATTTTTGAGATTACTTTTTCAGCTTCCTTTTTTTTGTTGAATATCTTTCCAAGCTCTCTCATTGATCTATAAAAGCCATCAATAGAGACATCATCTATCTGAATGATCTTTGCACCGCTTTTTTTAAGTTTATCTTTGAGCTTAAGATGCATTTTTGTGAGAAAAATAGCGTCCGGTTTCAGTTCCATGATCTTTTCCACAGATGGATTGAAAAAACCACCTACGATTTCCTTACCTGCAACTTCAGGCGGAAGTGTGCAGTGATAGGTTGTTCCTATCAGATTTTTTCCTGCACCTATTGCAATTATAGCCTCAGTTACAGAAGGAGAGAGAGAAACAGCTCTTTTGGGAACTTCAGCATTGACTGACAATGTGAAAAATAGAACAAGTGCAAGAAAAGCATATTGGAATCTGATCATTTTCATTTATTTCTCCGATTTATTGAGGAACATAAACCATGGTGCCGTCTTTTAACTTGTATGCTGTGCCAAGTCTTTCGCCTCTTCCTTTAGTTTTTGATTTTGAGACTTTTATTGCTTCGATCTTAACGCCTTTTTTTGTAATTATCTCAAGCTGGCCATCTTCGGTTTTCTTCATAATGGTCATATTTGAATTTTCATCAAAAAGATCCTGCAGGTGATAGGCGGAAAAAAGCATTACAAGAAGTGCAACAATAAAGACAAGTCCGACATCGAAAAGGTTTGCTACACTGCTCATAGGATCCTCGTCGGTAGCCGCATCAAGGTTGAATCGTCTTTTTTTAATGAACTTCATCTTTTTCTCCATTGCGGCAGACAATTTCAGAAATATATTCCATCATTGAGATGTCTTCTTCCACCCAGCGTTTCTTAATTGAATTAATGAAGTATGCAACGAGGCTGAGTGTTAGTCCTGCTACAGTTGTTGTGAAGGCAATAACAAGGTCGGAAGACAGTTTTGTCATGTCTCCCTGTCCAAGTGAGGCAAGTCCTGTTCCCATTGGTATAAGTGTTCCTATAAGTCCGAGTCCGGGACCTATTCTGACTATCATCCCTGTTCGATCCAAAGTTTTTTTCAGATTGATAATTTTTTTCTGAAGAAGATTCTCGACAGCCGAATCCCTGATTGAAACGTCGATTGTTAGGATCTTTTTTAAAGATGCGTAATACTCAAGGACAGAATGTGAAAAGTATTGCCCGATCTTTCCTGAATCCACTATTTCAACAATTTTTTCAGGAGCAATTTTTTTTATGCGTTTTCTTTCTATCAATTCTGCAATAAACGAGCCGGTATAAACCAGAACAACGAGTGTGAGAAAGGTTAGAAGAAAAAGAACCGGGTAGAGAAGCGAACTGGAAACGATGTAGATAAATGATTTTAATAATGCTCCAAAATGCATTATATGCCTCCTGATATTTTAATTTTTTTATGAATTCTTTTTATGTGCAGAAATTTAAGAAATAATCCTAATATGATTGCAGACGTTACGCCGGAATAAAGAACAATAACTGAGTCGGTGTCAGAACTTTTAAGTTTGTCAGAACTGATTGCCAGTCCATAGACTTCATTAAGAGTTGAAAAATGAGGAAACGAAAGACTGTAGATAAGCAGAAAACATGCAAGGATCATGCCTGAAATCTTTAAATAATTCAGTGGTTTGATCAGGTCGGCAATGATTGCTGAGACAGAGATAGCAATCCCGATATAAATCACACCGTCCAGTTCTCTGGAGAATCCTACTGAAAGTAATACTGTAAAAAGCATCAATAAAGAAAATGTCGGAATTCTTCTGTTCATTTTTCTCTTGAGTTAAACCCCTCAGAAAATCACAGAAATAGATTTATCACAATACTCTTTTAAAGTCAAAAGACAGAAGAGAAAACTGGTCTGTTTCAATTGAAAATTCAAAAGAATCCACCCATTTTCCTTCAGGTGTTTTCTTGAACCATTTTTTTCTTTTGAGCGATTTTGTGAAATATTGAAGATTTTCCTGATAATCAGCACTTTCTTTATCAACCATTGAATAGTTGATAAATCTGGCAATTTTTAACAGGGATGCAACATTTCTTCTTGTTTCATCATCAAAAGGATAGAGAGCAGATCCTCGTAACAGTCTTTTTTTCTTTGGGATTCCAGTTTTTTCAAACATTGGAACATCAGGAACAAGATAAAGTGGACTGAGCCCACATTTTATTCCAAGAGAGTGAAGTTCAAGCATTGTTGAAAGAGTGTCTTTAAGCTCAGTTCCAGGAAGTCCGGGGACTAGAAAGACCTCAATTTCAGCCTTGTGCTTAACTTTGTCTGAAATATTTATAATTGCCTCAAGCCCATGCGGTCTATTCATGTTTTTTCCAGCTACTGCCGAACCGCAGACTAAAGAGAGATCCAGTTTGATAAATCCGATATCTGCTAGTTTTTCAGAAATTTGTGAGATATTTCCGGCTGTCATTCCATTCATCGCGACATAAGAGAGGCCCAACTTGTGAAATTCACTAAGAATAGGAAGGATCTCTTGTGTAAAATCCTGTTGAGAAAAAATGTCGTCATCTTCAATATCAACGATCTCGACACCAGCTTTCAGCAGCAGGGAAAGTTCTTTTTTGATCGACGATATGTCCCGAATCTGATAGTCATTATGCCGATGAATTGAACAGAATGCGCAGTGATTTTTACAACCCGTAGAAAATATAGTTTTTGCGAGTTTTTTCCCTCTGAAAGTTCTGAACTTATCTCTGGGTGGAATAATCGTAAGATCCAAATGTTTTGAAAATTTGTTGATGATCACTTCATCTTTTGTGGCACAGATCAGTCCTGGAACTTCGTGAAGTGAGATCTTTTTTTCAAGAGCTTCAAGAAAAGTTGGCATGGACTCTGTTCCGGTTCCTGCGATGAGGTAATCCGCGGCAGTGTTATTAAGAATTTCTTCTCCCTGAGCGGTAATTGCAGTTCCGCCGATCACTACAGGTATGTCAAAAGTTTCCTTTATTCTTTTCACAAGTCTTTCCACATCGGGGTGATAGGCGCTAAAAAGTGAGCTAACTCCGATAATGTCGTAGTTTTTTCCATTGATCTCTTTTAATATTCTGTCAAAGCTGTCACCAAATCTTTTATAATGACTGTGCAGAGAAAAAAGAGACAAGTCTTTCTCGTAAAATTCCTTAAGATATTCAAGCTCTTTCGGGATTTTCTGGTCTTTTGATCTTCTTGAGTCGGTCGCATCAAGAATGGTGACTTGATGATTGGCTTTTATGAGTGCTTCACGGATGTACAGAAGTCCCAGCGGTTCGGATCTGTGAGGAGAATGATAAAAATCAAATATGGGTGGGGAAATTAGAAGAACGTTCAATTGAGCTCGTCTATTCTATTTATTCTTTTTTCGTGTCGGCCACCTTCAAAAGGAGTTGAAAGAAAGATATCAAGATATTCCTTTGCTTCTTCAAAGTTGGTGAATCTTCCACCGAAAGCGATTATGTTTGCATTGTTATGCTGTCTGGCAAGCTGTGCATATTCCTTTCTAGTAACCATCGCTGCGCGGATTCCTTTAAATCTGTTTGCAGAAATTGAAATTCCTATCCCGCTTCCACAGACGATAACTCCAAGTTCAGCTCTTTTTTCAAGGATGTCTTTTGCAACAACCGCACCAAAATCCGGATAGTTAACTGAATCAGGTGAGTTGGTTCCGTTATCAATTATTTCATAACCCTTTTCCTTAAGAAACTGCGCAAGTTTGTCCTTAAGTTCGAAACCGCCGTGATCGGCACCAAGTGAAATGATCATCCTTCTCTCCTTTAATAAAATCCACAACGTAGCAATATTAATATTTTTTGAGGTATTTGCAAGATGTAAGAGCCGATGAAGATGTTTTTTTTATTGGGATCTGAAATTTAACTACCACAACATAAGGATTATCTATTTTTAATTTTACAAATTACTGTAATCACTATATCATTATCTTAAACTTCTTTTATCGGAGAAAAAAATGAAAAAAGGTGAGTTTGCAAAATTTGATGATATAAAAAACAGGATATTTACCATCAGAGCAATGCAGGTTATGATTGATCGAGATCTCGCAAAACTTTTTGGTGTCGAAACAAAAGTGTTAAATCAGGCTGTTAAAAGAAACAAAGAAAGATTTCCAGAAAAATTCTGTTTTCAACTCAACAAAGAAGAGTTGAGTATTTGGAAGTCACAATTTGTGACATCCAATCAGATACGGATGGGGCTTAGAAAAATGCCTTTTGTTTTTACAGAGCAAGGCGTTGCCATGCTTTCTGCAATTCTAAAAAGTGAAACCGCTGTAAACGTAAGTATCCGAATCATGGAAGCTTTTGTTGCAATGCGACACTTTCTTTCCCAAAACGCTCAATTGTTTAAAAGAGTTGATTCCCTGGAAACAAAACTATTTGAAACGGATAATAAAGTTGAGAAAGTACTTTCTGCTCTTGAATCAAAACAACTCCAGCCGAAACAGGGTGTCTTTTTTAATGGTCAAGTCTTTGATGCATACAAGTTGGTTTCTGATATTGTGCGTTCTGCTGAAAAATCAATCGTTCTAATTGACAACTTTGTTGATGACACCGTTCTAACCCTATTTTCAAAGCGAAAAAAGGGCGTGTCTCTTAAAATTTTCACAAAAAAATTAGAAAAACAGCTAAAATTAGATACCAAAAAGTTTAATGAACAGTTCCCTCCCGCAGAGATAGTGAAGTTTGAAAGTTCTCATGACCGATTCATGATAATCGATGATAAACACCTCTATCATTTTGGCGCATCGTTAAAAGATCTAGGAAAGAAATGGTTTGCGTTTTTCAAAATGGATGTTGAAATTGCGGATATTCTGAAGAAAGTGTATTGTCTGTCAAATAGTTAGATTTTTTAATAAGTTTGTCTGCTTTTTAAAAAGCTAGATATTTATGAATGAAATAGTTGCAAAAATGACTAAGAAATCCCCCCTAAATATAGTAAGTAAAATTTTTTACAAATGAATCTTGATTATTGGTTTTCTTTTGATAGTATATCTCGAAATTGATTGTGAGGTGTTCTATGAAGTTTCGCTTTCTGTTTGTTGTGTTGCTCGCTGCAGTTGTTTCAAGTCTTCTTGTTTCGTGTTCCTATGTGACCCGACCCGTAGAGGATAAGGGGATAACATGGGAAGAGGTTGAAGCGAGGTATGCGGCATTAGAAAAGGCAGATAATTTCACAGGTGCCGAGGATTTTTCCAGAGAGCTTCTTATAAAACCATGGGCAAGATGGCAGAAGGATTTCATCCGTTTTAAGCTTGCTAATTCATTATACATTCAGAATAAATATAAAAAGGCTATCAATGTTTTTGAACTGCTGAGAAATAACAAGCGTTTTAGAAACAAAGTTCATCTTACTGCTGGAAATGCATCATTAAGGCTTGAAAAGTACGATAAAGCTCTCAAATGGGTTCTCAAAGTTTATCTGGATCTTCAGAAATCTGAGAAGATTGAGGCTTCAAAGATAATTTTTCTTTCCTATTTGTATTCAGGAAGGATCGATAAAGCTGCTCTGTGGTATTCAAGACTCAATGAAGATAAGAGAAAGGCTATAGACAGCGAACTTAAAGACTGGTCAAAGAAGAATCCAAAGAAAAGAAAGGATTTTGACAATATTCTTGATCAGGAAGAAGGAACTGTAGAGCAGGAAGCGGAAACTGAAGAAGTGAAGGAAGCGGCTGAAGAAGAGATAGTTGAGATCGAAAAGGATAAGGAACAATCTGAGGTTGAAGTAGAGTTTGATCGGGATTATGAGCCTGAATGGAATTCTATCTGTGTGGCTTTGTCAACTGATGAAAAATGGCTGAAATTCAATGAGGTTATTAAAGACTTCACCAACTGGTATTTTCTAAAATATAAAGGCGAAAAGTATACGATAAATTTTCTTGAATTCTCTGATCTGGAAAGTATAGGAAAACTTTTTGAAACAGCAAGAGAGAAAAAGTGCTTTGGTGTTGCCGGGCCGTTCTTTTCAGATGTTTATGCAGAAGATTTCATTGAACGGTCTATCAAAAACTCGATCCCTGTTTTTACCTACAACTCATTTGTAAGTGACAAAAAAGGTTTGCTTTTTAACGCTAAGGCAACAAAGGATATAGAGGCGCATAATCTTGTAAAATACACTTTAAAGGAAAAGGAAAAGAAGACTTTTGGACTTGCCTACATAGATGATTTTGAGGGAAGGAAGCTAAGAGATATCTACTGGAAGGCAATTGAAAGTCAGGGTGGTCGGGTTACAGGTGTTATTCCACTTTCAACAGACAGTTCATCGTATTTTAATTCCGTTGCTGAAGTTGTCGGAAAACCTGACGATATCGGTGATGCGGTGAGAACTTTTAAATGGAAGAATAAAGAAAGATATTCATCTGCCACGTTAATGAACAGGGCTCTTGAAAGGTTTATGAAAAAGATTCCCGGAAAGTGTGATTTTGAAGCTCTCGTTGTTTTGACGCCTACAGCTGAACTGCCGTTGTTTATTCCTTCCTTTCCATACTTGAACGTGGAGTTTGATTTTTATCAGAAGTATCTGAAAAGAAGCGTTAAGCTCAAAGAGCAGGATGTGAGAAAAAGCGGATATGACTGGCATTTCCAGAAGCTTACAGTTCTGTCTCCTTCCGAGTTGGTTGAAAATAAGAAAGTAATTGAAAGGCTAGGCCGATTAGTTGATGGAATGATTGTTTTTGCATCAGAAAATGATTTTTCTGATCAGAATCAGCTGTACACAAAAATGAGTGACGAGTTTAAAAAGGCCAGGGAAAGAGAGCTTTATTATATTGAAAAACTCCTTGGTGAAGTTTTAAATATTGTTTCTGAAGCTCTTTTGAAATCAGAAAAGAAAAATATTGGTAGCTTGGTAGATGTTCTTAAAGAGGATTCTTTCCAGTCAGTTATGACAGGTCTGGATGTCAGGTTTGATGCAGTTAACAGACTTGTTGGAAAAGGTGAGATCCTTATCGGAAGAAAAAAGGAACGTTTTATGACTCTGCCGGAAATACAGGAACAGGAAAAGAAACGTACCAAAGAGCGAAAGGAAGACAAAAGTTTAAAAAAAGACAAGAATGAAAATGATGTAGGGATGACCAATTGATTAGATATGCTGCAGGGTTACTATTTCTTATTATCTACATGGTCTGGGCATTGATTCTGTATCCGATCTATGTTCTTACAGATAAGAAGGTCGGAAAGTATCTTGTGAGGAATCTTTTTATTGTTGTTTTAAAGATATGTGGAGTCAAAGTCGAAGTTGAAGGCTTGGAAAATGTTGATAAAAATGAAAAATATCTGATTGTAAGTAATCATCAGAGTGTTTTTGATATTCCTGTTATCGGAGCAAATCTGCCTCTAAATCTGAGAATTTTTACAAAGAAGGAACTCTCAAGAATTCCATGTTTTGGTCAGATGTTGTTTCTATATGACTTTACTTTTGTTGACAGAAAGAACAAGAGACAGGCTGTAAGGGATTTAAAAAAAGCGGTTAAGCTTATGAAATTTTATTCGTATCTTGTTTTTCCAGAGGGTACCAGAACAAAAGATGGAAGCGTCGGGAAATTCAAATCAGGTGCCTTTGCTATGGCTTTTGATACAGGGAAAAAAATACTTCCCATTGCTATAACCGGTGTGGACAGGATCATGAAACCGGGACAACTGATAGTGAATCCGGGTACTGTCAAAATGAAGATTTTAAAACCAGTATCAATTGAAAAAGGTGAATCGAGGAAAGAAGTTGCAAATAGGTTGCAGATATTAATTGCTGAAAATGTTAACGAGGAGGGTAATTATGAACAAAGTACAGGCTAATCAGGTACACGAGATTTTAGGAAAGTACATCCTTTGTGATGGGTTCAACATGGTTGTCGATGCTAAGAAAAGTCATGGCAGCTATATGTATGATTCAAAAAGTGGGAAAGAGTATCTGGATTTCTTTTCATTTTTTGCTTCAATGCCGCTGGGATTCAATCATCCGAAAATAAATAACGATGATTTTATTAAAGAGATCGGAGAAGTTGCTCTTCACAAGATCTCTAACAGTGATTTCTACACAGTAACAATGGCTGAGTTCGTTAAGACAATGGCAGAAGTTGCAATGCCTGATTCAATGAAGAAGATGTTCTTTGTTTCCGGTGGTGGACTTGCTGTTGAAAATGCTCTTAAAACTGCTTTTGACTGGAAGGTTAGAAAGAATTTTGCTAAGGGAATAAAGGAAGAAAAAGGTTCAAAGATAATTCACTACAAACAGGCTTTTCACGGAAGAACGGGTTATACACTTTCTCTTACAAATACTGCCGATTCTAGAAAATATATGTATTTCCCGCTTTTTGACTGGCCGAGAGTTGAAAATCCGAAAGCTATTTTCCCGCTTGAGGGTGAAAATCTTAAAAAGACTATTGAAGCTGAGAAAAGATCAATAGCACAGATCATTGAAGCATGTGAAACAAACAAAGATGATATTGCTGGTCTTATCATTGAGCCTATCCAGGGTGAAGGTGGTGACAACCATTTCAGAAAAGAGTACATGCAGGAACTTAGAAGACTTGCTGATAAATATGAATTTCTGCTTATTTATGATGAAGTTCAAAGTGGTGGCGGAATTTCAGGAAAGATGTGGACTTACGAGCATTACGGTGTTGCTCCTGATGTTCTTTGTTTCGGTAAAAAGTTTCAGATCTGCGGTATCATGATTGGTGACAGAGTTCTTGGTGTTGAAAAGAACTGTTTTGACGAATCAAGCAGAATTAACTCAACTTGGGGTGGCAACATTGTCGATATGAAGAGAATTACTCGTTACCTTGAGATCATCAGGGATGAAAAACTTGTTGAGAATGCTGCTGTTATGGGTAAGAAACTTGTTGACGGTCTTCATAAACTTGCTGAAAAAACAGGCAAGATCAGCAATGTTAGAGGTAAAGGCCTTTTTGTTTCTTTTGATATGGCTGATGCTGATGTAAGAGCGAAATTTCTTGATGACTGTATGACTAAAGAAAACCTTATTGTTCTTCCATGTGGCCATGTCTCAGTTCGTTTTAGACCATTCCTTGATGTTAAGGCTGAAGACATTGAAGAGGGACTTAGAAGAATAGAAAGAGTTCTCTGATAGTTTTTCTCATTTTTTTTCTATAGATATCTAACCATTAAAACTCTACTTATGAAAATATCAGAATTGACTTAAAGTTTTCATTCTGATATTTTCTAAAAGTTAATTTTCTGGAGACAACTGTGAGAATTTTTGTAGATAATGATGCCTGTCCTATCGTAATAAGAGAGATAATCGTAAGAACTGCCGAAAGGTTGGAGATCGAGACTTTCTTTATTGCCAATCAATATACAAGAACTAAATCATCTTATATTAAAAGTATCGTTGTGCCTCAGGGTGCAGATGTAGCTGATGACAAAATTGTGGAGATGGTTGAAGAGGGCGACCTTGTGATAACTGCTGATATTCCACTTGCGGATAGAATTGTGTCAAAAGGAGCTCAGGCTCTTAATCCGCGCGGATATATGTATACAGAGGAAAATATCAAGCAGCGTCTTGGAATGCGTAACTTTATGGAAGATCTCAGAAGTGCAGATATAAATACCGGCGGGGCTGCTCCTTTTTCAAATAAAGACAAACAGCTTTTTGCGAGCCAGTTGGACAAATTCATTAATAAAAACAGATAGAAAGGAGTGAGTATGAAGTTTTTTGTTTACTTGTTTGTGTTATTAATGTTCGTTTCATGCGGTTCGGAGTCTAGTGAAAATGACAATGAAGTTACAGACGATGCTGAAGTTGCTGATACGATTGATGAAGAAACTGTTGATGATGATGTAATTTATGAGCCGGCAATTACGGATAAAGTGCTTATAAAAACAACTATGGGTGATATCACTGTAGGGCTTTACGGGGAAGACACTCCTAACACTGCTGCAAACTTCAAACAGTATGTAACTGATAAGTTTTTTGATGGTCTGATCTTTCACAGAGTAATCCCGGGTTTTGTTGCTCAGGGTGGTGGATTCGATAAGGATCTTGTTGCAAGAGAGACGAGAGAACCTATAAAATTTGAAGCCAGTCCAAAGATAAAACACGTTAAATATGTTCTTTCAATGGGCCGCTCAAGTGTTAACTCTGCAACGTCTCAGTTTTTTATTATGCTTGAAGATGCTCCTCATCTTGATTTTGAAAGCGAAGATGATTTCTTTGATGAAACTAAGTATCCCTGCACTGCTTTTGGAATCGTCACTGATGGTTTTGATGTGGTCGATGAAATTGGAGAAGTTGAGACAGGAACATCAGGAGCGTTTCAAGATGTTCCGGTTGAACCGATAATTATTGACAGTGCAATTCTTATAAACTGATTTAAGCGATCTAGAAAAGAGTTAATGAACAGCCTGATTCCTTTTTGTCTGTTTCAGTATCTGTAGATGTGTCCTCGTCTGAGGTCTCTTCATCTGTTTCTTCAAGAGTATCTGAATCAGTTATGTTATCACTAGTTTCAGTGGCACATTCCTCTTCAGAAGACCACGAAGCTTTGAATTTAGGGCCATAAAGCATTCCGGAAGGACCAGTGTTGATGAATTGAAAGTAGTATCTGTTTCCCGGCTCAAGATCAGTAACTGTCCAAGAGTTGTCAGATCCCATAATATAGGTGTCGTAATCAACTTTGAATGGAATATCATCCACAGTCCAGTAAACAGGGTTCTCTTTTCTGGAAAGAAGGCTGTATTTGGGTGCTGAAGAGGTGCTCATGGACTCTCCGTCAGATGGTGTTCCTGTAATAGTTATTGTGTCAATACATTCAGGAACATCGTAGTAAAGCTGAACATACATGGGGGCAACATCCATTTTGGCGCCTTCGATTTCGACATCAATTGTTTCAGAAGGAGATCCCTGATAATCTGCAACTCCGCCACTGAAAAGATACTGAGCCTTATGCTCAATATTTCGGGCTCTTACTTCGTTAAAAAATCCCTTGGCATCAAGAATTCCTTCAAACTTGTCCTTTAATGCTGAGAAGTCTGTGTCCTGAACAGTGTCAAGAAGAATGTTTCCCCATCCTTTGTATTTGAGATCTGAAAAAGGAACTGAAAGAAGAGCGCTGATGTAGAAGGAAAGAAACTCATCTGTTGTTGCTCCAGCTTTAAGCGCAGCCTGATAAAGTTGCCAGTGTGCATTTACAGCGGGAAGTCCATCGTTGTGACTTTCGCCTGTGAAATCTTCGTTAACAAGATGATCATTCTCAGCATTTCTAAGGCAGTAATAATCTCCGGTTTTACTGTAGCCGTATGATTCACCGTATGCTTCAGAAACATATTCACCAAGACAGGAATCTCCTGCAATAAGAAATGAAAAAGTGTCTGCCATACCTTCATCTAGTCCCATTGTTTCATTGGAATAACCGTATTTATCTGGACTTGAGGCAAAGGCAAGCTGAGCTGCGCCTTCAACAACTGCGTGACCAAACTCATGGTAAATGACATCTCCGTCATAGGCAAAATCAGCCTTTGAACCCTGACCGAGAATAAGCATGTCGCCTTTATAGTCAAATTCCGAAAAGAACATCTCAGCAAAATAAGGATCGTGCGGACTGTAGAAAGCATTGTCCATTGATGATAAAGTTCCGTTTTGAGAAGGCATCTGGAAGTTGCTGATGCCGATTATCGGATTATTGTCCTTGTGAACGCCGATGTTTGAAAAGCCGTCAAGACCAAGGCTCATAAGTTTCGAGTAGATTCTCGACATATGATGATACATTGATACTTCGGAATAAACATCTTCCACATCTTTTTTAAAATCTACACCTTTTGTCCAGTCTTCATAGATGAAATTCCCGTTTTCAGTTTTATTAGCAAGCTGTGTTGCAGTACATATTTCAAGCTGATTTCCATAGTAGTCAATGGTGTCTCCAAGTACCGGGCAATTAGCAGAAACTATTTTTCGGATTCCGTTTTCGTCTTCAACTGACGTCAGTTTTCCTTCAACATCATCGGCAATCCATGGAAGCTCTATTTCTATAGGCTCCTTATCACGAATAGGATTGCTCAGAAAAACTTTAGCCATGTTTGTAGGTTCCGCATTTCTGACAAAGTTCCCGCCGCCAAGTCGCATTCCGGAATGTGCGTCAACATAGTAGTATCTTCCATCAAGCGGACTGCTTGGTCTGAACCTGATCTTCCATGCAAGTCTGTACTTTCCAAAACGTTTAAGAATTACAAGATCTGAATGAAAGTCGGGTTTTTCAGAAACAAATCTGTAGTTGTTTGAAATAACCTTTTTAGAAGCTTCAAGTGCTGCTAGTTTTGGTTTTGTGTTAATATTAATGTTTTCTGCAGCATTGGTGATAGAAAAGATTTCCCCATCTTTCTGTTTGATAACAGTATGTCTGCCTAAAACGGGAATACCGTCAACTAAGTAGCTTATCCTGTGAAAAGTTACTTTTCCTATCTTCTGAGAAGAAACAACCTTAGGAACAATAATATCGGTGTTTATCTTCAGGATTTGTGGCAGTTTTACTTTTACAAATTTCTTTAACTGAACCGTTGAGGTTATAGGTATCTGAAGACCTTTAACAATAAACGGAATGTTTTTTCTAAATTCAATGGAAAGTTTTGCATCTTTCTCAGAGGCATTCAGAGTGGCAAAGATAAATACCATTGCAATAAGAATTACTTTTTTCATTTTTCTCCTCATTATAAAATCAAATCGTAGAAATACATAACAACTAAATTTAGCAATAACTGTTCCTGCCTTATTTGTACAGTTATTCCAAACTGTAAACTGGAAAAATCATTGTCGTGGTGTATCATTTGGAGGATCTGCTTTATGGAGGAACCTTAATGTTTATAGTTTTTCTTGGAAATCCAGGAAGTGAATATTTAAAGACTAGGCACAACGCCGGTTTTATGCTTGCTGAAACTATGGCGAGTATAAAAAGTATCAACTGGAATAAGAAATTTAAAGGCGATTGGGCTAAGTATGATCTTAATGAAGATACGCATTTTCTGCTTAAGCCGATGACATTTATGAATAAAAGTGGTGAAAGTGTTCAGGCAGCTGTTTCTTTCTTTAAGATAAAGCCACAGGATATTGTTATCGTCCACGATGATATTGAATCGGATTTTGGAATAGTTACAGTTAAGAAAGGTGGAGGGCTCGCAGGACATAACGGTTTAAAGTCAATTGTTAAAAGTATTGGCTCACAGGATTTTCTAAGACTTAAGATCGGAGTAGGTCGACCAAGTCATGGTGACGTTTCTTCTCATGTTCTTGGAAGATTCACTGAAGACGAGAAAATAGTTCTTCCGCTAATCATGGATAAAGCTCAGGAAGCACTCGAAACGATCCTTGAAAAAGGTGAGAAAGTTGCTTGTTCTAAATTTAATAAGCTGAAGGTTTTTTAAATAGACAATTCACTGAGAAAAGAAAAAGCATCACGGATTTCAATGTTATTGTTTTCCTTCCGTTCTCTTTTTAAATTAAAAACGATCTGAGAACCTTTAACGGCTAATTTTTGCGAAAAGTTAATGAGAGTAGGTGAAAGGTTATGATCTGAATATTTGACTTCGAGAAGATGTTTTGCTTTGCCATCCTTAACAATGCAGAAATCGATTTCTTTTCCGTCTTTTGTACGGATGTAGTTGAGCTCCCATTTAATACCAGTGCTTTCAGTTTTTCCTGACACATGTTTGAGAAGACAAACTGCTGTCATGTTTTCAGCCAAAGCACCTTTGTCTCCTTTTACCATTCCACTGTCATAAAAATAAATCTTAGGGTCTTTCATTAATGATCTGGCGATATTTTTTGAAAATGGTGTAACTCGAAAAACAATAAACAATGCTTCAAGAACCTGAATGTATTTTTTTACTGTGTTGGGAGAGATTCCGACATCCTGAGCAATTGAAGCGTATGATGTTTTTGAACCAACTCTCAGGCGTAATAGTTCCAGGACTATTTCAATAGATTTAAGGTTATGAATGTTTTCAAAATCAAGAATATCGGTTCTAATCAATCCGTTGATGTATTCATATCTCCATCTGTTTGCGTCGTTAAGATTATTAGTAAGAAAAGGTTCAGGAAATCCACCCCTTTCTAAAAATCGATCAATATTATTATAATTTGTCCCGAAAAGTTCAGCAGGAGAAAAAGGAAAAAGAGTATGTGAGAAAAAGCGTCCAGCCAGTGAGTCTCCACTTTTTTGAAATGTGGCAAGTCTGGCACTTCCGGTAACTAGGATTTTCATTTTTTCCGGTTTGGTGTCGAAAATACCTTTAAGGTGATTTTTCCATCTTTTCATTTTATGAAGTTCATCAAGAATTAGAAGATCCGTCGAATTAAGCCAGCTTTCACTATGAATAATTTTCTTATCCTGAATACTATCGTAGTTAAGATAGACAGGTTTATTAAAATTTTTAGCTATATCTTTTGCAAGCCAGGTTTTTCCGACCTGTCTAGGCCCGATAATAAAAACGATCTTTTTGTTTAGATCCATTAAGATCTGCTGTTTCTGCAATCTTTCCATATGACTATTCTGCATTAAATTGCGGAATAGTCAAGACTTTTCCGCAAACCAGTGCAAAATAGTCGAAATTTGAAAGTGTGTTTGAAGTTAAGAATTGTCTTGATGAAATTCTTTTATTTTTTCAGCTATTTTTTGTGAAGGCAGCATTTGAAATGTGACTCCGGAAGGAGCTGCATCAAGAAAGTCCTTTCCATATCTTTTTTCAATAATTCTTTTGTCAAGTATTGTGATGGAGCCTGTGTCAGTTTTTGTTCTTATAAGTCTGCCGAAACCCTGCTTGAACTTAAGTATTGCGTTGGGAAGGGTGTAGAGCATGAATCCGCTCTTTCCACTCTCTGATTCAAGTTTTGCGACGTATCTTTTTACAAAAGGGTGGCTGGGGAATTTAAAGGGAAGCTTTATTAAAACAAGGTTTCGTAGCGTTTCACCTTTCATGTCAATTCCTTCCCAGAAAGTGTCTGTCGCAAGAAGAGTTGCATTTTTATCGTTTCTGAACTTTCTTACAACGGATGAAATTGCATACTGGCCCTGACAGATCACGTTAAAATCCAAACCAGTAAAAGCTTCTTTAGCAAGCTGACGGTGCTTTATAGATGTAAAAAGTACAAGTGCTCCGCCGTTGGATGCTTTTACGATCTTTTTTGAAGCGTCTATACTCATGTCTTCAAACTCTTCGTTTCCATAAACTGGAGAAGGAAGATCTGTGCTTACAAAGGCTCGCACTTGTTTTGTATAGTCAAAACAGCTGGAAAGATTTAAAAATTCTTTTTTTCTTTCGGTGAGATTAAGTCCGCTTTCTCTGTTAAAAAAGTTAAAACCGTCGGTGTTTTTGGAAGTGCTTAAGGTGGCAGATGTAAGAATAACTGAAGATGTTTTATCAAAAATGTTTTCTGCTAGTATTTTCTGAATTTCAAGCGGTGTAACACTTAGAGAAATTGTATCGAACTTGTTTCTGTTTCCCCAGAAAACGAATTTGTCAGTGTCTTGATTGTTGCAGAAATCCCCTAGAAAATCGCAGTACGTCTTAAGTTTCTTAACAGCACCGGAAATGTCTGTCTTTAAAGAAAGTATTAGCTCTTCTTTTGCAGTTTTCAGACCAGCGGCTTCGCTGTCTTCAATCTCAAGTTTTTTAATGACTGGGCCAAGCGGGTTTAAAATTTCTTTAAGAGGTTTGACAATGTTTTGAACAATGCCGCTGAGCTTTTTTCTTGTTTCAATATCGTCCAGTTCATAGATGTCTTCTTTTTTCTCACCAAGAGCTTCAATAAGCTCAGTTTTAAGTGAGTTGGTTAATAGTGGAAGGAAACGTGTTATTCCATTAGCTGCGACTTCCACTGAGCTATTTATTTCAATGTCTGAATAATTGTCAAGCAGTCTTGTGAGAAGTCCAGTACCTCTTCGGGGAGTGAACAGCCTTTTTAGTTGTTTTGTAATATTCTGGGTTGAAGCACTTTCGCCAAGGAAACTCATTGCACTTTTGAAAAGATTGTGAGCCTCATCGACTACGAGAATATTGTATTTAGGGAGAATTCCACCGCTTTCTTCATCTTCCATTTTCATTGAAACATCAGCCATGAGAAGATGGTGGTTCACGAGTATCAGAGAAGAAAAGTTTGCTTTTCTTCTGGCTCTGAAAAAATAGCATTTGCTAAAATGTCTGCACTTGCTTTTTTCACATGTAAGTTCCTCGGCACAGATCTCCGACCAGATATTGTCCGCAACAGCATGGTTCATAGTGGTCTTTGTTCCGTCGTTAACCTCATTTATCCATGAATCAATTTCAGCAACAGTTTTAGCTTTTTCCTCATTATCAGAATCCAGAGTTACCTGAAGGTTTTCAATTCTGAAAAAGGAGTATTTTCTTTTGCACAGATAGTTGCTTCTTCCTTTTAGAACACAGACTGAAATATTCTCAATTCCAAGTTTATCCAGCAGAAAAGGGATGTCCCTGTCGTAAAGTTGTTCTTCCAGAGCAATGGTAGAGGTGCTTACAACTGCTTTTTTGCCTCTGTTTTTTGAAACATAGAGAATTATAGGAACAAGATAGGCAAAACTTTTTCCAGTACCGGTGCCGGCTTCAGCAGTAAGAATAGTTTCTGAATTGATCGATTCCGCACATTTAAGTGCCATTTCAATCTGGGGTTCTCTAAACTCAAACCCTGCGAAGTTGACCTCAAGTCGACCTTTAGCTCCAAGTACATCAATTATGTCTTCCTTTGAAACATTCTCAACTTCCTTATCGTCAACTTCAATTCGTTCAACGATTGGAAATATTACGGTCATGTTGTTGTCGACAATGTAGGACCCGACACCTTTTTCTGCAGCTCGGGCCGCGATTTCAAGATCTGCCGCACTTGGACGGACATTACCGGAAGGGTGATTGTGTATAAGTATTTCTCCGGGAGCGGCTGCTTTGATCACAGCAGGAACGGAAGCTTCATCTCCCATCGCAACTCTTCTAATTTCGAAGACAATACCTGAATCATCTGGTTTTCCGACCATAACGATCTCGTTACCGTCATTTTGTCTGATGTTATAGATTGCTAGTTTTATAGCGTCAGTTGAGAAATATGAGCCAGTTTTAAAAGACATTTACCGTCTAATAGTGAAATTCTGTCAAATGCTGCAGCTTAAAAAAGGCAGCTTTAAAAGAATCTTAGTTGTTTATACGTTGAAGAAGGTCTTTTCCAGCCTTGAAAAAAGGAAGCCTTTTATCAGTTATGCGAATCGTCTGTCCTGTCTTAGGATTTCTTCCTTCGTAGGCGCCGTAATGACGAATAACAAAACTTCCGAAACCTCTTATTTCAATACGATCTTCCTGTGTCATTGCACTGATCATTGCATCAACCATAAGATTGACAAACTGCTCAGAATTTCTTTTAGAAAGATCGGTCTTTTCCGCAAGAACATTGATTAAAGTCGACTTATTCATCCATTCCTCCATATGTTAAGAACTCTCATCAAACCAACTTGAAAAAATTTATTCATTTTTTCGCATATTGCAAGTAAAAATCAATCATTTTATTACATTAAATCTGTAAACTACGCCCATATCGGACATAATGAACACACTGTTGCCTTTAAAAGTAGCAAAAGCACTGACTCCGTTGGGAATCATTATAGAAAACAGAGTCTTTTTGTAATCAGGGGAAAGAAGGTGGATGTGTCCTTCGTTGTAATTAATTATTGATCCGGCACCCGTTGTGGTAATAAATCTGCTACTTCCAAGGTTAAGGCAGTTCGTTACATATCCTTTTGACTTAAAAGGCTGCTCAAGGAACTTTCCGTCTTGTGCAAATTTAAGAATTCCAGTCTCTCCGTATCCCGTAATGGAGTTGTCTTTTTCCCTGATTAGATTAAGATTTCGCATCTTTTTTATCTTTTTTATCTTTCCATCAACTATTATGCCGCCATTTTCACCGTTAGAGAAAATGATGGTGTCTTTATATGGAATGATGCTGAGAATATCAAAGAACTCTTTCTTTTCAAGAAGTTTCATCGATCTCGCAGTTTTAAACTTGAAGTAGGGAACAAGTTCCTCAGTCGGATCCATCTTGTGCATAAAGTAGATGATCATTCCATTTGAAAATCCAATGACTATTTTATCGTTTGAAAAGAAAGGTGCTGAAAGTCTCATCATTGAAATGTCTTCATCGGTATAGTAGGAATATGCTGTTTTTATCTCACCGTTCTTCCTGTCAAGAAGATAAACAGAGTTGTCCATAAACTGGGCGTAGATATTCGGTCCCTTCACAAGCGGTCTTGATGCAAAAGGAGCCTTGCCTGATGTTGACCAGATCTTTTCAAGTTTTGAGTTCAGAAGGAATATGGAGTTCGAAACAGTAACAAGAAGATTGCCGTCATCAAGAACCTGAGGCATGTGAATAAACTCGCCATCAAACTTGATAGTCTTTTTTATTGTTCCTTTTGTGGAAAAAAGATGCATTTCGCCTTTTGACGTCATTACAAGAAGTTCTTTTCCAAAAACAGTAATGCCTCCCTGCTCTCTCTGGTTAAGCTGGGTCAGAATGTTGTCTTTTAAGGGGACTGCCCACTCCAGAACGAGTTTTTCAGCACTAAGTGTAAAGATAGAGAGCAAAATTGTCAGTACAATGGAGATGAAGAAAATCCTTCTCATCAGCTTTCTTTTTCAGTTTTTTTCGGGAGGGCGATCTTCTCAGCGGGAAGTTTGTCAATAACCTTTCCAACAAGCATGCTTTTTGGAAATTCATCCTTCAATCTTTTGTAGTAAACAAGAGCTTCTTTTTCTTTTCCGCTCTTTTCAAGACTGTATCCTATGTAGTAAAGGGCATGATCCTTATAAATATCAACAGGTTTGTTGAGCCACTCTTTCCAGAGCTCAATGGCTTTATCAAATTCCTTTCTGTCAAGGTAGCACAGAGCCTCACCTTCGTATGTTGTGAAAAGCAGGTCGTCGTCAAGATCTTTTGCTGCTCTTGCTTTTTTAAATGCTTCAACTGCTTTTCCAAACTCTTTAAGATGATAGTGAGCTTTACCTATATAGACATAGGAAATCTGTACATTTACACCTACCTGGGTTTTCGTGATATCTTCGAAAAGCTTTATTGACTCTTTGTACTTGTCTGCAGAGTCATCTCTATCGTCATAATTATCAACAGCCTGTGCAAAAGCATAGGAAAGTTTATCGCTGCCTCCTCTTACGGTTGAAGCAATTACGAGTCCGACAATTACGATAACAATTACTGCAGTAACTGTTCCAAAAATAAAAAATGGATGGGCGAGCAACTGGTCAATAACCTTTTTTCCCTGCTCCTGGAAGGCATCGTGTTCAGCGAACGTTGAAGCTTCATCTTCTTTATTTTTCTTTTTTCTAGCTCCTCTCAGTTTTGAGTAGGCCATGTTTTCCTCCGATATTACAGCCGATTAAAACAATCACCCGACTTTATAGTTAAAGCTTGCCTAAAAGTCAATTTTAACGTTGTTGTCTTAAAAGATTCAGAGAGTATAACCCAAGAACTTCTTGACTGTTTCATCGTTAACGGGTTTAATAAAAAGTGTTGGTTTAACGGAGAGCAATTTTGCAGGATATTCTCATCTCAGTAATAATTCCCGTCTATAATAGGCCCGAACAGATAATAAAAGCTGTGAAATCTGTACTGAAACAGACATACAGTAACCTTGAACTTATTGTTGTTGATGATGGTTCAACGGATGATACCCCGAATGTTCTTACCCAGCATGATGGGGAAATAATGGCTTTTAGAATTTCCAATAGTGGTGTCAGTGCGGCTAGAAACTACGGTGTTGATAAGGCCCACGGAAGTTATATTGCGTTTCTGGATAGTGATGATGAATGGAAGCCTAAAAAGCTTGAAAGACAACTTGAATTCATGCTTAAAGGCAACTGGAAGATATCGCAGACAGAAGAGATCTGGATAAGAAACGGCAGTTTTCTGAATAAAAAGAAAAAACACAAAAAGCCCGAAGGGGACATTTTTATTCCAAGCCTTCAGATGTGCACAGTTTCACCATCTGCTGTCATGATGAAAAAAGATCTTTACGAGCAGTACGGAGGGTTTGATGAAACATTGCCAGTCTGTGAAGATTATGATCTTTGGTTAAGAATGGCGGTGAGAGAAAAATTCGGACTGTTAGATGAAAAACTGGTAGTAAAATACGGTGGTCACGAAGATCAACTTTCCTCAACTTCTGCAATGGATAAATATAGAATACTTTCCCTTCATAGAATTCTTACACTTGAGAAAGATCTTGCAAAAACTAGAAAGATGGAACTGATTAAAGTTCTCACAAAAAAGATCGAAGTTTATTCAAACGGTGCAAGAAAAAGAAATCGTATAAAAGATGCCGAATGGGCGGAGAGCCTTTTAAATGATTAGAGTTAGAGGTGACAGAATGAAAAAATTACAGGTTCTTATTGTATTTCTGATGTTTTTTGCGATCAGTTGCGGCTCGGCCCAAAAGAAAAAAGATCCGGCCTATAAAGTTGCGAGAACGGATTCCACAGTGAAGGTCATAAGCTCTGACTTTAAATTTGAAAATATTAAGAAAGTCTACCTATACAACGAGGTGGAGAGCGATGCCAATAAGGCGATTCTTCTCGGGATTGCCGCAAAACTTAAGGAAAAAGGAATAGAAGCTATTATAGATAGTGGTGAAACAATGAAATATGAAAATGATGATCTGAGAATAAAGACTTTTAACACCCTGATGAGTGTCTATTATAATGTAGCGATATTAAAACCAGGTGGCCAGAAGGGTAACGAAGAAAAGGTTGCGACAATAAAAGCAGACTCTATTTTAAGAGTAGTTGACAAAACGATAGAATTCATTTTTCAATAACAAGCTCAAGAGCTCCATAAGCTCCGGAATCACTGCCAAGTCCGGCACAGACAACGCTTACATTTTCTGCACTGATCGAAAAACCTCTTTCACGAATGATCTTTTCCACAGGTTTGATAAGAAGGTCTCCAATGTTTGAAACTCCTCCTCCGATAACAATGATGTCGGGATTCAGAAGAGTCGTGATATTTGCAAGATAGGTTCCGATTCCATTAACAAGATGGTCCAACGCTTTTTGTGCGCCGGGATCATTCAAATTTATAAGTTCCGGTATCATTTTAGTTTTAATCCCGAACTTTTTTTCTATTGCAGGCCCGCAAAAGTGGGATTCAAAAATGCTTCCATCAAGCAGTTTCATCTGACCGAACTCTCCGGCAGCGCCAATAGCTCCATGAAAGATTTCTCTGTTAATAATTATTGCACCGCCAATCCCGGTGCTCACAGTAATGTAAAAAACATTGTCATGGTCTTTGGCAGCGCCTATCCTTGCCTCTGCAAGGCCGGCGGCTCTAGCATCGTTCTCAACCTTTATCGGTATTCCCGTTTTTTCACGAAACAGGCTTTCAACTTTAATATTTTTCCAGCCCGGAAGGTTAGGGCAGTCATAGACTATTCCTGAGTTTTTATTTACAGGTCCGGGAACACCGATGCCGATGCCTGAAAGATCTTTTGGATCAATATTCGCTTTCGAACAGGCGTCTGTAACAGTTTTAATCATTCTTTCAATGACGACATCAACACCTTTTTCAGCGTTCGTTGAAGTTCTTATTCTGGCAAGTATTTTTCGATTGCTGTCGCAAAGAAAAGTGAGTATCTTTGTTCCGCCGAGGTCAATTCCAGCATAAAACTTATTCATCCGGTATCTCCTGAAAAACTAGAAATCAGGAAGGATAATACCCTATTATCAACGCATTTCCAGATTTTAAAAGAAAAAGTTTGACAATGAATCCTAAAAAACTATAAATATCACGCTAACGTTTTTTGGGTAGCATATTTTTAGGGGTTTAATATGTTTATTACTTTCGCAGTTATACAAATTGTAATATGTGCTTTTCTTATCCTTATAATTCTTCTTCAGGAAGGAAAAAAGGGAATGGGAGCGATCTTCGGTGGTTCAAGCACCAGTATTTTTGGAGCTAGAGGCGCAGGCAACATACTTACAAAGGTAACATCAGTTCTGGCAATTCTTTTTATGGTGAATTCAGTCTGGTTGTCCTATCTCTCAAGTAGGAATACTTCGGTTGTTGATTCAGCTGTGATTGAGAAGAAGGAAGAAGTACCGGTTAAGGTTGCTCCTGTCGAAGAGAAAGCACCGGTTAAGGAAGCCGTAGAAGAAAAGAAAGTTGAAGAGAAAGCACCGGTTGAAAAGAAAGTTGAAGAGAAAGCACCGGTTGAAAAGAAAGTTGAAGAAAAGGCACCTGTTAAGGAAGCCGATAAAGAGTAGTTCTTTTATTTTTGATTTATTTAGCGCAGAAGTGGTGGAATTGGTAGACACGCAAGACTAAGGATCTTGTGCCTGTAACGGGTGTGGGGGTTCGAGTCCCCCCTTCTGCACCAGCTATTTCAGCCTCCCTTTTCGGGAGGTTTTTTTTATTTTCCACAACATTTTTTGTATTTTTTACCGCTTCCGCATGTGCATGGATCGTTCCGTCCAACTTTTGGGTTGTTTCTTTTAACTTGTTCGGCAGGAACTGGAACGCCATCTTCAAAGTACCATTTACCTCGTTTTTTAACAAAGGATGCGTTTTCATGGTGGACTTGTGTTATTCCATCAACATTTGAATAAGCTTTGAATTCAACAACTCCGTCTGAATCCTTTTTCTGACCGTTTTCTGTTCTGACTATCTCAAGTTTTATCCAGTTTGTATTCTTTGCCCATTTTTTAACAGCGTCACGATTCATAATGTCCGTCTGATCGGGAGAGACGGTCTCCATTATAAAGTCGATTTCTTTTTCAACGAATGCAGAGTATCTGCCTCTCATAAGTTCTTCAGCGGTTTCAGCTTTTCTTTTTCCTTTGATAAGAGGTTCGCAGCACTCCGCGTAACTCTTTTCATTTCCACAGTGACAAAAATTCATTGTTTACCTCATTAAAAAAAACAAATATGACGAATGATTATAGTTGCGACGACCAGTCAAATCAAAAAAAACAAAAACCAACCTAACAAAATCGCATGGATTGTATTAAATTTGACAAATTTAAAGTTAATAAGTATATTTCTTACAGTTGGTTATCTTAATCGGAGTGTAAAATGATTGTTGAGACAAAGATAAAACTCTTATCTTCATCAAAATTTTCAATACGCTCATCAAAAGAAGCTTTTCTGGCTTCAAAGATTAATGAAAGCTGGCAGTCAAGAGATGAGCTTTTTAAGGCAGTTTCGGGAGTTTATTCAAGAAAAGAGTTTGATATGGCGATAGACAGTTTTATTGAAAACGGCGCTGTTGAAGAAAATATTAAAAAGAAACAGAAACTATATGTGAATGATGGAAATAATTTCAGGGATTATATTCAGATATGTTTTAATAACACTGAACTTAATGAAGCCCCTGAAATTCCTGAAAACATAAAAAAAGAAATACTTTTTCTATATTACTATGGTAAAAACCTAAATTATTACCGCATTTTAAATCTTAGCAGAATTCAAAATTCAACGATTGACCAGATCAATGAGAAATGTCGATATTACAGGTCTCTTTTTGCTGGAAGGAATTTTGAAGGTATAAACATGTTTGGTTATAGAAAAAAGCTCGAAAAAATTAGAAAACTTATAAATGATGCCTGCCAGATAATAGACCCTGAGATAAAAGAAAAGTACGATGCGCTTCTCTTTTCGCAAAAGAGCGAAAAAGAGAATGAGAAGGAAAATATACCGTCCAATGAGCCGACCGCTGAAGAGCATTTTGTTCTTGCGATGAAATATAACAGTGATAAGGAATTTAAACAGTCGTATAGTGAGATATTGACAGCTTTGCACATGGATCCGGATAACAAAGAGTACATTTCTTTTAAAAAAGAGCTTAAGACAATTATAAATATAAAAAGAAGTGAAGATTTGTTCAATACTTTTAAAAATGACGACTCTATTCTTCTTGATGAGAAAAAACTTGAAGGTTTAATAGATAATATTTTGGAACTTAATAATGGTTCTTCGCAGTCGCATCTGAAACTTGCAAAGATAGCAAGACATAAAAATATGCCAGAAATGACACTTAAACATTTGTATCAGGCTATTAAGTTGGATCCAGATTTAGAGTCTGAAGTTGCAGAGATAATTCTGTTAGCCAAGAAAGAAATAAAGGCGCTGGGAAACGACACTAATAGCGATAAAACCTTCCAGATCAACAAGAGTAATGTTTTTAGAAAAAATTAAATCATCTGTGATTGCAGTGATTTCATGTTTTGCTCTTCAAAAATATTGACAA
>Ga0222695_1000074_pt1 | contig 64482 bp, 56 predicted proteins | sample AntAcemetage1398_FD_179834 | JGI IMG/M metagenome (GOLD analysis project Ga0222695, IMG submission 179834) | Saline water microbial communities from Ace Lake, Antarctica - #1398 | ecosystem: Environmental > Aquatic > Non-marine Saline and Alkaline > Saline | place: Antarctica: Ace Lake...
CTCTACAAATCGCATCTTCCGGATCTCCTGTAATGTCTCTGTCCATCTCATTGGCCACCTCCCGGTGACCATTATAAACTGGACAGATTACGTGCTACAACTCCGGACATATTACTTGCTTCTAACACCAGTTTTATGCTTGTGATGCTCCCATCATAACCTCGCCATCCCGCGAAACTGCCGCCCGGCAATTTCTTCCTCCTGATCTACAGGTGTCCATTCTTCAATAATTTTTCTTTTTCCTGTATTACTCATAAATATTATTTGACTATCAATCGTTATCGTGACAACCTCCATTACATATTAGGTGCATCATACACAGGGGGATAATATTGAATGGTCTTTCTGGTTCGCATGTTTAAAATTCTCTGGATTGGGTTCTGTGCCGGTTTTGCTACTATATTGGTTTTTATACCGATTGTTGTTGTCTCTTTTTTCAGCACTACAGGAAATCTCCCTTTTAATCTTTCACAGATGTGGGCATGGACAATGCTTAAGGCGACTCGGGTGCGTCTTGAAGGCAAAGGCCACGACAATATCCTGTCTGGTCAGTCCTATATCGTAATATCCAACCACCAGTCACATTTTGACGGTCTGGCCCTTGTACTTAAGCTTGGCATCCAGTTCCGCTGGATCGTCAAAAAAGAACTTCGCAACATTCCTTTCTTCGGATTTGCCCTTTATAAATCAAGAAATATTTTTATTGACCGCTCCGACAGGCAGCTGGCCGTTAAAAGTATCACGGAAGGGATGAAGCGACTTCCGGCGGGTGTCAGTGTAATGTTTTTTGCAGAAGGCACGAGGTCGGCCGATGGAACGATCCATAAATTTAAAAAGGGCGCCTTCGCAACAGCTGTTGAAACAGGCCTGCCTATTCTTCCTGTAACAATTAACGGCAGCAGAAGGATCCTGCCCAAAAAATCGCTCGTGTTCAACCCTGGCATTATGGAGGTGGTCATAGGCAGGCCCGTCGTCACGGAAAATTTCACTCATGACAATCTTAATGATCTTATAGATAAAACTCGAAACATTATAGTCTCTAATTTCAACCCCAATTATCCCGCACGAGTTTTGTAATGGCGAGTTTAACAATCGCAGCCCCTTGCCCGGGTTTTGTGACCCCTGGATCAAGATAATTTTACTGAAGGAACGGGTTGTCTGAGGTGTCATACCTTGCCTGAGATAGAAAAATACGCTTTTAAAATTGTCAAAAAGATACGTATCAGGATTCCTGATATTCCCGGTGCGCTGGGCTTAATTGCCACCGAGCTTGGAAGGAATGGCGCCGTTCTTGGCGATATTACCAAGGTACATCTCACTACTCAATATATTACTCGAGACGTTATAATATTCTTCGACGACGAGAGGCAGTTTTCAGACACAGTTTCCCATCTCGAACGTCTCAAGGGCTATAAAATCATCTCAATTGTTGATGAGGTACTTCGCATACACCGTGGCGGAAAGATAGCCGTAACACCCACGGTTAAGGTAGATACGCTTAGTGATCTGAGAATGATTTATACTCCGGGGGTGGCCCAGGCGTGCAATTATATCATTGAACATCCCGATGCCGCTCGTGAATATACCTCCATCGGGAATTCCACGTGCATCGCCACGAACGGCTCCGCCATACTTGGCCTCGGCAACATCGGCGTCCTGGCCGGGATGCCTGTTATGGAGGGTAAATCTGTCATCCTGAATAAGATGGCCGGGGTTAGTTGCATCCCCCTTCTTATAGAAAGTGACAATGCTAACAGGATCGTTGACACCCTTGAGGCTGTAAAACAGGACTTTCAGTCTTATCATGATAGAGGATATCGCGGCGCCACTCTGTTTCGAAGTTGAGGATATGCTGCAGGACAGAGTGAGCATCCCTGTTTTCCATGATGACCAGCACGGAACCGCGACTGTTATACTGGCCGCACTGCTTAGGTCGCTGCAGTTTGTCGGCAGGCAAAAGGAGGATGTTTCAATTGTCATCAGCGGCGCCGGAGCGGCGGGGCTGGCCACAGGAAGATTGCTCGTCAAATACGGCTTCGGACATATAATCATCTGCGACCGAAAAGGCGCAATCTACAGAGGCAGACCCGACTATATGAATTCATTTAAAAATTCTATTGCTGAATTAACAAACAGCACGGGTGAGCGTGGTGATCTAACAGAAATTATTAAGGGAAAAGATATCTTCATCGGCGTCTCGTCTTCAAATCTGGTTTCAAACGAAATGGTTCGCAGCATGAATAATGACCCCATTGTTCTCGCTTTAGCCAACCCCCTTCCCGAGATACATCCCGCAGACGCTTTGAAAGCGGGTGCAGCTGTGGCTCTTGACGGCAGGACAGTAAACAATTGCCTCGTTTTCCCTGGTATTATACGCGGCACTCTGGATGCTCGCGCGCCAAGGATTACCTATCCCATAAAATTCAGCGCAGCCGAAGCCCTTGCCTCTTTGACCGGTAAGCATGAAATAGTGCCTAACTTTATGAATCCCAGCGTACACAAAAAGATTGCCGGTGCCGTCAAGCAGGCGGCATTTCAAAGATCAGAGCTCTCAGACTAAACTGAGACCTGTCGCCCTGTTAATTGTAGTTGATCTCGACTGAATATTTTTGTTATATCACATCAGTACGCTGAGTCAGAGTGTTAATTATAAGCAAAATGGTCAATCCTTTTCAGCTGCCCTTGCACTGTGATCTCGCAACATCAATCTGTCGGAGTCACACCGGTTTGTTGGAACTTATCAATCGTGAAAGGACTATTTAGATGAGTTGGTGGGGAAAATTCATAGGAGGTTCTGTTGGATTCTTCATCGGAGGTCCCCTGGGGGCAATCCTGGGTGCCGCTGTGGGACACAGCTTTGACCGTGCAGGTGCTGTTACTGGCGGGGGAAATTTCGGATTCGGAAATCCCGAGCGGGTTCAGATCGCCTTTTTTACCGCGACCTTCTCTGTTATGGGTCACCTCGCGACTGCGGACGGGAGGGTTTCAGATGAAGAGGTCGACGCTGTACATGCCACTATGAACAATATGCGGCTTAGCCCTGAACAACAACGGGCCGCTCTCAATCTTTTTTATGAAGGCAAACGCCCCGATTTTCCCCTTGACGATATCCTTGAGCAGTTCCGGCGTGAGTGTCATGGCAGGCGCAGTCTCATTCGAATGTTCCTTGAGATTCTCCTTGGTACTGCAATGGCGGATGGTGAGATTCATGAGTCCGAACTCCATATTCTCTATTATGTCTGCGACCGTACAGGCTATCCCAGAACGGATTTCGAGCGCGTCATCCGTATGATGCGAGCGGGGCAGAATGCGGGAGGAACCGCCGGTTTCAACCGGAAACCCGGCACAGCTGACTCCCGTCTTATTGATGCTTACGTCTTGCTGGGGCTTTCTCAAAAGGCCTCCCCCGATGAGGTCAAAAAATCCTATCGACGTCTCATGACCCAGTATCATCCTGACAAGCTTGTTTCCAAAGGTCTTCCTGATGAGATGATGAAATTTGCCACTGAAAAAACCCAGGCTATTAGAGCGGCCTACGATCTCATTCAAAGCTCGCAGAGCCCCCGCTGACCATGCTTTTTCTGCGGCAGGGGATAAACCAGTGATAGAAACTTTACTGTTGCTCTATCGAGTCAATCCCTCACAATGAGACGAATAAGGATATCGAACCCCCGCAGTTATAAATTCTTCCATCTCTTCCAAAATGCGTAGCCTGGCACCCGAATTTCTCCGGAATGGAACTTTCACATTTTCCCCTTGACATAAGCCCCGCAAATGGAGGAGATACCGGCATCCGATAATATGGAAGGATTTACATGGACGAATTTGAAAGCAAATTATTACCAGTACTCCGCGAGGGAGTCGACGTTGTTAAAATGACATTTTTCCAGAGGCTCATGTATCACCTCGACGCGCAACATCCCGGGCGAGAGGCCGCGTTCATAAAGATGCTTGCCGCGTTAGTTGTAAATGATATCTTCTGCACACCCAACCCCACGGAGTCCTTCGTGTTCTTCCTCAGCGATAACCGAAGCCTGATACATAAGACCCTGAAAGAGGTTCCCCTTGAGTTTGCAGATATGATGGTGCCCTTGACGGATGCCCTCCGAATCCAGGTTCTCTGCGATAAACAGGAGGGTATAGACAGCTTGTCAATCCTTGCTCACGCTAATGAATTAAAGATTCTTCTTGTGCCGATGCAAATTCCTCTTCCGGCAAGCTTTATGCAAATGGTACGAGAACTTGGAAGCAAACATGACATCCTGCTCCCCGCGTCAATTAGAAAACTTGACAGTTGAGTGTCCTCTGACGACCCGAAATCATAGCCCAGTCAGCCTTCCCGGGCGGTTGACTGTCTCTCTATTTTTCAATGCAATACTAATATTATGCTGATCCCGACTTGACTTAAAATGATTGCACTGCAAAACATATCTAAACAGTTCACTGGAGAATATCTCTTCAGGGATCTTTCGCTCCACTTTGAAGACGGAAACCGGATTGCCTTCGTTGGTCGAAACGGAACTGGTAAATCAACACTGATGAAGATAATCATGGGGGAAATAGAGTCAGATTCGGGAAGGATCCTCCAGTCACGGTTTACCACCGCAGGTTATCTCCCGCAGGATAACGTGTATCATTCAGGGCGAACTCTTTTCGATGAAGCGGCTACTGCATTTGAGGACCTGAACCTCCTCCATGACCGAATCAGGGACATCGGCTATGAGATTTCTGCCGCAACATCCCTCGGTAAACGTAACCCCCCGGAACTACAGCCACTTATTGCCGAAATGGGCGAAGCTCAAAGCATCCTGGAGTATCGGGAGGGATACAACATAGAGATAAAAGTTAAGCAAATCCTTTCAGGCCTCGGATTTAATGAGCAGGACATGTCCCGGATGACTGAGGAGTTCAGCGGTGGCTGGCAGATGAGAATTGCCCTCGCCAAGCTGCTGCTCAGGGAACCGACCATTCTGCTGCTTGACGAACCTACCAACCATCTTGACATGGATTCTCTTGAGTGGATTGAAGATTATCTCAAATCGTACAGGGGTTCTATCGTCCTTGTATCGCATGACAGCCGTTTTCTTGATAATCTCGTCGAGAGAGTTGTCGAAATATCTATGGGAAAGGCAACTGAATATTCCGGTAATTATTCATCCTACCTGACCCAAAAGGCCCAGCGCCTCGAATTGCTACAGTCATCACTCAGAAATCAGCAGCGTTTGATTGACAGCACTTCACGTTTCATTGAGCGATTCCGCTATAAGAATACGAAGGCAAAACAGGTTCAGAGCCGCATTAAAATGCTCGATAAGATGCAACATATCGATGTTGATAAAGATGAGCGTTCCATTTTCTTCGATTTTCCCAACCCTCCTCGCGCCGGCAGGGTGTTAATGGAAATAGGGAACCTTACAAAGGCATACGGTACCAATACGGTATTGGACGAGATATCCTTCATTATTGAACGCGGGGACAAAATCGCCCTTCTCGGTATCAACGGTTCAGGCAAGTCCACGCTCGCACGTATTATTGCCGATGTTGACGGGTTCCAGTCCGGGTTCCGAAAACCGGGCCATAACTCTGTTATTTCCTACTATGCCCAGAACATTGTTGAAGGCCTGAACCCCAAAATGACTGCCCTGCAAACGCTTGACGCGGTCGCCCCCCTCAAATCCCCCGGAGAAAATCGAAACCTCCTCGGATGTTTTCTCTTTAAGAATGACGATGTATTCAAACCAGTTTCCGTCCTGTCGGGAGGTGAAAAGAGCCGGCTTGCCCTCGCCCGGATGATTCTCAAGCCCGCTAACCTGTTAATACTGGATGAACCGACGAATCACCTTGACGCCCAATCCAAAGCCATCCTTCAGCGCAGTCTCCAGCGGTTCCCAGGGGCATATATCATTGTCTCACATGACAGAGACTTTCTCGCCCCCCTTGTCAACAAGGTCGCTGTACTGAAAGACAACGATCTGACCATCTACCATGGGAATGTCGATGATTATCTCGATAAATATCACAGGGAGCAGGACCATCCCAACCAGGGATCCAGCCTTCCAGTAAACGACGCTTCTGTGGATTTGCGAAGGAACCGGAAAAGAGTAGCTGCCAAAGATAGACAGGAATTGTACAAGAAGCTAAAACCTTTAAAGGGAATGCAGGAAAAGCTCGAGGGAGAAATTACCCTTTGTGAGCAGAAAAAGCAGGAGATCGAGTGTTCCTTCTCACTCGAGGCCACCTATAAGGACGATTCATTAATCAAGTCCCTCAATATTGAATATGCCAGGATCACTTCTCTCCTCGACTCTCTTTATGACAAATGGACCGCAGCGGAAGAAAAAATATCAAAGATAACCGATACCTGAAATTAGTTGTGAATTCAGTTGTGGACTTCACGGTACTTTGGAGTTATTATTCTCTAGGAATTGGTTCTTAATCTTTGTACTTTATTATTATTTTGCCAATATAATATTTTTCATCCTGCTTTATGGAGGTAATCGCATGAGCACATTACAGATGTCAGGTAGTGATATCGTTTTCCCGCGTATTTTAAAATTCTCCGATATTCGTCTCTATGCATGTGTCGGCCTGTTTGTAGCGCTTGATGTAGCAGTCCCCTGGCTTTGCCACATCATACATCCCCTGGCCGGCCCTGTGTTTCTTCCCATGTTCTTCTTTGTTTTACTGGCGGGTATCCTCTTTGGCTGGAGGGCAGGTGTCCTGGTCGGTCTGCTCACACCTCTTGTAAGCTATGGCATCTCGGGAATGCCCCTGCCTCAAACTCTTCCCCGAATCATTACCGAAGCCGCATTTTATGGACTTGCGGCCGGCCTTCTCCACGGACACTTCAAGCTTGGCGTGCTGGCTTCTCTCATCGGTGCAATTATAGTAGGGCGTCTGGCTGCACTTGCATGGATGTCGCTTATTCTGGGCGGCTCTCATTCTGCAACCATGGCCTGGCAGGCGACAAAGCTGGGCTGGCCCGGTATCGCGCTTCAGTTAATACTCCTTCCTCTCATAATGCTGTTGCTGGAAAAACTACGGTCCAGATATCAAAATGAATACCGCTGACACACATTTTGAATCATTCCTGAAAAGCGGTGACACTATCCGGATCATTGGCACGGATGGAAAAATCTTTCGATCTCAAAGGAGTGGCATATCGCCGTTGCTCAGCTATTTAGAGCAAAATGACGCTCATATGGGTGAGGTGGTGATCCTTGACAAGGTAACAGGAAACGCCGCAGCCCTGCTTATGAAAAAGGCACTATGCCACGAGGTATTTTCAACGATTGGAAGCAAGCTGGCAGTCGAAACACTCAAAAACTTTGGTATCACAAGTCATTTCACAAAAACGGTGCCGTATATTATCAATCGTGAAGGGAACGGAATGTGCCCCTTTGAAAAAATGTCCATGGGGAAATCCCCGGATGAATTCTACGGCCTTGCGAAGTGCAGCCCTCTTTTGACGCCAATGTCCAGCAATGACAGACCATGAGAACAACCATCACATTCAAAACAACCTCCCGGGAAGAAATAGTGGATATCACCGCACAGGTACGAGATGTCGTATCCGCGCATGGTAAAGACCATGAACTATGCGCCCTGTATGCCCTTGGGGCAACAGCGGCAATCATGATACAGGAGAACTGGGATCCAAACATACAAGCTGACGTGTTGAATTGCCTTCGCACCATAGCCCCGGAGGGACAGTGGCTGCATGACAGGATAGACGGTAATGGTGACGCGCATATCAAGGCGGGTATCATAGGTCCATCGGAAGTCGTTCCCATAGAGAACAGGCAACTTCTTCTCAGCACATGGCAAAACATCTTTTTCTGTGAGTTTGACGGTCCCAGAACCTCAAGAAAAGTGATCGTTACGCTGATATAGCTCCCTCACCTCACGTAGACGGGATTTGAAAATATCCACGGACGGTATTTCCCCCGAACCTTCAGAAGTACCTCGACCCGGTAAACACCCCTTTGAGATATCCCGCACCTTATATCTCTGCCTACCGCCTCCTTATGCACACAGCCATCATGTATAACCCGAATCACCCCACTTTCAGGAAGCTTGACCTCCAATAATGCCTCCCCTTTCAACTGAAACTCATCCCCCATTGTAGCTTCCCTGTTGTGATCGGAGATAGAAAGCAAAAACCCTTTCGCTTCGCGGAAATATTCCATTGCCATGTATGTCCGTCCATTCCGCAACGCCCCTAAAAGGGCATTCGTGTCTTCTTCGGCATCTCCGCTCAGCGGATTGTCAAGCAGCAGGTGTGTCCTGATGAATCGGAACGCCCTCTTGAAAGAAAAGACCCCTACAGTTATTCCCAGTATCTTTCTCGGCGTGTCATGGTTATCCAACTCGCCAATACCCACAACCCTGCCCTTTTTATTAAGCCGGTCCCATCTCTTCAGTGTTATGTCCATCGGCCCCTTCAAGACATATGCCGGAAGGAAATACGCGATCAGTGCGCTCGGGAGGCCTTTCAATGTCGACTGCCAGTCTGTCATGAAGTCCCACACCCCCATTCCCGTGTAGCCCGAGACTGACCAGTCCTGCCATGGAAAATGTTTCACGTGAAACTTTTCGGAGCCGCCATGATCAGGATGAGCTATAAAGCCAATTCCTCCAAGCGCGTTCACTCTGTCTATATAATCCTGGGGACTGATATGAGTACTGTTTTGGTCGACGACAATTTCCTCATTTATGCCAAAGGCGAGATAGTGATTGAAGCGAGGCGAGATTTCCTGGCCGACAATCAGAAGCAGGTCTCCATTCCAACCTTCCTGCCCGCCCCTTCTTGCCCCGAGTGTCGAATGGTCAGTAACAAGGAGAAACTCGATGCCGGTTTCGACAGCTGCCTTAATAATGTCCACAATAGGAACTCTGCCATCGAAAGAATACTCAGAATGAAAATGTATGATACCAGTATAATCGTATAATTTCATATTCAGCTCTTTAAGGAAAAGATGTGTTGTATAGGATGAGTTAAATTATAACAGTCGAGATACGCGTCTAGGCCGCAGAATAGTAACACCTGCTTTAAGACAGCTTCAGGCTCACGAGCGGGCACCTGTCGCAAAGCGGCGTTGGCCTGCAGAAATGTTTGCCCGTGTTCACAAGCAGGGCATGGTACTGGTTGTAAAATGATATGTCCTGCGGAACGGTACCCATAAAAAGGGCCTGAATCTCGTCATAGCTCCAATCGGCTGTAACAATACCATGCCTCTCAAGGATTCTCCGGGTGTATGCATCAACCACAAAGACAGGCATGTTGCCGCTGTAAAGCAGGATGCTGTCCGCTGTTTCATCGCCGATACCTTTGACGTCAAGCAGTTTTTTCCGGAGAGTCCATAACTCCTCACAAAACATCTTATCCAGACTGCCGGCATATTCCTGATGCAGAAAAGAGAGAAACGCCTTGAGTCTTTTTGTTTTGATATTGTAGTACCCTGACGATCTGATAAGGTCGGCAACGACAGCGTCTTCCGCAAGATAAAGACTCATCGGGTCCAGGAGATCAGCCGATTTGATCCTGTCTATGGCTGTCTCCACATTTCTCCAATTTGTGTTCTGAGTCAGGATGGCTCCGACTGCAATCTCAAAGGGGGTTTCACCAGGCCACCAGTGGAGATCGCCAAAGTAATCATACAAGGTCTCATATATTTTAACGAGCTGCTTCACTCGCATGATAATCGCCTCTTAAACAAGGACAACTAAATTCCGATAGCTCACACAGTTTACCAGCACCCAGGTTTCTATCTATTTACGGATAACAGCGAAGAATTTTGATTGATCTCTTTGTATAAGCACGAGGACGCTGTCCCCTGAGGAGGCTCTCGGCATTACAGTCTGATATTCCTTCAATGAAGAAATCGTTGACCGGTTAATCTGTCGCATAATATCACCAGCCTGTATGCCTGCCTCATCCGCTGCGCTGCCGCTTTTAACCTGAGTGATGATAACACCGGTTGCAACCGGCAGCCCAAGATGCGCGGCAATTTCAGGCGTTATCTCCTGGACGGTCATTCCAAAGTATTCTTCGTTCTTGTCAGGTTCCTCCTCAGAAAGATCCCTGGTATCAGGGCGTTCAGTTACCTTAACAGAGAAGACCTTCATCCTGCCGTCACGAAGGACGCGTATCACTACCTTGCTGCCAACGGTAATGCCTGCAACAATCTTAAGAAGTGTGTGCGAATCCTTGACAATTTCCCCATCAATCTCGACAATAACATCACCGGTCTTTATACCCGCCTTTTCTGCAGGATCTCCTTTAAACACATCAGAGACAATGACTCCTTCTGCATTCTTCAGCTTGAGACTACTGGCAATATCATCCGTTATTCCCTGCACGGAAACGCCCAGCCATCCCCTTATTACTTTGCCCGTGGTTGTAAGGTTTGGCAGGATATCTTTTGCCATATCTATCGGTATGGCAAAACCGATACCCTGACCCTGGGCAACGATAGCCGTATTTATCCCGACAACCTCCCCACTCAGGCTGAAAAGGGGGCCTCCACTGTTCCCCGGATTGATGGATGCATCAGTCTGGATAAAGTCATCATAAGGGCCCGCGCCAATAACCCGCCCCTTGGCACTTACAATTCCCGCCGTTACTGTCTGCGAAAGACCGAAGGGATTGCCGATGGCGATAACCCAGTCACCCACGCGCAACCTCGAAGAATCTCCAAGCTTGACAACAGGCAGGCCATTGTCAGGTTCAATTTTTAAAAGCGCAATGTCTGTGTTTTTGTCCCTCCCCTTAACCTTGGCATTATATTCTTTGCCATTGGACAGCTTGACTACAATCTTGTCAGCGTTTTCTACCACATGATTATTTGTAAAGATAAATCCATCCTTACTGATAATAAAACCGGATCCAAGGCTCCTCTGCTTGAATTGTCTGCCGGGCGAATCACCAAAGAACTTTTTGAAGAACTCATCCCCGCCAAAAAACCTTTCAAACCGAGGATCACTAAACGGGGGAGGATCACTAAACGGGGATTGAAATCCCCCGCCACCCACCGTTTTTGTCGTGCTGATATTGACAACAGCAGGTTTCAGTTTCTCCGCGAGATCGGCAAAAGACAACGGTGCGCCTTTGGCCGGTACAACCACAGGCGCAGCAATGGCATCATGGGAAGATACCTCCAGGGATATTGTGGAAAAGTGTACAGCGCCGGCAAATGTGATGATGAAGATTGCCACAAAAAAGGATATCAGCCCAAGCAGAAATCGCTTTCTCCTGTTCATGTCATTTAAATTCATTTAAATCCTCCTGAAAATATAAATACTGAACTCATTAAGAAGCTGAATCGTTGAGCGGTTAATCGGCTGTTATTGTTGGGGTTATCCTGATGGTTCTCTCCTAACAGAATTTGAAAGTTCACCAATTTTTTCAATCGAAATCGTAATAATATCACCGTCACGAAGAAATACCGGCGGGGTTCGTGTAAAACCAACTCCATCCGGGGTTCCTGTAAGGATTACAGTCCCGGGTAAAAGCGTCATGGAACAACTGAGATTGCTGATTATAGCAGGAATGTCAAAAAGCATATCGGAAGTATTTGAATCCTGCATGACCTCTCCATTGAGAATCGAACGGAGATTCAGGCAGTCAGGGCTAATAATTTCATCGGTCGTAACAAGGTATGGCCCTATCGGGCAAAAGGTGTCAAAGCTCTTCCCCCTCGCCCACTGGTTGTGCTGTTTATGGATCTGCCAGTCACGGGCGCTTATATCGTTACCGCAGGTATATCCCAGCACATATTCACTCACATTATCACGATGAATATTTCTGGCAGACTTGCCAATGATTACAGCAAGTTCCGCCTCGAAGTCAACTTCGGAAGGGCCCGCAGAAGGAAGAATAATGGGTGCTCCGTGGCCGATCACACTATTTGTGCCCTTAAGGAACATTACCGGGATTTCGGGAGACTGCAATCCAGTCTCTTTGGCATGTCTCCCGTAGTTCAGACCAAGCGCAATGATATTCGGCGGAGAAACGGGTGGTAAAACCACAGCTATGTGCTCTACCCGATCTGTTATGTTACTGTCCGCGAAAATATCTCCTTCAATTATTCTGGCATGATCGGGTATATCGGGATCAAGCGCCCCATAAAGCACCTGTCCTGATTGTGAGCGGAATCTAACAATCTTCATTCCCAGTTCCCCGTGATTTGCAGATATTAAAGAGGTCTTTCATCTTTTTGCAGATAATTTACAACATAATCTAAAACTGCATCATCAAGCAGGGAAAACTGCACAGGACAACCTGCCATCAGAAGTTTGTCCATTTTGGCTTCAGTAAAGTACTGGTACTGAGGCCTGATTGATTCGGGCATCTCAATATAATCAATCCTGGATGCGATGTCCATAGCGGCAAATACTGCCTTAATCAGGTCATTCCAGGTCCTGGCATGACCGGTGCCGAGATTAAAGATTCCCGTTACATCCCTGTTCTGAAGAAGCCACCAGATCACCTCGACGCAGTCCTTCACATATATAAAATCTCTTTTCTGCTCACCGTCACGGAAATCAGGCCTGTGGGATTTGAATAATTGGACCTGTCCAGCTTCGCGAATCTGTCCAAAGGATTTGTGAATTACGCTCCTCATGTCTCCTTTGTGATATTCATTGGGTCCGAAGACATTAAAAAATTTAATCCCCGTGATGTTCTTTTCAAGCCCGTTTCTCAAAGCCCACCGGTCAAACAACTGCTTTGAATAACCGTACATATTAATCGGGGCAAGGTCGGCTGAAACAATGTCATCATCTGAAAATCCTCTCGAACCGTCACCATATGTGGCTGCGCTGCTCGCATAAATAAACTGGATATCCTTGTCTACGGCCCACTGTGCAAGCTGAGCGGTGTAACGATAATTATTCTCCATGAGAAAACCTGCGTCCCTTTCCGTTGTTGAAGAACACGCACCCATATGGACGATGGCATCAACATTGAACGGCACCTTATCATCAAGCACCAATTCAAGAAAATCATCCCGGTCGAGGTAATCTACAAATCGGCCATTTACAAGGTTTTTCCACTTCATAGAAGAACCGAGGCTATCAACAATCACAATATCGTCAATACCTTCAAGGTTAAGCTTCCATACGACGGCGCTGCCGATAAATCCGGCTCCCCCGGTCACTACAATCATTTGAATCTCCTATAATATCGGCAGATATCGATCCAGTTCGTATTTCGACACATGCCGTCTGTACAGATTTCGTTCAATTTTCTTATTTTCAACAAATTTGTTAAAGGTATGTTCGCCGAGCGCATTCTTGACAATTTGACTCTTTTCTACTTCCTGGATAGCCTCTACGAGACTTCCGGGAAGGGCCCTGATGCCAAGTTCTTTCCGTTGCTCCCGTGACATCTTATATATATCCATTTCAACAGGGTCAGGAAGCGAATATTGATTTTCAATTCCGTCAAGGCCAGCGGCAAGCATTACTGAAAATGCGAGATAGGGATTGCATGCAGGGTCGGGGCTGCGATATTCCAAACGTGTTGCCATTTCCTTGCCAGGTTTGTACATGGGTACCCGTACCAGGGCGGAACGATTTCGTCTCGCCCAGGATATATAGACAGGGGCTTCATATCCCGGAACAAGTCTCTTATAGGAATTTACCCACTGATTAGTAACAGCTGTTATTTCCCGGGCATGCTTCAAAAGTCCAGCGATATAGAATCGTGCGGTATCGGACAGGTTATGCTCCCTGTCACAATCATACATACAATTTCGGGAGCCATTGAAAAGTGATTGATGAACATGCATGCCGCTACCGTTTTCCGCGACGAGCGGCTTAGGCATGAAGGTAGCGTAGATACTGTTTCGGGCAGCAATCTCCTTCACAACAACTTTGTATGTCATGACAATATCAGCCATCTTAAGGCCCTCGCAATAGCGAAGGTCTATCTCGTGTTGACTCGGGGCGACTTCATGGTGGGAATACTCTACCTCAATTCCCATTGCCTGGAGGGTCTGAACCGTTTTCCGCCTGAGATCATCTCCGATATCAGATGGGGCTATATCGAAATACCCACTCTTATCCAGTGTAACTGGGTCACTACTGCTGTCCTTGAGGTAAAAATATTCAAGTTCCGGCCCGAGATAAAGTGAAAACCCCATATCGGCAGCACGATTGAGCATCCTTTTTAAGACATAACGTGGATCGCCTTCATAAGCCTTACCGTCAGGGGTCTGGATATCGCAGATAATTCTTGCCACAGGACTGTTATCGCTGTTGCACAGCCAGGGTATAATGGCAAATGTTTCGGGGTCAGGCATGGCAATCATATCGCTCTCTTCAATCCTGGCGAAACCCTCTATCGACGAACCGTCAAATCCCATTCCATCGTAAATACCAACCTCAAGCTCAGAAGAGTTCACAGTGAAACTCTTCAGCATGCCGAGAACATCGGTAAACCAGAACTGGATAAATTGGATATTATTATCCCTGACATTTTTCAAAACATATTCTCTTGTCATCTGCTCCATGTCACTCTCCATAACTCACGTATAATACAGTAATTTAAGTTCGATACAGGGAAAAGTCAAGTTATTATATCGTTTACCGCCAATGCTCTGGGAATAGACAGCCAATCGTTCTGGTGAAGAGGTTAATAATTCAACATTCGAAATCCAGGTTGAAACCTTGTCTTTCAGGTTATCCGGTCTTGCCTTTCCCAAATAAATCGACTTGATGGCATATACCACGGATAATCTTTACATCCTTGGCAAGCAACCTTGTCCTTGCGAAGAAACGTCTAATATTGGTCATCCAGTAATCCGGATTCTGGGCCTTAATGAACCCGATACGCAAGAACATTTGCTTCAGGTGATCGTACATCGCCTCGACCTCTGCCGATGTGGCCATCACTGGCGTAAAAACAGAAGGGCATTCAGAACCCGCGGTAAAAATCTCATAACAGATAATCATAACCGCATGAGAAAGATTGATTGATTTCATACCGTCAGAGGAAGGTATCTTAACGAGCACATGACAAAGTTGCAACTCGCTGTTGGTAAGACCTCTGTCTTCAGGTCCAAAGACCAGCGCTATCCGGTTGTTTTGAGATATATCAACGATATCATGCGCCATTGTACGAGGATATAACATAGACCGTTTAAGGCTGGTATTTCCGGACCTGCTGGTTGTCCCTACTATAAGATTAAATTGGGCAAGCGCACGATCAAGTCTGTCAAAAGATTTGATTTTATCTACCACATCCAAAGCAAGATGTGTGGCGAGCTGTTCAATCGTTGTTTGATCAGCGTTCAGTGGATTGACAATGATAATACTGCTAATACCCATATTCTTCGCACACCGGGCTACAGCACCAATATTGCCGGGGTGTTTCGGGTGGTTAAGCACTATCGTCAGATTCTCCAGGTTAGCTTTATTCAATTTCCCTCCGCTGACCCGTTTATTGTTGCATAAAAACAGGTCATCTTTTACTATCATTCAAAACTCATCGAGTAATTCAGTGTTCAAAGCGAATTATCATAAATCAGCAGCAGAAGCCACAATCGATCAGCTTGAGTCATTGAAACGGGTGACAAATGGAAGAATTTAAAAAAATTATCAACAGGGCCGCCAATGGTATCGGTATAACTCTCACCAAACGTGAGGTAGATCTCCTTAGTGAATACAGAGAAGAGTTGCTGCGCTGGAACAGGAAGATGTCGCTTGTATCAATAAAATCACCTCTCGACTTACCAAAACACTTCATCGATTCTCTTACGGTTACACGGTTTATAAATGGTGACCATCCGAAACTGCTGGATATAGGAACTGGAGCCGGATTACCAGCCATTCCACTGAAGATAACAATGAGGTCTCTTCGAGTTACCCTGCTTGATTCATCACGCAAAAAGACCTCGTTCCTCAAAGGCGTCGTCCGCAGGCTCGGACTCAAGGATATTTCGATAATAAACGGCAGGGCGGAATCTATGAAGGACAGTGATAATTATCTGGGTCACTTTGATATTATAATATCGAGGGCTGCCTTCAAAATCCCATATTATCTCTCTTTGGGAGAGCCGCTTTTGTCTGAAGGCGGGACCCTGATAGCCATGAAGGGGAGAAATACAAAAAACGAGCTTGAGCAAGCAGATGATGCACTCAGGAAAACGAACCTTGAACTGACAGGCACTCATGAAATAAATCTTCCCGTAACAGGCGAGACAAGAAATATTCTCTGTTTTCAAAGGAGACGGTGATAAAGAAATGCTCTATCCAAACAAAATTACTACTTCTAAAATGCGCGTATATATGCTAATCTCCACGTAATAGGCAAATACGAAGAAGTTTGAAGGGGATTTCGTAAAAGATGGGGAAAATCATATGTATAGCCAACCAGAAAGGCGGTGTCGGTAAAACAACAACCGCAATCAATCTATCGGCATCCCTGGCCGCTGCGGAAAAAAAGACCCTCCTGGTTGATTGTGATCCTCAGGGAAACGCCACAAGCGGTATGGGTATCGACCCATCCACGATAAACGAAAAGAATCTTTACTATGCCCTGGTCAAAGATACTCCGTTCGAAGAAATCGTACTCAATACACAGATTCCCACCCTCGATATTATCCCCTCTAACCGGGATCTGATCGGGGTGGAGATAGAGTTTGTATCACTAAGCGACAGGGAAAAGAGACTTAAAGCTGTTCTAAAAAAAATTGACACTCCCTATGAATTTATTATAATTGACTGCCCGCCATCACTTGGTTTTTTGACGGTAAATTCACTGGTAGCGGCTGATTCACTCATAATTCCTCTGCAATGCGAGTACTTTGCGCTGGAAGGATTGGGCCACCTGTTAAACAGTGTTAAACTTGTACAGGGAAGACTCAATCCATCCCTCTCTTTATCCGGCATACTACTTACAATGTTTGATAAGAGAAATCGTCTTTCACACCAAGTGGTTGACGAAGCCAGAAAATTTTTTGGGGACAGTGTGTATAATACCATTATACCAAGAAATGTGAGACTTTCCGAAAGTCCCAGCCATGGGTTGCCCATAATACTTTACGACATAAATTCCCGAGGCGCCATTTCATACATGGAACTCGCCAAGGAGGTTATGGCCGATGAAAGGATATAATGTCTAAGAAAAACGCTTTAGGAAAAGGGCTTGGCGCTATATTTACCGATCTGGGTGATGACCCTGCAGGCAAACCAACATACGTACTGTGCGGAGTCGAAGAGTTGTCACCCAACAGATTTCAACCCCGGAAAACATTTGACAGTAAAGTCCAGAAGAGCCTCGTTGCATCCATCAAAAAAGACGGCATCCTGCAACCAATCGTCGTGAGAAAAGTTGAATCGGGTTATGAAATCATCGCTGGTGAACGGAGATGGAGGGCTGCCCAGAGCGCTGGTTTAATGGATGTACCAATTATTATCAGGCATAATGCGGACGATATCGACGTAGCCGAGCTGACCCTGGTAGAAAACATACAAAGAGAGGATTTGAACGCTATAGAAGAGTCGGATGCATATCAAACACTTATTAACAGATTCAAACTTTCTCAGGAAGAAATTTCAGCACGGGTGGGCAAAGACCGTTCTACCGTTGCAAACTCTCTTCGCCTGGCAAATCTCCCGGAAGAAGCGAAAGAAGCACTGATAAAAAAAACTATCTCCGCTGGACACGCAAGGGCCATCCTGTCGGTTGATTCTCATGAGAAACAGATCGCCTTGCTAAAGGAAATAATTAAACGAACGCTCAGCGTAAGGGAAACTGAAAAACTGGCGAAGTCCGGGGATATACAAATTAAAAAGAAAAAGAAATTAGAAAAAAATGTGTACATTACAGACATTGAGAATAAAATATCCAGGGTATTAATGGTAAAAACGGACATAAAACAGCTGAGAAATGGTGGTGTGATAGAAATTAAATTCTCGTCCATGGATGATCTGGATAGATTAGTAACCATTATTATGGGCGGTGATGACAGTGGGGAATAGATTATCTCCACCAACAGACGGATATCCTGTTAATTTGCTGGACAGGCTATTAACAGGTGTTGATAGAACTGTTTATAAGGATCGAGTATAGTGGAATTACTCTGGGGCGAAAGCATTAAAATAATGAAGGAAAGGATTAGCCAGCAGAACTATGAAACCTGGATAAAACCTATCAGGTTTGTTTCGCTGGAGGATAGCAATGTGGTACTGGGCGTGCCCAACAAATTCTTTAAAGACTGGCTCGTCGAGAACTACAGTAACATTATTGCCAACTCATTTTCAGATGCATCCGGTATAGATGTAGATATAAAGTTTATTGTAAAAAAGCCGGAGCAAAGTAAGGTGTCGAATGATAAAGGTACGAAGACTAAAGTGAAAAGCGTGCCCGCGCGATTGCATTCATCACTCAATCCAAACTACCATTTTGGAAGATTTGTAGTTGGATCATCAAACCAGTTTGCACACGCCGCAGCTCTTTCTGTGGCTGAACAACCGGGAAATAATTACAATCCACTGTTTATTTACGGTGGTGTCGGACTTGGAAAGACACATCTGTTAAACGCAATCGGTATACATACTGCTTCATTATATCCAAAAAAGATAGTTGTTTATCTATCGGCTGAAGAGTTTATGAATGAACTGATATATTCAATAAGATATGACAAGATGAATAAGTTCAGGGAAAAATACAGAAAGATAGATTCACTTCTTATGGATGATATTCAGTTCATAGCAGGCAAGGAAAGAACTCAGGAAGAGTTCTTTCACACCTTCAACACCCTTCATGATTCAAGAAAACAGATAGTTGTTACAAGTGATAAATTTCCAAAAGAAATACAGCATCTCGAGGGAAGATTAAGATCAAGGTTTGAATGGGGCTTAATAGCTGACATCCAGGCCCCTGATGTAGAAACGAGAATCGCAATTATAGAAAAAAAGGCACAAGAAAACAGCATTAACTTATCAAGTGATATCATACATTATATAGCATCTGTTGCTGATTCAAATGTAAGAGAATTAGAGGGGACATTAACAAGAATAGCCGCATACGCTTCTCTGACAGGAAAAGAAATGACAGTGGATACTGTAAAGGATGTGGTAAAGAATACTCTCAACCACGCTGTGAAGAGAGAAATTAGTATAGATGAAATTATAAAAGCTGTTGGTAAAAAATTTAACGTCAGAGTTGGAGAAATAAAATCTCGAAAAAAAACCAAAGATCTCGTACTTTCACGCCAGGTTGTAATGTATCTCTCAAGAAAACTGACTAAAAGATCTTTTCCAGACATAGGTGAAAAGATAGGAGGAAGAGACCATTCAACAGTGATCTATTCAAATAATAAGATAAAAAAGATGATGGAAAAAGATTATAAAATAAAAAGAGTAATTGATGAGATAGAAGATTTTTTATAAACCGGCTATTAACAATTTATTAAGTGTAATTTATACAGGTTTAGTAAAATAATTATTGATGTTAGAGAGGAACTATTAACATATTAACAACCCCTACTATTACTACTATTTTATTAAATAATACTTTTTTAAAGAATAGGTGAAATAATGAACTTCCAGATTTCGAGGAATAAGTTTTTAGATGGTATCCAAAAGACATTGGGAATTGTAGAGAAAAAAACAACCCTGACTGTTCTTAATAATATCTTAATCAAAACAGAACCCGATCAGATCAAAATAGTTGCAACAGACAGCGAAATAAGTCTGGTCTCATATTATGACGCGAAAATTATAAATAATGGAATGATCACTGTTCCGGCCAGAATAATATTTGAAATGGTGAGGGAGATAGAAGGGGATGTTATTGAATTTCAGGTGATGGAGAATAATCTCGTTAATGTGACATGTGATAAAGTAATATATAAAATTCCCGGCACATCTGCAGATGATTTCCCTAAAATCATGGATGTAGAAGATGGCAAATCGATGAGATTGGAATGTAAGACATTTAAACAAATAATTGAAAAGACATTCTTCGCTATTTCCACTGATGAAATGAGACCGAACCTGAATGGGGTATTTTTGAAAGTAAAAGATGATAACGTGACAGCAGTAGCAACGGATGGGCACAGGTTATCGATTGTGACGAAACCATTATCTGAGGATCATAGTAAAGATAATGATATTGAAGGGATAATAATTCCAAGAAAAGGGGTGTCTGAAATAAAAAAATTTATCGAAGATGGTGAGTATATCAATACGTACGTAGACGAAGGTGTATTCGTGGTCAGTAAAAAAGATACTACACTAAGAGTAAGTCTTATAGATGCAGATTACCCCGATTACTCAAAGGTAATACCCGGCGAAGGAGGGACTGAGATACAACTGGACAACAATCAAATACTCCACTCTCTCAGGAGGATGAGTGTGATGTCGTCTGATAAATACAATGGTGTACAAATGAATATTTATGATAATAAATTGGAACTGACTTCCACAAATCCGGATATTGGCGAGGCAAAAGACGAGATAGATATTTCATATAGTGGAGATTTGATAGAAACCGGGTATAATGTAAGATATCTGATAGATGCAATGGATCCCATAGGAGATAAAGTAATATCTTTTGAGGTAAGAAGTGAAAATGGGCCGGGAGTAATAAAATCGGCCGGTAAAAATGATTACATGTGTGTAATAATGCCGGTTAAAATGAGAAAGGATTAAAATAAATATAATTGGAAAATTCATACAGTGCGGATAGTATAAAGGTGTTGGATGGACTGGAGGCCGTCAGAAAGAGACCTGCCATGTACATAGGAAGCACCAGTAGAGAAGGGCTTCACCACCTCGTATACGAAGTGGTGGATAACAGTGTAGATGAAGCGGCTGCCGGGTATTGTGATTCAATAAATGTCAAAATAAGGGTGGATAACAGTGTTACCGTTGAAGATAATGGAAGGGGTATACCGGTTGGAAAACATAAGACTGAGAAGGTATCGGCGGCGCAGGTGGTGCTTACAAAGCTTCATGCAGGGGGCAAATTTAATAATGACAGTTATAAGATATCGGGCGGTCTTCACGGGGTAGGTGTTTCCGTTGTCAATGCCCTTTCAGAATATCTTGAGCTGGAGGTAAGAAGAGAGGGGAAGGTATACAGACAGTCCTATCAAAGAGGAACACCGATACATCCTATCGAAGAGATTGGCAAGACAAAGAGAAATGGAACAAGGATTACATTTATGCCTGACCATGAAATATTTGAAGAGCTGGACTTCAGTTTTGATATCCTTTCAAACAGATTAAGGGAGCTGGCCTTTTTAAACAGAGGGATCAGGATTATTATTAAAGACGAAAGAACTGATAAAAAAAATGAATTTTTCTACAAGGGCGGGATAGTTTCATTTGTCGAATATATAAATCGAAACAAAAAAGTTCTCCACAACAAACCAATATATATCAGCGGGGAAAAAGATGATTGTTCGGTAGAATTAGCACTACAGTATAACGAGGGATATATGGAAAATGTTTTTTCTTACGCGAACAGTATAAATACAACAGAAGGGGGAACACACCTCATTGGATTAAGATCTGCACTGACGAGAGTGGTAAACAACTATCTTGTAAGCAGTGGTATCGGAAAGAACGAAAAATCATCTCTGAAAGGGGAAGATGTCAGAGAAGGACTGGGTTGTGTGATAAGTGTCAAGATAAAACAACCTCAGTTTGAAGGACAGACCAAGACCAAGCTTGGTAATAGTGAAGTGAAAGGTCTGGTTGAAGCGGTAGTGTATGACAAGCTTGGAAGCTATTTTGAAGAAAACCCCTCCATTGCACGACAGATAGTGTCCAAGTCGATGGATGCGTCACGGGCACGGGATGCCGCGAGAAAGGCCCGTGAACTGACGAGGAGAAAAAGCGCGCTCGAAGTTACCTCACTACCGGGAAAATTAGCGGATTGTCAGGAAAAAGACCCGGCTCGAAGTGAAGTGTACATTGTTGAGGGAGATTCAGCGGGCGGTTCCGCTAAACAGGGAAGAGACCGTAAAAATCAGGCCATTTTACCTCTTCGAGGGAAAGTGTTAAATGTCGAGAAAGCACGGCTTGATAAGATGCTCAACAATAACGAGATAAAGGTTATTATCACCGCCCTGGGCGCCGGTATCGGAGAAGAAGATTACAATGTAAATAAACTTCGCTATCACAAGGTTATCATCATGACAGATGCCGATGTCGATGGTGCGCATATCAGGACACTGCTTTTAACCTTCTTTTTCAGGTATATGCGTGAAATGGTGGACAGGGGTTTTCTATATATAGCCCAACCTCCCCTCTTTAGAGTAGTGGAGAAAAAAAAGGAGTGGTATATAAACAGTGAAGATGAGATGGATGAGTATATCTTGACCAGTGGTGTGGAAAAGGTTCAGGTTGTCACGGGAGAAGGTGGTATTATCACGAGCAATAAATTACTGGGCCTTATAAAAAAGGGCATCAGGCTTGATGCCATACTGAAAAAATTTCAAAAAAGCGGCAAAGATGAAGAGATTATCAGACTGCTGGCCGGAGATCCGGTATTTTCCAAGAACGATTTTATGGACGATAGCATCCTTGCCAGAATAGGCAAAAGGATAAGCATCGCAGTTGGAAAAAGATTTAATTCATACTGGACGGAAGAAGATGTGGAACATGGTGGATACAAGTTATTTTTCAGTATGAAAAATACGGGGCAGGATCATACGACCTGGATAGATAAGGATATCTTTAATATGCCGAAATTTGCCGAGGCCAGGGTTCATATCAACCAGATAAGCCCTCTCGGTGAAGCTCCCTATATCGTTGTAGAAAAAGGTGCCGATGGTGAAAAAAGCAATAAACCGGTTGAAAATATGAGATCGCTGATAGATTATATCGTTCAGATAGGACAAAAGGGGGTGTCTCTACAGCGCTATAAGGGTCTTGGAGAAATGAACCCGGAGCAACTGTGGGAGACCACAATGGACCCCGAGAGGAGGACACTCCTTCAGGTGAAGGTGGAAGACGCCGTGGCCGCGGATGAAATTTTTACCACACTTATGGGGGATCAGGTCGAGCCTCGCAAGAACTTTATTTTTGAGAATGCACTCAATGTTTCAAATCTGGACGTATAGTTACAGGAATCATTTAGCGCAATCCTATCATTAAAAAACCCTGAATTGAACAGCGAGCACATGCCCCACTGCTTGCGGCGGGGTGAGCGAGTGTATAAAATACAAACATTTTCCTTACCCCCGATAAAAGGGATAAGTGCGTTGACGAAATTATTTTCTGCCAGAAAAACACAGAAAATAATTTCTAACTTACTAAACAATCGGAGATTCCCCGCAACAAGTTGCGGGTAGCTTCAATAGATAGAAAGGTTTCAAAGAGATTATGGATCAGTTGTTCCAGAAGAACATACCGGTAACGATAGAAGCCGAGATGAAGAAATCCTACATGGAATATGCGATGAGCGTGATTGTAGGACGCGCAATTCCAGATATAAGGGATGGATTGAAGCCTGTTCACAGAAGGGCTCTGTACGCCATGTCTGATCTCGGAAACCGGTGGAACCGGCCCTATAAGAAATCCGCGAGGATAGTGGGTGATATTATCGGAAAGTATCATCCCCATGGCGACACGGCTGCGTATGATACCGTCGTAAGGATGGCGCAGGATTTCTCCATGCGGTATCCGCTCATTGACGGACAGGGAAATTTCGGGTCCGTTGACGGAGATCCTCCGGCGGCCATGCGGTATACCGAGATCAGGATGGAAAAACTGGCGGATGAACTTCTCACGGATCTCGACAAGGATACCGTTGATTTTATTCCGAACTACGATGGTTCTCTTCAGGAACCGGTGGTTCTTCCCGCCAGGATTCCGACCCTCCTTCTCAATGGGTCATCCGGTATAGCGGTTGGTTTGACAACCAATGTGCCTCCCCATAATCTGACCGAACTGATAGATGGGATCATCGAACTCGTCCATAATCCAGAGCTTTCGGTCGACGATCTGATGGCATTCATCAAGGGCCCGGACTTTCCGACGGCAGGATTTATCAACGGCCGAGATGGGATCGTCTCCGCCTACCGTACTGGTCGAGGGATCATCAGGCTCAGGGCGCGGGCAATAATCGAGCGAAACGCCAGAAACGACAGGGAGAGCATCATCATTACGGAACTGCCCTACATGGTGAACAAGGCAAACCTCATAGAGAAGATTTCCGATCTGGTAAAGGAAAAGAAGATAAGCGGTATAGCCGATCTGAGGGACGAGTCGGACCGCGAAGGAATGAGAATAGTAATAGACCTCAAAAGGGATGAGATATCTGGGGTTATTATCAATCAACTCTATAAGCACACGCAGATGGAATCTACGTTTGGCATCATCCTGCTGGCCATTGACCGGGGACAGCCGAGATTGATGAACCTCAAAGAAATACTGGCTAAGTTTGTTGATTTCAGGAAAGAAATTGTTATCAGAAGGACGATGTTTGAACTGGCTAAGGCCAAGGAGAAGCTGCACATCCTGGAGGGGCTTATCATCGCCCTCGACAATATAGATGAGGTCATTGCCGTTATCAAGGCGTCGCAAAACGCGAAGACGGCAGCAGAAGAGTTGATAGCCCGATTCGGTCTGAGTGAGGAGCAGACCAAAGCTATACTGGAGATGCGGTTGCAGAGGCTGACCGGTCTGGAACGCGACAAGATACGCGAAGAACATATCGAGATATCGACTCTTGTTAAAAAGCTGGAGGGCATACTTGCGGATTCAAAGAAGGTTTTGGATATCATCGTAGGAGAATTGGAAGATATACAGAAACGATACGGGGATGCAAGGAGAACCGAGATAGTCTTGAGCAGTACCGATATCGGGATTGAGGATATGATTGTAGAGGAGGATATGGTGGTAACCATATCACACCAGAGCTATATCAAGAGAAATCCTGTCAGTCTTTACAGGAGCCAGCATCGTGGCGGGCGTGGAAAAGTCGGTATGGGTACAAAAGAGGACGATTTTCTTGAGAGATTGTTTATAGCCTCGACACACAGTCATATCCTGTTTTTCACTAATTTAGGGCGCGTATACTGGCTGAAGATATACCAGATTCCTCAGGCCGGAAGAGCTGCAAAAGGCAAAGCGATCGTTAATCTCATAGGGACATCAAAGGATGAGAAGATAACGGCGGTTCTTCCCGTAACGGAATTTGTCGAGGGTAAATTTGTTATAATGGGGACAAGGAGGGGCATTATCAAAAAGACAGACCTGATTGCCTATTCCAACCCCAGGAGCGGCGGCATAATCGCGTTGACCCTCGATGAGGGAGATGAACTGATTGATGTCAAACAGACCAATGGAGACCAGGATATCTTCCTGGGTGCCAAAAAGGGCAATGCAATACGATTTAATGAAAGAGATGTTCGAGCCATCGGAAGAACGGCCCGTGGCGTAGTCGGAATTAGAATATCAGACGATGATGAAGTGGTGGGTATGGAGGTGCTGAGTGACAGCAATTCCATCCTGACCGTTTCAGAAAATGGATTTGGCAAGAGAACGGAGATTTCGGAATATCGGCTTCAGTCACGAGGCGGAAAGGGCATTATTAATCTGAAGACCACACCAAAGGTTGGGTTCGTGACACGGATAAAACAGGTTTCAGGTGAAGAGGACATTATGCTGATCAGCAACACCGGAAATATTATTCGACTCGGCGTCAATGAAGTCTCGCTCCTGCACCGAAGTACGCAGGGGGTCAAGTTGATAGATCTCGAAGATGACGAGGCGCTTGTAGGACTGGCAAGGGTAGAGCGCGAAGACCCTGATATAGAAGAAGAACTATCCGAAGAAAAGAGTGAGACGTTTGATTTTTAATTAAGTTATAGAGTAACAGAGCTTGCTTAAAAGAATACCTTGAATGTAAAAAAAAAGGGGGGGCACCTGCAACAGTAGGCGCATACAAAATGACAAATACAAATACGGATTAAGGCAGTCCATCAATCAGGAGGGGGAACAGATCATGAAAAAATGGGTGAAGATAACAGGTGCTATATTTGCTGTTGTCGTGATTTTGTTTGCAGTTGCTCTCTGGAACCTCGGTCCCATCATTAAACTGGCCGTGAATATGTATGGGCAGGACATAACCAGAACAGATGTTCATCTTTCAAAGGTGGATGTTTCACTGCTTTCCGCGAAAGCTGAAATCAAGAAACTCTTTATCGGAAATCCTGTAAGATTCAAATCGACGAAGGCCATATCAATTAAATCAATATTTATAGATATGGATGAAAAATCACTGCTCGAAGATCCCATTATAATTGACAGGATTGAAATAGTTGCCCCGGTGATTATCTACGAAAAGACAAAAAGAACAGACAATTTCCAGGCCATCCTGAACAATATAAAAAACCGGTTCGGGCCGGAAAAAGTGCCAGAAAAGAAATCCACAAATGAACCAGAAAGGATATCAGAGGGGAAGGCCAGGGGGAAAAAGATAATAATAAAGGAGCTTATAGTCAGGGACGGAAAAATCAAAACGGCCGCACCCGTACTTGGAGGTAAAGTGATAACAACAAAGCTACCCGATATACACCTCCGAAACATAGGTCGGGAAGGAGGGGGGAGGTCACCGGGACAGGCCCTGAATGATATAGGTGCAATACTCTACACAAAGATAATAGCCAGCGTCATAAGAAACACCCTCGACAGCCAGACCAGGAGAATCGGATCGACCCTCGATGAGACGGAAAAGGCGGTGGAGGGGAGGGCCAGCACTACGGGAAAAGGGGCCGAACAAAGTATAAAAGGCTGGGGTAAAATGATAAAAGGCCTACTCGGAGAATAGGTTCAGCCGGTTTGGACACTGGTTCCCGCATCGCCCGATCTCCTGATGGTGTGGAGAAGCCACAGGGCCTGCAAGGGCGTGAGTATCTCCAGCTTTTCGATCAGGACATCCGCGTTTACATTAAAATGCGCGCTGAGTTTCTCATATTTTTCTACATCTTCCAGATCCCAGGCAAGCAGAGCGGGCCATTCACGGATCCGTGCCGGTTCAAACTCATCATTTTTAAAGACCTCACAGAGGAGCGACATCTCCTCCCCGGTGAAATACTCCTTCATATCATCACCGGTCATGGTAAAGAGGGCATATAACGCCACCAGATCCTCTTCAACGGCGGATGACAGATCCTTTGAAGATCGGGTAGCTATTCGCTCCAGATATTCCGGTATGTAAACGTTACATGTTACCATCGGCTCTCCTTATCTGTACGGTATGTCAATCGGGCGCGGAGTGTAGCATGATCTCACTATTGATGGCAATGCGCTTAGCCCGATTGTTAGCTCGATGCTTTTGTAAACGAGAGGTGGTACCTGTGGCCGAAGATGCAGATCAAGCACGACGTCCTCCCTACCGAATATTCGAGCATACGGCCGATCTCGGAGTGGAAATCTGCGGGACAGACAAGATGGATCTCTTCCGCAACGCCGCCCTCGCCCTTTCCGATATAATGACCGACAGAAGTTGCCTGCAAGACAAGGAAGAGCGGGAGATTATTATCGAAGGGTGCGATCTGGAGGAGGTGCTGGTCAATTTCCTCAGAGAGGTCCTGTACCTGTGCAACGGCAAGGGATGGCTGTTGAAGGATTGCGTGATCACCGAGATGGACCGGTTACATCTGCGCGCAGCAGTAACAGGAGAAGCATTTAGACGCGATCGGCACACAGTGAACATTGAGATAAAAGCGGTCACCTACCACCGGACACAGATATACATGACCGAGCAGGGATGGACAGGGAGGTTTATCTGCGATGTCTGATATAAGGATCGAACGGCTGGACGAATTTCGCTGGATCATACCCCCTGCCGGAGGCATGCGGGTTCCGGGGCTAATCTATGCAGATGAGCGTATGATGAATGGAGCAGGAAAAGACGAAAGTCTCCGGCAGGTTGCCAATGTGGCACACCTTCCGGGCATCATCAGACACTCCCTTGCCATGCCCGATATACACTGGGGTTATGGTTTCCCCATAGGCGGGGTTGCCGCATTCGATATGGATGATGGGATTATTTCTCCGGGTGGCGTAGGGTATGACATAAACTGTGGCGTACGGCTGATGGCGACAAAACTCCAGTTCAAAGAAATCAGTGACCGGGTGAAGGACCTTGTCATCGCTCTTTCAAGGGATATTCCTGCCGGAGTGGGATCTGAGGGGCCTGTCAAACTTTCCATTGCTGAAGAAAGAAGGGTCCTGCGCGAGGGTGCCGGGTGGGCAGTGAAACACGGTTACGGCGCCGGAGACGACCTGATGACGATCGAGGATGGCGGGAGGATGGATGGGGCTGACCCCTCCTGCGTGAGCGAACGGGCCCTTGAAAGGGGCAGGAGACAGCTGGGGACACTGGGATCCGGAAACCATTTTCTGGAGATAGAAGTCGTGGAGGAGATATTCGACCGACGTGTCGCTTCCACATTTGGATTACATGCCGAGGGCCAGGTTGCCGTCGCGATTCACACCGGGTCACGGGGGTTTGGATATCAGGTGTGCGACGACTATCTCGCGCGAATGGTCAAGCAAAGCCACTCGCTGGACTTTCCCCTCCCCGATCGGCAGCTGGCCTGTGCGTATCTTGGCTCGGATGAGGGAAAGGAATATATGGCCGCCATGGCCTGCGCCGCCAATTATGCCTGGGCGAACAGACAGATACTGATGCACCGTACGGCACAGACCTTTGAGAAAACCCTGCAACGCTCTCCATGCGACATAGGAATGAGGCTGGTTTACGATGTGTGCCATAATATCGCAAAGGTGGAAGAGTTTGAGATAGAGGGCAGGAAAAAGAAAGTATGTGTCCACCGCAAGGGGGCCACGAGGGCGCTGCCCCCCCGGCATCCTGCCCTTCCGGAAGTGTATCGCGAGTCAGGGCAGCCGGTCCTGATACCGGGAGACATGGGGGCCGGATCGTATGTGCTCGCGGGGACAGACAGGGCCCTCGAGGAGACCTTCGGCAGTACCTGCCATGGCGCCGGTCGGGTGATGAGTCGCGGCAGGGCGATGAAGGCGAGCCGGAACCGCTCGATTGCCGCCGAAATGGCCGATCGGGGGGTTATCGTAATGGCTGCGCGTAAAAAGACCCTCAGCGAAGAGATGCCCGAGGCATATAAGGACGTGGAAGATGTGGTAAACATTGTCCATCGAGCCGGCCTGTCCACCAAGGTTGCGCGACTGAGGTCGGTCGGGTGTATCAAGGGATGAGAACAGTCGGTGAAGAGGAGAAGACTGCTACGCGGTTGGGACAATTCGGGATTTGGATTCAGTTGAGTCTTGACAAAACAGGAAATGAGTCTAAATTGATACTGATACTTTTTATTCCGAAAGGGAGGTAAACTTCGTGCCCGATATACAGATACCGAATGATACCTATGATATTATTATCGTGGGGGGTGGCCCAGGAGGCCTGACCGCGGGGCTCTACGCGTCCAGGGCCGATATGAAGACGCTGTTGCTCGAGGGAAACGCTCAGGCCAGCCAGATCACCATGACGGATATGATAGAAAACTATCCCGGCATCCCCTCAATCGGCGGGTTTGAACTGAACGACACCTTCAAAAAACAGGCCGTTTCATTCGGTCTGGAGATCAGACCGGAGCAGGTGAACCGGATATACCGGGCGCAATCAGGAGACGTTGAAGGGTGGGAGGTTGTCACCGACAGTGGAGCCTACCGGACCCTTTCCGTCATTGTTTCCACGGGAGCCGCCTGGAGTCGCCTGGGAGTACCGCGTGAAGAGGAGATGGTGGGCAGGGGAATATCGTACTGTGCCACCTGCGATGCTCCCTTTTACCGGAACAGAGAAGTTGCAGTGGTCGGAGGTGGAGATACCGCCGTCCAGGAGGCCATCTACCTGACGAAATTTGCCTCGCAGGTTACCCTCATTCACCGGAGAGATCGCCTTCGCGCGACGGCCGTGCTGCAGCAGCGGGCCTTTGCCAACGAGAAGATCACCTTCGCCTGGGATTCCACCGTGGAGGAGATCCTGGGAGAAGATGGCGTAACCGGTGTCAGGATACGAAACGTCAAAGATCCCGACCGGCATGACGAGATCCCCGTCGAGGGGGTATTTATCTTTGTCGGTCTAGTGCCCAATACGGATTTTGTCGAAGGGATTGTCAATCTCGACACGGATGGCTATATTATAGCGGACAGTGATATGAAGACATCGATAGAAGGTATCTTTGCCTGCGGGGATTGCATCAGCAAGTCTCTCCGGCAGGTGGTAACCGCCTGCGGTGATGGGGCGACGGCCGCGTACAGTACCTCTCTGTATGTTGATGACCTCAGGGGCCAGACATACTGAGGAATATTTGTTAGGAGTAGAAAAATGCCGATCTATGAGTATAAATGCGCATTCTGTGACAAGGAATTTGAAATGATCCGGTTCTCGCAGGATGATGACAAAGATATAGCATGTCCCGAATGCGGCGGTAAAAAGGCGGAAAAGGTATTATCTGTTACTGCAGCATCGCAAGGGTCCTGCCAGGCCTGCTCGAGTTCAGCGTCATCCCCTTTTACCTGAGGCTGATCTGTGCCCCGACGTGATCGGGGCTGACATGTGGGGGCTCCGGATTGGGTGTGATGTCGGACCTTCAAAGATGAAAGATGGATGCGATGGTTCGACTGATCGACTTCTGGCAGCATATCCCGGAGCACATCAACCCGGCGTTTCTGGAGATAGGTTCCTTTCAGCTTCGCTATTATGGGCTTATGTACCTTGTTGCCTTTTCAATCATCTATCTGCTTGTCATCTACAGAATAAAAGATGAGGGCATCGAATACTCAAAGGAAACTATCCAGGACTATTTCGTATGGGCAATAGCCGGGCTTCTGATAGGAGCGCGAGTAGGTTATGTCATCTTCTATAATCTTGAATACTACGCGGCACACCCTCTCTACATTTTATTCCCATTTGACATTTCGGCAGGTTTCCGGTTTGTCGGAATCAGCGGCATGTCGTATCATGGAGGGCTGGCAGGTGTAATCCTGGCATCGGTATGGTTCTGCCGGAGGCGGGCGATAAACTTCTGGCAGTTTGCGGATCTTTTCAGCCCGGCAATACCGCTCGGGTTCACCTTCGGCAGGATAGGAAACTTCCTGAATGGCGAGCTTTACGGTCGCGTAACCGATGTGTGGTGGGGCATGTATTTTCCTCTTGATCCCCTTTTCCAACTACGTCATCCATCGCAGCTTTACGAGGCCTTTTTTGAAGGCATATTTCTTTTCACGATCCTGTGGACTATAAGAAAGAAAAGGGTTTTTGACGGATATTTATTTCCCCTGTATCTTACCGGTTATGGATCTGTGCGCTTCTGTATTGAATTCCTCAGACAGCCCGACCCTCAGGTTGGACTATTCATGGGGATGCTAAGTATGGGCCAGATACTCTGCATTTTGATGATTGTTATTGGTATTGTTGTAATGTTTACGAAAACACGGAGGGGAGAAATCACATGAACAGAAAACTGGTGGTCGTTGGAGGTGGCGCTGGAGGACCTTCCGCTGCCGCGGAGGCCAAGAGAAGAAATTCATCTCTGGATGTGACAATGCTGGAGAGAGGTGATTTTGTTTCATATGCCGCCTGACCCATGCCTTATTACATCGGTGATGTAATCAAGGATCCGAACAGTCTTATCGCAAGAACCCCTGAAAAATTTGAAGAGACAGGGATAAGAGTGGAACTTGGCACCTGTGTTGAAGGCATTGAGACCGACAAAGGGGAAGTTCTGCTGGCAGGTGGCAGAAGGCTGCCATATGATATGCTTGTTGTAGGAACCGGCGCCAAAGCAACTCTGCCCGATATACCAGGCACGACACAGGACGGGGTATTTACCCTGAAAAATCTGCGGGATGGTATTAACATCAAGGAATATATCAGGGGTAACATGTGCCGCAGGGCGGTGATAGTCGGAGCCGGGTTTATCGCCATGGAGATGAGCGAAGCCCTGAGAAATCTTGGCCTTGAGACCAGCGTCGTGTACAGGGGCGAGCTCCCTGTCAAAAAATGGGACCCGGTATTTTCCGGAATGGTGTTGGAAGAGATTGCAAACAACGGAGTCTCCTTTATCGCCCACAACTCTCCCGTTGCCGTAGAAAAGGGCTCAGATGCCCGACTAAGTCTGGTTACCGACAAAGAGATCATAGAGACGGACATCATTATCTTTGCCCTTGGTGTGAGGCCTGATGCAAGCCTGGCGCTCGGGGCGGGTCTTGCGACAGGAGAATCCGGCGCCATCCGGGTGGATTCATCGCAACGCACGTCACGCGAGGAAATATTTGCCGTTGGCGATTGCTGTGAGTCATATCACCGGGTGAGCAAAAAATGGGTGAATATCCCACTCGGAGATATAGCGAACAAACAGGGACGAGTGGCCGGTCGTAATATTGCCGGATATCCCATGATATTTCCCGGGATTGTGGGCGCCCAGTCCTTTAAGGTGTTTGGTCTCGAAGTTGCCATGACAGGTCTTGACGAGAAGGAGGCCCAAGAGAGCGGATATTCTCCCGCGGGCAGGATAATCTGGGGGAATCCCGTGGCGCGTTCCATGAGTGGGGGGCAGAAGCTGGGACTCAAGCTTATCGCGGACAAGGGTTCGGGAAAACTGCTGGGTGCGCAGGCGGTGGGGCAGAGCGGCGCGGTAAGCCGCATAAATATTCTATCTGCGTGTCTGTGGTCGGGCATGCGGCTTGATGAAATAGGCTACATGGATTTCGCGTACAGTCCGCCCTTTGGCGGGGCGTGGGATGTAATTCATACAGCGGCCCAGATACTGGAAAAAGAGTTGTGAAGTTTCCGAGAGGGTGCGCAATTACAATCCGAATAAGTTGGGATTGGGTGGTTTTTTGTCGTAATGCTGTTTGACAGCCTGCAGGAAGCGTACCCCGCGACTCATCTCTTCAAAAACGGGAATGCCCATATCTTCGAGATCCCTTTTGAATTCGCTCGAAGAGTCCCCCGTCCCCAGTAGCCACGCGATGACAGGTTTGCCCAGTTCTTCCTTCAGCCTGCTGAGGGGACGAAACACACTGCTGTCGCATCTTCCTGAAAAGACATGTATGATAAGAGAGTCGACCGCACTGTCGTGCATGACAGCGTCTATCACAGTTGAGTAGACGGTCTCTATCCCATTTTTTTCAACGGCAGGCCATATATCTACTGGATTTGACGGATCCATCCAGACTGGGAAGACCTTTTTAATGGACCTCAAGGTTTCTTCGGATAATGAGGCCAGAGGGAGATCAAAATCATGCAGAAAATCGGCTGTGACGATTCCCCCTCCACCTGAGAATGAGATAATGGCCGTTCCACCACCATTCTTACTGTGCCCGGTTTTTGAAAAACCCCGGAGAAGGTCCATAAGCTCGTTAAAGTCATACGCCGGTATCACGCCTGATTGTTTGAAGGCGTGTTTCATGATTGCGTAATTTCCAGCCAGGCTGGCCGTGTGACTCACAGCTGCACGGGCTCCGGAAGGGCTCCTTCCCCCCTTGAGGACGACGACGGGTTTCTTGGTGGATCGGCACAGTTTCATGAAACGCCTGACATCGGTAATGGATTCAGCGTATAACCCGATAACCCCGGTGAGGGGATCATCTATCAAATATTCCAGCAGATCGGTTTCATTGACGTCACTCTTGTTGCCAATAGAGCATATCTTGCTTACACCCATTCCGCCCTTCTCGAGGATCATCATAAGAAAGATGGCGGAGAGCATGCCGCTTTGAACGACCATGGAAACATTGCCGGGAACCATCAGAGTCTTCCACAGATCCGAATACATGAAAGAAAATACATGTCTCGAATGACCGTCGAGAAGACCCATGCAGTTTGGTCCCCAAAGCCTGATTTTGTATTTGCGGGCGAGGGCCGAGCATTTTTCCTGGAGCTTTATTCCTTCTTCACCCACTTCCGCAAAACCGGCCGACTCGATAATGATTCCCCTGACATTTTTCTTCGCGCATTCTTCTATGACGGAAGGAAGAAATATGGCCGGAATGAAGTATATGGCAAGATCAAAATCGTGTGGGATGGATGAGATATCGGGATAGCAGTTCATCCCGAGGATGGAATCATGACTTGGATTTACGGGATATATCCTGCCTTTGTAACCGCCTGATATGTTGTTGAGGATGTGATATCCGCCTTTCATGGGATTGTCAGAGGCGCCGATAATTGCCACCCCGTCGGGATTGAAGAAGTAATTCATTCGAGTTAACTCCGAATCTGTATTTTAGAAGCCTCTTTATAAACAAAACAGGTGAATTGTCAAATGCTTTATTCCAAAAATGGCTCAATGATACTCTTCCCATTCCGGATAGCGCATGTCATCACACAGGAATCCATGGCATGGTGAGGGGTCGCCTGCTGGCGGAATTAATCCGGGGCCTTAGACGTGAAAAGAGTTGACAATTGCCGGCAATTATTTTATTCCTGAAAACTGGAGGAGAGGTAGTTTTACAGGAATAAGGTGTTGGACAATAAAATTGTTTGAAAGGAGAGGCATTATGCTTAAAAAGAAAAATGTTGTACTGTTTATTGTACTGTTTGTGGCTATGTCAATGGTCCTTATCAGTCCGGCGGCCGCTGCGAAAAAAAGTTTCTTCGCAATTGCCACGGGTGGCACGGGGGGTACTTACTATCCCCTTGGTGGGGTTCTGGCTCAGGCCCTGTCCAATAAACTCCCGAATGTTATTGTTACAGCCCAGTCGGGTAACGCTTCTGTCGCGAATTGTAACCTCATACGAAGCCACCAGATCGAATCGGCGTTTGTACAAAACAATGTTGCCTACTATGCGTACAACGGAGTCGAGCAGTTTGATGGAAAACCCGTTAAAAACCTGAGGGCCATCGCCTCTCTCTACCCTGAGACAATCCAGATTATTGCGAGAGAGGGAGCCGGCATAAAATGCGCAGAGGACATGAAGGGAAAGAAGCTGGTCCCGGGCGACAGAGGAAGTGGAACCGAAGTGGACTGTCTCGCGGTTCTTACAGGTCTTGGACTTACCTATAAGGATTTCGACAATGTTGACTGGCTCGGCTTTTCCGGCGCTGGCCAGAGGTTGAAAGACAGACAGGCCGATGTGGCATTTATTACAGCAGGATGGCCCACGGCTGCTATTACAGAGCTGGCCACCACATCGGATATCACACTTGTTCCGCTGAAGGGCAAGACCATAGCGAAGATCATCAAGGCGCAGCCCTTCTACGCGAAGGTTGTTATTCCGGCAGGTACTTACAAAGGGGTGGACAAAGATACTCCCACCATCACCACGATGGCCCAGTGGGTAGTTGATGCAGCTGTCCCGGAAGAGATGGTTTACGAACTCACAAAAGCCCTGTGGGACAAGGGAGCTTTTGTCCTGCGTAAAAAAGGTGGTAAGGCCGCAGCGGCTCCGAGCGGAGCTGAAATTATGGCGAAGGCACACGCCAAGGGTAAGGATGTTACCCTCAATACAGCGCTTGACGGTGTGGCGATTCCCCTTCATCCGGGCGCAAAGAAGTTCTACAGGGAAAAAGGTCTGATTAAATAGCAAGAGCATGATTTGGTAAGGAGGTTTCCGGGCACCGGTTTTCCGGTGCCCGGCCTTTTATGAATAAGACGAGAATCACCATCCTCTCCTCAGCTGTCGCCCTCTTGTTCTTCATTGCTCTTATTCCCTGTCATGTATTGCGAATAGAGGCGGCAAAGAAAGACCGAACGGTCTTTCTTCAGATAATCCGGCCGGGTTACGAATTTTCAACCAGTTACATTCATTCGGTTGAATTGAGTCCAGTCCGAGAGTACTTCAAAACAGACAAGAAGTTCAGGATCGTTCTCTATGAAACGACCTTCTCTTCCTGCAATACCGGCCTGCCAACGATTCTTTCTGGAGATGAAAAGATCTATACTGAAGCGGATCACCTGCGTGTATCCGACATGCGAAGGATATTGCCGGAACTTAACCTCTGGGTTAATGAAAAATATGATAACACCTTGACGCTGGGAAATGGTGAGGTAATCAAGCTCCCCTCTCTGGCGGGGGATACTCTGCTGAGGGTGACCTTAGAAAGATTGACATTTCTCGAATTATGGTATTTGAAAGCAAAAATGTTTGTATAAATTTTTGTATAAGGGGGGCTTTATATGGGACTGCAGGAAAAAGTGGCTATCACAGAAAATATAGAAGAAATTGCAAAATATGATCCGGAGTTCAGGTTCCGTAAGCTTTCGGGAATGACAATGAAGCTTGCCTTTTTTATGACGCAGGTTCTTTCGATATTCCATATCTATACGGCCGGCTTCGGTGTTTTTCAGGAATGGAGACATAGGGCGTTTCACCTGGCCTTTGTCCTTCCTCTTGTGTTTTTCCTTTATACGATAAGAAAAGACAAAACAGAATCCGGGAAACATCTTGCCTATGATGTAATCTACGGCCTTATCGGCGCCGCCATGACCGGTGCTATGTTTCGTGAAATACTGGAACTTTCAGGATTTGGCACACTTATCCTGGCGGCAGCCGCGTTTCTTTTTATCATATATTTTAAGCGCAGAGAGTTTCTGTCGAACAGGATTTTTATATATATAGACTTCATCGTGTTTTCCATAATGATAGTGGCGCTGACCTGGGGCGCACGCCTCGGGTTTCAGTATATGCACCTTGCTGAATCATTTGAGAATTCCGGCTTATCACTTTTCTTCTGGAGTGCTTTCCTGTTCGGTGTATTCTTCAGTATGATATTACTCTTTGCCGTTCAGTGGGTCAGGGCCCTGTTTGCCATGGTAAAGGGTAAAGAATTCGGCTATAAACAGGATAACATTCCATATTTTGATGTATTCTTTGTGATTCTTGCGGCCTTTATATCTGTGTATATATTTCTGGAATTCAACAGTCTCGTTATACGTGCGGGTATGCCTCTTAAAATAGATGTTGTTGTTGGTGCCTTTGCCTTTTTGCTCGTGCTGGAGGGTGCGCGACGCAGCATAGGGCCTGCCCTCCCTATTATCGCCTTTTTGGTTCTGGTGAACTGTTATCTCGGGCCATATTTTCTTGATATTCCCGGACTGAGTTTTTTCGCGCACAGGGGATATTCGATTGAGCGGATCATTGAGCACATGTATCTTGGCACGGAGGGTATATATGGCATCCCGCTCGGGGTGGTAGCCACCTTTGTGTTCCATTTCGTGCTGTTCGGAATCTTTATATCCAAAACGGGCCTGGGGCAGTTCTTTATGGATTGCGCGATGGCCATTGCCGGATGGTCAGCCGGCGGTCCCGCCAAGGTTGCTGTTATAAGCAGTGGCTTCATGGGTTCTATAAGCGGGAGTTCCATCGCAAATACCGTCACAACCGGGGCGTTTACAATCCCCCTTATGAGGCGTGTCGGCTATTCCCCTCAATTTGCCGGGGCCGTTGAGGCGGCTTCGTCAACGGGTGGTCAGCTGATGCCGCCTATTATGGGTGCTGCTGCATTTATCATGGCGGAATTTCTGGGGATACCCTATATCAAGATTGCAGCGTGTGCTGTTGTTCCCGCCATACTCTATTTCTTTGCAGTGGGCACCATGGTGCATCTCGAAGCCAAGAAACAGGGCCTGCAGGGGCTTCCACGAGAGACGCTGCCCAAACTGTGGAAGGTGATAAAAGATGGGTGGTTGCTGCTGACACCCCTTGTTATTATTATATATCTCCTGGTCACAGGAAGCAGCCCGTTTCTGGCCGCCTTCTGGGGAATCATTTACTCGGTTGCAACAGGCCAGGTACACAAGAAAACATATCCGCTGCTGATTACAATCTTCCTGTCGATTCCGTCTGTGCTGGTAAGGGTCAATCCGATGGAAGAGATTTCTCTCTTTTCAATTATCTGGTTTGCGCTGCTCGCCGCCGGATTTGTCGGAACATTCATCAAGACGGAAAGATCCTCCTGGCTTCCGGGACTGCTGCCGGCCTTTGTCCTGGTATGGTTGCTTTCATGGGGACTGGAGCCATCCCTCTGCTCATTCTGGGCGATGATGACAGTGATTGCTACAGGGGTCTGTTACAGGGAAAGTAAAATGAGAATACCGGATATAATGGACACACTGGAACTGGGAACAAAAAATGCCCTCGCCATCGGGGCGGCGTGTGCCTGTATAGGTTTTATTGTAGGGGCAACTACCCTTACCGGCCTGGGACTCAAGTTTGCGGCAGCGGTCATTGAACTCGCCCATGTGATAACAACCGTAGTTATGAACCTTGACGTACTCCATCTCCTGAGCGCGAATTCTGTCGCGTTGTTCTTCACCCTCATACTTACGGCAGTAGCATGTTTTGTCCTCGGCATGGGAATTCCCACAACGGCGCAGTATATAATAGCATCAATGATAGCCGCTCCGGCGCTTATGCAGTGGGGCATTCACCCGCTGGTATCTCACATGTTTGTGCTGTTCTACGCCGTTCTCGCAGACGTAACGCCGCCCGTTGCCCTTGCTGCCTATGCGGCATCGGGAATTTCCGGTGCCAATCCGTTTAAGACCGGATTTACCGCTTTCGGGCTGGCTTCCGCCGGTTTCGTCGTTCCATTTGTTATTGTGTCTGCACCCATAATTCTCTGGTTGCCGACGCTTCTCGACCCTGAAGCTTCATTTGACTATCTCAGATTCGCACATATATTTATAACGCTGCTGATAGGAGTGGTGGCCCTTGGAGCTACAGTGATAGGATATTTCAGGAGTAGGTCAACTCTGTTCGAAAGGGCGCTTACTGCAATTGCCGCCTTTACGCTTCTTTCGCCGGAGGTGTACAGTGATTTGGCAGGAATAGCCATACTGTCCGTTCTTTATTTAATTCAAGGCGGAAAAAACAAAAAACTGAAGGAGGAACAACAAGATGTCCAGTGAGGCAATACGAGTGGTGCAATATGGACTAGGGCCTATCGGAAGCGCCACGGCACGCCACATTATGGAACGTGAGGAGATAGAACTGGTTGGAGGCGTGGATATTGACCCGGCAAAAACAGGCAGGGATGTCGGTGAAGTAATCGGTATGGGCAGCCCCGTGGGATTTCCTGTGGAAAAAGACCTGTCTGAGGTATTGAAGAGAACAGGGGCGGACGTGGCGCTTCACACTACAGGATCTTTTTTTGATTTTTTTGAGTCTCAGATTATGGAAATCCTGGAAGCCGGCCTGAATATTGTCTCAACATCCGAGGAGCTCTCGTTTCCATGGCTGGCCCATCCCGATGCCGCCGCCAGGATTGACTCAGCCGCCAGACAGGCGGGCAGAACCGTATTAGGCACGGGCGTCAACCCCGGTTTTCTCATGGATTCACTGCCCCTTAATCTTACGGCCATCTGTCAGCGGGTGGACCGCATTGACGTGACGCGTCTCATGAACGCCTCGTTGCGCCGAGGGCCTTTCCAGGCAAAGATAGGCTCCGGGATGACAGTGGAAGAATTTAAGGCAAAGATGGAAACAGGACGCATGGGACATGTCGGACTTCCGGAATCCATGGGAATGGTATTTTCCACACTGGGCAGAAATCTGGTAAAATATGAATCCGGTGTCGAGCCGGTAGTAGCCGATTCGACGGTGAAAACCGATTACTTTGAGGTACAGCCCGGGCAGGTAAGAGGGCTAAAGCAGGTGGCCCGCGGTTATACCGGTGAGGGCGAATTTATGACACTCACCTTTATAGCCGCACTGGATGAAAAGGAGGATGGAGATACCATCCTGATTACCGGGAAACCGGATCTGGAAGTCAAACTGAAGGGTACCAATGGCGACATCGCGACTGTGGCCATTGCGGTTAATGCCGTGCGGCGTGTATTTGAGGCACAGCCCGGGCTGGTTACCATGCGTGACCTGCCAATAGTAACAAACTGGTAAGTAAAAACATTAAGAGACGAGGCTTTGTATGAAAAGATTGATTGATTTGTCAAAAGAAAAACTTCTCGAAAGGATATGGAAAGCAGAGCCCAAACTCAAGGGAATCCTTCGCAATGCCAGGCATGTGGAGGAAGCGAGGTATGTTTTATTCGATTATCTTGATCGTCTCGGAAGAGATCTGTACAACATGAAAGCCGATACACCCTTTGCGGATTTGAATGTTGTAGAGAGGAGAAATGCGAGAGAATGTATCCGGGTGTTCGCAAATACAATGCGGACAGAAAACGAGCATCTGACACATGTCTCACCCCTGGAGCTTCTGTATGATCTTGCGAATGATGAGGAGGGCGCCCTTGAGAAGGTAAATGAGGGGTTTCTGCTGGAATATGTTGCCCTGTTGGAGGGTATCAGAGGGAGATATGGAAAACACACCCAATACCACGAACTCCTGGAGCAGAAGGAAGGAAGAGCAGCCGCCATTGAACGATCTTCCCAGCTGGATGATTACGGAACGATGATGAGAAGATATTTCAAAAGATATAAAACAGGGCTGGATCCCAAGCTGGTAAAAAAGAGAGGGGAACTGAAACATAAGATTTTGAGTTATTTCGGAGCCGGAGAAAACGACTGGCAGGATTATCTCTGGCACATGAAACACATTATCAAGGATATACAAACCCTCTCTTCGCTCGTCAAGCTGGATGATGATGAAATGGAAGGGTTAAGGCTGGCGACGGAAAATCATATTCCTTTTGAAATAACGCCGCATTACCTGTCGCTTTTTAATGAAGACGGGCGAACATCTCATGATCGTGCCATTCGCGCGCAGGTTATCCAGAGTCCACGGTATTGTACCAATGTCCTCGCAAATCAGGGCGAGGGAAGAGACATGGATTTTATGGGCGAGCAGGCTACGAGCCCTATAGATGGGATCACACGCAGGTATCCACAGATTATTATTATGAAGCCATTCAATTCATGTCCGCAGATATGCGTTTATTGTCAGAGAAACTGGGAAATAACGGATATCGACGACAACCCCATGATGCCCCAGAGCAAGGTAGAGAAAATGATAGAATGGGGCCGGGAGGATAAAAATCTCTCAGAAATCCTGATAACCGGCGGAGATCCTCTTACGCTTAACAATAAGTACCTTGACTGGCTGATAGGAGAGATTGCGGGGATAGACCATATAGACAGGATAAGAATCGGAACGAGAACGCTTGCAACCCTCCCCCAGAGGATAAATGACGGGCTGCTTGAGATCCTTGAGAAATACCATGAGTGGGGGAAAAGAGAGATTGCTATCGTTACGCATATTGAACATCCAACAGAAATATGCCCGGAAGTCCTGGAAGCCGTGAAAAAGATAAAAAAACTGGGGATCAATATCTATAACCAGCAGGTTTTTACTTATTACAACAGCAGAAAGTTTGAGACGGCCCTCCTGCGCAAAGCGCTCAAGGTTTGCGGCATCGATCCCTACTACACGTTTAACTGCCAGGGGAAGGGTGAAACCGTGGATTTCAGGGTTCCCGTAGCAAGGATATTACAGGAAAATAAGGAAGAGGCAAGGCTCATGCCCGGCCTTGTCAGGACGGATGAACCGGTCTTCAATGTGCCGAGGCTTGGAAAATCGCACTTGAGGGCGTGGCAGGACCACGAAGTCATAATGGTTTTGCCCGACGGACGAAGGGTATATAGATTCTATTCCTGGGAAACAAAGCTTACAACGGCCAGGGACTACCTTTATACGGATGTATCCATTTACGATTATTTCAAAAGATTGCAGGAAGACGGCGAGAATGTTAACGATTACCTCGCCATGATGTATTATTTTTAGAGTTGTCAGGGAAATCTCGGAGATGTTGTAATTCAAGCACTTTGTACAGAGCTTCCCCTATCTTCAGACCGAGGGCGATGAAGTCGGGACCGTATTCCCGGCCTGTGGATGTGCGGAATGTAGCGCTGATCTTATTCAGGGACTTTAATCCCGCGGGGAAGTGATTTAACAGGGCTTCAATGGGGATATTAAGGGTGTCAGAAATATCCCATATCATTTCCGTGAAATTATCGGGTCCCCATCGGAATTTGTCGGCATCATACAGGGCGTCTGACAGGAGCTGAACGTCCGGGGTGGCAAGGGGGGTACATGGTTGAAAGGCCTCGTGATTTCCTATCGCGTCAACAACGGACTTTTGTTCCTTATCTGTAAGGTCAAATCCTTTGAGGATTTCTTTCGCCTCTTCGGCTCCTCGCCGGGCGTGATTTTTGCCGGATCGTTTTATGTCATGCAGGATGCCGGCTATGTGTGCCAGAAGAACGGCGCGGTCTATATTATCAGTTTCTGCCGCAGGTCGCCCTTCGATGAGAATTATGGCCCCCGCGTCTATCGCAACCTTTCTCGCGTGAGACAATCCATGTCCGGAAAAATTCGCCCTTGCGGTTATTATCTCCACACAGGCTGTGACCATCGGATTGTTTTCAAGCAGACGGAGAGATTCGCTGGTTTCAGACTTCTTTTCCCGGTAAAAACGAGGAGCGGCAAAGGAGCCGGCGATTTTTTCAGACAGGGTTTTTGCGTCTGAAAGGGTTTTGATGACCACTGGACTTTGTTTTGTTCCCATGAAAACGGTTATCTGTCGGTTATTTCCTTCGATTTCCCCACAAACAACAGCGGGAATACGATGTCACTGACACAACAGGGTATCAGGACGGCAATAAACAGGAAGATGAAGACGGCAAAGTACGACAGCCAGTTTAATGTACCTCCCACGGCCATGATTATATGAAAGATTGAGGCCCATGTGCTCAGCAGGACGTGCCCTGCGTGGGGAAACTTTGTTGACGGTCGAAAGTAGGCAATGGTGACTCCCAGGATTGCGAGAGGGTTTATCAGCCACCACTTTTCGATAAAGCCAATGTGAAGGGCCCTCGCAGGCATGTTGAGCATGACTTCGCCAAGATAGGGTATCAGAGAATCGCTTATTGTTGCGATACCTATGGAGCCCGTAAATCCGACGATTAACAGAATCGGAAGATTGCAGCTTGCCTCTCCGGATTTGTGAAGTTTATACATGGATGTTGTGACAAGGGCGCTGAGAAGAACGTGTATCGGATGGAGGACATAGAATATATTCAAAGCAGTTGTGTGGGGGATATGCACAAAGAGAAACATAATTGCTATGCCGGTAACAGCACCGAGAAGGGTAAAGGGAGCGTGATTTTTTAACTCTCTAAATATTAGTCCGGTCATAATCCTCTTCTTATCATCATATCTTTTTATCTATAGAACAGGGAGATAACGTAGCAAAGTAGCCGTTGAGCGCGGAGCGACGAAAGATGCAGCAATTGAGCATACATTACCTTCAGAGGTATCCTTTGGTTGAAACAACATAAAAACCTGGTCGCGGAAAGCCCACTGAAACAATCAATGTGACATAACGGACGAGCGAAAACATAAAAGGCGATTTGCCGGAAAAAGATATTGCCAGCAAACCGGCTGTCAGGAGCGAGATCTTACTCCTGTTACCCCGACGTCTTTGCTGAATAATTTTTGGACATCCTGATGCCAAGGTCGAGGGCATCACGGTTAAGCTGCAAAAAACCGGATGGGATCCTGTTTTCAAGGACCTTAATAATAGATTCCGGTTTAATCAGCTTGATAAAGGTGATCAGGGCTCCCAGCATGCAGACGTTAAAGACGATAGGCTTCCCAATCTTATCAACAACTTCTTGATGCATATCAAGTTCAATCTGCCTTGCATCAACCTTTTCATTCTGTTTGACATAACGGCTGTCGGTCAGAAGAAAACCGCCAGGCCTGATAAGGCCGGAGAATTTATCATATGCCTCCTGAGTAAGGCACACTAAAACGTTGGGTTCGACAACCTTGGGAAAGAGTATCTCCGTATCGGAAATGATAACATCTGAACGGCTCGCGCCACCTCTGGCTTCAGGACCATATGACTGGGATTGAACCGCATTTAACCCTTCATAAAGGAGGGCCGCCTCGGCCAGTACAATAGCCGCTGTAATCACACCCTGGCCGCCAGAACCGGAGAGGATAATTCTGCATCTTTCCATAATTTACCTTTCTTTAGACGCCCTTTCCATGACCTTGTCATATTCGGCACAGTACTCTGGCCGTTCTTCCTGTATAAATATACCCCGCTCTATAAGATCGGGGTTATTCTCCTTTTCCTTACTCCCAATGGGAGTCGTATCGGTCTTATAGCTGTTGAGCATATCCACTACACTGGGAATCTTGTTCCTTCGGCCAAACTGTGTCGGGCACTGAGATAAAATTTCTACAACCGAAAAACCCTTGTGTGTAATGGCCTTCTCCAAAATCTTTACCATTGGATTGACATGATAGGTTGTCGTCCTTGCAACAAAAGATGCCCCTGCACCTGTAGCAAGTTTAACCACATCGAATGGCTGGTCCATGTTGCCGAAAGGAGCCGTGGTTGCAAAATCACCATAACCTGTTAAAGGAGAATTCTGTCCACCCGTCATGCCATAGATGCTGTTGTTCATGATAATGGCAGTCACATCGATGTTGCGTCTCGCCGCATGTATAAAATGATTTCCGCCGATAGCACAGGCGTCACCGTCCCCCATGGGGACTATCACGGTAAGTTCCGGTTTGTTCAGCTTGACTCCGGTGGCAAAGGCAAGGGCCCGGCCGTGGAGTGTATGGAGGGTATGAAAATCAAGATAACCACTGATACGGGCGGAACACCCAATCCCGGAAATAGCAGCGATATTATTTTTTTCCAGACCGAGATTCTCAATCGCACGAATAATGGCGACCATTATTGTGCCATGCCCGCAGCCAGGGCACCATATATGGGGGAAGAATCTCTTTCTGATATAGTCTTTAACTGCCATCTCTTACATCCCCTTTCCCTGGGTGATTCTTATGAAATTCAAAACGTCGGAAGGTGTAATAAATCCACCGTCGATCCTGTTGGCAAGGAAAACTCCGTCAGGATTCTTGACCGCTTTCTTTACTTCCCCAAGGATCTGGCCCATATTCATCTCTACCACAATTATGTGATTAGCAGAGGAACATCGCTCCCTGACAAGTTTGGCAGGAAAAGGCCAGAGAGTCTGTAATTCAAGTAATCCGAGTTTTTCGCCCCTGGCCCTCCTGTTCTTAACAATGTGAAGAGCCGTTCTGGCTGCGGATCCATAAGAAATCAGGAGACATTCCGCATCATCAACAAAGAACTCCTTTACCCTTGTGATTTCATTTACATTGGTTTCTATCTTGTCTGCGAGATGGTGCATCAGTCCATATACAATATCCGGCTTGCTCGAAGGAAATCCCCACATGTCATGCGTCAGCCCTGTAACATTGTGCCGGTGAACACCTCCAAAATCAGACATGGGAAGCCGACCGTCGTCTCTTGGCAGATAAGGGTGATAATCAGTTCCTTCCGGCACGGACGTTTTTAGTCTCGCTACCACATTGATCTCACCTGCCTTCGGCAGAACAAGTTTTTCCCTGGTATGTCCGACAACTTCATCAAGGAGTAAAACAACAGGAGTCCTGAAGGTCTCCGCAAGGTTAAAGGCCTCAACCGTTATCGCAAAAACATCCTGACTGTTGGATGCGGTTAAGGCTATAACAGCATGATCTCCATGGGTTCCCCAGCGCGCCTGCATAACATCTCCCTGACTTACGCTGGTAGGAAGTCCTGTCGAAGGCCCACCCCTCTGAACATCAACGACAACGCATGGTGTTTCAGTCATCACGGCAAAACCGAGAGCCTCCTGCATCAAGGAGAAACCCGGCCCCGAGGTGGCGGTCATAACCTTCTTTCCCGTAAGAGAGGCGCCGACGATGGCGCACATGGAGGAAATCTCGTCCTCCATCTGAATAAATTTACCCTTCGTCTCGGGCAAACGACGTGAGAGCAGCTCTGCAATCTCTGTGGAGGGGGTTATCGGATAACCGGCAAAAAAACCGAGCCCTGCATAAAGAGCCCCTCTGACACAGGCTTCATTACCTTGGACAAACACGACTTCTTTCTTCACTTAGAAAATTGCCTCCTCGCCAAACAGCTGTCAGGCTTGGCTTTGTTCTGCCTGTCAGCCGGATAAAGGTATACATAAAAGATCTAAAGGAAAACCTATTTAAGTTCAATAGCAAGATCAGGGCAGCGTAGCTCACACATTCCACAGCTGTTACACTTTTCCGGAAATTCAAGGATGGCCTTCTCCGTACTATCCATTGACAACGCCTCCTGCGGGCAAAACGCAACACAAATCCCGCACCCCTTGCACCAGCCTCTTTCGATAACAGGTAATTTAATTATTTTTGTTTCATTATCCATAGCTTATTTTCTATCACATTTAAAAGTTTTGCAATCAACTTTTTTATTTGCTTCATCACCTTTTTCCCGACTGCTATCATACAATACCTTGTGCGAGGGCAAGCAAAAAACACTCTTCTTCACTGCAAAAATACTTTGTATGTTAAATACGTTGTGGTAAGTTGAAAGAGAGTGAAGGAATTCAAGGTGTCGAGTGAAGGTCTGGCAAAAGTCAGACAAACTATGTTTAGAAAAGTGTGGAATAACAAGAATATTGCCAACCATAGTTCTATTTTAAGGAGATTTTACATGAAGATTTTGTGTGTGGATCATATCGGTATCGCGGCCGGCAGTATTGAAGGAAGTGCAAATTTCTATACTCAGATGCTGGGTCTGGAGTTGACTGGAACCGAAGAAGTGAAGGAGCAGAAGGTGCGGACCGCCTTCCTGCCAGTCGGAGAATCTGAGCTTGAAATACTGGAGTCGACCGCTCCGGATGGACCAATAGCAAAGTATATCTCCAAAAACGGTGAGGGGATACAGCATATTGCGCTGAGGGTCGATGATGTTGAGGCTGCACTTGAGGAACTGAAAAACAAAGGTGTCCGACTGATTGATGAAACGCCTCGACGCGGCGCGGGAGGTACAAAGATCGCCTTCATACACCCCAAAGCTACCGGGGGTGTGCTTCTGGAATTATGTCAGAGGGACTGAACCGGGAATTCCAGAGAGATATTCAAAAGAAGAATAATTGGGAATGTGCCGAGATTGTTAATTATTATCAGTGGTTTTTGCCATGCGCATTGAACCGGATATGACAATACATCGCCCCATGAAAAACCTGTGCCTCGTGGATTTAGATCAACCCGCGGAGGGATTTCGAAATTTCATCAGCAGCTGGATATTTATTATCGGCGATTGCACTGTCGTCGTGGATCCCGGCCCTTGTTCTTCCATCCCCATCCTTCTATATGCCTTGAAAAGTTGTGGGGTCAAAAAAGTACGCTACATTCTCCTTACCCATGTGCACATTGATCACGCAGGCGGCGCCGGACTTTTGCTGAAACATTGTCCGGACGCGCAAGTCATATGCCATCCTGATGGAATTCGTCATATGATAAATCCGGCCAGACTGTGGGAAAGATCCGTAAAGGCACTGGGTAAAATTGCGGAAATGTATGGAGAAATCGAGCCAGTTCCTGAAAGAAACATTGCATACAGGGATAATATAGAGGTTGGAGAAATTGTAATAAATGCACTCAAAACACCCGGACATACATCCCATCATCTCTGCTATCGTGCTGGTGATATTCTCTTTGGCGGAGAGGCTATGGGAGTGACCTACCCAGTGAAAGAAGGCTTTTATCTCAGAATAGCCACACCTCCCGTATTCAAGCACGAGATTTACAGGGACTCCCTGAGGATGATTGCCTCCCTTGGTGTTTCCTGTGTATGTTTCGCCCACTACGGATGCAGACATGACGTGCAAAATGTATTCGATACAGCCCTAAATCAGTTGGATAACTGGATTGCCATTGTAAAAAAGCATTATAGTCAGGGCAAAGAAATGTCCTGTAAAAATATCTTTGATGAAATACTAAAAAATGATAGAGGCATGGCTGATTTTCATTCTCTTCCCGAAGATGTGCAAAACAGGGAACGACACTTTGCCTTTAACAGTATCAGAGGGATGAATGATTGTCTGATAAGGGAAAAAGACATGAAATAACAACAGAGTCATCAATACGCTATAATCAATAGTGTCTATTGGGAGGAATAATATCATGTCAGATCATCCAGACACAGAAAAATGGAGGGAACTCGCGGGGAAGGGTTTAAAGGGAAAACCGGTTGAAGCCCTGAACTGGATGACCCCGGAGGGAATCAAGGTAAAACCCCTGTATACAGCCGAAGATATTGAGAATCTTGAGTTTACCAACTCTCTTCCGGGCCTTGCACCCTATATCAGAGGTCCTCAGGCGACCATGTATGCCCAGAGACCATGGACCATCCGTCAGTATGCCGGTTTTTCCACGGCAAAAGAATCGAATAAGTTTTTCAGAAGGAATCTTGCCGCGGGCCAGAAGGGGCTTTCTGTGGCCTTTGATCTTGCGACTCACAGGGGCTATGACTCCGATCATCCCAGGGTGGTTGGCGACATCGGGAAGGCCGGTGTTGCAATAGATTCTGTGGAGGACATGAGAATTCTCTTCGACCAGATTCCGCTGGACGAGATGTCGGTTTCCATGACAATGAACGGCGCTGTTCTTCCTTGTCTCGCGGGGTATATAGTTGCCGCGGAGGAGCAGGGGGTTACTCAGGATAAGCTTTCGGGAACCATACAAAACGACATCCTCAAAGAGTACCTCACAAGAAATACGTACATATATCCTCCCGGTCCTTCCATGAGGATTGTTTCGGACATTATCGGATACTGCTCGAAAAATATGCCCCGGTACAATACCGTCAGTATCAGTGGCTATCACATTATGGAGGCCGGGGCTAACTCCGTGCTACAGACCGCGTTTACCCTCGCCGACGGGGTACAGTATGTGAAAGCGGCCCTTGACGCAGGGCTTGACATAGACGCTTTTGCGCCGCGACTCTCATTTTTTTTCGGGATCGGAATGAATTTCTTCATGGAGATTGCCATGCTGAGGGCCGCCCGTTTCCTCTGGCATGAGCTGATAAGCAATTTCAACCCTCAGAACCCGAAATCCACCATACTCAGGACCCATTGCCAGACATCGGGCTGGAGCCTGACGGAGCAGGACCCATACAATAATATAGTACGTACCACCATCGAATGTATGGCCGCGGTTTTGGGCGGGACCCAGTCTCTTCATACCAATTCATTCGATGAGGCTGTGGCCACACCCTCAAATTTCTCCGCAAGGATAGCGAGGAATACCCAGATCATTGTTCAGGAAGAATCCCAGATTTGTCACGTGATTGATCCGCTGGGCGGTTCCTATTATGTGGAGGCCCTGACAGCCGGGATAATTCGAGAGGCAAGAAAGATTATTGATGAAATAGAAGAACTCGGTGGCATGGCGAGGGCCATCGAAACCGGAATGCCAAAGATGCGAATAGAGGAGTCAGCGGCCAGAAAGCAGGCCCGGATAGACCAGGGGCTTGATGTGATAGTGGGCGTGAACAAGTACCAGATAAAAGAAGAACCCCTTGATGATATTCGTGAAGTAACGGAGACTGTTCGGGATGAGCAAGTTGCGAGATTAAAAGAACTGAAGGAAAAAAGAAACACGACCGCCGTGCGTAAGTCACTGGAGGCATTGACGAACTGTGCCCAATCCGATGGAAACCTTCTCGAAGCGGCGATATCCGCCGCGCGGGCCAGGGCAACGGTTGGAGAGATCTCAAACGCCATGGAGAAGGCATTTGGACGATATACTGCGACAACACAATGTATATCAGGGGCCTATGCCTCCGAGTACGCGGACAGTGAAATATTCGCCGCCGTAAAAAAGAGAACAAGTAATTTTAAGGAGAGAGAAGGCAGACGGCCGCGGATACTTGTTGTCAAGATGGGTCAGGATGGACATGACCGCGGGAGTAAGGTGATCGCCACGGCCTATGCGGACCTTGGTTTTGACGTGGATATAGGTCCCATGTTCCAGACCCCCGGGGAGGCGGCCAGGATGGCAGTGGAAAACGATGTCCATGTCGTCGGAGTTTCAAGCCTGGCCGCCGGTCACAAGACCCTTATTCCCCAGCTTTTAGAAAGCCTCCACAAAGAAGGTGGAGAAGATATCAGGGTAGTTGCCGGCGGGGTGATTCCCCACAGCGATTATGATCTCCTCTATGATGCAGGTGTGGCGGCGATATTTGGTCCGGGGACGCCCATTCTGGATTCTGCAAACAGGACTCTCGATCTCCTGGAGCAAAGGACATGACATCAGGCGATATCCAGTCTTATATAGACGGGGTGCTCAAGCATGACAGGCGTATGATCTCAAAGACCATTACGCTGATTGAAAGCACGCTCACTGCCCACAAAAAAGCAGCGCGGCTCGTTATCGATCAACTGCTCCCTCACACGGGGAAGGCGATACGACTCGGGGTAACGGGGGTACCGGGCGCGGGGAAGAGTACATTCATAGAGGCGCTTGGCATGCTGCTCGTGAAAAAGGGATACAGTGTGGCAGTCCTTGCAGTTGATCCGAGCAGCGTAAGAAGCGGAGGGAGTATCCTTGCGGATAAGACCCGCATGGGAAAACTCTCAGCGGAAGAAGATGCCTTTATCCGGCCTTCACCCTCGGGCGGAACCTTAGGGGGTGTTGCAAGCAGGACAAGGGAGGCAGTGATAGTCTGTGAGGCCGCCGGTTTTGATGTGGTGATTGTAGAAACGCTGGGCTCCGGCCAATCTGAGGTTGCAGTGGCTTCCATGGTTGATTTCTTTCTGATGCTGATGATATCCGGGGCGGGAGATGAGCTTCAGGGAATGAAAAAGGGCGTCCTGGAACTGGTTGATGCCGTTGCCGTCAACAAGGCGGACGGCGATAATATTCAAAGGGCTGATTTTGCAAAAAAGCAGTGTGAGACAGCCCTTCATTTTTCAACCCCTTCTTCCCCCAACTGGTCCCCGCATGCCCTTACATGCAGCGCCTTGAATTTAACCGGCATTCATGAGATATGGGATACCGTCCTGGAACACAGAGAAAAAATGTCATCTACCGGAGAGCTGGAGATGAAGAGGGAAAAGCAGGCCCTCGAATGGATGCGGTTTGTGGTAAAAGAAGGCCTTGTCGAGTGGTTTTATAAAAACTCCAATGTCAAAAAGATAATGCCGAAAATTGAGAAAGAAGTGGAAGAAGGGACATCCGTGCCGACTACCGCTGCGGATAGCCTGCTTTCCTGCCTGGACGATAAGTAATGATTTTCCGGTGAACCGGATTTTCCTGCTCGGAGAGAACACATAAAAAGGGGCTTATTTGCCCCCTGTTATATTGCTGAATATAACGGACCTCTCCACCATGTTTTTTCAAATAGTACGCTAGGATAACCAGAAGATGACCGAGTTCCACCGACATATTATAAAGCCATTAAATTTGAGTTTCACTAATAAAAGACTGGAGGAATAAATGACAAAGGTTTCTTATGGGTTTGAGCTTTTGCAGGAACGGTATATTGATGAACTGAAGACGCGCGCAAGGTTATACGGACATGTCCAGACGGGCGCCGAACTTTTATCCATGATAAATGATGACGAGAATAAGGTGTTCGGTATCACCTTCCGCACGCCGCCTAACGATTCAACAGGCGTGGCCCACATCCTGGAGCATTCCGTCCTGTGCGGTTCCCGCAGATACCCGGTGAAGGAGCCTTTTGTGGAAATACTGAAAGGTTCTCTGCAGACTTTTCTGAATGCGTTCACGTATCCTGACAGGACTTGTTATCCCGTGGCAAGTCAGAATGTACAAGACTTTTATAACCTTATAGATGTCTATCTCGACGCGGTCTTCTACCCGCGTATCACGCCCGAGATCTTTCAGCAGGAAGGATGGCACTATGAAATAGAGTCGCCGGATGGACCTCTTACATACAAGGGCGTGGTCTTCAACGAGATGAAGGGGGCAAATTCATCACCTGACAGGCTCCTGGCGGAATATTCACAGCAGGCCCTGTTCCCCGATAATACTTACGGACTGGATTCCGGGGGGGATCCCGCGGTTATCCCCGAACTGAGCTATGAACAGTTCAGGGATTTTCACAAAAGATACTATCATCCCTCAAATGCACGCATTTTCTTTGCCGGCGATGATGATCCGGAAGAGAGGCTGCGGCTCGCTAATGATTATCTGAAAGACTTCAAAAAGGTGAAAATGAACTCAGAGATACATCTGCAGCCGCGTTTTGACAGACCCAGGCGGACTGTGCGTTACTTCCCGGCGGGGGCTGATTCATCCAGAAGTATGATGACGGTGAGCTGGCTGTTTGGCGAGACAAAGGATGCCGTCACAAATATGGCGCTCCATATCCTCGGATATATCCTCCTCGGCACACCCGGTTCACCACTGCGCAAGACGCTCATTGAGTCCGGTCTTGGAGAAGACATTACAGGAGGCGGTCTGGAGAGTGAATTGAGGCAACTGTTTTTCTCTGTGGGACTGAAGGGAATTGACGGTAAAAAGACGGACGCTGTAGAGTCGTTGATATTGCGGACCCTGGAAGAACTGGCAGGCGACGGTATTGAATCCGACGCGGTGGAGGCGGCCGTTAATACAATAGAATTTGGCCTGCGTGAAAACAATACAGGCAGTTACCCCCGCGGACTGGTGCTGATGCTCAGGGCGATGACGACCTGGCTGTATGATGGCGATCCTCTTGCGCTGCTCTCCTTCGAGTCTCTCATGTCTGAGGTCAAAACACGCATTTCGACGGAGGAATCATTTTTTGAAGATATGATAAGGGAATATTTCCTGGAAAATACACACCGTACCACGGTCACTATGGAACCGGACACGAACCTGAAGGAAGAGATGGATGCGGAGGAAAAACGGAAACTCGATGACGTTCGCGAATCAGCCGGCACCGGGAAATTGAAAGATACCTTTGAAAGTGTCGAACGGCTCAAAACGATCCAGGAAACACCGGACTCCCCTGATGCCCTTGCAACCATACCAACGCTGAAGCTTGTCGACATGGAAAAGAAAGGAAAGACAATACCCCTCGCTGTTCTCGAGGAAAAGGGCGTCACTGTCCTGTATCATGACATATCCACGAATGGGATCGCGTACATTGAAACGGGTCTTAATCTGCGCACTCTGCCCAGGAAATTCGTTCAGTTCATTCCGCTGTTCAGCAGGTGCTTTCTTGAAATGGGCACGAAAAAGGAAGATTATGTAGAGATCTCCCGCAGGATTGACCGGAAGACAGGCGGGGTTCATCCATCCCTGTTTATATCAATGGTCAAGGATGCGAGGGAGACCGAAGCAAGGCTTTTTCTCTGTGGGAAGGCGATGCTCCCGCAGGTGGGGGACCTTCTCGATATTATGAGAGATCTCCTAATGGATGTCAGGCTGGACAACAGAGAACGATTCAAACAGATGGTGCTGGAGGAAAAGGCACGGCAGGAAGAGCAGCTGGTTCCCGGAGGACATCAGGCGGTCAATTTGCGGTTGAGGTCACATTTCAGCGATGCAGGCCGGTTGGCAGAGCAGTTAAATGGTGTCAGCTACCTCTTTTTTCTGCGTGATCTTGCCGGCAGGATAGATCACGACTGGCAGACCGTACACGCTGCCCTTGAAGAGATGAGGCATGCCCTTGTAAACCGCGAGAATATGTTATTCAATGTTACCGTCGATGAGACCGGATGGAAAAAGGTAAGGCCAGGGATCTCGAACTTTGCGGGTAAAATTCCCGCAAGAACTGGCGATTCCGGAACCGGGATTACTGAAGACCTTGCGTTGGAGATGAATATCCCTGAGCATGAGGGACTGATCGTCCCGTCTCAGATCAACTATGTGGGAAAAGGGGCGGATCTTTACAGGTCCGGGTACACATATCATGGCTCGGCCAGGGTGATTACCCGCTACCTCAGGACTTCCTGGCTGTGGGACAGCATACGGGTCCGGGGGGGCGCTTACGGGGCTTTCTGTAATTTTGATAAATTTTCCGGTGTGCTGACCTTTCTGTCATACCGCGACCCCAATCTTCTGAAAACAATTGAGGCATTTGACGAAACAGCCGGATTTCTGCGTAATCGTGATCTGGGCGGCGATGAACTTACGAAGGGAATAATCGGCGCGATAGGGGATATGGACGGATATATGTTTCCCGATGCCAGAGGATACGCCTCAATGATCCGATATCTGACAGGCAACACCGAAGAGGATATCCAGCGAACGCGGGATGAAATATTTGCTACTACCAAAGAAGACTTCAATAGATTTGGGGAAGTAATAGACGAAGTGGCAAAAAATGGACTGGTAAAGGTTCTTGGTTCAGAGAATGCTATTAAGGAGGCTGTGGCCGGTGGCCATCTGGTTCTGGAAACGTTGAAGGTGCTTTAAGGAAGAATGAATATGGGCGAAAACCAGAAACGAAAAAAGACTGAGGTTATCAAGAGGGTACTTCCTACCAGGAATTTATTGATGAATCTCGGATTGCTCACAGTTGGCAGCTTCATTCTGGCATTCGGAGTAAAAACGATACTGGTTCCCCAGCATTTTCTGTCCGGAGGGGCCATGGGGATATCATTGATTTTCCACTATCTCTTTCCTAATCTCGGTGTAGGATTCCTCTATCTACTCGTCAACATACCCTTTGGTCTGCTCGGCTGGGTCAGCATGAGCCGGCGATTTATGTACTATACAGCCTTCGGGGTTGCAGTTTTTTCCATCGCCGCGAGTGTAATCCCCCCTGTCCCGCAGTTTACCATAGACAACCAGATACTGGCAGCCGTCCTGGGAGGAATAATCTGCGGAATTGGAGCAGGGATTACCCTGCGCTCGGCCGGTTCGGGAGGCGGACTGGATATTCTGGCGGTATATCTCAACAAGAAATGGGAGCTTCGTCTCGGATGGACCTATTCGCTGTTCAACAGCGTAATTCTAATTGGTGGAGCAATAATATTTTCTCTGGAGATTGCGCTGTACACGTTGATTTATATCTATACCATGGGGAAAACCATTGATGCGGTGATAACAGGCTTCAACCAGCGCAAGCAGATTCTGATCGTTTCGGACCAGCCCGATCTGCTGGCACAGGAGATTTTAAAACGTCTCAACAGGGGGGTAACCCTTCTCGAGGGTGAGGGCGCGTACACCCATAACCCCAAGCGGATAATCTTCAGCATAGTCACCCTTACAGAGCTTGCACGCATGAAGGACCTGATATTCGAGATTGATCCGCAGGCATTTGTAGTAATCAACGACACACTCGAAGTCCTGGGTTACCGACACGGGAGCAGGCGTGTCTATTGAGAATGAACTTTATGTTACAGAACCCCCTCTGATTCTTCTTCAGACAGCAGGGGGCAGAATCATTTGCCTTTACAACCATCTTTTTCGCCTTGCTGAGATACTCGGAGGAGGTTCAAAGCAGGTGACTCGCTGGCAAACAGGCCGACTACAGCCGCTCATAATGAAGTGCTGTTGGGTACACACAAAACTAAAATGAACTGGAAAATTTTCATCACGTTATTTGTGGCGATATTTGTCTCCATGCTGGGCCAGGGAATCGTTGTGCCATTATTGCCGGTGTATGCACATCAGCTTGGGGCCACAGGCTTCAGCATAGGCATAATGTTCGGCGCCTTTTCGATTTCCAGAACACTGTTTCTGCCCTATTTCGGGTCACAGTCAGACCAGAGAGGCAGAAAACCATACATTACGACTGGACTGCTGCTCTTCTCCCTGGCTTCTATTGCCTATATGTTCTCCTATGATGTGAACACTCTGATCTGTGTACGTTTTTTTCAGGGCATTGCTGCGGCCATGATTCTGCCGGTGGCCCTGGCCTATGTCGGCGAGATTACACCCAGAGGGCAGGAAGGGTTTATGATGGGGCTGCTCCATCTTTCGCTGTTCGGTGGCTTGAGTGCCGGACCTGTACTGGGCGGCATAGCAAAGGATACACTGGGTATGCGACCAGCATTTGTCAGTATGGGAGTGCTATGTATTCTCGGATTTTTTCTGTGCCTGGTGTTTCTTCCGCCAAGAAAAGACGAACCTCTTGTCTCCCGGGGCAGATCACCCCAGCGCATCATGTTGTTTCTGCGCAACAGGCAGCTTTTGGGGTTATTTCTGCTGCGCTTTGCCGCCACCGCGTGTATCGGCACTTTCTGGGCATTTGCGCCGGTGCTGGCAGACACCGAATTCAAGCTCTCAGGATTTGCAACCGGAATCCTGATCATGTTCAGTGTATTTATATCAGCTATTCTAACAATACCCATGGGATATCTGGCAGACAGGATCAGCAAACGTTTTCTGGTTACACTTGGAGGGCTTATAGCCTTTGTTTCCATGCTGTTTTTTGCGTATTCTCAAAAGACCTGGGGCCTGTACGCCGCCAGCATTCTTGCCGGTCTCGCCGGCGGCATTTCCGTCCCGGCAATGATGGCCATGGGAGTGCTTGTCGGTCGCACAAACGGACACATGGGCTCCGTCATCTCATTTATGACCGTGGGGCACAGTCTGGGCATGATGGTTGGACCGATTCTGGCCGGCATCCTGATAGACCTGTTCAGCATGCAAAAAACGTTTCTGGGTATGGCGATTTTCATGGCAGCGGCGACATTGCTGTTTATACCGCTGACGGCACGGTTTAAATCTCAGGAAGAGCCCTGATTTTCTCCCGGGAGATGAATCAAATCTTTTCGGCGGCAGCGTTCCTCCCGGAAATTCGACCAAAAACAAGGCACTCTGTAATTGCGCAACTGCCTAGGCGGCAGGCGCCATGAACCCCTCCCGTGACCTCTCCGGCCGCGTATAGCCCCTTTATGGGATGCTGATTCAGGTCGATTACCTGTCCCCTGACATTGATTTGAATCCCGCCCATAGTATAGTGAACCTTGGGCCATAACCTGATTCCATAGTAGGGAGGAAAATTTATGGCAGCCGCATCTGGCAGAATCGGTTTGCCGAATTCCGCATCTATCCCGTTTTTGACATAATCATTGTATTTTTCCACCGTAGTCCTCAGCTCACCATAGGGTAGCCTGTAGAATGACGCAAGTTCCTGCAACTGACTGAATTGCTTTACCACACCTTTTTTCAACCAGCGGTCTATTTCCCAGCCCGACTGTTCGACCGCTTTCGTGTCGGCGATACCGATGCACGGCTGCCCAGTATTTAGAATAGCATCAGACAGAGTTTTACGATCCGCCAATTCGTCAACGAACCGCGTACCCGTACCCGGATCTACCACTATACCATAGAGGAACACGATGTAATCCGAGAAACCGGGACCAACGCCGAAACCCTTTTCATCCGGAGAGGCCCATGGACCAAGCTGTATCTGCGAAAGGTGAACAGGTGTAGCGCCGATCTTCAAAGCCTCTTTTAGGGCCTCGGCAGTGGCGAAGGGCTTATTCGTACTGTCTATCTCTTCGGACAATCGGGGATCCTGCGCAACCCTGAAGGCTATATCACTACCGAAACCACCGGTAGCCAGAATCACTGCCTTTCCTGCCTTGATGTACTTGTCGGCACCTTTGTCTGCGTCTTTGTAATCGTAGCCATCGCGCGTAAGAACACCGCAAACCCGGCCTTCAGAATCCCTGATAAAAGTCTGAAAGAAGTTTTGCGTCCTAACCTCCATTCCAAGCTCTTGTATCCTGGCGATCTGGCGTTTAATAATAGTTGAGCCGGACACGTTAAGAGGCGTATAGCAACGGGGAACAGAATGACCTCCAAAAGAATCCACCCTGTCGAGATATTCCACACCGAGATAGTCAATCGACCATTGAAAGGCCTCGTTTGATTTTTCCGCGACCTCACGGACCAGATCAGGATGATTAAGCCCAAGCCCGGCCTTGAGCATATCAGCGTACATGAGTTCAGGAGAATCTTTGATACCCTCCTTTTTCTGCAGCGGCGTACCCGCCGCGGCAATGCCTCCATCACTGATGATTGAGTTTCCTCCGGGTGCTTTCATTTTTTCCAGGATAACTACCGATGCGCCGGCATTGCGTGCCTCAATCGCCGCGGTAAGCCCCGCGAATCCGCTGCCGATCACCACCACATCAGCCATTTCATCCCAGTCTTCCATCTGCTTTTCAAAGACCTCAATATCTTCTGCCATTGTACCTGTTGAAAGCATTTTTGACCCTCCTGTTTTTCGACCCGTATCTGATACTTGTACCACATATTACACTGGATCTCTGTCATTTTTTCGCTTTCCTGATTGGAAGCTTGGGTTGGTTGTGGGCCCAATGAAGCGATTACCAAAAAAATACTTGCAAGCAGGACAATAATATGTGATTTGGTACGGTTGCTGATAGGTATGACCTATTTAGCTACTTTAAGGAGGGAATCTAATGTCAGTAAACACAAAGCTTGAGGTAAAGAATGGGGTATCGTTTGCCAGGGATGAAGAGCAGGCAGTTCAGGAATTGTATGACCTGATATATCAACCGGATGCGGAGGTGGTGATATTTTTCTGTTCGTCAAAATATGACCTGGACAGGATGGGCAATGCCCTCAAAACCCGATTTTCATGTCCTCTTATCGGTTGTACCACGGCCGGCGAAATCACGTCGACCGGCTATCATGAGGGCAGTCTCGCCGGCGTCAGTCTCGCAACAGGGGCGCTAAAGGTACATCCCCGTCTTATCTCCCCCTTAAGTCAATTTTCGGAGAGAGAGGCGGAAGCCATGGCAAGATCCATCCGCGAAGAACTCAGCCTTTCTTCCGCCTTTAACAAGGACATGATGTTTGGTTTTTTACTGATCGATGGAATGTCCATGCTGGAAGAGAAGACCATAAGCTTTATACATAGCCAGTTTGAAGGGACGTCCATCATTGGTGGTTCGGCCGGTGACGACCTTGAATTCAAGACAACCAGGGTCTACTTGAACGGGGAGTTTGTTTCCGATGCGGCCATCTTTGTTCTCATCGAGACCACACTGCCCTTTTACGTCTTCAAGACCCAGCATTTTCAGCCGACTGAAGAAAAGCTGGTGATTACCGAAGCAAACCCGGCAAACCGTTGTGTAATGGAAATCAATGGCGAGCCGGCAGCGGATGAGTATGCTGAAGCACTCGGGCTTACAATAGACGATCTCACTCCAGTAGTCTTTTCCAATCATCCAGTTATGTTGAGCATAGGTGGTGAATATTACGTCCGTTCCATTCAACATGTGAATAAAGACAAGAGCTTGTCATTTTACTGTGCCATTGACAATGGCCTGGTACTTACCATTGCTGAAGGGGTTGGCCTTGCTAAAAACCTGAAAAACCAGCTATTGGAGATCAAAAAACAAATCCCAAGCCCGAAATTGATTCTTGGGTTTGATTGTATCCTGAGACGGCTGGAGATACAGGAAAAAGAAATAATTGACGAGGTATGTGAGCTGATAAAGGATTATAATTTTGTGGGATTTAGCACTTATGGTGAGCAGTTCAATGCAATACATGTTAACCAGACGCTGACAGGAGTAGCCATTGGAGATGCGGAATGACTGAAAGTGAGAAGTTGAAGGAACAGGTTAATGAGCTGAAGCAGAGCATAGAAGGCCTTGAGAAAAAGTTGGCCAAAAGCGAGAAGGTCAAGAAAATTCTTATGGAGAAGGTGGAAAGAAGCGTTGATTCCACCGGCGATTCCTACTTTATGTTCGAACGTAATATCCTTCTGCAACAGCACGTAGATAAGCGCACAAAAGAACTGGACGAAGTCAATAAAAGGTTAACCGCAGAAATCGAAGAACGCAGACAGGCAGAGGAGGCCTTACGGGAAGGCGATGAAAAGTATCGAGCCATCCTCGAAAATATTCAAGACGCTTACTTTGAGGTTGATCTTGCAGGGAACATGACTTTTTTCAACGATTCAATGTGCGAACAAACCGGCTATTCCCGCGACGAGTTGATGGGCATGAACAACCGGCATTACACCACTCCGGAAACAGCCAAGAGGATGTTTAAGATTTTTAATGAAGCATTTCGGACTGAAAGGTATGCAAAAATAGCAGACTATGAAATTTTAAAAAAAGATGGAGGTACAAGGGATCTTGAACTGACTGCCTCCATTCTTCGAGACGCTGATGACCAGCCAATTGGATTTCGGGGACTTGCCCGTGACAGCACCGAACGCAAACGGGTGCAGAAAGAATTACAGAAGGCCAAAAACGAAGCCGAGGCAGCCACTCAGGCGAAGAGCGATTTTTTAGCCAACATGAGTCACGAGATCAGGACACCTATGAACGCCATTATCGGGCTGAGCGACCTGGCGTTAAAGACCGAATTGACCCCGAGGCAGCGTGATTATCTGATGAAAATATCATTATCCGGTAACGCTCTGCTCGGAATCATTAATGACATCCTTGATTTTTCGAAGATTGAGGCAGGCAAATTGGCCATGGAGTCAATAAAATTTAATCTGGAGGATGTGTTAATCAATTATTCCAATCTGCTTGGTCAAAAGGTTGGGGGAAAAGGACTTGAATTATTGCTTGATACTCACCCGGAAGTCCCTTTACATCTCGTAGGTGATCCGTTGCGACTTGGGCAGATACTCATTAATCTGAGCAACAACGCAGTCAAATTTACCGATAAAGGAGATGTTGTAATCAGTACGGAACTGGTGCCCGATGAAATGGACGAAAAACCCGACCAGGTGATGCTCCAGTTTTGCGTCAGGGATACCGGAATCGGCATGACGAAGGAGCAGATTGATAAGCTGTTCCAGTCTTTTAGCCAGGCAGATGTCTCAACTACCAGAAAATATGGGGGGACCGGATTAGGGCTGGCGATATCAAAACGATTGACGGAAATGATGGGTGGAAAAATCTGGGTGGAAAGTGAACCGGGAAAGGGCAGCGCATTTTTTTTCACGGTTGTGTTTGGGCTTCAAGCTGAAGTTAAAGGGAATGGGTATGTGGTGCCGGAAACAATGTCGGGGCTTCGTGTTTTGATTTGCGATGACAACCCTACAGCCAGGCAGATTCTCAACGATATATGTTCGTCATTTTCTTTTGAAACTACAGAAGTATCATCCGGTGGAGAAGCGCTTTCAGAGCTGGAAAATGCCGGAAGCGGCGGTCAGTATGACCTGGTATTTATGGATTGGAGAATGCCGGGGATGGACGGAATAGAGGCGACAAGACGAATAAAAGAAAACTCAAAGCTATCTGACATACCAGTGCTCCTGGTGACCGCCTATGGGCAAGAAGATATCAAGATCCAGGCGAAAAGCGTGGGGATTGATGGCTTTCTCATCAAGCCTGTGAGCCCGTCTTTGCTTTTTGATACTATCATGGAAATATTTGGAGAAGAAATAACCCTGACACCCCGCGCGTCTGAGCAAATTACGGACAAATCCGAAGTATTAAAATCAATTGAGGGGTCCAGAATTCTTCTGGTGGAAGACAATGCAATTAATCAACAGGTGGCAACCGAATTGCTGGAACAGGCCGGGTTTGTAGTAACAGGGGCCAATAATGGCAAACAGGGTGTTCAGTTAGTCAAGAAATCAGCGTTCGACCTGGTCCTTATGGATGTCCAGATGCCGGAAATGGACGGGCATGAGGCAACGCGGATTATCCGGAAAGAACCCGGTTTTGATGCATTGCCTATTGTTGCGTTAACTGCTCATGCCATGGCCGGAGAACGCGAAAAGTGCCTGGAATCCGGGATGAATGACTACCTCTCAAAGCCGATAAAGCCGGACGATCTATATGCCGTTTTAGCAAAATGGATAAAGCCCGGCGAGCGAAGCGTTCCAGAGAGCAAAGATCAGACGCCCTCTGGGGAGGGCAGAGATGAACTACCTGAGGAACTTCCAGGCATCAACATTAGTGAAGGCTTGAAAAACATCGGGGGGAAAAAGAAATTTTTCAGGAAACTGCTCCTTGAATTTTATGAGGATTACAGGGAGCTGGCCACAGAGATAACACAATCCCTGTCAAACCGGCAAACAGAGGATATAAATCGCAGGGCGCACACTATTAAGGGGATCGCCGCTACCATTGGGGCGGAAGATTTGATGAATAATGCATCAGTCCTGGAAGAGGCCTTCATTCATGATACCGGGGACGACAAACAAGCCCTTTTAGCAGGATTTGCAGGGTCACTGGATGAAGTGTTGAAATCAATCGGGAAGATGTTAACACAGTCCGGCGAGGCTCATCCCGGCGGCCCAAAGGCCGGTGATGGCCGGGATATTGATCTTAAAAAAGTTGAACCCCTTATGGTTAAATTGCTGAGCAATCTGCAGGAAGGCGATGCCGGTTCAGAAGAATGTTTTGAGGCGCTGCGGAATAATATTAAAATGCCGGAGCGCAGTGAGTATATAGATAAACTGCAGGGACAGATTGACAATTATGATTTCGAAGACGCCCGGAGCACACTTATGCAACTTGCCGGATCTCTGAACATTTCACTGGGGGACACACATGCAGGAAAAGGATAAGCAAAAGATACTGATCGCCGATGATGAGCGGTTCAATCTCAATATACTTGTTGACATCCTGAAACAAGACTACAAGGTAATTGTAGCTAAGGACGGGCAACAGGCCCTTGAGCGGGCTATGTCAAACCTCCCCGACTTGATATTACTGGATATAATGATGCCGGGGATAGACGGATATGAAGCATGCAAAGGCTTGAAGAACAACGAGCAGACCAAGGATATTCCTGTGATTTTCATCACGGCGATGAAAGAAGAAGGTAACGAAATAAAGGGGTTTGATCTCGGTGCCGTGGATTATATTACCAAACCATTTCAAGCGGCGGTAGTTGTGGCCCGGGTAAAAACCCAGCTTAAAATGAAATGGCAGGCGGATATGTTGCGGCAAATGGCAAACATTGACGTGTTAACAGAGATCCCCAATCGCCAGAAGTTTAATGAGATTTTTGACAAGGAATGGCGCAGAGGCGTAAGGAACAAGACTCCGCTCTCCGTCGCATTCATGGATATAGACTGTTTTAAACAGTACAATGATGCCTATGGACATGGCCGCGGAGACACATGCCTTAAAGAGGTTGCACAGACCCTTGTGAACTCAACCCGCAGGCCGACTGATTTTGTTGCCCGATATGGCGGGGAAGAGTTTATAGCAGTTTTTCCTGATACCGATACATCCGGCGCCATGACAATTGCCGAAACCATGCGCAGCAATGTCGAGATGCTCAAAATTCCCCACGCCGAATCTGCTCCTCTTGATTATGTTACGATAAGCATCGGGGTAAGTTCGGTGCTCCCAAGCGGTGGTTTTTCAGACGCCGCTCTTGTTTCCGTTGTTGCCGCTGCCGATGAAATGCTTTACAAGGCAAAGGCAGCGGGCCGGAATCAGGTCAAATGCCGGTAAAAAGCAGGAGAACATGGACACCACCCGCTTATTGCCGGTGCGACAGACAGCGTTGCCATGGCGTTGGTTATGCGGTCAAAGACGTTCCGGAATCCAGAATTGGCCTGGATGCCCCCGTATCAAGTCCGGCATGACATTTGATGTGTTTAATTATCGTAGTGATAATCAGCAGCCTGTATGATTTTGATTTTAATAGCAATAACGTCACAGAGAGAACAATGAAAGATATCACAGAACATAAGGAGACGCAAAATCGTCAGGAGCTGTTCAATAAGATCCTGTTGGAACTAAACAATCCCGATGAGATTATCAATTCTGTACGCCGTATCCTCCTTCTCGTAAATGACTTTACAGACATTAAGACTGTCGGAGTTTACCTGAAAGAAGGGAAAGATTGTCACTACTACGAAATAAGGGAGGGGCCTGAGGGTTTCAATGAAGCCGAGGATTGCCGATGCTTCCGAGACGATAATAACGAGGTTAACCGTGGTGTAGATGGGATTGAGTGCATGTGTGAAGATGTCATATTCGGGCGGACGGACCCTTCTTCCCCTTTCATTACAGAAGGGGGCAGTTTCTGGTCGAATAGCGCTACGAAATTCTTTGCCCCAACATCAGATAAAGACCGCTATGACCATACACTGAGCTGTTGTGATCGCGAAAACTATGAATCCGTTGCCCTCATTCCGCTGAAGTCTCGGGAAGGGATAATAGGCATCTTGCAGCTTAATGATAAACGACCCGATCGTCTTACACTGGAGATGGTTAAGTTTCTTGAAGAAATAGGGACAAGTGTCGGGATAATAATCGCACGCAAAGAGACAGTGGAACATGCAAAAAGAAGCGAGACAAACCTTCGCAAGATAATCGATCACAGTGCGGATAGCATAGTTATTGTAGATATTGAAGGAATAGTAAAATTTGTTAACCCCGCGGCAGAATCCTTCTTGCGTTCGCCGGCAGCAAAACTGTTGGGATCTTCCTTTGGCTTTCCTGTGATTGGAAGTGAACAGACAGAGATTGAGCTTGTCCATTCATCTGGAAAAGGAACGGCTGTGGCCGAAATGGCAATGGTGGAAATAGAATGGGAGGGGAAACCGTCTTATTTTGTATCGCTTCATGATATTACCGCCCGCAAACATGCAGAAGAAGAAATGAAAGAAACCTTGGAAAAACTGAGAAAGACCCTGGCTGGCACTATCCAGGCAATATCTGTAATAATTGAAAGACGCGATCCATCTACTGCCGGTCACCAGAAGACGGTATCAGAAATTGCACGAGCGATCGCGCAGGAAATGGGGCTGCCAGCTGACATCGTTG
>Ga0222695_1000075_pt1 | contig 64213 bp, 51 predicted proteins | sample AntAcemetage1398_FD_179834 | JGI IMG/M metagenome (GOLD analysis project Ga0222695, IMG submission 179834) | Saline water microbial communities from Ace Lake, Antarctica - #1398 | ecosystem: Environmental > Aquatic > Non-marine Saline and Alkaline > Saline | place: Antarctica: Ace Lake...
GCGGTATTCCTCAATGTTTTCAATGGCTTAAGGATACCGCATTTTTGTTTCAATTGCAAGTTTTTTCTAATGATTTTAATAGGTTATTTCATTTTCAGAGCTGGAAATAGTTTTGAAATCAGCTCAACAGACATTTCATTTTAAACTCCACAACAGTTGATTTTTCCGACACATAAATCAAAATATTTCCTGTGGATATAAAAATCAAGTTTTTCAGGAACTTACAAAAGGAGATTAATTATTTTAATGTGTGATTTCAAACCATTTTTATTTCGATTTTCTTGCCAAGAATCTTAGCATATTTTGCAAGTGTAAAGATTGTAACATTTTTGGATTGTCTCTCAAGTCTTGAAAGAGCACTTTCGGAAGTATTCATTAGCTCAGCAAGCACTTTGAGGGTTATCCCCTTCTTTCTTCTTATCTGCCGAAGTTGCTCAAGAATAATCTCCAGTTTCATATCTTCGTACACTTCATTAATCATTTTTTCTCTGTTTTTATCTTCTCCAACAAATCTTTTTATTGAATCATCAAGACTTATTGTTTTTTTATCTTTTTTCATTGCACTCTCCCCTTATTTACCATTTTCAAGAAAACTTTTCATTCGTTTAATCGCCACAGCTATCTCCTTTGCAGGAGTTTTTGCAAAGTCTTTCAAAAATGCATGAGCAACAACAATGATGCTTCCATCATGAAAGAATGACAGATATCGGTATTTAATCTTATTATGCAGAACCCTTATCTCATAAAGATTGGTTCCCGAAAGTTTCTTAAAAAACTTTTCAGGAACAACAGGACGACTATTCTGAACAATCTTAAAGGTAGCAAAAGTCTTCGCCTGAGTCTTTTCCGGCAATTTATCAATAAAATCAATTGCTGGACACCTACCGTTATCAGTCACGAGGAACTCTATTTTCCACATTATTGAATCTCCCATTTCAAAGAACAGTCACATTTATAATATTATCATATAAAGCAATTTTAATCAACAAGAACTTATCATATAAAGCAATTGCACGGGTTTTTAATATTGCCCGAATTTGTGATCTTTTAAGTTTTTCTTTCAATTCTCAAATCCTACAAAAAAATTTCAATTCTTGTTTTCAAACACACATTATATTATAAGAACCATTTTATCAAGTCTGTGTTCTATTTTTTCTAACCCAATTGCTCTTGATTTATTTTTGTTTCTAATATATCATCCTCACAATAAACATCCAAGGAGGGTGAAAAAATGAGAAAACTTGCAACAATCAGAAAAGTTGATGCGATTAGATCTATAGACGGCGCAGACGCAATTGAGCTTGCTATTTTCGGCGGCTGGCAGGTTGTCGTGAAAAAATCAACTGAGATCAAACCTGGAATGCTTGTGGTATATTGCGAAATTGATTCACTTTTTCCTGAAAAACCTGAGTACGAGTTTCTTAGACAGGATAAATTCAGATTAAGAACAAAAAAATTCCGTGGAGCACTTTCTCAAGGTCTTGTTTTTAAAATCAAAGAGGTTTTAAACAACAATTATTATAAAGACGGTGACGATGTGACTCAGGCACTAGGAATAATGCTCTATGAGCCACCTATTCCCGCAGCTATTTCAGGTGAAGTAGTTCAAGCCTTTCCAAGTTCTGTTCCCAAAACCGATGAAGAACGTGTTCAGAATATTGATGTCACTGATTATTATAAAATTGATTTCTTTGTTACTGAGAAAATAGACGGAACATCATGTTCCTTTATTTTTGATGAAAACGACTTCCATGTATGCGGTAGAAACTGGGAATATAAAGAAGCTCCTGGACAGACTTTCTGGAAACTTGCAAAAAAATATGAAATTAAAGATAAATTAAAAAATTATTACAAAAGAACAGGCAGTTATCTTGCCTTACAGGGAGAAGTTATCGGAAACGGGATTCAAAAGAATGTTTACAACATGAAAGGGCAGGATATCTTTATTTTTAATATTTTTGACATCACAAAACGGTTCTATCTATCCGCAACAGAATACAGAGCCGTCTGCGAAGAATTCGGTATAAAAACTGTTCCTTTAGTTGAAAAACAGATGTCCATTGAAGGAATGACCCACAACGATTTTCTTGAATATGCACTGGGAAAATCAAAACTTAACCCCAAAGCTCAAAGAGAAGGCATCGTTTTCAGATCATTTGAACAAACAAAAATAAATCAGGGGAAAATCTCGTTCAAAGCCATTTCAAACAAGTATCTTCTTAAACACGGCGGATAATGAAAATTTGAATTTAAGCTAGATCAGCAAATTTTTACAATTTCGATTCTTCTTCTGGAACATGATTCCTGAAAATCTTTAACATTTGATGTGACAACGTAATCAATCTTCACATTCACATCACTGATTATTGAGTTCAGAACTACGTCAACAAGACTTAAAGCTTCGTTTTTTGAATTCCTTGCCATTCCATCAAGCACTGAACTTAAAGAATCGCTCCTATATTTTGAATCATCAACTACTTCAATATTCGGTCTTGCAAGCTCTTTTTCCAGCTTTTCAAGATGCTCGGGGTTTTTCACAAATCTGGTTCTGAGAACCTCATAAGTTACCGGCCATGGAAAAATAATTTTCTCATCTTTAAAATCATCATATTTTTCAACACTCTTTTCATGATAGGGATCTCTTCTATCAAAAAGAGCGTACCAGAAACAGGTGTCGGGAAGAACATACATTGCCATATTACAGAATATCCTTTAAATCAGTATCATCAGAGAAAGCATAACCTTCCCATGGATTTCTTTTCCTGTTTCCAAAAATAAATCGACCCTCTGCACCACCTTCATCTTTTGGATGAAAAATATAGATTCTGTCTTTCGCCCTTATTTTCACTCTCAAGTCAATATCGTTTTTAATGCAATCGAACAAATCGCCTTGGAACTCATAGTTTTTTATCAGTGCAACACTGCTCCCACATTCAACAGCCTTATGTTCATCAAGCCAGAAATATAAACTCTCATAATCTCCATCTAAACCCAGATCATAAGAAAGCATGAAACTTGTCTTCATTTTCTCACCTCAACTCTTATTTTCAAACGAACTTGCCATCTTATACACTAGAAAACGATTTTATTCTACATTAAATATTTAGAAATTCAAGATCGTGTGTCTTTTTATTAAGAAACAGTAATTTTAAGAAATTTTCTTTCAAAATATTAAGGGAATCAACGAGGTAGTCATAATAAAACTATAGTTGTCGTTGGACAACTTTTTAAAAAATGATCATGAGGCAGATTAATTAATAATAGTACGCCTTGCAAGAAAAATTATTACATACAAGTTTTAAATTATTTGGACATGCTTTCATAATAGATATATCACCCTTATATGAGGATCCATCTGGACATGTATATGTGCAGTAAGCAATACTGCTAGAACTCGAATCTCTTCCTGAAAGAGTGCATATTTTCACACTATCAGCTGAGAGACTAACACTAAAAAGAAAACCAACAATAAGAAATAATAGAAGTTTTTTCATCTTATCCTCCAAAACAATGTTTACATTTATTAAGCTTATAAGTGCCAATTAAATCTCCAGTTTGTAGATTCCAGACTTTATAAGGAGTACCTTTAAAAAGATTTTCAATCTTAACAAACCCAATATTTGTGATTCCTATAAATTTTTTCAAGTTTGCTCTGTGAAGATTATGTGAGCTAAGAAAATCTGATTGAACCTTGTGGAGTTCTTTAGTTTCCGGGTTTAAAATATAATCAAACCCAATATTTCTTGCTTTTAATAAAAGCATTAAGTTTTCCAGAAAAAGACCCGCTAAATCCTTGCTATCCATAATTAACCTCTAACACAAATCGCATTAATGTCACTTATACCATACAATATCGTAAAAATCAACATTTTGTCACTTATTTCATGTAGACTTATATCATCCATTTTCTATCTTTTATCTATGAAAGATTTTGATATAAAAGTTATGTTTGGTCTTCGTTTAAGGCAAATAAGAAAAGCAAAAGGCATCAGTCAGGAAAAGCTTATGATGTCAACCGGAATACACAGAACCTATATCTCAGAAGTGGAACGAGGAATAAGAAACATAAGTATCGTAAATGTCTACAAAATATCCCAGAATCTTGAAGTTGACATAAGAGATCTTTTTGATTTTACCGAATTAAATACCTAACATTTTCAAGCTCTTAAGCCTTCAACTTTTCCCCTTTCCAACCTTTTCCGTAGTTTTAGAATAAACGAGAAGAACTATGAAAATGAGTGTGGCATAAGCTGCTGCATAACCATATCGTTCCTGCCTTTGGAATGCCCATTTATATGCTTCACTGATAAGAATTTCAGTTCCACCATCCGGTTCTCCGCCTGAAACAAGATAGATGATGTTAAACATGTTAAATGTCCAGACACTTCCGAGTATTACCGCCGGAAGAAGTGCCGGTTTCAGAAGTGGAAATGTTACGTGCCTGAATCGTTCAAATGAGTTTGCTCCATCAACATTTGCGGCATCTTCAAGTTCTCTGGGAATTGCCTGAAGAGCGCCAAGAGCTGTCACCATCATAAATGGAAATCCCAACCAGGTGTTTGTTGTCACATTTGCTGCAAATGATGTCCAGAACGAACTAAACCAGCTCACAGGCTCAAGCCCCATTGATTGCAGAATTCCATTTATTGCACCGAACTGACGGTTGAACATTCCCTTCCAGATAAGTGCCGTAATATAGTTTGGAACTGCCCATGGAATTATCAGAAGCATCCTGTAGACTCCTCTCATTTTCAACCAGGGTTCGCGCAACATCAGTGCAAGCATCAAACCAATTGAAACATGAAGAAAAACATTTACAGACGTCCACATTACCGTCACTCCAAGAGTGAAATAAAAAGAAAGTGGATTGGTTATCGGAAAATCCTCTGAAAGCAGAATTGATATAAAATTTGAGAATCCTACAAACTGATATTCTCCACTTCTATGTGCAAAAAATGCGACTGCAGTCCCCACTGCAAATGGAATAAACACAAGAAGAACCATTGAGAACATTGCAGGAAAAAGATAGAAATATGGAGTAGGAGATTCCTTTAAACTCTTGATAAAATTGTGTTTTCTCACCTGCCTCACAAAGTAGCCAAGTCCAATAAGCCCAGCGATAAGAAGTATCACAACATAGACAACGGGACTCTTTGCCTTTGGAAGCGGTTTTGAAAAGATCTCATACTGTTTCTGTGCTGCCTCAAGCGCCCTTTCAGGACTTTCCGCACCACGAAGAACCTTTCTTAATGCTCCCGCCATCGGCTCCCAGATCACTCTCATCTTGGGCGAATTACTCATCGGAACTGCAATTTCCGCCTGCTGCCTGAAAACGTTGAGAATATTATCCCCGATTAAAGCTTCATCCTTATAAATTGACTTAGTGGAAACTGCCTGTCTGCCTTCAACTGCTCTTATTTTTGCACCTTCAAAAGAGGTGATATACTTCGCAAAAGCCTTTGCACCTTTTTTGTTCACTGTTTTATAATCAGCAATGAGATAGGCTTCAACAGTCAGAAAAGGTTTAAGAAGTTCGCCCGTTTCAGAAACGACTGGAAGAACAGCAACATCGTATGGAACATCTTTGGCGATCTCACCCATGAACCACGGCCCGTTAATGACCATAGCACTTCGGCCTTCGTTAAAAAGCTGTGTGACAAGTGCGCTCGTTGCTTCCTGCGGGACAATTCCTTTCTCATTAACAAGCTCTGCAATATATTTTAAAGCTGCTGCATTTTGCGGATTGTTCAGACAAGCTTCACCGTCTTTTCTTTTTTTTCCTTCCTCAAAACAGAACTTTCCGTCAAATCCATAGATAAATGGTGCTGAAAAATAGACCGAAGATGCCTCAAAAGCCAGCCCGTACTTTCCATTCTCACTGTCAGTCAGACTTTCTGCAATAGAAAGCATCTCATCTGTGCTTGCAGGAACTTTTTTCACAAGATCCGTACGATAAAAAAGCACAACACTCTTAAAAGAAAGCGGATAACCCCAGAACTTATCCTTATATTTCAAGGCATCAATAGTCGTAGGAATTGAATCTATTTTAATTTTTTCGACCGAAGCACTGTCCAGCTCCTTAATAATTCCACTTTCAGCCCAGTCACCAATCCTTTCATGTGCAAAAATAAACGCATCAGGTCCGTTTCCCCTGGGTATGGCGTTTGTCAGTTTATTTGCAAAAGCATCGTAGGGAATATTAAGAAGTTCGACCTTGTACTGATCCTGCTGCTCATTAAAATTACCTTTAAGTTTTTCAAGAGCTATCTGTTCACTTCCACGATATGAATGCCAGACAGTTACAGTTGATCTTTCCGCAGAACTAAGAGATGATAAAAGAAAAAGGATTAAGAAAAATATCAGCCTTTTCACCTGATCTCCTCCACAATTCTCATTTCAGTCTCGGCATCAAAAAAATGCATGTTTTCATGTTTAACATTAAGCTGGATCTTATCACCGATCTTATAATTTCTCACAAGGGTGGAATCCAATTCAACAGCAATCTTACTATTTTCTGACAATCGCACATGAACCAGAGAAAGTCTTCCCAGTGCTTCAACAATTTCAACTGATCCTGAGATCTCAGGATCATCTTCAGTCAGAAGGAAATCCTGCGGTCTTATCCCTGTAATAAATTCTTCACGGTAAGCACCTTGTGAAAAAACAACGCCCACATTCATTCCATCAGCTACAAGTGTATGATATTCACCTCTTTTTATTGTCTTCATCTTTATCAGATTCATCGAAGGACTGCCGATAAATCCGGCCACAAAAACATTTGTAGGAATATCAAAAAGTTCCTGAGGAGTGCCAACCTGCTGAATTATTCCTTTGTTAAGAACAACGATCCTGTCAGCAAGGGTCATTGCTTCAACCTGATCATGCGTTACATAAATTATCGTTGTTTTCAGTCTCTCATGCAGCTTTTTAAGCTCGACTCTCATCTGAGTTCTAAGTGAAGCATCAAGATTTGAAAGAGGCTCGTCAAAAAGGAAAACTTGGGGATCTCTCACAATAGCTCTTCCCATTGCAACACGCTGTCTCTGTCCTCCACTCAGCTGCTTTGGAAGTCTGTCCAGAAGATGGGTAATATCAAGAAGCTCCGCCGCTGCATTAACTTTCTTTTCAATTTCAGCTTTTGAAGTCTTTCTGACTTTGAGCGCAAAACTCATATTGTCACGAACAGTCATGTGAGGATAAAGAGCGTAACTCTGGAATACCATTGCAATATCACGATCTTTAGGCGCCATATTGTTTACAACTCTGTCACCAATTTTCACAAAACCTTCTGTCACTGTTTCAAGACCTGCAAGAGTTCTAAGCAGAGTTGACTTTCCACAACCTGAAGGCCCGACAAGAACAAGGAACTCACCATCATTCACATTTAGATCAATACCCTTGAGTATCACAGCATCTTCGCTGTATTTTTTAACAACTTTTTCAAAAGAAACTGAAGCCATTTTTCATCTCCCGATTATCTAATCAGGTAATTATATATATTTCGTAGAAATATTCCATTTTTGGACACTAATTCTATAACTTACAAAGCTAACTTCTCATGGGTCTATTGAAAACTCAGAATTGACTTAAATTTTTAAAAGAAGTAAAATGATCGCGTGGTTTAAATCATATTTAGGAGATTTCTATGAAAAGATTTTTTGCTGTTGCATTAACTTTTGCATTTCTGTTTATTGTTAGTTGCGGCGGAGATAGTGGTAACACAGGCGATACCGGTAACACAGGCGATACCGGTAACACAGGCGATACCGGCAACACAGGAAACACTGGAGACACCGGAGATACTGGCAATACCGGAGACACAGGAAATACTGGTGATACAGGCAACACTGGCAACACAGGCGATACCGGAGATACTGGTGACACTGGCAACACGGGCAACACGGGAAACACGGGAAACACGGGAAATACGGGAAATACCGGAGATACTGCACCAAACTACAACTTTGACGGAGTTTGGGCTCAAAAAACCATTACTACTTCTAATACAACCACAACTATTATAGGTCTTGGAGAACAACACAGCACATCTGTTACTCAGGCAATTCAGATCGTTGACATGGAATATGAAGACGGAGTTGTAAAGGCAACCTCAACAACATGTCACGTTGAAGTAGATACGGGTTCTAATCTTCTCAAAATGTCTTTTAGTCAGCTTTATGTTGATTCACTTGTTCCAATCAATTATGAATTTACAGTTACAGACAAAACTGACCACTACAAACTTTTTATGAAAGATTTCGTAGATGTAACTGGAGCAAAACTTGATAATCCACTTACTGATATGGTTCCAATTGACAAGAATGACTCTCACGTCTGGGATCAGGATGGAGAAGGAAATCCAGGACTTAGAATTGATGTTGTTGGAAATATTCCACTCATTTTTAATGGAGATGGAACTATGGATGTTGCTGCAAGAACAATTGCTGATATTGATCTTTCAACGATTGACGAGAACACAATCGGGGGACCTTTCCTCTGGCAGGGAGTTCAGGTTATTTATCAGGCATCAAACAATGCCCTCATGAGTGAGAAAACAACTGACCCCGATCTCGACAACAGTTCGATTAAGTTTGTAAGAATTGATAACACTTATGACTGTGCTAAGGTAAAAGCTGAGAAAGACACTCTCTTTCAGTAATCAGAACTTTAAATCGTTTTTGATCTGACACAACGGGCATAAAACTCACTTTCCATGTGCCCATTATCTACGCTACCATTATTAAATGAAATCCCCCAGTAAAAGAACTTATGGTTTTTCCGTACTGAAGAAGACCAGAAAGAACCCATATCATCACCTTTATAGTTCCATATCTTTTTCTGCCAATAAAATCCATTTTCTCCCGGGCCCCTGTTTTCTGTGCAATAACAATTATCACTCATGCATTTCGGTTTTAAACATTTTGTGCTCACCTTACACTTTTCGCTTCCGCTTTTGCATCCCTTAACCAGAGTCTTTAACTCTGAAATCGTAGGCAGTCTCCAATCCTTATGCCCGCCATATTCAAGCTCTGAACAGTATTTGTCAGCTTCTTTCCACACCATACCATCAGAAGGAATATCTTTTAGCCAAAACAAACCGGATTCTGTATCTTCGATAATAAAGTCCGCACCCTTCTTAATTTCTTTATACTTTTTCAAACTATCTGAACTGTTTTTCTTACTACATGAAAACAAACCTATCGCAATCATTCCCAGAAAAACAAAAACAAAAACTCTTTTCATTAAAAAACTCCTGAAATCAAAATCTCACAACAAATTTAACAAACTGCTTTCTTTAAGATATTCCGTCACTTCTCTTATTGCCTGATGATCGTTAAGTTTTGCACTTAATACCACATCTCCCGCATCAACAAAAAGCTCACCTTCTTTGTTAAATATTACCACTGGTTTTCCTGAAAGATTTATAACCATTGAGTTTTTGCAGTTAACAAAATGAACGTCACCTTTTGAGTAGTTTCCATTCTCATCTTTTTCAAGAAGTTCATAGTAACTTCGCCACGAACCGATATCATTCCATCCGAACTCTCCAGCAACTGTGAATACCGGCTTTTTTGTCGTTTCCATAACTGCATAATCAAACGAGATAGAACGTATCGAATTATAGAAATCCTTATCAATATTTTCAGTATTTTCCAACTGAACAACTTTATCATGAATGTCTTTATTGCTGTTCCTGAACTCTTCTATCATGCTGTTCATTGAAAACAGAAATATTCCACCATTCCACAGATACTCACCACTTTCAATGAACTTTTGCGCCTTTTCGATCTCAGGTTTTTCTTCAAAGGTCTTTACGGAAAAAACACCTTTTTCAACAACGTCACCCTTTCTGATATATCCGTAACCCGTCTCAGGTCTTGTCGGCTCAATACCTATCGTTCCAATTGTTTCAGGATTCTTTTCAAGATAGCTGACACCTTTTTTAACAAGGTCAACAAACTTGTCGGGATCTTTTATATAGTGATCAGCTGGAAGAACAAGAACAGCACAGTCCTCTCCAAATCTTTTTTTTATCGAATGAAGTGCAAGCATAATACAAGGAGCCGTGTTTCTTCCGCTAGGCTCATAGATAACTTTAAGATGGGGATAGTTCCAGACATCGCTTTCTATTGCATCTCTTTGTTTTAAGGAAGTAATGATCGTGACATCCTGACTAACAGGCTTTATCCGTTCAATAGTTTCGACAAGAAGCGTATGATCGGAAAAAAGATTCAGCGACTGCTTTGCCTTACGCTCCCTTGAAAGTGGCCAGAACCTCTTCCCGCTTCCTCCAGCCATTATTACAGTAGCTATTTTCATTATTTTCTCCCGTAAATATCTTCAAGTCTTATTATGTCATCTTCACCAAGATACTCTCCTAGCTGAACCTCAATAATATCCAATCCGCTCTCTCCTCCCTCAGCGCGGTGTATCTGACCTTTCTCAATTTTAAAGACATTACCTTTTTCAGCAGGAATAGTGTTATTGTCAAGCGTTACAAATCCACTCCCATTAGCAATAGTCCAGATCTCACTTCTAAATTTGTGTGTCTGAAGACTGAGCTTCTCACCGGGAGCAACATAGATGTGCTTAACTTTAAATCTTCCATCAAATTCAAGAGACCTCCACCATCCCCAGGGCCTATCATCATAACTTTTTCTGTTGTTATAAACTTCTGTGTAGAGCTCCTCGATCACTATTGATTCAATTGCGGAAATATCATATCTGGCAAAACCGGGACAACTGACACACGGAAGAAATGGTTTCATATTCTCATCTATCGTATCTACATTAAATGATGAAATTATTAAACTGTTGAAAATAGGCTTAAAAAGAAAGGGAAGCATCGAAAAAGTATGAACTATATCAAATTCCCGCAATGAAATATCCGCCTTGGAAAGTTTCTTTAGAACTTGAGACATTGACACATTACTGATATCTAAATCTGTAACATCCAGTTTAGCAACTTCAACATTTGCAGCCTTGTCTTTTATCTGTTCAATAATACTTTTAATAAAAAAAACACTTCGGGTATCTCCGCGGGCAATCTCTTCTCTAGACGGGGTAACTATAAGAACTTTCATATATCACCTCAATAAGATAACTGAACTGGAAACATTATATTACCCGAAATCATTTAGTCAAACGGGACTAATTGTCAGAATGCAGATCAAATTCCATTTCATTATAAACTTCACCTTTGTAGATATAATAATAGATGGCGTAGTTTCTCATGACCTTTTTCACGTAGTTGCGTGTCTGAAAAATGGGAATATCCTCTATAAATTCATCTAGTTCCATGCCGGGCTTTTGTGCAAGCCACTTTGAAATACGACCAGGTCCGGCATTGTATCCACCAGCGGCAAGTGCAATAGAATTGTCAAATCTTTTCAAAAGATTAGAAAGAAACTTAACACCGAAACGAACATTGGTAAGGGGCTTTTTCAAGTTATTCGCCGTCACTTTTCCATACCCTTCACTGTTGGCTAGGAGCTGTGCAGTGGAAGGCAGAAGCTGTAGCAGCCCTATTGCATAACTTGAAGAGACTGCCCCAACATTAAACAGACTTTCCTGTCTTGCAATAGAAAAAACGAAAAACGGCGAAACACCATAGAAATCACAATGAGAAACTATTTCCTCTTCAAACCCGATAGTGTACTTCATTTTAAAGTAATCTCGTGTATTTCCGGAAAAGTTCGATATGGATTTAAGCATCCTTGCTGCAAGGCTGTGATTCCCCACCTTTCCTGCACAGTAACTTGCAACGAGACGGTCTATCTCGCCACCCTTGTAACTTATGACCGAAGAAGATGCCCAAAGCAGTTTTCTTACAACACTGTCACCCTTTGCTGCAAAAGCCGCAACGACCCACTCAGTTTCTGAGAGCATTTCACTATCACTGAAACGAGAATCGGCTTTCTCCTTGATCTCTTTTGTATCAACGGGTTTCTCACAGCAGATCTTTTCCTTTCTCACCCTGCCTGCGGCAAGAGAACCATAAAGTGTAGCTGGATAACTTGCAGCCATATCACAGAAAATATTCGTTGACACTTGACCTTCGCCCTGTTTTTCAAGAACTCTGGCTTTCCAGTAAAGTGCCCTCTGATAGATATAGCTTTGATCAGAGGATCCGAGAATATCCCTGTCAAGTATATCTCCGGCTCTTTCAAATTTTTTCTGCCGGTAATTGATCCAGAAAAGAAGAAATTTTGCGACACTTATACTTCCCGCATCAGGATAGTTATCAACATAGGCACTGTACATAACATCCGCCTTTTCAAACTGTCCGTCAAGACGCAGCATATCCGCAGCATTGTAAAGAAAGAATGCTGCACTATCATCATCTTTAGAATTAAAATAATCATGTGCTCTAAAGTACAGGTCTATAGCCTTTTCATTATCCCCCATCGCAGAACTGCTATATCCGTAACCTTTGTAAAACTTATACTTGTCTCCATTAGTAAGTTTCTCATTATCAAGATACTTTTCGAGTTTTTTGTATACTGCAACTGCATGGGAATGCTTCCTTTGTCTGGTATACGCCATTGCTCTGTAAAGGTGAGCACGAAAATGATAACTGTTACTGTATTTTTTTGCAGGGAACCAGTTGTTGGCAAGTTTAACAGTCTGCGAGTATCTAACCTTTCGATAGTTAAATTCAAGTTTCCATATCTTAAAATCGTAGTAGGCTTTTCCTTTCAGTTTTGCTGAATACTTATCTATCTCTTTTGAAATAGAATCATAAAAGTATTCCGGGAATACAACCTTTAGATCAAGAAGATATGAAAGAGCCTCATCAGGTCCTTTTTTCAAAAGCTCCCTGACATACCACCTGGTAAGTTCAGTGCTTCGGGATTGCTTGTAATCACTCATAAATTTCTTAATATTTCCAGAAAGATACAGCTTTTTAAGGTAGAGACCAAACAGTCTTTTTGAATAGTTTTCAGGAAGCATCGTTAGATAGACCTTAAACTCTTCGAGACTTAGATCCCTCCACTTTTCCGATATAAAATGATAGATCCCTGCAGCCCTTTTTTCAGGAGAGATGTAGTTAAGAATTTCCTGCTTATCGTACCCAGTCTCGTTCTTATCATCAAATGATTCCAGAAAAAGGATCTTACAAGAAAGAACATCTCCATTTTTACAGAAATCATACTTCTCCTGGGCTGAAAATTGGGAATAGTATACTTTTTTTCTTTCAAGGTGATCTTCTATATCACTGCCTTCAAAATCAAGGAATAGAGACCCTGTGATCGTGAGCCAGATTAATGGAATAGAAAGCATCGGTTACTTTATAAGTCCGATTGAAGAATTCGTCTGTATTGCAAGCGCCGTTGCAAGCTGCCAGAGAAGTTTTATTCCAAGTGCCGGATTATCCGAAATGATCTTGTCAAACACCTCTCTTTTAAGAACAAGAAAAGTCGAAGTCTTATCCACAAAAAGATTAAACATGGGTTTTTCACCTGTAAGAAATGCAACTTCTCCAATATGATTACCTGCAACAAAGGTCTTAATGTGTTTGCTACCCTTAAGTGCAGAAACTTTTCCTTCAACAATTACAAAAAGTTCCTTACTGATAGAGTTTGTTCTGGAAACAACATCAAACCGGTTGTAAGTTCTGATCTCAGCGCTTTCCATAACAGTAAGAAGTTCTTTATAATCAAGATTTTTAAACAGCTCTATATCTCTAAGCGCCTCAAATTCTTCAAGAAGCGTTCTTGTTCCTGTCACCTCTTCATCTGTCACACCAAAAGCACTGAGCATAATAACCGTAACATTATCATCAGCTCCGCCTCTATATGCGATCTCAAGAAGTGAATTAACCGAACCTGACAATTTATCTTCTTTTTCAGGTTTATGGTTACGATCTGTCAAAAGTTTATCAACTTCTTTCTGGTTTTTCTCAAAATAATTATGAAGTCCGTCTGAACAAAGCAGATATCTATCATCAGGAACTATTGTAAAAGTCAGTTTTTCAGGCTCAACATATTTTTTTATTCCTATCGCCCTCGTGAGCATGCTGCTGAAACTAGGATCAAACCCTTCGCTACTTTCTCCGTACTTCATTCTATATTCGTTTGCAACTGTATGATCTGTCGAAAGCTGCGTAATGTCTGTTCCTCTTATCATATAGAGTCTTGAATCACCGACGTGAACCATAAAACTGGTACTGTCGATAGTTAACAACGCTGTCAGAGTTGTTCCCATTTTTCCATCGACACCGCGATTTTCAGCTTCGCGGTACACTTTTGTGTTGGAGTTTCTAAGAGCATCTGCAAGCATATTGAGAACCTGATGCCGGTTTTCCTTGCTCTGATTGTATTTGAAGGCATCAATGACCGTAGAATTTTCACGGACATATTTTTCAATACTTTCAACCGCCATTGACGAAGCAACTTCACCAAATCGCTCACCGCCCATGCCGTCTGCAACTACATAAAGCCCGATATCAGACCTTTCAATAAAGGAATCTTCATTGTTTTTACGTTTTTTTCCCGTATCAGAAATACTGAATGAAAGAAACTTCATTTATCCCACCCTAAAAATTCGAGCAATAATACAAAAATCAGGTCCAAAAGTCAATTTGGTAAGCTTACAAAAATTTGACCTGAATTCACATTGACTGTAGCTTATTTATGGATTTTTATTCTTCGGGGTCGATTTTGACAAGAAAGTACATTCCTATTGACGGGCAGGAGCCTGAAAACAAAAAAAAGAAGCCCAAAAAGAAAAAGAGCTTTTTTAAAGATCAGACTTTTGATGAAATTCTTGCTGAGTTCAATAAAAAAGTACTTGGAACTAGGAAACAGAGACCAAAGAACATCTTTCCCACCCGTGAGGATTCAAAAACAGGAAATATTATTCCTGATATTGGCAAATATTCCTTTCCGATGCTGACTGACGAAGAAAAAAAACGTTATGACGAGCTAAAAAAGATCGTTCTTTCTACAAATAAGGAAATTCAAAAAACTGAAGTTAAAGATGGAGATATCGAAAAAAAATATCGCAAACTTCTAAACGATGCACAGTGCGAGGCAGTTTTTAATCTGGAAGGCCCGCAACTTGTAATCGCCGGAGCCGGAAGTGGAAAAACAAGAACTGTCGTTCACCGTGTTTCCTACATGCTTGAAAAAAGGATAAGACCTGAATCGATCCTTCTTCTGACTTTCACACGAAGAGCTTCAAACGAGATGAGGTCAAGAGTTCAAAAGATAACTGGTCACGACAGTGTCAACAGAATAACCGCAGGAACTTTTCACAGTTTTGCAAATCTTATGCTGCGTATTCACGGACATTTTATCGGAGTGGATCGAAACTTTACTATCTGTGATCAGGTGGATTCGGCAGATATTATCGATCTTATAAAAAATGAACTAAAACTTCCTAAGCGCTCAAGACCTTTTCCAAAAAAAAGGACCGTTGCTGAAATTATCAGCCGTTCTAGAAATACAGAGCGTCCTATCGGAGAAATTATTGACTCTCAGTATTCCAAATACCTTGATTTCGCAATGGACATTGCAAAAATCACAAAAAGATATGCCACTTTTAAAAAAGAAAAGAACGTTCTTGATTATGATGATCTTCTCCAGACCTTTCTTGAAGGACTGCAAACCTCTCCGCAGATGCTTGAGCAAATCCATTACCGCTACAAATACATCATGGTTGATGAATTTCAGGACACGAATCTCGCTCAGGGACGTATTGCAGATATTCTCGCAAAAAGAACTAGTAACATCATGGTTGTTGGAGACGACCTTCAGAGCATCTATGCATTCCGTGGAGCAAATTTTGAAAATATCCTGCGGTTTCCTGAACATTGGCCTGAGTGTAAAATCACACGTCTTGAACAGAATTACCGGTCTAGAAAAGAACTTCTTGAGCTTACGAACTCAATTGTGAAAAACTGTTACGCCGCTTATAACAAAGAACTTTTTTCTGATCTAAATAACGGACTTGCTCCCACAGTCAAACGTGCTGCATCTGCAGAAAATGAAGCAACTTATATTGCAGATATTATTGAAGACAGCCTGGAGAGAATTTCTCCGGGAGAAATTTCAGTTCTCTACCGCTCTAGTCATCACGGCAACTTTATTCAGGCTGAACTTTTAAAACGCGGAATAAGTTTTACAGTTTACGGTGGAATAAAGTTTATAGAAAGAAGACATGTTAAAGACATTCTCAGCTATGCAAGAATCGTGCAGAATCCACTTGATGCCGTTGCAATGAACAGAGTTCTTAAACTTGTTCCAGGAATTGGCTCAAAAACTGCTGGAAACATCGTGGAACTTATTACCAGAGAGGGTTTTAATGCTTTAAAAACTTTTGAAAAAAAGAAATTCTTCCCTGATCTTAAAGAAGTTTTCGGAACAATTTTTACTGCCGGACAACCTGAACTCAGTCCTCTTGAAACAATTGAAATTATCTGTAGCCACTATATTCCAATTCTAAAAGAGCTTGAAAGTGATTTCGATGACAGAGCTAAAGATATTTCCGTTTTGAAGCAGATTGCTTCAGGATACCGCAAACTTGAAAGATTCCTCACTGATTTCTCACTTGACCCACCTTCATCCAAGCTAAGTTCAGGAGCGACGAACAAACAGGAAAAACCCGAGGAAACCGTTACGCTATCTACGATTCACAGCGCAAAAGGCCTCGAGTGGCATACTGTTTTTGTGATTCATCTTCTTGAAAATTTCTTTCCATCTGAAAAGGCACTTTCAAGAATCGATGACCTTGAAGAAGAACGCCGACTTTTCTATGTCGCATGTTCACGTGCCAAAGAGAGGCTGTTTCTGACTTTTCCCGCTTCTGTGAGTTTTTACAATGGGATTCTTTCAACACCGAGCAGATTTATTGCTGAAATTGACAGAAACCTTTATGAAATAAAGGATTAAGCTACTCTCCAGTCCTTTTTTTCCAGTGATTCGCATTGCCCTGAAGATCATAACCGATATTTTCCCCGATATTTTCAATACTTTTTTCAAGTGCAAGCCTTGATTCATCTGCATTTTCATTTAGTGCAGGCTTATCATTGTAAAGCTGATATCCGGACCTGAACTTTGTATCAGTAACATTGGGCATCAGAACATTTGCTCCAGCTAATAAGCCATGCTCTCTACCTAGTGGAGAAAGTGCCTGAAGAGCAGTTGTAGAAGCAATATTAACATCTTTAAGAACCAGCCTGGTTACTGCGATCATCTTTAGACCAAGTGTAACAGCATCTTCTTTTTGCTTTTCGCTGTAATCTCCGACTTGCTTTCCAAGCGGTGTCTCATTATGAGGAATATAAGGCCCCATACCTATCATATCAATGTCAATTTCCTTGAAAAAGAGCACATCATTAGCAAGATCTTCCATTGTCTGCCCGGGAAGTCCCTGCATTACTCCGGTGCCAACCTGATATCCCAATTTTCTTAATCGCCTTAAACATTCAAGCCTTGTATCATAACTATGAAGTTTGTTATCCGGATGAATTTTCCTGTAAAGTTCACGGTTAGAACTTTCAATTCTCAGTAGATATCTGTGAGCTCCCGCCTTTCTCCATCTTTCATATGTTTCAAGTGTCTGTTCTCCAAGTGAAAGTGTTACTCCAAGGCTGTTTCCCGTCTTTAAATGAATTTCTTTTAAAAGAGCCTCTACCGTATCAACGAACTTTTCATCACTTCTTTCACCACTCTGCATTACTAGGGAACCGTAACGATGCTCCTTTATCCAAATAACTTCACTAACAACTTCATCAAAATCAATAGTAAACCTATCAACATTCTTGTTGCTTTTTCGAATTCCACAATAAAAACAGTCCTTTGTACAGATGTTGCTAAGTTCAATAAGCCCCCGCAGCCAGACAGTTTTTCCAACGTGTTTCAGTTTCACCTGATAAGCAGCTTTGAACAACTTTTCGATATCTAATGGATCTTCCAGAGAAAGAAGTGATACAAGATCATCTTTTGTAAATTCGTCTTTATTAAAAATTTTATCCAGAACTGTCATAGAAACCTCCCCAAAAAGTACAACGAAAGTATATTGGGGAAGCAGAAAAAATCAAAGAGAAGATTTTTTATTCAAAATCATCATCAGGAATGATATCGTCATCAAAAATCACATCATCATCGTTTTCCTGAGGGTTACAATCTTCTTCAGAAACATAACTTGGGCATTCTTCTGCGCCTCCTGGACCATCATACTGCCAACAGTTAACTTCGTTTCCTTCTGCATCATAACACTGGCAAAGAGGCGTGAAATCCTCATCTCCATAAACTGCAATAGTTTCATCCTGACGTGTATTAAAGAATTCAAGAATAGAATCTTCGTCTTCAGTCATTTCATTCTTGAACATCATGTAGAGTTTTTCACCAACTGAACCGTCTACATTGTCCACTAAACACAGGTACATATCTCCCACAGGAACATCATAGATCTCACCTTCCTGTTCAAGTTCTTCTGTCTTTGAAATTGCTAAATAACAGTTCTTTCTAACCTGCTGACTCTTAACGTCACCGTCTGTAGCGTATTTTATATCAATAAAAGTATGTCTGAAAAAAACTGTCGCTCCAAAACCGGCTTCTTCAACACCAAATTCCTTTAAAACAGGAACTAACTGTCCGCTAAACTGATAAAATCCATCCCAATATTCCGCAACAGCAGTTCCAGCCACTTCATCAACATCTATAAATTCATAGCTATATTCAGATGCTAAAAGAGTGCTCCCCTCATACAAACTAAAAGACCCTTCAGAAAATTCTTTTGTTATCTCTGACAATTTTAACTTCCCTTTTATATAAACGGCAGGCACTTCTTCTTCACTATAGTCACCGATAACACCAACAGCTTTAAGATTTGCCCATGAATTCCAATTTTTTTCGGGCTCCATCCATTCGGGATTCATGTAAATTCCAGTGCCACAACTGTCATCATCTGAATGTTCAGTGTTATTCTCAGATTCTTCAATATCTATTTCCTGAAATTCCTCAGTATCATTATCTGTCACAATCACATCGTTTGAAAAGCTATCATCTACTTCATTATCATTTACAGGAGGATCGTCACCGCAACTCACAAACAGGATCAGTGCCAGAATTATAATTGCTGATCTTTTCATGATAAACCTCCAGAAATTTGTGAATCTGGAATAATTATATTTAGTATTTGATAAATTGCAAAGGGATATCAGATATCTGAATCCGAAAGATCAGAAAATCTGTCAACAATAAAGTCGGGCGATTCACTTTCAAGTCTCTTGCGGGAATGTGACCCCGTTGTAATTGATATCACTTCTGCACCGAGATGTCTTGCGGTCTGTATATCAAGAACTGTATCACCGATCACTAGAATCCTTTCAGGTTTAAAATCGGAATGGGCAAGTGCTTTTTTCAAAGCCACATCTGCAATATCAAAACGTCTAAGACCATCCTCTCCAAAACCACCCGTTGGAAAATACTTCCACACATCAATTTTTTCCAGCTTGTATTTTGCACCGATAGAAAGCTCTCCGGAAATAAGTGAAAGCTGGTGGCCCTTTTCATATAGTTTCTTTATAAACCCGACAGCATCAGCATTTTCTCTCCAGACATCTGTTTTCTCAAATTCCTTAAGCTTCTTTTCATATTTATTAAGAAAACCTTTCCAGAGATTATCAGAAAACGGGATATTGAAATTATTCAGAACTTCCATCAGAACATCCTTATCTGACCTTGCGGTCGTATCAACGCCATCCATTCCATTCTCGATGTTAAAAAATTCATCCACCGCCTGGGAAAATGGAACATCTGTCCTTGAATCTCTCTTTATTATAGTGCCGTTAATGTCAAAAAACACCAATGTTTTCATTCCCTTCTTCCTAAAAACCTGTGGTGGATAAAAAAAGCAAAAAAAATGGCTCCTCGCTACGGACTTGAACCGCAGACCTAGTGGTTAACAGCCACCCGCTCTACCAACTGAGCTAGCGAGGAACCTCAAACTGAATTCATTTGAAATGAATGTCAGCGAAATGTAATATACGGAGAGTAAGTTCATAGTCAAATATTTTTTATTAGATTACCTAAAAAAATTAGTTTTTTAGTGATTTTAAGATGTTAATTTCAGCCAGTTTTGAAAAATGATGAAACAAGGCCGAGAGCTTTTAAAGGAACAATGGAACTAACCTTTTTAAGTGAATGCATAAAATCACCGGCAGGATCTGTCCACCAGATATTTCCGCAGTCATTACATCTGAAAACTCTTCTATTTCCTTTAAATGAAATGACTTCATGATAATGACCGCCATTTACTTCGTATATCTCTTTTCTCAGTGTCGGAATATCTCCGTTTCCACATACTTCACATTTAAAATTTTCAGCCATTTAAAGCCTCCACGCTAAACGTAATAATCCCAATAACTTTGCTTTAGTGTTCTATTCGTTTAATTTTTATTATTTTTTTTTGAAAAAATTTAATTTTTTTATGAACTTTTATATATAAAAGATGTACTTTCAGCTATCCTTTAGCTCTAACTGTATGGAATTCTAGAACATTCGGCCACACAAGTTTTATTGTTCGATTTTAAGTAATAAATCTATCTTGAAATGTTTTTTATCGTTTCCATACCCAATACTTTTTACTTTTACGGAGCCATCGGACTCTTCTTTTAAATTTATCCCGATCGTCAGTTTGTCTGATTCATCGACTAGAACGGGGTTAAGAAACTTCATACTGGCATCAATTATCATAGAATCATCAAAATCAAGAATTTTCTGAACAGTTTCCTTAACCATCTGCATAAGTATTACGCCCGGCACAACCTTCTTCTTGGGAAAATGTCCTCGAAAAATTTCATGTTGCGGATCAAAAGATATCTCTACAACATGTTTTTCTTCCTCTTTTTTCACACTTTTAATAGTGAAAATCGTGTTATTGAACATTTCCATCCTCCAGAAGTGTCAGCTCGATCCTTAAGTTGACATTGAAGTGAATTATTGTGATAAACTTCGGTTTTGAAAACTGATTATCCTCAAACCCGTAATTTATCTCAACAAATTCCTCATCCATATCTTCAGCCTTCCAGACTTTTTTCACAACACCAGTCATTGGATCTATCTGAGTAAAAGTCGCGATATCCTTTATTTCAGGGCACATAAAAAGAATGTCTTTGTGATCTTTAAACCCGTAACTTTTACATTCACTCTGATTGAATCCGGAAAGAACCAGCGCTGTCAGATCCTCCATAAATGTTTTTTTCACAGCATCTCTATCCAATTCGGCAAAAACGTTCATTATTTCAGCTTTTCCATTTATTATCTCCATATCAAAAAGCTTGAAACCCGTTTCTGAGATCAGTGCAAACTTATGGTGGTCACCTGCTATCTTCTTAATAACAAGCAAACCTGAAAAGTACATGGAATAAAGATTAAGTGCAACCTTATAAGTAACTGTATCAATTAAAGAAAAAGGCTTAAACACCTTTTCAGACTTCGAGGGAAACCTTTCAAAACACTTTCTGCATGGAAGTGACTTACACGATACAAAAAAAAGCGCACAAACAATTAAAACGATAAGAAATTTACTTAACTTCAAACTCTTTTCCACTCACATTACCGTTAATCTTTTTATCTGTGAAGAAGAGCGTTGTAGAATCTCCAGAACTTTCGATCATTTTAAGAAGACTGACCGCATAATCCTTTTTTGAAATAACCATCTGGATCTCTTTCAGGTATTTTTTCAGGTTCTCTTTTCCGGGAACCATCGAAACATGGAACTCATCACCTTTATCAGCATACTGGAACGCGAAGTTTTTTCTGTCGGTAAGAATCGTTCCGTTTAGTGATTTTATAAGTATTTCGTTGATCTCTTCAAATATTTTGCTTGAACTCATATCAAATCTTGAAACTTTTTTATTATCTTTCATAACAATGTCGTCACCATCTATTACGATGATGTAGGAAAATGGAGAAGTATATTCCCATCTAACCTGATTTTTCTTTTCATCCTTTCTAAACAGAAAAACACCACTGGAAACAACTCGAGAATTCATAAATGAAAGATTTTTAACCTGCCTGAAACTGCTTCTTATTGATCCAATATTCTTAGCTTTTTCTTCAACAAATTCAACCTGTTTCAGACAAGCATCGTTACACTTTTCATCGGCAAAAATAGGCGCAAACAGGATCAGTATTAAAATAAAGATCAGTTTTTCAGTCATTATCCACCCCGGACAAATAATCGGCATCAACAAACTCAAACCCTCTTTCAATACATACTTCTATAAAATTATCAAGTATTTGTACTGTCTGACCACAGGTATCATGAAAAAGGATTATGTCTCCAGCCCTGATATTCTTAAGGATTCTACTACTCAGAACTCCGGGATCTTTTGTCACAGTATCGAGCGACCTCATACTCCAGCCAATAACTTTCATACCTGTTTTTCTAAGAGTGGCCGCTACATTGGGGTTTGTCACACCGAAAGGAGGACGAAAAAGCTGAGGGTTCTTTCCTATTGTTTTCTCTATTATCGCAGAAGTTCTTTCAATTTCCTCTGTCATCTTTTTTACTGAATAGATCGGAAAAAGATTTGAATGACTGAACGTGTGGTTACCTATTGCGTGACCATCCTTAGCGATCTTTCTTGAAAGCTCCGGATTTTCAGCTGACTTTTTACCTGCCATAAAAAACAGTGCTTTAACATTGTGTTTTTTGAGAATTTCAAGGATCTGAGGGGTCATTTCTGAATCTGGACCATCATCAAACGTAATTAGGATTCCCTTTGTGCCTGTTGTGCAGCAGGCTTTTACAAACATTCCCGAAGAAATATTAAAACAGCCGTAGCCAACAGTTAAAACAAATAGGATCGTAATCACTAAAGAAACAAAAAGACTCATCTTCAGCACAAGCGATCCTGTAAGAAGGACTATGAATAAAATTACAAGCCTGTTAAATCTAAACATTTTTTAAAAACATAAATGAGTTTTCCATATTGAGAAAACTGTTCCACATCACAACACTTTCCGTACCGCTCTCTATCATATTCAGAGCCTCATCCATTGCAAGTGCCGAAGCAGTCATAAATTCACCTGTTTTTTCTCTGGGATCAACTGTTTTTTCCCACTTTAGACCACTATCATATGGAGAAAGTGACACCAGAACTGAATTCTCCGTATCTATTTGATTTTTATCTACAAAATCATTAAAAGCTTTAAGAACTTCTTCCTTTTCTCTTTTGAAAAAAAGTTTCAGATCAGCAATACGAGCTAGAGCATTTTCACTCTCTTTTCCTATCACAAAAAACGCTCCACCTTCTCCCGGATAATGATCTTTATGAAACCCCATTCTCTTAGTAATTTTCACATACTCATCCGTCAATTCATCTATCCCGCCGACAAGAACATTTGACACATCACCATCTTCAAAAAGAAGCATTGCATCCTTAAGTGCGCTTTCAAATGAAAGTCCACGATGAACAAAAGTCGAATTGTAGCCTTTAGAACCTGTAAGAATTGAAAGCTGACCTCCAACCGTATTGTGTGTTGAATAGATAAAGGGAGCCGGATTAAGGTTTTCCTCATTAAATTTCAGCAAAGAATTCATAAACTTAACTGTATCTGAAAGGCAACCCAGGCCCGTTCCTGTAATAATAGCCTCAGGCTTTTGGATTCCGGCATGCTTAAGTGCCTTCATTCCTGCAAGAATTCCGTTTTTAATGATCCTGCTAAGCCGTCTTGATTCTTTTGGATGCATAAATTCCTTTATATCCGGTTTAGAACATCTGAATTCTGTTCCCGGTTCATTCTTTTCGGGATAAACTGCCCCTTTTCCTGAAATATACAGGCTCATGGTTCACCTTGAAAAAATTAAAGAAGTATTGTTCCCACCAAATCCAAACGAGTTTGACATGACCGTAATAATCTCTCGATTAGAAATCAATTCTCTTACCGGCATCAGTCCTGACTCGGGAATAGATTTCTCAAACCCTGCACTTCCTGGAATAAATCCATCTCTGATCGCAAGAGCTGAAAAAACCGCCTCAACTGCTCCGCTTGCGCCAAGTGTGTGACCAGTAAGACCTTTTGTTGAACTCGTTTGTGGAACATTTTCACCAAAAACACGTTTAATTGCTATGCTTTCTGACATATCGTTGTTCCCAGTTCCTGTTCCGTGCGCATTTATATAGCTCAAATCTTCGTTTTTAAGTCCGGCTTTTTTTAATGCTCCGGTCATTGCGCAGTATGCTCCGTCACCTTCAGGACTTGAAGCAGTCTGGTGATATGCTTCCGCACAGTTGTGATATCCTTTTAGCTCACAGATCGGCTTATTTCCTGTCTTTTTTATAGTTTCTTCTGTCTCAAGAACTGCAAATGCAGCTGCTTCACCAAGATTCAGTCCCTTTCTGTTCTCATCGAAAGGTTTGCACAGATCACTATCAAGAATTCTCAATGAATTAAAGCCATTAGCCGTAAAAAAAGTAAGAGCGTCACTTCCACCGACAACCATTCTTTCAACATCACCCGCCCTTAAAAGTCTGGCTCCGGTGATAAAAGAATTAGCAGAAGAAGAGCAGGCAGTACTTATCGTCGTTACAAAATCCTCAGCATTTACAAGTTTAGCAACCTTTGCAGCCGTATCGCCACAGTCGTGACACTTAATATCATTGAGATCTCCTGTTGAACTATCTTTAGAAAATTCACGGTAAAAAAGCTCACTTCTATCCATTCCGCCAACAGTCGTTCCAACGATCAGACCTGTAGAAATCCCATCGTCTTTTTTAATCTTTGCACCATCAGCGGCCTCTTTAGCAGCAACAGCCGCCAGCAGAGAACACCTTGTTATGAAGTCCTTTGAAACCCCAGCACGCTTGGCAAGTTCATCGTTGCTGAGCTTAACCTCACAAAGCGGGAAAGCCCTCGCAAGATCACTGTCAACAAACTCCGTAATCCCCTGACCACGCTTTCCCAACAGAAGAGATTCAACATTCTCCTCAACATTGTTCCCGATCGAACTAACTATCCCGATAGAAGTAATATAAATCCTCTTCACAGTATCTCCTGTTTAACAAAGATCAACAGACTGGTATTTTACTTAAAATAGAGCTGATTGCAAAACTCTGGGTGTAACTAAATAACTCCCTTAATCCCTCTTCCCCACATCGAGATAATCAAGGACTATGCATCCATCTTTTTTGGGGATTATGCGGAATTTGTTTCTTCCTTTTTTTAGATCTGCTTCAAAGGTTACGGCCTGTGCTTTTGTTGGATCTATTTTGGGATCTACGCTAAAAGCTGTTACTCCGTTTATTTCAATGTCAAATCCAACGGCACAACTTGAGGCAACGTATCCAAGCTCGAGCTCGTATCTTCCTGGATTAACTACTGATTGTTCAAATCCATACCAATTTTCAGGGCCTTTTCTAAACTGAATGAGAAGCCCCATCAATCTAAATGGAAGACTATTACCAGATAAAAATCCGAGTTCTTCTTCAACAAAGTTAGGCCATATTCCAAGAACATAGTATGGAATTCCGCTTGTAGGGATCACTTTCAACTCAAATTCAGTCACAAAGTGGTCATCATTTTTTATAAAACTTGTTTCCCTGACTGTAAAATTGCCTTTGTTCTTTTTATCCTTTTCAAATCTCCAAGCAGTTTTATAGGCAGAAGAGCTATAAAATTTGAGGATATTTTTATCCAGATCAGATGTCTCTCCCGGCACAGAAATTGAATACATTATAAGATTTCCGTGCTTATCATGCGGAGGATCATCCTGAATTGAAAGCGGCGAAAAAGGCTGAAAAAGAAAACTGAATGGAAGCATCACAATAGAGTTTTCAATCTTCTTTTCTTCAATGATCTGCTGCACTCTAACATTCTGAGGGATTTTGTATGGAGGGTCAGTTACAAACTTCGGAAAAATATCAACTGAAAAGAAAACAATTGAAGAAACTATAAAACCGGCAACAACTCCTTTTATGATCTTTTCCTTCAGCCCGTTTTTCTTTAACAACTCAAAAACATAGGAAATTCCACACGCGGCAGCGATTAGGAAAAGTGCTCCTGTTTCCATCAGATATCTCGGTCCGGCATAATTCCCCTCGATGTAAAAGAAAAAGTAGGAGATAACTCCGCATAGAGGCAGAAAATAATAAAGAAAATACTTTTTAGGCTCTTTATAAACAATGGGCAGAATGAAAAAGAGCAGTCCCGAATGGGCCGTAATTCTCGTGAGAAAACTATTAAGCCTTAAAAAGGTTATCCCTATCAGAAATTCGAAATTTGTTCCGCCAGGAGGCAGATGGTCACCGTGATTAGCAGTACAACCTTTTCCAAAACCCGGTCTATGACAGAGCTTTCTGCGGTTAAGAACATCAAAAAGAGCATCCTGAATGAAATAGAACGGATCACCGGTAAAAAACCAGTTATACATCATCAGAATTCCACCGAAAAAAAGAAAAGGAATAGTAAAAAACACCAGCTTCTTAAAACGCCTATCAACAAAAAGAAAGTAGATGGCAAATCCAAAGTAGACATAGACAGCATTTTGCGGCCTGACAAGAAGCGAATAGGCAACTAGCGCTCCTGCTATCAAGGTATTTTTCCGATTATCCTTGCCATGGATTACGATATAGGTAGCTGAAAGAACTAGAAAAAGTCCAAAGTGATGTGGAAAATATAAAGCTCCGTGAAAAATATGAACCGCAGAAAAAACAAAAAGAAGCATAGCAACTGTAGCCGCTGTCATATCTCTTAGCTTTAAAGCGTGCTTTCCGACTAGATATGTATTTACTCCCGCAAGGATCGGATTTAGAAGCCAAGGAACTCCAAGAGCAGCAAAAGGAGCCATAACCAGACTGAATCCCGGTAGAAATATAGAGGCATACTTCCCATTATGCATTGAAATGAAGTTGCTCTGATAATGTTCATAGAAATCAGGCAGTTCCATATAAACCCTGCCAGTTGAGATCATTTTTCCGAGCCAGACATAATGAATCCCGTCAGCTGGCGCAGGAACAAACTGAAGATACTTCCATGCGTAGATAAGACTCCAAAAGAACAAAACCAGAGGAAGAATAGCAAAAGCAAGTCTGCGATAATCTTTCCTGATAGGAATTTTGTCCTTAAAAAGAATGACCAGAACCATTGTAAAAGCACAGATAAGAAAACAGAAATGGTAAAAAGGAAAGAAAACTGTTAAAGGACTGTAAAAAACACCCTTTGTCGATAAGACAAAATAGATAGCAAAAATTACTGTCGCCGCAAAAATTCCCATTAACCTTCTTACAATAACGTTCAATGTTGCCTCGAGTGTAGCTTCTCAGCTGTATAATTCAAGAAATAACCTTCGACTCATCACACATGTTGCTTTAACGTCCATTCCTATACATAAGTTTTTTTTGACTATTAATTCCCATAGTCTAGACTGTCTGTGACGTTTTGCAGGAGATATGATGCATCTAACTGAACTGGTACTTGTCATTAACTTTCCGATCTTTCTCGGATGGTTTTTCAAACAATTAAAAATATTCTCAAAGGATGATATTGGCGCACTTAGAAAGTTTGTTATAAAAGTTTCCGTTCCCTTCATTATTTTTAGAAATCTCTACAAATCAAACATAGAAGATGTTTCTCAACTTCTTCCTGCGGCGCTTGCCTTCTTAATTGTCTCACTTCTTTTCGGATTAGCTGTTTTTTCGCTAAGAAAACTAGTTTCAAAGGATAAACTCACACAGAACAGCTTCTGTGTCGGCTCTTTCATGGGAAATTACGGATATCTCGGATGGGGTGTTCTTTTCTACTTCTTAGGAGATGCAGGATTTACAAGGGCAGTGTTTTTTACAGTGTTTTTCTGGCCTGTCTTTCTTTTTATCGGATTTTCACTCTCAATACTGTTGTCCGGAGGCAGGTTTGACAGTTCATCAATTAAAATTATTCTCAAAGCTCTTTACAGCAATGCGTTCGTGCCGATTATCGTTGTAATACTAGCTCTTTATATGAATCTTCAGGACATTGCTATCCCTATCTGGCTCAATAAAAGCATTGAATCTTTTGCTTCAATTACAATACCAGCGATACTTTTCACAGTCGGACTTTCGTTTTCAATGATAATAAAAAAATCGCACATTAAAACGATTGTTTCAGGAACTATTATGAGACTCGGTGTGGGAATTATCTTCGGTATCGCAGCCGTTTTTATAACCTCACTTCTTTTTAAAGTTGATGCTCACACAAAAAAAGTGATTCTCATTGAATCCGTTATGCCAACTGCTGCAATTTCACCATTTTTCTGCGATTTTATAAACTGTGACAATGAAACCGTGAGCGGAATCCTCACTTTTTCAACACTTATATCACTGCTGACACTCCCCTTCTGGTTTAGTATAATTGAAACATGGACGTGGTTATGAAAGAAAAAACACTTTCAATTAGAGATCTCATTGTCTTCATAGTTGTTCTTACGGGCCTTTCCTTCGCACTCTATTCAATTACTCATGAACTTGCCTTTAGAGGATATTGTCCATCAGTTTTTGGAGTTCCTTCGAGCTATTTCTATGCCGACAGTTTTCTGATGATGCTGCTTGCGATCTTTCTAATGAACAGAATCGTTGTCTCTTTCCTTTTTAATCTGGGACTTGCACTTGGAATAATGAGCTCAATCTATTTTTCTGCAATGCACCTTCTGATGATCAATCCAAGCCCAGCTTACTTTGGCATTGCCTCATGCTATACAATATTTATTATATTTTTTCTTGCGGGAATTATAAGGAATCTGAAGGCCTAAGGATTTTACTTAAACTGAGCAAGACTTTTATTGATATCTTCTCTTATTTCAAGTTCAACATTGCTGTCTCTAAGCATCTGTTCAAGAATGATTTTTAGTTCAGGATCTTTTCTGGATAATTTTCCGGCAAGTATTACAAATATCTTTGCTGTTTCAATTATCTTCGGGTCATTATGGGTATTTTTTTCCTTTATGATATCAACGACTTGCTTTGCAAGGTCCTTACTTGATGACATATAGATAAGTGAGGCAAACATTTCTTTCTGAGTTCTTGATATCGCATGGAAATCATAGAAATCTCCGCTTAGTGCCTTTTTCATGAAATAGCATCCTGAATCACAGAAAATCTTTTCATCGATCAGACCCATATCTGCACAATCCTTTAAAAGAGAAAGCGCTTCGTGCCTTGCCTTTTCCCTTGAAGACAGAAGAAAGATAAGCAGTATTTCAACAGATGGATGTTCCTTTAAAGCCTGAATTATCTTTTCAATATATCCAGCCCCAGTAGCTTCATCCAGGATCAGGTTTGTCCACCTTGAAATATGTTCGGGCGGAACAAAAGGAAGTCTTGGAAGATTAGAAAGATAGAAGGCCAGAAACTTTGAATCTGAATGCTGAATAAATCCTCTAAGATCGCTATCTGCAACTTCAATGAACTTTTCGTAGATATTCTGAGAAAGCTTTGCATTAAAAAGACTGTATTCTTTGAAAATATGACTAACAAGCTCCATTAAAAGTGCGTGATCGTTTCCAAATACTTCTGAGAACATTTCATCAAGCTCGTCACTGCTGTATGTGAGTGACTTTGTGAAAAGTTCGTTCACATAAGGTCTCAGGACATCTTCCATGACCAGCAACATCTTTCCAGTCTCGGTTTTCATTATTTTCTGGTTTCTAAGAAAAATAAAAATAGATGCAAGATCAAAGTATCTTTTTGCGCCTATAAGAATGCTAACTATGTCCTCGATATAAGGTCTTACACTTTTCCCACTAAGAGCATACGGAGCAAGTTGCTTAAGAAACTCAACATACATTTTAAGAGGTTTCGCCTTATATGCCTTTTCTCGCTTCTTATCGCTACTGTCAACAGCCTGCTGATAATCCTCTAATGTTTTTACGGCTGCATCATTATTGTCACTTACCATCTACAAGATATCTCCTGAAAAAACTTTTTCGGGAATTCCACTCATAACAATTCCACCATTTTCAAAACGGTAATCGGCAACGCCACCTGGAAAAGTCATTGACCAATTCTCATTATGTATAATACCATCAACTCTCAAAGCTTCAACAATTGCGGCACCACCTGTTCCGCAACCAAGCGTGTAACCGGCACCTCTTTCCTTAACTACCATTGATATCATTCTGTTTTTTATGTCTATTCCAGTCACAACTTCAACATTAAGCTCAATACCGAATCTGTTTTCTAACTGAACTTCATCTGCAATAAGTCGGGCGGTTTTCACATCAACAGGATCTTGCGGCAAAACAACAAGGTGAGGATTTCCCATTGATATTCCAATTCCCCGACATCTATGACCAGCTAGAGAAAATTCAAAAAATCCCCCGTCAAGCAGCTCCGGTTTTCCAAGAGCAGCATCAACTGAAAGTCCGTTTAAGGGCTCTTTGTAGGAAACGTTTAATATTCCACGCCCAGTTTCAACTGAAATAGGGGTTTTAGTAAATCCGCAATCGTTAACAAGATAGGCGAAAAAACATCTGAGACCGTTTCCACACATTACAGCTGAACTACCATCAGAGTTTATTATTTTCATTCCAGCGTCAGCAGAATCCGTTTTATAGTGAACGAGAACACCATCAGCTCCAACTCCAAAATGCCGATCACAAATCTTTCTGGCTTTTTCAGGAGTCAGTTTGATATCCTCAACAATTACAAAATCATTGCCAAGTGCTTGATATTTATGAAATTTCATCATCTCTATTCTTGAAAACAAAATATTTACTGCCTAAAAAATTCACAACTGTTCCCGCTATTATACCACCAAGATTTGCAAGATCAGGAATCAGCGCAGTTCCTTCCCCTCCATAGCTCAGAATCATTGTATAAACCAGATATCGGGGAATGAGAGAGATCAGACTGACAGAAAGAAAATTTACAAAAGCTTTTATTGAAACACTAACATCTTTCGTCTGGTCATGGAACGTCCATAAATGATTAATTACATAGTTTTGAATAACAGCTACGATATAACCGAAAATCCAGATAAATTTAATGAGAAAATAATTTTCTCTGGCATGAAAAGCTCTCACAAGAATGAAGTATATTCCGGCATCCGTTAAAACACCCAGACCACCAGTGACACAAAATCGGACAAACTGATTTGACATCAATTTTTTGAAAGTCGAAGAGGGAAACATTAAAAATCCACTCTATTTCTACCATTATCCTTGGCTTCATAGAGTTTTTTATCGGCGGCTTCGATCAACTGTTCCCTTTTTGTCATGTCAGGAAGATATTCAGCTATACCGGCACTTATCGTAACATTTATTTTATGCTGATTTATAAAAACTTTGTTGTTGGCAACTGCCATTCTTATCCTTTCTGTAGTGAGAACAGCACCGTTTATCGGAGTTTCCGGAAGTATAATGCCAAACTCCTCTCCACCATATCTTGCGATATAGTCAACACTTCTAAAATAACGCCCAAATAGTTTTGAGAGGTTAGTAAGAACTGCATCTCCAGCCAGATGACCGTAGGTATCATCGACCTTTTTAAAAAAATCAATATCGATCATAACCATTGAAAGGCTGTGGCCATATCTTTTTGAGCGAGTAAACTCACTTTCAAGCTTGTCATCAAATGATTTTCTGTTGTATAAACCTGTAAGTCCGTCCCTTATCGAGAATTGATAGAGCTGATCATAATATTCAGCTTCCATATCCTTACTGGCAATAAATTTGAATATGGTGTTACCGATCTTTACCCTGTCTCCATTCTCAAGACGCTTGGAACCTTGAATTTCCTCATCGTTAATATGGGTCTTATTTGTGCTCCCCAGATCTTCCGCATAAAAGATCTTCTGCTCCTTGAATATCCTCATATGCTTTCTTGAAACACTTGGGTCATCAACCGTAATGTCACATTCTTCACCCCTTCCGATAACTATCGAATCATCATCGATATCACGTCTCTTCCCGAGGTTTGCTCCATAGATCTCAAGTAAAATAAACCTGTCACTCGTTAGATCAAGATCTTTCCGTTTTGACAAGTCCAGAATCTGTGTCGCCTGTGCTGTGTCTTCGTTTCTGTCAACCATTTTATCTCCGCCTTAAAAGGAATCCTCGCCATTCATTTTCACTGATATCTTCGATCAGCTCAAAACCATCCAGATCCATTTTTTTCAGGAATTCAGTTTCAGTTTCAAGAACACCAGTGAGGATCAGCCAATTGCTGGACAATCTCTTAAGATCATCTTTTAATCTGAACAACACTGACGAAATAATATTAGCAACAACAACATCAAACGGTTTCTCAAATTTAAATATTGGATTAGATGAAAAATTTATTTTCCCGACCATATCATTGAGAACAAGATTCTCAAAAGCATTCTCTATGGCCTCTTTATCACTGTCAACACCGATCACTTCCAGATCAGACCTCTTTTTCAAGGCCGCGATCGAAAGAATTCCCGAACCGGTTCCGACATCGATCAGTGTTTTTATACTCTTATCTTTTCCAAGAACTTTTTCAATAAGAACAGCAGCAAGTCTTGTCGTTTCATGATGACCGGTCCCGAAACCTCTTGAAGGGTTTATAACAAGATTTCCAGATCGACTGTCCCATGGTGGAACGACCGTTATGTGTCCCATTTTTACCGGCTTAAAATACTCTCTCCATTTTTCGACCCAGTCACCTTGTGATATGATGGAAAGATTTAAAGTTTTCAGCTTCTTCTTCATCTCGGAAGTTTTCTCAAAATATAGTATAAGGGCATTTTCCCTTTCCATACTCCCGAGGAACCCCTCAATCTGATAGAATTTTTCTACGGCATAGTCCCTTGGAACTACTGCCTGATACCATTGATTCATGAACACCTTCCAATTAACTTAGGTGTATGATAATGATTCTGGGTAAAAAATCAAAAAATGTGCCGGTAAAACCTAACTTTTTTTTAAAATTTTTTCTGCTTCCGACTTCAGGATTTCCTTTACAATGACAAAGACTTCATGCTGTCCATAGGTTTTCTGATCACCAGTCTCCATATTCTTCATCAGAACGGTCTTTTCCTTAACTTCATCCTCACCGAAAATAAAAGTATAACCGGAATTGATCTTTGATGCTTTCTGGAGAGCTTTTTTCAGCTTCCTGGGCTTATAATCTGCAACAAATACAACAGGATGATGTGACATATGCTTTGCAAAGTGAACCAGATCAGGTACTCCCTCTTTTGTCAAAGCAAAACCTGTTGAAATAAAGGGATCTGCATAAAAATTTTCAGGTATCATATCAAAAAGCCTTTCAAGTCCCATTGCAAATCCTGTTGCCGGAGTCTGCGGTCCACCAATATCCGAAATAAGGTTATCATATCTTCCGCCGCCTGCAACTGCATTTTGAGAACCACCTGTATCCGCAAGAATTTCAAATGCAGTTCTCGTGTAATAGTCAAGTCCACGAACAATGAAAGGATCAACCTTAAAAGGAACATGAAAAACTTCCAGAGATTCTTTTAACTGCGAAAAATGATCTTTACACTCCTCACACAGGTGGTCTGTCATTACTGGGATATCACTATACTTTTCCTTCGGCTTACAGGTCTTGCAGTCTAAAAGTCTCAGAGGGTTGATCTCCAGTCTGCTTATACAATCACTGCATAAATCATCTGTTCTGGAAGAAAAATACTCTATAAGCTTTTCACGGTAAACAGGCCGGCACTTCTTACAACCTATTGAATTGATTAGCACTTCCTGACTGATATTAAAGTGTTTCATTATCCTGTAGGCAGTGTAGATCATCTCTGCATCTGATTGCGGAGTTTCATCTCCCAGAATTTCAATTCCAAGCTGGTGAAACTGCCGGTAACGCCCTTTCTGAGGTCTTTCGTATCTGAAAAAAGGGCCGATATAAAATAACTTCAAAGGAAGGATGTTGTCTATATCCATTCTATGCTCGACAAAACTTCTTACAACACCTGCCGTGCCTTCAGGACGAAGTGCTATATGCCGGTCTTTCTTATCTTTAAAATCATACATTTCCTTCTGAACGACATCTGTGGTCTCTCCCACACTTCTTTTAAAAAGTGCATAATCTTCAACAATTGGCGTTCTGATCTCAGTAAAATTTCCATTGGAAATAAGCATTTTGATATCATCTTCCATCTTTGCCCAGCGGAAAGCGTTCTTTCCGTAAAGGTCATTCATTCCCTTAACAGCTTTTATCATCACAGCACTCCTTCAAATTTCTTTTCAATATCATCATAGATCTCATCCATTCCCAAAGATCCGTCAAGAAAGACAACTTTCAGTTTATCTTCAAAATCTTTAATTATTCTACGATAGTTATTATCAATTTCCGTGAGAAAATCTTTTGTTTCATAAAGTTCAGTATCATTCCTAAATTTTTTTATTCTTTCAAGGGCCTTATCAATAGAAACATCAATAAACACAAGAATGTCCGGAAGCATTGCAAACCTGTTAATCCCTTTGATCCATTCGTAGCTCACATTTGTTGACTGATAGGCAACTGAAGAAAAGAGGTATCTGTCGGTAAGAACTGTTTTTTTTTCTTTTAATGCCGGCCACACTCTTTTCTGGAGATGGTCTAATCTATCTGCTGCAAACATCAGCCCGAGTTTCTCATGCAGAAGAGGCGTCTCGCTTTTTGAGTTTTTCAACTCATCTCTAATAAGTCTGCCAATCGAAAGGTTCGTGGGTTCTGCTGTCTGAACAACTGTGTGACCTTTTTTCTCAAGAAATTTTTTCAACTCCTTTATGGTCGTACTCTTTCCAGAACCGTCTATTCCTTCAACAGCTATGAACATTCTACTCTCCTTTTAATTCATAAATTTTAAGATCATCAAAGTGAACTTCTGACTTCCAGTTACCAAAAGATAGCCTTTTAAACCCCTTTTCAACTTTAAGCGAATCTTCATCATTGTAATCAAGAAAAAGTTTCCCGTTAACAAACCACTTGATCTTCTGACCTTTTCTGATCACTCTCACTTTATATCTTTCACTTTTCTTCAATCTTGTCTTTTTTTCTTCAGAGCGTTTCTTTTCATGTTCATGAAGTTTTGAAATAACTGAAATTCTATTGCTCCAGCCACCGAGAATAAAAGAGTATCCGTCACCATGATCATGGATATCTCCGTCTCCCCACAAATTGAACTTGACATCAATTCCGTCACTTTCACTCCACATCGTAAGTTCAACAACTGCATTTTGTGGAAGATCAAATCCGGAAAGAACAAGATTTCTATTCTCTGCCTTTGAACTTAAAACCTCACCATTTTCAATTTTCCAGTCACCGCCCAAAACTGTGTACTTGTCTCCTAGTTCTGTTCTGTTAAAATCATCTGCAAAGACTAAAGCACCTTTTCCATCCTTACAGCCTGCCAAAACAAGAAATAGAAACAAAACTGTTAAAAACCTCATGTTTTCCTCCGCGTTAAACGCGTGAACATATCAGAAATATTCATGAATTCAATTTTTTCATCAGCCACGCCATATTAGTTCCAAGCGTTTCCATGGTTTTCATTCCTTCTTCATCGTCTTGAACTTCACCAATTTCTCTGCCAATTCCAAGATTCCAGTAACTTGAACCCGGAATGTTCATCTCAGAAATTAGGATAAAATTGTTGATCGCCTGAAAAACATTGAGTCCACCGGCACGTCTTACCGCAGTAACAGCAGCACCGACTTTACCTTTAAGCAGAACACCGTTTCCTCTTGTGACATAACCGACTCTATCGATAAATGCCTTTGTTTCAGAAGTAAGTGCCGCAAAATAAGTTGGCGAACCGATGATAATTCCGTCAGCTTCGATCATTTTCGCAATACATTCGTTGATAATATCATCATCAAAAATGCACTTTTTATTCTGAAGCTCGCGACACTTCCCACAACCCTGACAACCACGGATCAACTGACCACCGATCTGAATAAGTTCACATTCGATCCCTTCTTTTTCAAGAACCTTGAACACCTCCCTTATCATCAAAGACGTATTACCATTTTTCCTTGGACTACCATTGAATGCTACAACTTTCATTACAGATTTCCTCCTAAAAAATTAACTGTCAAAGATGAAAACTTCAAGTTTGAAGGAACAAAAAAGGTCGATATCACTATCAATTTTATTTTCGAGAAGTAATTACTTATATTCGCAGAGATATGCTGTATCGACTTTTACTTTAAGTTGAAATTTTGAATCTTTATCAACTATGAATGTAGTTCCAGCTTTAAAATCGTTCCATTCGTTCGATCCGGGAAGTTTCACGGTGAGCATCCCTGCAATAACGGTCATGTGTTCAACTGTTGTCGTTCCAAATTCATATTCGCCAGGAGCCATGACACCGACTGTTGTATTACCGTTTCCGGGATCAAATCCAAGCGAAGCAACTTTTCCATCAAAATACTGATTAATTTTAAACATTCTATCCTCCGCTCATGAGATGAATGACCTTGACATCGGCTCCGGCAGGAACTTTTGTTTCAGGCCACTTTTCCCGTCTTATAATATTTTCGTTTACATGAATAACGAGCATTTTGAATGTGTACTTCATGACTGAAAGGACATCTGTTACCGTCATCCCTTCAAACCACTCTATCACATTTCCGTTTACTGTTATCGTCCTGTCCATCGTCTTACTGTAATGGTTTTACAACTTCAATAACTTCAGGAAGGTCCATTCCGATCTCCTTGAGATGTTCAATTGTTGGCACACCATTCTTCGTCCATCCGCGACGTTGATAAACAGCATCCAGAAGTTTTTCGTAACGATCTTCTCTATACTTTCTTGTTATTGCCATTTTTTCTTCAGTCGATTTCCCTTCAGGATCAACACCTATAAACTCTTTAAGCTGCTTATCATACCTTTCGGCACGACTTTTATATTCTTCCTTTGTAACAGGTCCGCAGGCTCTGTAAGGCTGTGCATCATGTTCTCTAAGACCAAAACCACGTCTGATATTAAAAATTCTCTGAAAATTATAAACTCTTTCAGATTGTCTAATTAACTCTTCTTTATCAATATTGTTCCCCGTCACGGAATTATAGACAACTACATAACTTTCAACATGATCCGGAACTTTTGCCGGTTCATCTGTTTCACAATTATCAACAGGCTCAACATCATTCCATGGAAGTTTACAAAGTCCCTGAAGACCGAACCATGTTCTAAACATTGGAAAATAGTGAAGAGCTTCTGCTTTGTCATCAAATGTGGGAATCTGATTATTAACCATATCCATAAAAATCAGCCATGCCTCATCATGCTGAGGACCTTTGTTGGTCATTGCATATCCACCCTGCTGTGCAAGAGATTCTTTAGAAACATACTGTGAATATTCAAGGCCTTTATTTTCCATGCCGATATCATTCATGAAATTTATGTCACCCCATCCTTTTTCAGCAAATATTTTCTTTGCAGCACGGACACCTTTTCCTGCAATAAGACCGAAACCTTCACCTTTTGCCATCTGATGTAAAAGTTCAAGAGCGGCATCTTTGTTTCCAAAGTTAAGTTCAAGACCTCCTGTTCTTTCTTTATTAAGGATCCCTTTTTCATAACATTCCATAAGAAAAGCTGTTGTTGTACCGAAAGTAATTGTGCAAATACCATATGTGTCACAATAAAAATTAACTTCAATAATGTGATCTGCATCAAAAATACCGCAATTAGAACCAACGCCGGCAGCAGTTTCATACTCAGGTCCGTCAACAATAACTTTTTCACCTTTATATGGACCGGTTCTGAGTTCAAATCCGTCAACAGCTTTCGAACAGCTCATCGAACAACCAAACCAGCATCCGTCAAGGTTTTTCCAAGTCTGTGTAAATTTTGATTTGAACACTTCTGAGTGAATATTTGCTATCTGGCTGTCATCTTTTCCATACTTAAAGTTTTTTGTCGGAAGAATATCATATTCATTCATTACCTCCATAAGATGAGCAGTTCCTTTTGTTCTCATTTCACATTGACTTTCATCAAGGTCCCTCATCTCTTTATTAAATTTCTGACCTCTTTCCGAAATTGCTTTTAAATTAGCAACATGATTAAGGTCTCCTTTTACGCCTGTTCCAATTGCAACAAGAGCTTTAATTTTTTTATTTCTAAGAACTGTTCCGATTCCACCTCTACCAGCCTGTTTAAGACGACAGTGTTTTCTACGCGGATCATAAAAACTGAAATTAAGCATTCCAATAAGAGAATTGTCAGCCGCTTTTCCTGCAGAAACGACTGCGACATTTATTTTGTCTTTATCGTTAAGAGCATACATTTCTGTTAATTGTTCAACGAGAATATGACTGTTAACTTCTTCCATCGGTGCTTCTTCAATAGAAATCGTATTCGTTCTTCCATTAATAACAACGATAACTTCTTTATCTGATTTCCCCTGAAGTTCAAGAGCATCAAAACCGCAAAATTTCATGTATGGACCGAAATATCCCCCGACATTGCTATCTATAATTGAACCTGTCTGGGGAGAAATAGAAACAACAAGAGATTTTCCTGCACCACTATACTGAGTAATCCCTGCACACGGTCCCGGACTGATAATTATCTCATTTTCCGGATCATCCCATTTTGTCTGCGGTGTTGTCGCATCCCAAAGAAGTTTCAAACCGAACCCTTTTCCACCTACGAACTTATCTTTCATAAACTGAGTTACCGGTTTTTCAGAAATTTCGTTGTCAGAAAGATTAACGTGAAGTGTTCTGTTGTTGTACCCAAGTTTAATTTCGTGTGGCTGATAGGTGTAAAGTTTACGCTGTTTGTGTTCGTTTTTCATAGCTTTTAAATCCATAAAAACCTCCAACTATAAATGAAAATTAACAAAATCGCTTTTGAGAATCCGTTCCAAACACGGGAGGCAACAGCTTTTCAGCTGAAACCCAGGTCTTTTCCCATAGCCGAAACCTTAGGGAAAAAGACTCAGAATCTTCTGGCCAGACTACTTTATATAATTGAGTTGTATTTGTAAATAGTAATGTCTAAAAAATTACAAATGATTACTTTTTACCTTTTTTTTTCTTCTTTTTCTCATCATCTTTTTCGAACTTCTGAAATTTCCTTGGAGTTTTTATCTGTTGTTTTTTGACGTGTTTTTTCTTTTTTTTGTTGTGTATTATGATCTTTCTTGATTTTTTTTGTGGCTTGACCTTGTATTTTCCGTGGTGTTTTTTATGTTTCTTTATCGGTTTTCTGCCAACATTTTCATCAATTGCGCCATTACAGTTGTTGTCTCTTCTGTCAAAGATCTCAACTGCATCAGGATTAACATTTGCATTATTGTCATTACAATCACCAAGCATATCAGCTCTAAAAAGTCCGTCAGGTTTACAAAGACATCTGATCTTATTCTGATAACCGAATCCATCACCATCTTTATCAAAATAAAACGGTCTACAACCTGTTAAATTTTCACCTTCATCAACCTGTCCGTTACAATTGTCATCCAGGTCGTTACACTGTTCTTTTGCGTTTTGATGAACAAACTTTTTGTGATCATCACAGTCACCTGTTTCAAGAGTTGAAAACAAAGTATCGGAAACACAGAGACACTTAAACTCATCGGTTCCCACTCCGTCCTGATCTAAATCTTTGTAGTATCTGTTACATCCGTCGGAATCCTCAGGGTCCACAACACCGTCACAGTTGTCATCTCCACCGTTACAAGTTTCAACTACCCCCGGATTCACATACTTATTTCTGTCGTTGCAATCACCCTTTTTTTTCGTGTAACCAACTCCAGGTCCAGTTGCGCAATCATAATCTACTGAATCTTCTTCATCTCCATATTTATCGCCATCAGCATCTCTATAGGCTGTGCATTTTTCTGCGTTGTTCGCGTTGTTATTTTCATCCGGAACTTTTCTCAACTTATTCAATTCATTGGAAATATCCACCGTTTCTTCCACTTCTTTTTCTTTCTCTTTAACTTCTGTATCAACTGATTTCTGCTGAATTACCTGCTCTTCTTTTTTTACTGCGGAAAACTTTTTTTCACTTGCCTGAAACTCTGAATTTTTTTCACAGCTAATTACCAGAAAAAAACTCATTAGAAAGATTAGAAGTTTTTTCATTTGATCCTCTCTATTCGTTGATATCAACCTTCACAGATTCAACATCCCAGATATCTCTGGCATACTCTGAAATTGTTCTGTCAGAAGAAAATTTTCCGCTTCTTGCTGTGTTTAAAATTGACATCTTTGTCCACTGAAAACGATCCCGGTACATTTCATCGACCTTATCCTGAGAATCAATATATGGTCTAAAATCGGCAAGCAGCATGTAGTTGTCACCATAGACCACAAGATCATCGTAAAGATGCTGAAAAATTCCTGGTTCGTCCTCGTTAAAGAAATCATCTTTTATCATATCCAGAACCTCTTTAAGTTCAGGATCCGATTCATAGATAGCCTTAGGATTATAACCGCTTAATCGTGTCTCTTTCACCTCGTCTGTTTTAAGTCCGAAGATAAAGATATTGTCCCGACCAGCCTCTTCAAGCATCTCTACATTGGCTCCATCAAGAGTTCCTATCGTTAACGCTCCGTTGAGCATGAACTTCATGTTACCTGTTCCGCTTGCCTCAAAACCCGCCGTGGAGATCTGTTCGGAAAGCTCACTGGCAGGAATAATTTTTTCTGCCATTGAAACCGAGTAGTTGGGGAAGAAAAACACATTGAGAAATTTGCTCACTTCGGGATCATTATTAACCTTTTCACCAACAGCATTTATCAGCTTAATGATCTGCTTTGAAACAAAGTATCCCGGAGCGGCCTTTCCACCGAAGATCTTTGTTCTGGAAACATAGTTTCCATCAGGATTTTTCTTTATTCTATTGTAAATTACGATCGCATGAAGAACATTGAGAAGCTGCCTCTTGTATTCGTGCATTCTTTTAACCTGAACATCAAACATAGAGTCAATATTAAGATCAAAGCCCATCATCTTTTTCACATACTGCTGAAGCTGACTCTTTGCAAGCCATTTAGCCTGCTGCCAAGTTTCCTGAAAATTTTTATCTTCAGCAAATTTTTCAAGTTCTTTTAACTCAGAAAGCTCTCTAACCCATCCGTCGCCTATCTTTTCAGAAATTAATCTTCCAAGAAAAGGATTCGCCTTTTTCAGCCATCTTCTTGGTGTAATTCCATTTGTCTTGTTGTTAATTTTGCCAGGGAACAACTCGTTGAAGTCTTTAAACATCTCATTTTTAAGAATTTCTGTATGAAGCGCACTCACACCGTTTACAGAGTGACTTCCCACAATTGCAAGGTTAGCCATTCTCACGAATTTATGTCCAGCTTCTTCAATAATTGACACATCTTTTATACGCTTCATATCAAAGCCGCAGAAATCTCTGGCTTCGTTCATAAAACGTCTGTTGATCTCATAAATTATCTGAAGCTGTCTGGGAAGAAGCGGTCCCATGATCTCTACATCCCATTTTTCAACGGCCTCGGGAAGAACTGTGTGATTTGTATATGCAAAAGTCTTCTTGGCTATGTCCCATGCTGTGTTCCAGTCAATTCCCTCTTCGTCAATAAGAATTCTCATTAGTTCGGGAATACCGATGCTTGGATGAGTGTCATTAAGCTGAATAGCAACTTTTTCAGAAAAATCCTCAAATCCATTTCCATGATTTCTCTTGTAGTGTTTAATTATGTCCTGAAGTGTAGCTGAAACAAAAAAATACTGCTGTTTGAGTCGCAGGATCTTTCCTTCATGCATATTATCGTTGGGATAGAGAACTTTTGAGATGTTCTCACTTTTATTTTTGTCACCCACAGCCGCCATATAATTGCCACTATTAAAATATTGGAAATCAAACTCGTTCGTACTCTTTGCCTGCCACAATCTCAAATTATTGACCGTGTCATTTTTGTACCCGGGAACCGGCACATCATAAGCAAGAGCAAGAACATCGTCAGTATCAACCCATTTATACCTCTGTGTACCTTTTTCATCTTTTTCTGTAATAACTTTTCCACCGAATTTAACTCTGTATTCAAGTTCCGGCCTACATATCTCCCATGGACATCCGTATTTAAGCCAGTTATCAGGAACTTCAACCTGATACCCATTCTTTATTCCCTGTCTGAAGATACCATATTCGTATCTAATCCCGTAACCGTAGGCAGGAAGTTCTAAAGTCGCCATTGAATCAAGAAAACAAGCCGCCAATCTTCCTAAGCCACCATTTCCAAGTCCCATATCAGGTTCGAGGTCTCTGATGTCTTCCAGATGATATCCCAGTTTTTCAACAATCTCTGAAGCTTCGTCATAAAAATCAAGATTTATCAGTGTGTTACCTAAAAGACGACCCATCAGAAATTCCATTGAAAGATAGTAGACACGCTTTGATTTGTTCTGTCTGTATGTATATTGAGTTCTAAGCCAGTTTCTTATTAACCTGTGCCTAATCGCAGTTGAGATTGCAACAAAAGCATCACGCTCTTTTACTGTTGTTTTTTCCTTAACAAGCTGATATTCCAAAGTTTTTGCAAAATCACGTTCAAAAGTAGTTGAATCTTCATCAATTTTATCTGTGAAGAAAATTGAATTTTCTTTATCTTTACACATTGCCACCCTCCATAATTAAGCAGACTGATGATTCTATCAAAAGGTAAAAAAAACTCAATTATTTGGGAATAGTCACTTATTACATACTAGAACAAAAAGCCTTTTCCGGATCATATTCTTCAAGCAGGTCATAAAAATTATGCGTTAAGGTTCCATCTTCAGATAAAGTAAAAACAATGTCTTCATTTATAGGACATCTGAAACTCCTATCTGTATCAGCAGGAATTAGTAGTGTCCACTCCCCATTCTCCTCATCATAATTAAGGGTTACCTCATAGTTCTCAATTCCTTCAAAAAGACATCTGAACCAATCAAATTTACAGTAACTTTCCATTTTTATAACATCCGGATCATTCTCATGTTTCCATTCGTCAAAAATTGAAAAAACATGCGCATAGATAAGATTCCACGGAGCCTTATTCTCTCCAGTCCGATCCGGAAGAAAATTTCTAACTGCGAACTCCCCGAGCCTATCCATCCCCGGAGAAAAAGAAGGCCCCCGATATCCACGGTAATAAAGCGCCCTGTCTCCTATAACTGTTTCAAAAGTACTGAGCTGAGCATCACTGTAAGAAAAACCAGGATTACCTTCCACAAGACTCCAATCTTCTTCAAGAAACAGTCCATCAGACATACAGGTTGAAAGTGCTACATGCACCAACCCTTCAGGCAAAAGAGCTTCCCAGTCGGCAGCCCAGATTTTAGACCGGCTCCCTTTTATTTTTTCCGTAGTCCTAATCCTGGCCATAAAATGTTGCGAATCATTATCATACGGGGCTTTTTCCAAGTTACCGTGGCTGCGCCATATAATTGCGGCGGCATCATTTTTCCTAAGGACTTCCTCCCACTTTTCAAAATTTACGTAAAAATCAGAATGAAGCGTATAACCCCGACTTTGTGCATAACTTTTTAGAAGAGGCTCAACACTTTCTTTTTCATCACTAATTTCCTGATCAGACAGATCACCGTAAAGAAGATAAACTTTATCTCGAGTTTCAATTTTAGCGATAGCGACCAGATAAGAAGCCCAGACTGGACTTAGATAGTCTTTTTCGACCTGTTCAGAAATAATATTCAGAGCATCTTCAATTTTATCATTTTCCGCCAGTTTTTGAGCTTTCTCAAGAAGTGCTTTAAGATCAGAAACACCTGTTAAATTATGCTTTCTGACTTCCCTTGCAATTTGCGAATAAACATCCGTTTCCAAGTTGGGGGCAAGAGGAGTAAAAGTCTCTTTTTCGTTGTCGCATCCTACAAAAATCACAAAACACACAAAGATCAGAAAGATCAGAAAGATTAATGAGTTTTTCATAATTAGGATCTACCATATTTATTTATAAGCATCTTTTATGCTGATAATTTTAACAGTAAGGTTAAAAAAATTCAATTATTTGTAATGGACCTCCCAAAAAAGTGGAAGTATACGGATAAATTGCGACCTGACCCCTATGATTGAAAATTTGATTTTTTTCTGTGGAAGGGTACCATTTGACAACCTTATTGAGACTTAACAATTGATGGAGATTACGATGAGAAAGCTATTTAGAGTGGGGCTATTTGTGTTGTTTTTGACTGTTTTTACGGTGACAGCCCAAGATGTTCGTCTGAACATAAATATTAACGATGGTGAAGAGACAACCACGGTGAGCGCCAGCTCTTCTGTTTCAGGTAATGACTATACATTGAACTACAAGATGCATCCCAAAGGTAAAAGTTTTATTAAAGTTTTGTCTCCAGACGGTGCAACAGCTCGAATATTATCGAGAAAAACTGTTGTTGTTACAGATACAATACCGTTTAGTTTTAAAGCGAAAGGAGATGCTTTTTATACGGTAGAGATAACGCTTCAAGGGAAAACATGGAGTAAAAAGATTGAGGCAAAAGATGGAATGATCGCTATTCTCAAAGTTACTAACTTACATTCAGGTAGCACCAAGATAACTGTAGTCAACGATCCACCGCGCAAAAAACATCACAACAAAAAACGACACCACTCAAAAAGTGCAATGAGCAACTCTCAGTTTCAGTCACTGCTCTCAGCTATTAAAAATGAAAGTTTTGATAAAGGACAGTTGAACATTCTCAAAGATGCAATGCAGCACAAATGGGTGACAAGCAATCAAGTTGGACAAATTATTGATATTTTTTCCTTTGCAGCTTCAAAAGTGAAAGCAGGAACAATCTGCTATCCACGAGTTGTTGATAAAGACAATTTTTATACGGTCTACAGTCACTTCACTTTTTCTGGCAGCAAAGATAAGTTGCGAGAGAATATCAAAGATCTCAAATAGTTACAACTACACATCTTTTATTTGGATAATTAATTCAGCAACATCTTCACAGGTTCCATCCCAGCCGCAGTCCCATTTTCAATTGCCTTAAGAACTGCTCCACCACCTGTAAAAATATAATATTTAGGATTGTCGATCGCAACAATATAAAGCCCCGGAAGCAAACGTTTAAGTTCCTGCATCGTGTCACCGCCACCATAAAGTTTTGAAGCTTCAACATTTCTGTCAATAAGTTCATCAAGTGCAATTGTTCCGTCGTTAAAATGAGGAGTAAAACCCATAACTGCGTTGACAAAGATGGTCTTTGCGTTCATAAAAACGTCTCTGACATTTTCTTCTTTAAAAGACTCGTGATCAACATCAAGAATATAGTTAAGCTTGGTTCCTTTCTTTAATTTGCGAATATCATGCGTTCTGTATTTTCCTTCAATTCTGCCATCAAGAGTGTCCGATTCAACAATGTAAGGAAGTTCAAGAATTTTTCCCTCGTGTTTTGCAGCGAAATCAACAAATCTTTTTGCTGAAGCAAGATCTTCTTCACTCACAGCTTTAATTGAAAATCCGTATTTTGCACACAGATAGGCGTTGTACATTACTCCACCAAGAACAAGGTGATCGGCTCTTTCAAGAAGTTTAAAAAGCGGCTCAATTTTCGTGTCAAACTTTGCTCCTGCAACAACTGCAATAAAAGGACGTTCCGGCTCATAGATCCTACTCAAATTCTCAATTTCACGCTGCATAAGATAACCGGCATAAGGCGGAAGATGCTTTGCAACTTCAACAGTCGAAGCGTGTGGCTGCCATGAACCGAATGCATCGTTAACATAAATGTCGGCTAAACCTGCAAGAGATATAGCAAACCTGTCAAGATCATCGCCCTTAGCCTCTTCTCCTTCAAACCAGCGAGTGTTAGGAAGATAGACCATGTCGATCTCATCCTGTTTGAGCTCTTTTATCAGATGGTTTACAGAAGTTTCCAGACCGATATAACCACGTTTTTCATCTCTGTAGAAATCAGGAACCTTTATCTTCACATGGAGTTTTTTCTCAATATACTCAACGATCGGCATGACAGAAGTATCATCACTGATATTTATCTCACCAGTCTTTTTGTTTTTCGGTCTTCCAACGTGAGTCATCAGAATAATCTTTCCGCCCTTCGCATTAATGTAGTACAGAGTTCCAATTGTCGCATCAATTCTATAAGGATCATGAATTATTCCTTTTTTCACAACATTGTGATCAACTCTCACAAGCACGACCTTGCCACGAAGATCTGCATCCTGAATTTTTCTCATATCTAATTTTTCCATGGTTTGCTCCTGAACAAATTGGTAACTGAAATTATTATAGAAGAAAGTGAAAAAGGGTCAATTTATCCGATTTTACTGCTAAATGCATTTAAGACCATAAAACCAGCTGCAATCCAGTTTGTATATGCAAAAATTCGTTTTAAAGACTTGGGTTTTGACTTCAATGCAAATTTACCACCGATAATACCGCCCACGATTGTAACAGCGGCTAAAGGAATTGCCCAGGATGGATTGAAATCTCCCTGAATTGCATGTCCGGCGAACCCCATTAAAGATGTCAGAGCGATCAGAATTGAAGATGTTCCTACAGCAACATGCATCGGAACTCCACAGGAAAGCACCATAAGTGGCACCAGAAATGAACCTCCGGAAACTCCAACCATTCCTGAGCCGAAACCAGTTAAAATCGTAACTGGAAAAACAATCAGTGTATTCAATCTATATATTTCATCACCTACTTTTATCTGAATAGTTAAGGGATTACTTTTTTCTGCCCCCGCAATCTTTCTAAATGGAATCAACATAACCAAACCTGCCGTAAAAAGCATACCTGCAAAAAAAAGTTTTAAAACAAACCCGCTAAAATAATGAGAAAAAATACCACCCGCTAAAGCTGAAACCGATGCGGTACAACCAATAATAATGGCAAGTTTCCACGAAACAGATCTGTTTTTCTGAAAGATCACTGTTGCGGCCACAGCTGCAAAAAACAAAATAAACTGACCGGTTGCAGCAGCTTCATGCATCTGAATCCCCGCAAAAGTGAGAATAACTATATAAAAATTTCCTCCACCTTTACCAACCATTGTCATAAAAACTGCAACTACAAAAATTAGAAAACTTACTGCTATAAACATTATTCTATAAAACCCCTTACGTTTGCAGAACAAAACACGGCAATAGTTTTATCTTTTGGAATTTCAAACAAGATTTTTTACGAGATCTTTTAACTTTTCGATATCAATTGAAGGTGCGCCACCCTGAGCCATATCAGGTTTTCCACCACCTCTTCCGCCGAATTCTTCAAGAAGCTTTTTAAGAATGTTTCCTGCGTGGAATTTTTTCTTTGCTTCGCCACTTGTTGCGACAACTGCAAGTGCTTTTCCTTTTTCAGCTCCTGAGACTACAAAAAGTCCGTTATTTATCTTTGATTTGAGTGAATCAACAAGTTGAAGCGTTTCCTGCCGGCCTTTTCCACTGTCCATAACAAAGATCTGAGTTCCTTCTTTTTCAAAAAGAGGCTCGATTTTATCTGCCTGCATTGATGCGAGTTTCATTGAAAGTTGTTTGAGTTCATCACTCACGTATTTAAAATTTTCCTGAAGCTTTTCGACACCTTTTACTATCGCCATTTTTTCACTTCTTAAAAGTGCTGCTGTATCTTCGATCATATTCTCATACTCTCTGAAAAGTCCAAGAGCGTTATTTGCCGTCACAGCTTCTATTCTCCTGACACCAGCAGCAATTCCTTCTTCCTTAACTATCTTGAAAAAACCAATCTCACCAGTTGAAGAAACATGCGTTCCGCCACAAAGCTCCATTGACCCACCCATTGAGACAACTCTAACATTTTCACCATATTTTTCACCGAAAAGTGCCATCGCTCCTGCTTTTTTAGCCTCTTCAATATGTTTAACTTCGGTAGTTACAGGATAGTTATGAACAATGAGCCAATTTACTTCATTTTCAATCTCTTTTAATTCTTCCTTTGTTACTGCCTGATAATGATTGAAATCGAAACGAAGCCTGTCAGGCGTCACAAATGATCCCGCCTGATTGACGTGACTTCCAAGAATAGATTTGAGAGCACGATGAAGAAGATGCGTTCCTGAATGGTTTTTCTTTGTTGAATTTCTTCTTGCCACATCGTTTTCCTGAAAAACGACATCACCTTTTTTTAAAGATCTTTCCATCTTTAAACGAACTATCTTAAACTCGTTCACCTTTATGCAGTCATTGACAACACCGATAACATTTCCATCTTTTGAAATAGTTCCTCTATCTGCAACCTGACCACCGGATTCAGCATAAAAGATCACAGGATCGATAGCTGCGTAGCATTCACCATGAGCCACTTCCTCAACAAGATCAAAGTTCTCATCAAAAAGTGCGACAACACTTCCTTCAAGCCGCTCTTTTTCATATCCGTCAAAAACAGGCTCTTGCACACCGTCTTTTACCAAATCCTTTATTGCTGTAACCTTTTTTGAATCAAGGTCTGCGCTCCATGAAGCCTTTCCTCTGTTCTTCTGATCATTCATTGCTTTTTCATATTCAGATTCATCATAGGAAAAACCTATTTCCTGAAGAATTGTTGCAGTGAGATCAGGTGGAAAACCGTAAGTATCATAAAGTTTGAACACAAGATCACCTGAAAGCTTGGTTAAATCATGCTTCTTTTTATCTTTTATGCTGTATTCCAGAAGAGAAAGACCCTTTTCAAGAGTCTGTCTGAACCTCTTTTCCTCATCTCTTACGATATTGGTGATAAGATCTGACTTTTCCTTAAGTTCAGGATAGTATGATCCCATCAGTTCAATAAGTTTTGAACAGACCTTATGAAAGAAAATATCATCAAAACCCATCTTGTGACCATGCCTGATCGCACGCCTCATTATCCTTCTTAAAACATAGCCGCGACCTTCATTTGACGGAGTAATCGAATCAGCGATGAGAAAAGAAACTCCTCTGGCATGATCTGCTATAACGTTGAGACTTGTATCAAGCTCCGCATCAATCTCTTTGGGAGCAATCGAACGGGTATAGTTTATCAGTTCCTGAAAGATATCAATATCATAGTTTGAGAGTTTCCCATTAAGAATAGCTACCATTCTTTCAAGTCCCATTCCCGTATCAATACTCGGATTTGGAAGAGGTGTCATCACACCCTTATCGTCACGATTGAACTGCATAAATACCAAATTCCAGATCTCCACAAATCTTCCACAGTCAAAATCCGGCATTCCATTATCAAAAAAAGGTTTTTCAACCTTAAAATCCTCTCCCAGATCGTAATGGATCTCACTGCATGGACCACAAGGCCCTGTATCACCCATTGACCAGAAGTTGTCTTTTTCACCAAGTCTGAAGATCCTATCTTTTTTAACACCTGCAACTTCAGTCCACAGCTTTTCAGCTTCGGCATCATCTTCAAAAACAGTCACATAAAGCCTTGAAGGATCTACTTTATAGACATTTGTGATCAAATCCCATGCAAATTCAATGGCTTCCTTTTTAAAGTAATCGCCAAAAGAAAAATTCCCGAGCATCTCAAAAAAAGTGTGATGCCTGGTAGTAAAACCGACATTTTCAAGATCGTTGTGCTTTCCACCGGCCCTTACACATTTCTGAGAAGAACATGCTTTTGTATATGAACGTGTCTCAGAACCTGTAAAAATGTTCTTGAACTGATTCATTCCCGCATTTATGAAAAGAAGGGTCTTATCCTGTGCCGGAAGAAGAGGCGCACTTGAAACAACTGTGTGTCCTCTATCCTCAAAATATTTTATAAAAATCTCTCTAACCTTATCAATTGTCCAGTGATTCATAACTTTCTCCAGTAAAAAAACGTTAACCGTTAGAATAGTATTGTGTTATTGAATTTTCTCAAGAAAAAGATGTTTCAGTCAGGTTTATTCACATGAATAGAAATTTAAAAAAGCATTGAATTTACCCATAAAAATTCCTGCTTCGCTGCCTGTGGCAGAAGAAATAGTAACGGCAGTTCCAATCTTCGGAATCTGCTCACTCCATTCATTTGATTCAAGAACAAAGATCCTTCCTTCCGAATCAACTGCTATTTCCTTATAAATTCCTTTAAATGAAGCTGTCGTTGCAGAAGTATTAACTGTCATCTCCGAACAGATGGAGTCTCCGCATTCAAGGATTTTAGCGTCAGCTTTACCGACATAGGACTTGAACTTATTGAAAACATAAACTGAAGTAACTGCTCCTGCTGAATTATCTATCTGAGTTATAGAATCATTAGTGCTCGTTGTGTCTGTTGAATGATAATAGGAGACTTTTCCCTCTTCACTGCCGATCATAACCGTAACCGTTTCAGAATCCTTGTAGGCACTGATTTTCGTTATCTTTCCAGGATCATAGGAAAGGTTCACATCTATCAGGTTGGTTAAAAAAGTAGAAACGGTAACAAAACCCTTATCACTATCGTTGGGATCATATCCGGCAAGAAGAAATCTCGTGCCTCCTTCGTTCTGAGCCCATATATATACACCACGGAAATTCATTGCAGCGTAGTCTGAATCAACAGAAAGCACACTCCAGTCATCATTCATTCTTTTCACCAGTGTTCCTGAATTTCCCGCTGCATAAACAGTAGTATTATTGATCGTTACCGAGTAAAGATTGTTTGTCGTTCCGCTTTCTTCAGGAATCCAGGCACCATCTATGTAATGAAAGATCTTACCGCTGGTACCTACCGCATAACCTTCGGAACCGTCAGCAGTCATTGCAATATCGTTTATCAGAAATGAAGAAGAGTAATCAGGAACACTTACAAGCATGTTCGGCAACGTTGCAGAAGAAACTATACCGTTTCTCAGACCGCCCATATAGACTCTGAATTTTCCTTTTTTAACACTGAAAAGTTTTTCCAGACCGGAATCATATTCATTCCAGTCAATGCCATCCCATACAACAAGTTTTCCTGAATAAGTTGAAAGGTAAAGTTTCGTGCCTGAAAAATGTGCATCCGTATATATCTGAAGCGGAGCACCTGCCATTTCACTCCACGAAGTACCATCAAAATGCCAAACTGTCTGACTTCCGGCCACATAAATGTTATTATCATCAGTTCCCGTTATTTCGTAGATCGGTTTATCTGTTTCAAGAACCGTGCTCCACTCTGTACCGTTCCAGTGAATGACTCTTCCTTTAACTGCATCACTACCATACGAGACAACATAAACACTGTCACTGGAAGTTCCCCAGACCTCAATTACAAATTGCAGGAATCTGTCACTTGTTTTTTCACTCCATGAAGTTCCATCATAGTGATAAATCTTCTGGCTATAGTTGTCTGCGGCCCAGAGATCCGTCGGACCCGAACCCCACAAACTGCCTAAACTGTAATCCGAACTTGAAAAAACATCGTTCAATTTCTTCCATGAAGTACCATTCCAGTGAAAAAGCACATTATCTCCACCTGCATAGATATCTGTTTCTGAAAATCCGAAGATCGAATTCAGGTCCATCGTTGTATTGCTTTTCTGGACTACCCACTTCGCCTCAGAAGTGTATCTGTAGATAGTTCCATTACTACCGACAGAAAAAATATTCATTGTTCCATCTTCGATCCAGAAACCATTAACATGCCCACCGTATCCACTGATAGAGCAATTGCATGTTTCTCCGCCAAAACCATCAGCACAGTCTGCACAACTACTTGAAACAGAATAATTCCCAAGACATTCGTAACAATACAGATCAGGATCAAACCCTGCTGAACATGAACAAAGATAATCATCTTCAAGACATGCTCCACTGTTAAAACAGGCGTAATCTACTCCGGAGCACGTGCCTGATTGACATTTATCCTGAGCTGTACAATCATCCCCGTCATCACAAGTTGCTCCTTCTTCTTTTTCATCAAAATAACAATTACCGTTTGCTGAATTACAGACACCTGTTCCGCAAAGAGTATCAAGCTGCGAACAGTCTTTATCTATTCCACCACACACACCAGCTGAACATTTGTCATCCACAGTGCAGGCATTAAGATCATCACAAACCTTTTCATCCAGATCTTTTTCCGCACACTTTCCTGCAGTACAATCATAATCTTTACATTCGTTTTCGTGAGTTCCACAGTCTTCGGGATCAACACATTCAGGGATAAAATCCGAATCTGCCACTTCATCTGTGACTTCATCCGCGACTTCATCCGCGACTTCGTCTGTAATCTCATCTGTCGCTTCGTCTTCTACTTCATCTGTACTTTCATCAGCACTTTCATCTATCGTTTCATCAACGGACTCATCAACTTTTCCAATAGCATCTGCCACATCTTCGTCAGCAGACAGATCCGAAGTTATATTATCATTGTCTGATAGATCTTCTTTTTTATTGCCATCACTACAAGCTACAAAAACAACTAACAAAATCAGTATCAAAATGTTTTTCATCTGCTTTCTCCTCCAAAACTAGTATAAAAATCCGTCATCACCAGATGTCTCCTGTCCTTAGAATTCGCAAATTCCACCGAAATATGTAATGTCACATGTATAATCTGACCAGGTTTCATACAATAATCCCGGTCGGTAAGCCACACAATCACTTGAAGTGCTGTCAGGCTGTGCCGAACTCCAGTTAGTGTAACCATAGGCTGTGCCTGTAGACCCACTATTGCCATCCCAACAGACTTCTCCATCATTCCAGGTAAAAAAGTTGTCACCGGAAGACATATTGGTCAATCCGATGTAATGATGAACGGTTATTCCGTTGACAAAAGGCCACATTGCTTCTTCTTCAACCTCACTGTTAACACTTACAAGTTCTCCGCCTTTTGATTGACAGGCATGCTCCTGTGAAATTTTATTTCCCGTTATCCCAGAATATGTATAATCTCTCTTTTCGCAAATTGCTCTTGCTGTATTTGTACAGCCATAGTCATAATAAACATAATTGTCGCTATATACATAAAACAGTCCGCAATCTAAATTAGTGCTTGAAGGTCTGTCAAGACTTCCACCAATCACCCGCCAGTTTGTCCATGTATCTCCAGATCCATACTTATCTCCGTTCCATGCAGAAAGACCGTTAACCCATTTCCATTCACCGTCAACAGAAGGCTCATGAAGTCCAATCCAGTGATAGGCTCCTGACAGAAGACTTACAACTATATCGTATTCACGCTTTGAAGTTATAACTGCAAGATCCATATCCATTTCCAAACATTCTGATCGCGCTTCATCCCAAGTTCTTGCAACAGTTGAGACATAGTATCTGTCTTTTATAGAATCCTCTTTTATATCAACTGTTATTTCAGCATAATCAACTGCAAGGAGAGGATCATTGTTTTCAACACAGCCTGCAGGTCCTTTTGCTTCGATCTTAAAATAAAGTTCAGAAGACTCGCCGTTCAGAAGTTTCTGAATTAATTCCGGTTTATTAATAGAAAAAACAAGTTCTGAAACAGCACTTCTGGGTGACGGACTCTGGTCAAGAACCTGCCAGCGACCATCAGCCCATCCATAAAGAATGACACCATCAACCGCAGCACAGTCAGTTCCGCTATAAACTGTTGCACCGGTATAAACACTTAAACTGATAGATTCTATATCGCGCCAAGCATGTTCTTCTGTAAGACCTACCGCATCAAGACCAACTGCAAACATCTGTGAAGGCACTTCTGAAGCACCCGTTCTAAGAATATTGGTATTCGTATAGGCAATCTGAGCACTATCCATTCCTTTCACTCCGCCCCAGCTTGCGATCTCATTTTTGGTTGTGTTGTAGTAACCTTTATGAAAATATATTCCAGTCTTTTCTTCAAAAGCGTTGGCATTGATCACATCAAGCTTTGTCCATGAAGTCGATGAGCTGTCATATGCCCAGGAATCCGGTACTATAAAGTGATATCCGTAAATCCATTCCTCAAACACCATTCCACCTGAAACTATCGTTTTTTCCATCTGAGGATCATAGACCATCATCTGGCCCCATCTAGGCATCGGATATTCTGTACCTGAACTGTTCTCCCAACAAGAAACTTCAGAAGAAGGACATCCGAACCCCGGATAATTACTGCCCCATGTCCATGGATTTGTAATAACTTTTGTCCATGAATTTGCACTGCCACTATATTCCCAAGTATCTCCAAAACCTGTACTGTTCGATGAATAATCCGTACCACCGAAAAGGATGGATCTCTGTTTGACTGGATCATAGACCAGTCCCGCATGTATCCTCGGTTCAGGACCTGAATTAATTCTATAAGACCATATCCGCGTTGCATTATCCCATTCATGAAGTCTCCGAACTTTAATAGCCCCAGTCTCCTGCCCACCGAAAATAACCATCTTGTTCCTTACACTGTCATAAATAGCACTGTGATACATCCTACCATTCGGAATAGATCCACCTAATGGAGTTCTAAGCACCCAGTTGGTTCCACTCCATTCATACACTTCATTCCTGTATTGTGACGGAATGCTGTCATCCATTCCGCCGAACATGAGAAGTTTATGGTAAAAAGAATCATAAACAAGAGTGTGACCATGTCTGTAAGGCTTTGTAGGCGGATCTAGCTTCTTCCAGCTATAACCGTTCCATTCCCATGTTTCATTGGAAACTGTACTCGAAGATGTCATTCCTCCATGAAGGATAAGAACATTGCGGGATTCATCATATGCCGCTGCATAATCAGTTTTCACTAGAGGATATTCCCAAGCTGTTTCGTTCATTGGCGAAAGCCTTTTCCACACCGTCCCGTCCCACTCCCAGGTATCATGGTATTTTATTGAACCGTCTCTTCCACCATAAAGAATGACTGTTTTTCTCCCCTCATGGTAGACCATTGAACCTTCTTCTCTGACAGCAGGTTTATCTCCTGAAGGACTTTTGGTAACCCAGGAGGTTCCATTCCATTCACGCAGTGTATTTGTGTTAACTGAACCATTGTTCCCTCCGAAATAAACAACAACTTTTCTATTGGCATCATAAGCCATCATACCGTCATCATTTTCAGGAAGCCCGGTGCAAGATGTAGTTCCACCACATACCGCTGAAAATGTCTGCCCCGCATATTCAAATGTCTCGTCATCCTGATGTGTACCTCCGGCAAACACCATTACTCTTCTGGATTTATCGTAAACCATTTTTCCGCCGATACCTTTAGGTGATGTTGCCAAAATACTAGGCATATTTTTCCAGCTTTCTCCGTTATATTCATAAACATGCCAACTACTTGCTTCAGACGCTCCACCTGCCAGTACAATGACATTCCTGTAACTATCAAAAGCTAATCCACCTCCATAAATTCCTATCGGATCACCATCTCCTTCAGGATCAGACGTAAATATTCGTTCCCAACTCCTTCCGTTCCATTCCCAGGTCTGGTCCATGATCGTACCACCGGAATCAAGGCCTCCGTAAAACACGCAGACACCTCTCTTACTGTCATAGGCCATCTGCCCATTTGAGATAGGCTCCGGTTCTCCATCTCCCTCAGGATCATCAACAAGTGCAAGATTCCACTTGCCATCATACCACTCCCATGTTTGATTGCTGAAATAGTTCTCCACTCCACCAAAAAGGACAACCCTACCTCTTTTTGAATCATAACACATTACTGTTCTGTATGATGATTCAGGGTGTTCGTTCAATCCTGCAAGAACCCATTTTGAAGCTGTCCCACTTTCAAAAGGAATGGCATCGTTCAAGCCTAACAGATCTCCATCCGTGGCAAATGTTGTGTTAGTTCCAACATATTCGACAGCATAACTATTTGTCTTTGTCTCGTACCAGTCATTAGGATTGTTTAGATCACTGCCCGCTGTTTTATGTCCCATTGTTGCAATATACTTCATTCGCTCTACTTCATTAAAGTCACTATATGGGTCAAAAGCGCCTTCCGGCATCATCGAAGTTCCACTTCTTTTGATCGGATTAATAAAGATCTTGTCAACATTACCTGAAGACATGTCAGAAATATTGAAAGAACCATCTACGTTTACCTCGGATGATCCGGCAAAACTTCCTGATAATGAATAAGCCGCTACCATAGTAACTTCAGAATCGACAACTGCTCCAGGATCACCGACAAGACTATATTTTGCTACTCCGCCAGTGCTGTCAGAACCATAAGGAATCTTAATAAATTCAACTAGATCCATATCAACATCATTCGCATTGGATCCGTCATTATCTATATCAATATCCCAATCAAGCGAAATTGCTACAGGACTTCTGTTTCCAAGCATATCTTCCCAGGTTAAATTAAAGGAATATACACCTGAATCCGTTATAAGTATTTCTTTCTCATACCTCACGATATGATCTTGAACATCAGAAGCTCCAAGTGAAAATCCTTCAGGATCAGAAACAATGGAAACATTTGAAGGGTTAATAAATTCATCGGAGAACAGCTGAACATTAAGATTAACCGCTTCCTTTGAAATTGGATGAAATGAGCTTAAGCAAACTGTTGTTCCATCTACTGATCCGGCAAATTCAGGTTCTCTATAGACCATATAATATACAAGCTGAGGTGCAGTAAAATCAAAAGCAATCTGCTGAGTTTCCGTCATTCCATTTGGCGGAGGATAAGCAAAATATTCATTACCTGCGATGTCCTCTATCTCTACGGTAAGAACCTTGTATCCGTCTCCTTCAGTTCCCTGAATTTCATACATGTAACAATGACTGTAAGCTCCTCCACAGATAACTGAAGTTAGTTCATTTCCTCCGATCTTGAGGACAGGATCATCCACAAGTGATTCATCAGCAATAAATTTACAGTCAGCATTTATGATATGCCTTTCAGCACCTGCCTTTATTCCTGAAGGTAAAACGTATCCGCTTGAAACTGTAAGATAACAATAGTTTGTTGTAAGTCCAGGATCAGTAAGATCTATTGTTGCAGTGCCTATCTCATGGAAAACATCTGCATAACTAATATTTCCTGCAGGATCACTAGCTTTTACTTTAAATGAGAATTCACCTTCAGAAGATGAACTAGAAACAGTATGTCTGTAGTAAAAATTACTATCAGTACTCTGTCCGACATCTTTGCTAAAAGGAATTGTCGAAGAGATCTGAAGAGTTGAAACCTCAATATCCTCACCGAAATAAAATACTGCATAGATATTATCACCTTCAGTTACAAATTCAGGAGATAGGCTTTCATAAGTTATTTCAGGTGCAGTTACATCAAAATCAACTACATCTATGAATCCATCTGATCCAACATTTCCGCTTTCATCCTCAGCCTCAACTGTCAATGCCTTGGCTCCATCACCATCAGCCAGAATAACTGTTGAGGTAAACTTGCAGATTCCACCTAAACAGTCACCTCCACCATGAACAGACATTTCTCTTCCACCAAGCCTCACAGTAGGAGTTTGACTGAGATCTTTGTTAAATGTTAACTGTGTAATAACCTTATCGCCGACCTTTGCTATCTGTGGATTTTTAAAAACATCTCCCGGAGTAAAAACATCAATTGTGTCAAGGGTTATCACCGGCTTGTCTCTGTCAATTAAAAGAGAATCGCCACCAAGCAGGTCTACTTCCAGATGTGATTCCTGTATATAGTTTCCACTTTTGTCTGTTGCATTGATCTTAAACTCATAGTTTCCATCAATATTTGTTGCCAGAACAGGCATCGTCCAGAAACAGTCAAGTTCCATTTCATCCGTGTTCAACTGGCATGAGTCAAAATAAGCATCCAGCGTTGATGGCGTTATACTTAGATCATATGTATCTACCGGCTCAGAGAAATTGACTTTCAGTGTGAGCTGCTCTGATGTTTCATTGACTGGATCAGGAACAACAAAACTGTTTGTTATCCCCGGTCTGGTTCTATCAAAAACAACATTATCAGGATTAAATCCTACGCCCACATTTCCGAACTGGTCTCTAATCTCAACCCTTATAACTTTTCCCCCGTCAGGAATTCCTATAAATCCTATTTTAGGAACTGAATATGTATATTGATTTCCAACTACAACTGCCGGAGTATCAAGATGTATGTCAGGACCTATGAACACACTTGGATCTTCTTCAAGAGTTGAGTCCACAGTGAAAATGATATCCAGAGAACTAGTTTCAGCATTAACAATAAGTGGTGTAACTGAATTGAAAGTCACCGTTGGATCTACTGTGTCTGCAACCAGCGTTCCCACCTGATCAGGGTCAGGATCGATAGTGTTCCCAAAATCATCTTTTGCAGTCACGCTAAAAGCGTATGTTTCGCTAGTCACTACTGTGGATGAAATATCATAAGAACAAGTAAAAGACTGTCTGTTGCTATCGTTATCCGAACAGGATGGAGCCGGGAAAATGCCCGAAGGACTAACAGAAATATCTAAAGAATCGAACGAATCAACAGGTTCAGAAAATGTGAAGCTGACATTTACATTCTGGGTAAAGGTATTGACCTCACCGGGAGCAACACCACCTGCAACAACATAAGGAGCCGTTCTATCAAAGATCGGACCCGTTGCATCATTATCAAAATAGTTCCCTGCAACATCTTCAAAAGATATGTTAAAACCCTTTTCACCGTCAGTAATTCCTAAAAGATCGTTAAAAACATAGGTGTATATAAGACCCGTCTTGTCATAAGAGTTTGTAAGAACCTTGCTTGCGCCGAGTATCACTTTGGGGTCCATTTTTAGAGTTTCACTGACAGTAAATACCACGGTTACAGGTTCTGATGCGGAGTTAACCTTTAACGGAGAGACAATAACATTCTCAAATGAAGGAATTTTTCTGTCAACCGTCACATCACCGATAAGTACAGGAGCACTCATTGAATTACCTGCAACATCACTTCCTGTTGCGGAGAATTCATAGTTTCCGTTAGCCGTTTCAGTCAAACCCAAAGTGTTTATAGTGCAAATAAAAGTCTGGTTGTCTCCACCTGGAGAAGAGCAACTCGGAGCTTCAAGAACACCGGGAAGCGTTACTGAGATATCCGCACCGCTAAAGCCGCTCATAGCTTCACTGAAACTGAAACTGAGACTTATCTGGTCGGTTATAACAATAACGTAATCAGGACCAACTGAAGACGAAATTATAGATGGTATCGTTCTGTCAACTTCAAGTGTTCCACTCCACGGTGCGGTTACAACGTTTCCTGAACCATCTTCGACATTGGCAGAAATATTTTTAAGTCCGTCAGTAAGCTCATTAAGGCTGGCAAAAGTATATGTAAAAGTCTTGCCGCCATTTGTTGCAGGTGGTGCCGTACTCTGCGTCAACTCTGTCCCGATCTTAACGACAGGCGTTTCACTCGGGACCTCTCCAGTTGTAAGGACAACAACCACTGAACCCGTTGTGCTGTTAACAACTTCAGACGGCGTTACAGAATCAAAAGTGACTTCAATGCCTTCAGTATCAAGAAGAACTTCACCAACCTTTACGGAAGCTGGGTCCATCGGATTTCCTGCATCATCCGTAGCAACAACAGAAAATTCGTATGTTCCATCAGCCGGAGAAACCGTGTTCAGATCAAAAACACATTTAAACGACTGGTTATCACCCGCAGGATTCGTACATACATAGCTTGTAAGGATTTCATCCGGCAAAACTGAAACAGAATTGTTGTTAAAGCCTGTAACACTTTCTGAAAAACTGAAGAAAACCGTAATATTATCGGTATTATCATTTGCTACAGCCGGTGCAACCCCTCCAGGAGTAACGGTCGGAGCCGTTCTATCAACGGAAATCTCAGATCCGTAAGTTGAAGGATATTCATTACCTGAAACATCTGTCAGAAGAACTTCTACTGGCTTGCTGCCATCCGAGAGATCGTCCAGATTTGTAAATTCATAGGTATAATCCAGACCTGAATTCGATTTCGGTGTTGAAGAAAATAGATCGCTTCCAATTTTTACGATCGGATCACGGTCAAGATCTTCACTTGCAGTAAAAGAAACAGTGATAGAAGGGCTCGCCTTATTTACAGCAGAAGGCGTAACTAAAGTGAAATTCGCTGTAGGATCAGTTTTATCAACCAGGATACTTCCCAGAGTCAAAGGTGATGCCTCAAGAGAGTTTCCAGACAGATCATTAGCAACCACATAAAACTCATAGTTAATATCGGACAGAGTTAAACCATCAAGGTCATGACTGCAAATAAAGTTCTGTCCTCCTGCATCAGGATCCTGACAATCCCAGCTTGAAAATGCTGACAGAGAAGACGTTATATTTGCTCCACTGAAACTGTCTATCGGCTCTGAAAATGTCAGAGATATCTGAAGTTCCTCAGTCTGTTTGTTTACAACTTTTGGTGAAAGACTGGATGTCATAACGGATGGAGAAGTTCTATCAACTGTAAGAGCGTTGTAGTACTCGTTTGTTGCGGTGTTACCCGCTAGATCAGCAACTTCGACAGTCACAGAAACGTATCCGTCACTAAGTTCTGAAAGATCAGCAAACTCATACGTATAACTGACAAGATCGCCGTCAGGTGTTGAACTTTTAGGAGTTGTACTCATTATAGAACCCAAATAGACTCTAGGGTTTTCAACTAGGGCTCCATCAACTGTAAATTCAACGGTAACTTCATTTACCAACTTGTTAACGTTAGCAGGAAGAATATCACCGAAAGTTATCGTCGGTGGTTTTCTATCAATTTCAAGCATTCCAAGAATTTCATAAGCATCTGCTTCTTTTAGTGTGTTTCCGGCGGTGTCAGACGCCTTAACACTGAAAGTAAGTTCATCAATATCAGTATTGGCTCCCGGATATGTGCCTTGACAGATAAATGATTGGTTGTTTGTACCTGACACTAAGCATGAAAAGGCGGGAAGGGTTAATAAACCTTCTTTTGAATCAACTTTAAAGTCAAAACTTGACGGATCAATACTTTCAGAAAAACTGAACCTGACCTGTATTGTTGAATCATACTTGTTAGCCACCGATTCAGGAATAATGATCGTATTGATAACAGTCGGTCTAGTTGCGTCGTATGACACAGTTTTAGTAAGCACCTCTGTGCTAATATTCCCGGCAGGATCTCTTAGATTAACTGTAATGGATTTTGTTCCATCAGTTTCATCACCGTCATTATTAGCTATGTGCGTACAGGAGAAATTGTTCAGAGAAACCTCACTACATTCAGTACCCGGAAGTTCCTTGTCTCCGACTTTAACGATCGGAGCTGCAGCAAGAGTTTCATTAACAGCGAAAGTTATCTCAAAAGATTCACCACTCCTAACAGAAACAGGATCAACATTGCTTTCGGTTATGTTGGGTTTTTCACGATCTATACTGACTGTTCCGACAGAAACATCCTCAACTTTATTGCCAGCCTTGTCCGATGCATCCACAGACACAGCATAACTGGCAACTCTTGTGTCAGATTCTTCAAAAGTTACTGTACAGGTAAACTGTTTCTTATAATCTGTTCCCGTGTTACAGGTCAATGTCAGAACCTCTGCTGATAAAGGATCTGCCACCATTGTCACATCTTCACTAAGCACACTGACATCTTCTGAAAAAGAAAATTTAACCTGAACATCACTACTTGAAAGGTTAACTTTTTCCGGAATAACAATTGAACTTGAGATCTCCGGATCGCTCATGTCAAAAGTTAGCTGGCCGATTGGATATGATTTTGCATTTCCTGCAAGATCTTTAACTTCGACTGTAACATCCTTTGTTCCTTCACCATCATCAGAAGATGGGGTCGAGTAGGAACATGTGTACTTCATACCTTCTGTAACAGTTTCTTCTGTGCAACTTTCTATTTTTAAAAGACCAATCCTCGCGGCATAGTCACTAATTTCTTCATGTACTTCAAAAATGATCTTTACCGAGTCATTTGTTACAACATAACTTCTTGAGGTATCATCATTTACGCTGATGTCCGTGTTATAAATTACAGGAGCACTGTTATCTATCTCGACATTTCCAATAAGTATTGCTGCGTTTATCTCGTTACCAGCCTCATCAAAAGCGGACGTGACCGTTACAGGAAAAACACCTTCTTCATCTTCATCAGTAACCTTATGCTTATAGATAAAAAGTTTTTTATTGGTCTCTTCATTATCACGAATGAACTTTCCATCAAGATCACCCCAGTCCACAACAAGATTATCAACATTTTCCGTAAAACTGAATCTCACATCAATTGTGCTGTCAAGATTAGCTTTCTCCGGAGCAACAACAGGGTTGACAATGTCCGGAGGAGTAACATCATATTCAATTGTTTCGTTAGCTCCGCCAGTATCTTTTAGCTGAACTGTTGAAGAATTTCCTGCAAGATCTGTCATCATGACACTAAACTGCTTTACGCCATCACCTTCGTCATCATCTTCATTTGCAACATGAGTGCACACATACTGATTGTCAACTGTGGTCGAAAGTGTGCATGTTGATGAAATGTCCTTTGATCCGACAAGCAGAGAAATCGTTGCTAAAGCCTCGGAAATATTAAGTTCTACATTAAATGATTCCAGAAGTTTAACCTTGTTCTTTGAGATCACATGTGTTAAAATTACAGGTTTTATAACATCAATTTTAACTGTCCCCAGAGTCTGCTCTGCAAGTGAATTTCCTGCTGAATCTATCGCAGAAACTGAAAAAACATAGGCAGTGACAGCTGAGTCGCTGGAATCAACTGTTCTTGAATAAGTATAGGTCAGTCCATCAACAGATTCTGTAAAAGTATCAGTGTTTTCTGTACCGTTAACAAAAAACTTCAGCTCGTCAACTTCCTCACTGATATTGAACCTTATTTCGATCCTGCTTCCAAGTGCCGCCAGCCCCGGATCGCCCGAAGGCGTAACAATCGGATTGACAATTTCAGGAACCGAAAGATCAAACTTAACCTTTGTCCCAAGCTCAACAACATCTGAGTTCCCTGCAGTATCAGTTAGAGAAACCAAAATTGTCTTTGTACCGTCAAGATCTTCATCAGAAACAAGATAGGAAAATTCATAAAGCTCTGTCGCTTCTCCAACTCTGTTGAATTTTTTTCCATCTACAGTAACTTCAGGTTTTCCCTCAATTTCCTCGCTGACTTCAAATGTTACAGTAACTGTGTCTCCTGTTCTTATGGAACTTTTATCATCAGTGACAGCAACTGTTTCGTTTTTAATAGACGGCTTAGTTCTGTCGATAAGAAGTTCTCCCAATTGAAATTCAACTGGACCGTTACCAATCACATCCTTTGCAGAACCAGTTAAAGTATATGTTTTTTCCTCGTCTTCCGGAGAAATAACACGGGTGTATTTTAGAATATTACCTTCAGCAGACTCATCAGCTCCAAAATCAAGCCCGTCCCAGTTCAACTCAAGAGTTTCAGGATCAATATCCTCATTAAAACTGAAAGTTACTGTCACAACATCATCAAGTTTAGCAGGGTTTGGAGAAACTGTCGGATTAATAATGACAGGAGCAGTCTTATCAACTCCTACTGTTGCCTGAATAGTTTCAGAAACATATCCTTCATCATTTACTAATTTTCCATAAACAACTCTCTCTCCACCATCACTGTCTGAAAACGCCAGACCGGTGTTAAGATCCCAATCTTCAAGATCATAGAGTCCTTCGCCGGCTTCAGTCAGTTCTGAAACAGGTTTTTCAATAACCCCGTCAGTTACGGAACTATTGTCGCTTAAGTACTGCTCGAGAATTGAAAGCGAATTTGCAATGATCACCTTTGTGCCGTTGATAACTCGAACTCTGACTGATACGACCGTATTATTTATCTTTGTGACTTCTTTGCCGTTTTGAACTATTTTCAAAGAAATGCCGTTTTCGTCCTGCGATCCAGTGCCGGGGGTAGCCTGTGTCTGCAGTTTTACTTTGACTTCTTTGTTCTTGTCGCTGCTTTTAAATATGAAAAGTTCACTTCGACCGTAGTAGAGAACTCGATCCTGAGTCTTTGTGCTTCCTCTTATCTCGACTTTTATAACAAGATTTTCAGCGTATTTTACATCACTCAAATCAACCGTTGCTTTTCCATCTGTGCTGAATTTTGTTGGAGCCGTCTGCATAACAATAGATGCTTTTTCATCATCACCGTCTTTCCACTGCTCAAGAACAACCCACATGTGGTATTCCTTTTCAGCAAAATCCGGTGTACCTTCCTCAGGCCACTGGAACTTGATCTGAAAAGAACCAGCCGAATTGTCAAACATCTCACACGACAAAACGGTCAGCACCAGCAAAGCCGCCAGAACGATCTTAAATAAATGCCTCATCAACTTCCCCCAAATCCACACATAAAATAAGTTGCATATTTTATCATATACTCTATTTAAATACAATTATGTTTTGCATTAACCCCCTAAAAACTGGACATATTTCAAGCTGCATTTTTCCCAACATTTTTTCTGTTTTTGTCATAATATTCACGCATCACCATATTCGGCGTTTTATATCCACATCCTTTGTGGAGTCT
>Ga0222695_1000078_pt1 | contig 62970 bp, 46 predicted proteins | sample AntAcemetage1398_FD_179834 | JGI IMG/M metagenome (GOLD analysis project Ga0222695, IMG submission 179834) | Saline water microbial communities from Ace Lake, Antarctica - #1398 | ecosystem: Environmental > Aquatic > Non-marine Saline and Alkaline > Saline | place: Antarctica: Ace Lake...
TCAAGAAAAACTATTCGGTGGGAAACGGTAAATGAAGTGATCTTAAATCCGGAAAACAGACAATGAAATTTTATTTAACAAAAGGCGACATAAAGGTTGACACATACCGGTGGGGCTTTTATTGGCGCCGGGATAAATTCTTTTTTTGCCGGTAAAAGAGGTGGAAGATTTTCTGTTGAAAAAGTAAACTCTGTCGATCCTAAAGCAGTACTATTAATAGTTACAACATTGTTAACATTTGTCTGAAGATTGAACTCAAACTGTGATGAAGTCACTGAGAAAAGTGAAAAACTACCGTTGTCTGTAACACTTGTTTTATCAACAGTAACAAAAAACAATTTGGGCAAAAGTGTTAAATCAACCATCATATTAGGAGATAGATCATATTTTGAAATTGGACTTCCTGACTTTAAAAATGAGAAAGTAATTCTTCTATATAAAACGTTGTTATATGCTTGAATAGTGTCAGGTAAAGAGGATGTCGACTTACTCCAAGTGGAAAATGCTTCGGGAGAAGTAAGGTAAAAACCCCATTTTTCACCAGTTTCAACGGTTCTGTCAGGTACAAATGTCCTTCTCAGGTCTCCTTTTTGAGGAAAATCATCTTCATAAACGGCAAGTTCTGTTTCTGTGGAAAAAGTTGTTTGTGCAGTGTCGGCAGGAGTAAGATTGAATTTTTTCCATGCTTTTTTGGAAAGAGTGTCAAAAGAAACGTTGACATCAAAACTTGAGGAAGAAATCATCGGTATTAGTATCTTTTCTGTTAAGTTTCTTATTTCAATAGGAATTCCCGAAAATGAAGGATATTCAGGTTTGCCGTAATGAGGTGTACATAAGTTGTCACTTTCACATTTGACAGTTATTTGAGACGCAAGGTTATCAAGAAGGTTTATTTCAATGTCAGAAGATGGCTCAACTGAAGCAGGAAGAGGTTCTCCTATAGCAAAAGTTTCTCCGGTAATTACTTTATGAAGATACAGTTTGGGAACGGGAGTAAATCTTACTGTTTCATCAAGTAGAACATTTTCCTTTGTAAAAATGCGGTTTTCATTTTGCATAAGATAAAAATTGAAAGGTTTGTAACTGGATGAGCTGTTTTTTGCGGAAAAAGAACCGTCATCTAATCCTTCATCGCTTACGGACCACTCAGGAGTTTCATTTTCTGAAAGTTTTGTAAAAACATAGAGTTTGGAGCTGTCACCAGTTTTTCCCGGAATATACCAGAAAGTTTCTGAACCAGTATATTCTTCAATAACCGCAATTTCAAATTCATTTTTTAATTCAAAATTTAGATCAGAATCGTCATTAAGCTTAAATAATTTCCATGTAAGAGGAGTTATGTCAGCATTATCGTCAATAAGATAAAGAGCATACTCATGATTTTCACCACTGTTGTTCTCTATGGTTATCTGACTTTCGAAAGGATTTTTCAGACCACTGTAGTTTTTGTTAAGTATTGTAACCTCGAAAGATTGAACACTGATCTCACATCCGTCTGAAACGACAACTTTCCAGTTCCATGTTCCCGGTGTTTGTGCTGTAAAGTTAAACGTTCCATCAGTAGAATCAATCATTTGGGCTCCACTGAAGATCATTTGCCAGTTTAAAGACTGAGTAGTATCAGGATCATCGGTGGAAACGGTTATAGTAAAGTTATCCTGTACACGAATATCCTCAGGTGAAACCATTACTTCTGAAATTACCGGAACCGTATTGTCTGCACAGATTCCGTCACTACCGTCTTGACCATCAGTTCCGTCTTCTCCATCAGTTCCATCGTTGCCGTCAACGCCATCGATTGTTTCATTGCCGTCAATACCGTCTTCACCATCTTTACCGTCACTTCCGTCTTCATTGTCACATATATAGGCGGTATCGTTAATTTCATCCTCATCAAGACTTCCATTACCGTTGAGATCGATACCCGTGTTAATTCCTTTGCCACCATGCTGGCAGTTTTCTCCTGTCGCTTCTTCAAAAAATTCGATGAGGGTAGGGTTTTCAGTTTTAGCTTTATCTTCAGAGCAGGAAAAAGCAAAGATCAGAGGAAGTACCATAAAGCAATAAAAGAACTTGAGCATTTCAATCTCCCAAAATTGTTAACTACGTTTTTCACAGAAACAATATCTCATCCTACATTGTTTTGGCAAGATAAAATGTATTTATGAAATATGAACTTGCACCTCTTGACAGTCAACCATAAAATGACATAATAACCCGATAGACTACGGGAGGTTTCTATGGATTTGAAAAAAAGAGAAAGATTTGTAAATGTCGTTAATCAGCTTTGTTGTCCTGGATCATACGGCCCGGTTGTAAACCTTCACACAAAAAGTGCTCCAATGCCTAGTCGTGATGAACTTGAAAAGATAATGATCCTTCTTAAGGCTGTGATCTTTCCGGGATTTTTCATGGAATCGGACATTAACGCTGCGAACATCAGTTACTACACCGGATCAAAGCTTGACAAGGTGATGATAATGATAAGAGAGCAGATAAAGCGTGGTTTATGCTATGAATGTCAGGGTAAAAGTGGTCGAAAATGTGTAGACTGTGATGGAATTGCCGAAGATATGGCTTTTAAATTCATTGAGCAGCTTCCTGAGATAAGAAGAATGCTTGCTCTTGATGTTGAAGCTGCGTATGAAGGTGATCCGGCTGCGATCGATCCGGGTGAAACAATTTTCTGTTATCCCGGTGTGATGATGATCGCAAGTTATAGAATCGCTCACGCTCTCTATCATATTGGTGTTCCTCTCATTCCGAGGATAATAACAGAGATGGCTCATTCTGAAACTGGCATAGACATTCATCCAAGAGCTGAGATAGGTGAGAGGTTCTTTATGGATCACGGGACTGGAATTGTTATTGGCGGTACAAGTATAATTGGTAACAATGTTAAGATCTATCAGGGAGTTACGCTTGGTGCTAAAAGTTTTCCAAAAGACGAGGATGGTAATCCGGTTAAAGGCATTAACAGGCATCCTATCGTTGAGGATAATGTTGTCATCTATTCCAATGCGACAATTCTTGGAAGAGTTACGATAGGAAAGGGCGCGGTGATCGGTGGTAATACCTGGATAATGGAAGATGTTCCTGCAGGATCAAGAATTACTTCCCAGTGCAGTTGAGGGGTGGTCATGAAGTATTTTCTTTTTAGTTTAATTTTTATTTCTATGTCAGTTTTTCTTATAACCTGTGGCGATGATGGACTTGACAGTCTGAGTTACGGTGACTGCAAAACAGGCGACAGAAGATGCAGCGGTTCAAAACTGGAAATTTGCACTGATTATAAGGAATGGACAATAATTGCTGATTGCGCAGACGCAGACGGTGAGTGTATTTATGAGAAAGATGATTACTACTGCAGTGAAGAACCAGAAGAAACTACCGATGAGATCTATGAATGGGAAGATGAGGAAGTAGAAGATGACGGTGGATCCCAGATGTTGGATAACTTCACAGTTCCTGATGAAAATGATGAGGATCCGGACGAGGACGATACAGACGTTACTGATATAGCTCCTGATGATGCAGATATGAATGATGAAGATGCATTGGATGAAGATATTGATGACTCTGACATAATCCCAGTCTGCGGAGACGGAATCGTCGAAGGAGACGAGATCTGTGAAAAGAATGGAGTTAAAGACTGCACTGAAATAGATCCTGTGAAATATACAGGCGGAAAAGCCATCTGTGACGAAACTTGCATGGATTATAATACTGTGACGTGTGTGGAATAGGGGTGGGGGTTTTAAGGTAATAATAAAATGAATGTGTTTTCTATAATATATCTGCTTGGAGCAACTCAAGGATTTCTCTTGGTTTTTGTTCTTTCATTAAGGAAGACAAATGTTGAATCAAATAGGACGCTTGCACTGTTGCTCGGTCTTTTTTCGATAAATCTTTTTAATCTTGCAGTAAGAGAATACATGCCGGGCGGATTTTCTCTTTTGACAGCTCCGTTTTCAATGCTATACGGGCCTTTGATGTGGATTTATGTCTCTTCTCTTACTCATCGGTTTGACAACAGGAAAAAAAGATTAATTCTGTTACATTTTCTGCCTTTTTTTGCGGCTATATTTATGTATTCGCCATTTTTTCCCGGTAATCCGGCTGACTACAGAATGGCAGTGCTCGGATTTAAAATTCTTCAGTATGCTTCGTATCTTACAGCTTCTCTGATCGTTCTTCACAAACATGAATCTTTTATAAGGGATTTTTTTTCCGATGTAGGAGCTCTGACTCTTCAATGGCTTAGAATCATGATAATAATTGATTTCATTTCTCTTTCGATAGTTACAGTTTTGATGATTTTTCATGTTTTAAATATTTATGATATCAGTCAGAATCCTGTTGTTTCAAGAGTAACATTTATTCTTTCTTCTCTGGTTATCTACATTATTGGTTATTTCTCAATGAAACAACCGGAAATTAGACAGGTTGAAAACAAAAATCAAAAATCTGAAGATTTGACAGTTAAATATGAAAAAAGCAAAATTGACGATATTATTCTTTCTGCATATATGAAAGAGTTAACGAACATTATGGAAAACAACAAACCTTACCTGAATCAGGATCTTACACTCAAGGAGCTTGCTGATGCAATATCTCTTTCCTACCACGAACTGTCACAGGTGATAAATGCGGGTTTCGATCAGAATTTTTATAACTTTGTTAATACTTACAGAATAAAGGAAGCAGAAAGTATTTTAAGCGATCCTGAAAAAAATGATGAGAAAATATTGTCTGTTGCATATGATTCCGGTTTTAAAAACAAATCCAATTTCAATACTTTTTTTAAAAAAAGTACAAAAATGACCCCGTCTGAGTACAGAAAAAAACAGAATTCCGAAAATATTTCCGTAGCAGTCTGACAAATCATTTTTTATCCCATAATATTGAAATAATTAAATAATTAAGTCCAGCCCGATGCAGATGAACCTAATTGCCAAATTATCTGGTTCATCCCGAGCCAACTGGTCGAAATAAAGTTTTAAAATGTTGATATTGAGTAATAGAAGTTGATATATAGGTAATAGAAAATGTTGAGAATTTGGAGGTGAAATTGAAAGTTGATTCTTTTTTTAACTTGATCCCAGTTGTGGTCTTTTCAGCATTTTTATTTTCTTTTACTAATCTCATGGGGTTTCCGGGAGGTGTGGAAAGCATAGAAACTGTTAGTGTTCCAGTGAGTGAATTAAAAACAATAAAGTTTGAATTGGTGAATTTTTCAGAGTCGGGATATATAATTACTGTTCCTGATAGCGGAGACAGAATTCTTGGGTTTTCACCAGTTGGAAAGATAAGTTCAAAAACTATGCCGCCAGCATTGAAGGAGCTTCTTCATATATACGCCGCCGAGCTTGAATCGGCTCAAAATATTAAAACAAAGAATAATGCGAATGTCATTTTGAGTTCAGATGATTCAGAAAAAGTTGATCCGCTACTTTACAGGGATGGAAAATATAATGTCTGGGGACAGGGAGCACCTTATAATAAGTTTACTCCGGTTAAAAATGGTGAAAATTCCTGGGTCGGTTGCGGAGCGATGGCAACCGGGCAGATAATGTGGTTTTGGCAGCATCCTAAAAAAGGGAAAGGTTCAGAGGACGGAATAAACTTTGGTGAAACGCAATACCGCTGGGACCTGATGCCTGATGTTATTGATGAGAATACTTCAGTTGAAGAAATTGATGCAACTGCAACAATGCTTTATCATGTGGGCGTAGCAATTCAAATGAGGTATAACTATCCGGAAGAATCGCTCACACATCCATCAAATATAGCTCCGGCACTGGGTGATCAGGAAGAATACGGAGAAATAACGCCAGGATTTTTCCGTTATCATGCTGTTTACTATGACGGATTTATTGGAACATCCGGAGTAGGACAGACAGCAGTAGTTCTTATAACTGAACTTGAAACGGGAAGACCTGTTCAATTTAATGCGTTAAAACCGGCAGGTCATGCTTTTGTGTGCGATGGTTATGACAGTATGGGTGAAACGGAGCCATTAAATTATTATTTTCATTTCAATTTTGGTTGGAACGGGGACTATGATGGGTATTTTCTTCTTTCAGCAATCGGTCCGGTTCATGAAACTGATATCACCTTTATTCCTAATTATAAGATAGTAAAAGAAATATATCCAATTGTTGAAAATTGTGAGGATACCATCTGTTCAGGTCATGGAATGTGTGTTGAAACAGCTGGAGTTCCTGAATGTGTCTGTGACGAAGGGTATTTGGCTGACAATATGTTTAGATGTCTTGCTGATAATGATGACCCTGAGAATCCTGATGATAATGATGATCCTGTTGTTTTGAATGATGACGATTTTACAGAAAACGATGAAAACAATGCTGAGAGTGATGAAAATTCTTATCCTGATACGGATTCAGTTACAAATGAGACTGATAACGGATATTTAGTTGATGAAAGTCCTGATCTGTTGGACGATAATAAAGAAAACACAGATAATGACATGATCGGTATTGATAATACCGACAAAAAATCAAATGGTTGTAATATATTGGTAATATAAATATTTTTGGGGGTTTGAGTATGAAGAATTTATCTTCACTTGTGTTGATCATCATGGCCAGCATCAGTCTCATTGTTTCATGCGAAATTGAAGATGAACCTGAAGAAGGATTGGTTTGTAACCTTGATGAAGATTGTCCTCAGGGATGGAAATGTAATTATAACACAAGATTGTGTGAGGATGCCAATGCAGGCATTAATGATGATGATGATACTGGAGACACTGGAAATACTGGTGATACCGGAAATACTGGGAATACTGGTGATACTGGAGACACTGGAAATACTGGTGATAGCGGTGATACCGGAAATACTGGTGTCGTATGCGGTGATTCAACAATTGAAGGAACAGAGGTGTGTGACGGAGGTTTGAAAAACTGTACTGAAATTGATATCAATCTGTATGAATCAGGTTCCGCTTCTTGTAAAAGTGATTGTTCCGGCTGGGATGTTTCAGCATGTCAGTCGAAAAGTAATTATCCCGTTGTTGTTACATCAATTCCAGAAAAAAATGCGACTGATGTTGACAAGGACGCAGCTATAAAAATTACATTCAATATGTCGATGAAAGTCGCTGATCTTAGAGTTAATTCCAACATTATTCTTTCTGAAAAAGACACCTCGATAGACATTGATATGGATAAATCGGGGGCATCCTATAATAATGCGGACTATTCTTTAACAATACCGCTTGAAGCTTCACTGAAGGAAGCTACATCCTATCAGATCCGTATGCTCAACAGTGTAACTTCAGAAAGCGGAGCAACTCTTAATAATGGAACAATAACCGATCCATATCCGGAAATAATTCTTTTTGAAACTGTGGCGCCTCCTGTTATAACAACTTCCGTTCCGATAGATGGTGGCGTAAATATTGAATTGACACTTGATGAGCTTAAGATCTATTTTTCTGAAACTGTAGATCCGGCTCAGCTGACAGCAGTTCTTGACAGTAATGAGCTTATTGAGAACGAAACAGCTCAGGGAACAGCATTTACTTTCCCTATCACAGCCGGAACATTTTCTGCAGGAACCACATATGATATACTTGTTGCGGGAGCAAAAGATCTCAAAGAAATTCAAATGCCGGATACAACGATTACTTTCACGACAAAATACACAGAAGCACCGACAATAATTTCGACTGTGCCGGAATCTGATGCCGTTGATGTGCCGCTGATGAGCGAAGCAGTCATTAACTTCAGTCAGAAGATGGATGCAACAACAATAAATTCATCACGGATAACACTGAAAAGAGTCGTCGGTGAGACAAGAGTTGATATCACTCCTGCACCGGTTGTAACTTTAAGCGAAAGCAATGATTCTGTAATTCTTTCAGCTGATTATGAAGCCGGTAGCAAGTACGAGATAACAGTTACAGCGGGAGCATCAGGTGTTAAAAACACTTCAGGAATTGCTATGGACGGTTCAGATGCTGTGTGGCAATTTACTTTAAAAGAAAGTGAAATAATTCTTGAAACGGAATTTGATTCTGATGACGGTCTTTTTCTTATAGATGACAAGGGTTCGGGTGCAGGATGGATTATTGATACAGCGACAAATAAAAGGGCTGAAATGGGTCTTGCAAGTATGGACCGTTACAATGATGATGTTGACAGCTGGCTTTATACTGCAAATGTAATAGACTTAACGACCAGCAGTGCGTTCCTTGAGTTTTCTCTAATGATATCGACATACTGGTCTTCAGTTAATGATGACACTAATGATGGTGTCGAAATCGTTATATGGGATACTGATTCAGAAGCAATGCTTACAGTAAGTCCTCTGCCAAAATCGTCAATTACAGGTACAGATCTGACAAATTTGGCAACATTTCAAGGTCACGAAGGCTTTTGCGGATTTGCAGATGCAAAAACATATTTTACTTACAAAGTGGATCTTACCGGTAGACTTGGAACAAAGATCGGTATAGCTTTCAGATTTATAAGTGACGATTCATGGGACAAAGAAGATGGTGCTTGGATAGATTGGATAAGAATAGTAAAGTAGACAAGGAGGAAAAATGAAAAATTCAAAGTTGTTATTTTATGCGGTGGTAATGGTTCTTTTAACTGTTTTTCCGTCATGCGCGGCTGATGAAGAGGGTTTTCAACTTGACGACGAAAACAACGGAACCATAACCGATGACGAAAACACAAATACCGATGAAGAAAACCTTTGCGGTAACAAAACTGTAGATCCGGGTGAAGAGTGTGACAGCTATCTTACAAAGTGTGTTGATATTGATTCGGCTCTTTACACAGGCGGCAATGCGCTGTGCAATGATGACTGTACTCTTGATGTCTCCCAGTGTGTAAAAGTTGAAGAAACTCCTGATTATAATGTGGATCAGCCTGACAATGAAGTTCCTGATGAGGGTGATACGTCCGATGTTACAAGCGGTTTCTCAAACAATTCAGATTGTCAATGTTCTGTTGACCGTAACGATGTCTGTACGAAATCAGATTATGACGCGTGGAACGGAGCACCTGTTCCGGCAGCGCAAAACAGTAATGTTTTAAGACTTTGCATTGGTGGAGTATGGGCGTGGGCGCCATTTTCAATGACAGGTAGTTCGGCTGAATGTGTTGATACAATGTGTCTTCCCGGTGAAGCAAGGCAATTTTTGCAGGCTGAAGCTAACGGTTTCTGTGTCTGTCTTAATAAATGTGCTACTCAGACTGATGATGCTGACGGTCAATCCTGTGGTGATGGTCGTTTCTGCATTAAAACAAGCGATGTGAACGGTTCAGATGTATTTGTCTGTGGCGGGCATGAGTAAATATAAAAAGGAGGATCAAATATGAAAAAGTTGATATTTTTTGTTGTTATTTTGGTAATATCTTTTTTGATGACAGCGGCTTCAATGCCCGGCAAGAGCATCGGCCCGGAAGTTTCTCAGCATAATGGCAGGGAACTTAAATGGGAAGAGGGATCAAGAGATTATTTCACACTTTTCAGGACAATGCTTTCAAGAAGTGCCGGCGGAAATTCAAATGAAAGCGATGGAAATCCTCAAGCTGACGGCTGTCTGATGTCCAGCGGCAAAATGATATTTCCGGGAAACCTTCCGGATGATGCAGTTGTAACAGATGCGTTCATTGTCTGGACTACAGCACATACTCCGGATCAGCCTTCTGTAACAACCAATCAGCAGTACAATAACCCGACAGACAATATTATTACTTTGAATTTTGACGGGGATGCAGGCGCAAATCTTACAAAAGAAGTTGCCGCATCTCAATCTTATACGATGGGGACTTCGACAGGTTTTGAATTTGAAAGCTCAATATATGAAATGGAGTTGAACAGGTATCGTATGGGTGTTTATACCTATAGAGTTGAGATCACAGACTTTTTTAATGAAATTCTTTCCTCAGGTCGTGAAAGCGGTCTTGTTCAGGACGGTAAAGCATACGAAGGAAATTATACGGTTGAAGGGCTTTCATGCTATAACGGCAATCCCTTTATTAACACAACAATGATGGTAAGTAACTGGGCGATATTTTTTGTTTATACTTCTTCAAAAATTAAGCCTAAAAAGATATATGTCTATAATGGGTTAACTTATTACAGAGACACTCAGTCAACTCTTTTTGTAAGTGGTTTTGAGCTTCCGGATGATCCGTCAGTAAGAGTTTCTCTTCTGTCTTCTGAAGGAGATCCTGGACTTTACAATGATCTTTATGAGTCGGAGGGACTTCTTTTTCGTGCTAATGAAAGTCAGCAGTATGTTTCACTTTCCAATAGCTGCAATCCTCTGATGTCCGGATATACTGAAGTATATAATTCGGTGTCAAGTTACTATCAATGGGATGCGGCTAATGATGCTCAGCCTTTTTGTATTGGAGGACTTAACGGAACAAGTGCTGAGCCGGATATTCCATTAATGGAATGGGGCGTTGATTTTGATGCTTTTCTTATAAATGAGCAGACATTCCCTGGATATTTGAGTCTGGGAGATAAAGATTTTGAATTTAATATCAGTGCAAATCAGGACACCATTTTTTCAAATCTTATGATCGTAAGTGTTGATACAAAATCTCCAAAATTTGATATACCGGAATCTGCATCAAGCAATGTTGTGCCGTACGGTCGTGAAAAGCATTCCTGTTCCTGTGCAACAGAAGAAGATTATACATGTTTTGATGAGCGTCCTTTTTTCTATTTTATCCGGGTTCAGAACTGGGGTGAAAACAAAGCTTCAAATGTAACTGTTAAGGACACACTTCCTCTTCAAGTGACCTATGTGCCGGGAACAACAGAAATGGCAACGAAATTTGATGAATCCGGCAATGGAATTAACTGGACATATATTCAGGATGGTGAAGGAGACAAGTTTCCGCTTGAAGAGCCGTTTGAAGTTGCCGGTGAAATGAATCCATGTGACAAAGTCAACAATACTTGTCCCGAAACAGTACTTATCAGATTTCTTGTAAAACCGATAAAAAATCTTCCGAAGCATGAAGTCATTAGTAACAGTGCTGAAATATCCGATGCAAGCGGTGGAGTGTACAAATCAAATTCAGAGGTTGCATACAGAGTGCGTCTATCTCAGAATTGTCCGGTCATTACTGAATGTTCAACACCTGAAAGGGCTGATTGCGGAGGAGACAAATCAGATGGTGGTGACACAGAGGAAGATGAAAATCTTGGCACAGATACGGTCGTTTCTTTTGAACAAGGGAAGAATTCCCCTGAAAGTGACGAAGCAATTATTGTGGTATCTCCCGTAAATGACCTTGTGGTTGGTCAGATCGCGATCAAAGGTGTCAATGAAAAAGATGACGGCAAAAATTTTAAGATCAGCTCATTGATAGTAAAAGTTACGGTAGATGATCCTGGTGTCTCTATTTCAAATTTAAAATTGATAAATGATATCGACGGCGACGGAATTCTCGGAGAAAGCGAAACGGTTATTGCTACTTCAAGTGTGAAAGAAGGGTATTCAACATTTTTGGTTGATATAGGAAAACAGCTTTTTGCTGTGAATACATTACATCACCTTATTATTATAGCTGATGCACAATACAATTCTGAAGATATTTCTGTAGATGCCTCTTTTAATATTGAGTTAGAAAACAATACGGCCTTGTCAGTGAAAGATGAGGGAAATCCGGAGGTTAAAGGTGAAAAAATAGAGTTTCAGGAATTCATGCTTGAGCCGACAACCGGATATTTTATTGTTACAAAAGGTGTCAATGATCCGGCAGTTCCTTCACCTGACAAAATCAATGCAAACAATTCAATACTTCAACTTCGACTCAAATCAGTTGACGGAGATAACGAAGTAAATTCCATAACGATCAAAACCACAGGAACAACTTATGCAGAATTTGGCAAGGGCATTACTTCGCTCAGCATTTATTATGATGCGGACAGTGACGGAGAGGTTCATACATCTGAAGGCGATGTGAAGATCTCGGAAGTAAAAGAGATTTTAACCTCAAGGACATATACTTTTGAAAACCTGGGAATAAAATTCAAAGAAGGCGAAGAAAAGCACCTGATTATCAATGCCACTCTTAATCTGAATGCAGGGGAGAAAGCACGGATAACAATTCCAACCGCAGGCGTTAAACTTAACAGTGATCAGTCTGTTTACAAATTGCCGATTTCATCAAAAGAGTTTATAAATGAATGCGATCCGATGGATGAAAACTGTGCAACAGCCGATAGCGAAGAAAGTGGATGTTCCGCTATCTTTATAGATTAGTAAAACAATGAAAATTCCAAAAGAATATAAGTCAAAACTGACACTCAAGCAAACGGAAAAAGCAATAAAGCAGATTAAAGATTTTTTCCAGCTTAACCTTGCGACGGAACTTAGGCTAAGAAGGGTCAGCGCACCACTTTTTGTGAAAAAAGGGACCGGCGTAAATGATGATCTGAACGGTATCGAATCTTGTGTATCATTCGGAATCAAAGACATGGATAATACAACAGCTGAAATAGTTAATTCACTTGCCAAATGGAAAAGAATGATGCTTGCAGACTATCATATTGCTTCAGGATACGGTCTTTATACTGATATGAACGCCATACGACCTGATGAGAAACTTGATAATATCCATTCTCTTTATGTTGATCAGTGGGATTGGGAGCGAGTGATCTCAGAAAAAGAAAAAGGTGTCGATTTGCTGAAAAGAACCGTGAAAAGTATTTATTCCGCTATTAAAAGGACGGAGTTTCTTGTTTATGAACATTATCCTGAGATAGTTCCTTCTCTGCCCGAGGAGATAACCTTTATTCATTCGGAGGAGCTTCTTAATCTTTATCCGGAGCTGCCTTCGGAAGAAAGAGAAAATCGTATTGCAGAAAAACATGGAGCTGTCTTTGTGATAGGAATCGGAGGAGAACTATCCAACGGTGCTGTTCATGATGGTAGAGCTCCTGATTACGATGATTGGACAACCGAAACACAAGATGGCAGAAAAGGTCTGAACGGGGATTTGATCGTGTGGAATTCTATTCTTGAATCCGGATATGAAATTTCATCAATGGGCATAAGAGTTGATCCCCAAACGCTTGAAAAACAGCTGAAGATCACAGGTCTGGAAAACAGGCGCGAACTTATGTGGCACAAAAGACTGCTTAATGGTGAATATCCGCTTTCAATCGGTGGCGGTATCGGACAGTCAAGACTTTGTATGTTTCTGTTGAAAAAAGCACATATTGGTGAAGTTCAATCAAGTATTTGGCCTGATTATATGAAGGATATCTGCAAAAAGAATGATTTGAAATTTCTGTGAGAATTCTTTAATTATATTTGTTATCTTGCCCTCCACCCCCATAAAAAGTATATTTTCACTGTTTTAATGAATTAGGTTAATTGTATTTATGAAACGGTTTTTTAATACAATACTGCTTTTTTGCGCAGTTTTTATGATGTCAATCTCCTGTAATGAAGATGCCAATCGTGAGGTTTGCCCTGGTGTGATGGTTAGTGTCGCTGGAAATGCGGATGACGACCTGTACATAAAGGGTGGTTTCAATAACTGGTCGCTTTCAACTCCGATGGTTTATAATGATGGTCGTTGGGAGGTTGAGCTTTTCCTTGCTCCGGGTGATTATCCCTACAAGTTTTATTTTTCTAAGAGCGAATCTTCAGATCTTGATTCTGAGAATTCTCTGACGATGTTTGACAAGGGAATCAGATACAGTCGTCTGATGGTGAAAGATTGTCGTTATCCTGCTGTGAAACTTGAGAAAAAACCGGTTGTGGATGGGAAAAACATAAGTTTTGAGATGAAATATTCTCCGGGGATTGCTGATAGTGCGCCGGATCTTTCTAAAACGGTTATTCTGATAAATAGAGTCGAGGCTGATTACATTTTTGACAGTAAAAACAACACGTTCCAGATAGATTATGAAGCATCTCTAAATGGTAAATACACTTGGTATTTCAAGGTTTTTGATAAAAAGGGTTTTGCTGCTGATGTTCAAACCGTTCAGTTCTGGGTCGAGGATGATGCGTTTAACTGGCAGGATGCTCAGATGTATCAGCTTATGACGGACAGGTTTAAGAATGGTTCAACTGAAAATGACGATCCGCTTCCTGAGATCGATGAAAAGGCAAACTGGCAGGGTGGAGATTTCAGAGGGATTATTGAAAAGATCAAGGACAATTACTTTTCAGATCTGGGTTTTAACGCAATCTGGATAAGTTCTCCTGTTCTTAACACTCCGGATGCGGGAAAGGGTATTGGTGGAGATGATAGATATTACGCGGCTTATCATTCATATTGGCCGATCGCTACTGGCTGGACTGATGTAAATCCAATTCCCGGTCTGGAATCTCCAATTGAAACGAGGTTCGGAACTGCGGATGTTCTTCACGAACTGATTCAGATGGCTCACAAAAAGGGAATTCGCGTGATTTTTGATTTTGTTCCCAACCATGTTCACACTGATTCATATCTTTGGCAGACTTATAAGAATTCCGGCTGGTTCCACTTGGCTACTGACGGTCAGACTCCAAACTCGAACGGCGGCTACACCTGCGGCTGGGAAAAGCCTGTGGAATGCTGGTTTACCAACTATCTGGCGGATATTGACTACACAGATATCGATGCTATGAACGCTGTTATTGACCATCTTCTCTGGATGATACAGGAGTTTGATATTGATGGTCTCAGACTTGATGCAATAAGATTGATGAGAATTGATTTCACGACAACTCTGCGGACAATGATCGAAAGAAATGTCATGCACACAGGTGTTCCATTCTATATGATCGGTGAGACTTTTACAGGTGATACCGGCTGGGAAGAGATAGGACTTTATATCGGCGAAACTAAACTCAACGGACAGTTTGATTTTCCGCTCTATCACCATGTTGTTCGAACTTTTTTGCTTCAGAGTGAAACAGTCTCGGAACTTGCTGAATTTCTTAAGGAAAATGATGGAAGATACGAGCGTGATTACTACGGCGAAGCGCTAATGGGGAACTTTATCGGCAATCATGATGTTTGCCGCGCTCTCAGTCTTGCAAATGATGATTTTGACGGAGTTTCCTCTCAGGGTGGAGCCGCTGCAAATGAAAAAGTCTGGGAAAATTCGCCAGTTTTGCCAGTTGATGAGATGCCGTTTAAAAAGATGCGCAACGCACTGACTTTTATCTACACAATGCCGGGAATTCCAATTGTCTATCAGGGTGATGAGTACGGAATGCCTGGTGCAAATGACCCTGATAACAGAAGAATGAATGTTTTCGGTGATAACTTGAGTGAGTTTCAGAAAAAAAATCTTGAACATATTAAATTAACTGCTAAGTTCAGAAGTCAGCATAAGTCTCTGCGATACGGAAAAAGAACGGTAATTTCCGCGATTGACAACATTATGTCGTTTTCCTACGTTTTAGATGACGATGCTGTCGTTGTTGTCTTTAACAACAGTGATGAGGATATTGAAGTAACTCTTGATGTTGATAGTGTTTTTGACAGCGAGCGTGTTATGGATCGGATAAGTGAGAAAAGTTATGATGTTAAGAATGGATTAGTCGTTTTAACGGTTCCATCCTTTTCATCAATGCTTTTAGATAGTGGAGTGGATGAATGAGAATTGATGATTTTTTAAAGAAGAACGATTTTTTCTTTTCACTTGAAATAACACCTCCTGACAGGGGAAAAAGTGTTCATGAACTTTATAGAACGATCGACACATTGGTGAATTATGATCCGGCATTTATAAATGTGACATATCATCAGTCCCACATTTCCTTTAAAATGGAAAATGGCCGTAAAACCAGAGAGGTTTACAGAAAAAAACCGGGAACTATCGGAGTTTGCGCGGCTATTCAGAGTCGCTACTCAATTGATGCTGTTCCTCATCTTCTCTGCGGTGGAATGAACAAGTGGGAGATAGAAGACACCATCATTGATATGCACTACCTTGGTTTTGATAATGTGTTTGCTCTTCGTGGTGATCCGGCATTCGGGACTGAGAGTTTTATTCCAAAAGAAGATGGATATGCAAATGCCAGTGAACTTGTTGAGCATATTTCAAGAATGAATAAAGGAAACTATCTTGATATGGATGTTGAGAATGGTCATAAAACGGATTTTTGTATCGGTGTTGCCGGATATCCTGAAAAACATCTGGAAGCTCAAAATTTTGATACAGATCTTAAACATCTGAAGACCAAGGTTGAAAAAGGAGCGGACTTTATTGTTACCCAGATGTGTTTTGACTTTGATATTTATCAGAATTTTGTGAAAAGACTCAGATCTGAAGGGATCACTGTTCCAATTATTCCGGGTATCAGACCACTTGTTTCAAAAAAACAGATCGAGATGATTCCTGATATGTTTGGTGTCTCAGTTCCTGATAAGCTCAAAATCAAAATGCTTGCCGCAAAAACTAAAAAGGAAGAATTTGAAGTTGGAACTTCATTTACTTGTGATCTGTGTGAAAAACTTATAGAAAATGGATCTCCGGGTATCCATCTTTTTACAATGGGTAAGGGCAAAAGCGCAAGAGCTCTTCTTGAGCGGTTAAAATAAAGGGGGCGTGGTGAAAAGAGTAATAGTTACAGGCGGTGCAGGGCTTATCGGTTCACATCTATGCAGAAGGCTTTTGAATGAAGGTTTTGACGTTGTCTGTGTGGACAATTTCTATACAGGTTCAAAGCATAACATTGCAGATCTATTGAAGAATCCTTACTTCGAGCTTATTACTCACGATGTTGAGGAATCTCTGATGATAAATGCAACTGCGGTTTATAATCTAGCCTGTCCGGCAAGCCCTGTTCACTATCAGAAAGATCCGGTGAAAACAGTAAGAACAAGTGTATTCGGCGCAATAAATATGCTTGAACTTGCAAGAAAATCAGATGCGAAAATATTTCAGGCGAGCACAAGTGAAGTTTACGGTGATCCCAAAGTTCATCCCCAGAATGAACAATACTGGGGAAATGTTAACACGGTAGGACTTAGAAGCTGTTACGACGAAGGTAAGAGATGTGCCGAAACGCTTTTTTTCGATTACTGGAGACAGTATGGTGTTAAAATAAAAGTTGCAAGAATATTCAACACATACGGCCCGGGAATGTCAATTGATGACGGCAGAGTTGTGAGTAATTTTATTCTTCAGGCTTTAAGAAATGAAGATATAACGATCTATGGTGACGGAAGTCAGACAAGATGTTTCTGCTATGTTGAAGATATGGTCGAGGCTATTTACAGGTTTATGCAGCTTGAAGACGATGTTACCGGACCTGTGAACATTGGTCATACCAGAGAAATGGGAATGCTTGAACTTGCTCAGATGATCATAGAACTTACAGGTTCAGAAAGTCAGATAATCTACAGACCCTTACCTGAAAATGATCCTAAAAAACGTAGACCTGATACGGGACTTGTTGAGAAACTTATAGGATGGAAGCCCCAAACAGAACTTTCGGATGGACTTAAAAAAACCATTAAATATTTCAGGGAGATCATGGATTGAAACTTTCTGTCCTAATCCCGGTCTATAACGAAGAGAGAACAGTTGCAGATCTGATCACAAAAGTTCTTGAGATCAAGGGACAGGGAAATGTTAGTGAACTTGAGATAATTGCAGTTGATGACTGTTCAACTGATGAAACGCTGTCAGTTCTTAGAGAGCTTGAAGATAAAGGCAAAATTTCACTTCTCATACATAAAAAGAACATGGGGAAGGGTGCAGCAGTCAGAACGGCGATAAAGGCCGCAAAAGGCGATTACACGATCTTTCAGGATGCAGACCTTGAATATGATCCGATGGACATTGTGAGAATGTGTGAAAAGTCACAAACTGAGAAACTTGATGTTCTTTACGGAAGCAGGTTCCTTGAGAATCCTTCAAGCCCGCTTGGCAGGTTTCATTATCTTGTGAATGCTGGACTTACGACTTTATCCAATTTTTTTACAGGACTCAAGCTCACAGACATGGAAACATGCTACAAGATGTTTCGAACTTCAGTGATTCAGAAAATAGATATTGAAGAGAACAGGTTCGGACTTGAACCTGAGATAACTGCTAAAATATCTTCACTTATCAAAAAAGATAGGCTCAAGATAGCTGAAATGCCCATAAGTTACTCTCCCAGAAAGCAGGATGAAGGAAAAAAGATAGGTTTTTCAGACGGAGTGAGGGCTATCTATATCATCTTTAAATATGGAATTCTAAAATAAAATGAGATCAGATTATGATGTTGTTGTGGTTGGAGCAGGTCTAAGCGGATTGGTTTCGGCGGCACTTTTCAGTAAGGCCGGCAAAAAAACAGCGCTACTTGAAATGGATACACATGTAGGTGGATATCTTGTCGGTTTTAATCGTTCAGGGTTTCATTTTGATTCATCTATCCACTGGCTTAATCAGTGCGGTTCGGATGGTTCAGTGACAAAAGCTCTTAAATGGATCGGTGACGATTTTCCTAGATGTAGAGATCTGAAAAACATAAGGCGTTTTGTTACTGATAAGCATAGTTTTGTCCTGACGAATAACCCGGATGAACTGAAAGTTGAGCTAATTAAAACTTTTCCTCATGAAAAAAAAGGATTGATCAGATTTTTCAAGGATGCGTCAGATATGGCGAAAGTTCTCGGTCAATATTCAACCCGTGTTAAAGGTGTTGCTCCTGGAAGTTTTCTCAAAAAGATCAACTCAGCTCTAAGTACAGCAAAGTTTGGAATGTTTTTTGTGAGATTTATCCGATTCACCGGTGAAAAAGGAATAATAAAAGGTCTGAAGAAATATTTCAGCGATCCCGACCTTCTTGATCTATGGGCCGTGGAGAACGATCTTCTAAGCTGTTTTATTCCAATAGCATGGGCATACAACAGGGATTATCAGTGTTCTCCTATCGGTGGAGCAGAAACTATAATAAAATGGCTAGAGAATAAATGCAGGGAAACGGGTTGCGATATTTTCTTAAGTACAAAAGTTAAAAAGATAAATAATAGCGGAAACATAGCTACAGGCGTTACGGTATTAAAAAATGGCAAAGAGCTTAATTTGAAAAGTGATATTGTCATTGTCGCATCTGATGTTGAAACTTTTTATGAAAGGTTGCTTGATCCATCACTCTCGTCGCCGGATTTTTTAAAGAAACTGAAAGATGCAGAGCTTTATAGTTCAGCGGTGACTCTTTCTATCGGACTTGACTGCAAAGCTGAGACTCTCGGGTTTTCAGAAGAGATGATCATTTTTTCAGATAGTTCTGCTTCGCGTAAAGAGAGCAGCAGTGGCTCAGCGGAAAATTCATGTATCACTATGTTTTCTCCGACCGTAAGAGATCCGTCGATGGCTCCGGCTGGAAAAGGTACTCTGGTGGTCTTTGTTCCGGCGTTCTTTGATCATTTTGACAACTGGGGAACCGTGATTCGTGACTCAGGTGAATTTGTGCGTGGAGAAAAATATAGGCAAATAAAAAAAGAGTTCGCTAGTATTGTTATTAAAAGGATTGAGAAACGTCTGGATAAAAAGATTCAGGATCATATTGAACATCTGGATATAGCGACTCCTGTGACATACTATCGCTACACAGGAAACAGAAAAGGCTCGATGATGGGAGCAAGACCCGGGAAAAGCAACTACAAAGCAAAGATAGCTCATCATATAACGCCACTTAAAAATGTTTTTCTAAGCGGTCACTGGTCAGCACTTGGAGGTGGAGTTCCTATTGCTGTTTCGACGGCTCTTTCATCTTTTCTCTTTGCTGCAAAAGATAAAATGCCTGAGAAATATCAGGAACTATCCAAGTATCTTAATTCTTAAAAATAATATTAGATGTTGAACAATTACTAAAAAATGATAGAATTGCCTGAATTTTTGGAGGTAACTATGAAAAATTGTATTGTTTTTCTCACCCTGATCTTATTATCTGTATTTTTTTACAGCTGCGAAAACGATTTTCACAGTCCCTGTGATCAGGCAAGTATAAACGGCAGAGCCTACAGCTACATGAAGGACTGGTATCTGTGGTATGGACATCTTCCCGATATTGATCCCGGTTCGTATGAAACGATGAAAGAGATGCTGGCGGATCTTAAGTACCATGATGGTGAAAGGTATGTTGACCGTTTCAGTTACACGGTTAAAACTGAGGCTCATGACGATTACTATGCCGGAAGAAGTTACGGTATGGGAACTTCGTGGAAAAGAGATGAAAATAACGATCTATTTGTTTCGCTGGTCTATCCTGGAAGTCCTGCCGGTGTCGCTGGACTCAAAAGAGGGCAGCAGATACTTGCCATAAATGATTTTACTGTTGAGGAACTTGATGATAATAAGGAGTATAACAAAGAAAACCCTGATGATAAGAAGACTGACTGGACAAATGTCTACGATTCGAGCAATGATGGTGAACCGGTGGATATGACACTTCTTGAAGGTGGAGAGAAAACTATAGAGACCACTGTTTATCTGGGAGATTACACCAGACCTTCTGTAATAAATCCGAAAGTGATAGACAATGCAGGAGTCAAGACAGGATATCTGATGTTTAAATCATTTATTGACCCGTCTAAGGAAGAACTTAACGAAGCTTTTGCTGTTTTTAAGGAAGAAGGCATCGAAGCACTTGTTCTTGATATGAGATATAACGGCGGGGGAAAGGTATATATAGCCCATCAGCTAGTTAATCTTATCGGGGGAGAGAAGGTAAATGGAGAGGCTGTTATAAAACTCATCTACAACAGTAAGCATCAGGATAGCAATTATATTTACAAAGGAGAAGAGCTTAAAAGCAGTGTGAATATTGAAAAAGTAGCCATAATAGCTACAAGAGGAACTGCAAGTGCTTCAGAAATGGTTATTAATTCTCTCACACCATATGTTGAAGTTGCAGTGATAGGAGATACAACTTACGGAAAACCTGTAGGAATGAATGCGAGATCTTTCTGTAACCAGACGCTTGTTCCAATAACGTTTAAAAATGCTAATTCAGAAGATTTTGGAGACTATTTTTTTGGAATTGATGCAACTTGTCAGTCAGATGATGATATAAAGCACGATTTTGGTGATACTCTGGAGTCTTCGATGAAAGAGGCTCTGTACTATCTGGAAAATGGAGAATGCAGCGTGGAACAAGCAGCGCCGCGGTTTAGTCCGTATCTTGAAACTCTGATCCCATTTGAACTTGAGGGAATGAACAGAATCGACTATACATTTTAGGTGATAAAATGAGAAAAATTACATTTTTACTTTCTGCACTACTACTTTTTCTTAACTTTGGATGTGACAGCGGAGATTCTCAGACTGAATGTTTCACATATTTTGACTGTTCTGATGGAGAACTCTGCATAGATGGAAAGTGTGTGGAAGATAACGGAAGTCTGATCGACACGCAATCCCAGCCTGATAGCAGCACGGTAGTTGACAACGAACAACCGGATAACTCGCTTCCTGACGATAGTACTGATAATGATGATGAGCAAGTCGATGATTCCGGCGGAGGCAGTAAATGTTCAAAAGACACTGACTGTGAAGATGATGATCCATGCACAGAAAACAAATGTGACAGCGGGTACTGTTTTTATCCTTTAAAAGACGAAATATGCAACGGAGTTGACGATAACTGTAACGATAAGATCGATGAAACTTTTGAAGGCATGGATGAAGCATGTGATACAGGTTTTGAAGGTAAATGCGCCGAAGGGAAAATGTCCTGTGTTGAAGGTGTGGAGACCTGTCTTTCTCCATTTTATACTGAAACAGAACTTTGTAACGGTCTTGATGATAACTGTGATGGACAGATAGATGTTTTTAAGCCTGAAGAAGCTCCTGACTGTCCTCTGACTCTCGGAATCTGCGCAAAAGCTAAACAGCAGTGTAACGGAACTGACTGGGAAGAGTGTAACGAGTTAAGTTATGGTGATGAATATTCTGAAATAGACGCTCTTGATGAAAACTTTCTTGATTCTAATTGTGACGGTGTCGATGGAATGATAGAAGATCATATCTATGTTGATACTGTAAATGGAGATGATGACCTAAATGATGGTTCATACAACAGTCCGGCAAAGACAATCACAAAGGGAATCGAGCTTGCAGGACTGGATGGAAAGTTCAATGTCCTGGTTGCAAAAGGAGTGTATAAAGAAACAGTTGTTCTAGGTGACGGAATAAGTATTTACGGCGGTTTCAGTGGATTTCCCGACTGGGACGGATCGGATAAAAATGAATCAATGATCGCTGGAGATCAGATCGGAGTTATCGGAGAAGAAATAACAAATGTGAATCTTGATCATCTGACAATAACTTCCAGTGATAGAAAAACCCAGGAAGGTTCCTCCTATGCACTTTTTCTTTTTAAGATTAAATCCATGATAGTTAATAACTGTCTGATAATTGGTGGTCACGGCGCTGATGGCGCTGATGGAGATCCGGGGACTGTCGGAGCAAATGGAACTGACGGTGGAAACGGAGATGAAGGCTGTGAGGATAGCAGTGGACTTTGCTCATCCTGTAGTCGGCCTGATGGAGGTGCCGAAGGTCAGACGGGTTGTGGAATGAATGGTGGAAAAGGAGGCGGTCCTGGAAATGGTGACAGTTCAGGTTCTGCAGGTGCAGCAGGAGCAAATGGCGGAGGATCAGGTGGACTTGCTGGTGTTTCTCATTCTTCAGGTGATGTCTGTAATGCTACATCATCATCAGCTATTTATTCAATTGGAAGTAACGGCAGCTCAGGCGGAGATGGAACTGACGCAGTTGCTGTGATCCTTGCAGATTTTATACAGATTGGATTTACACCGAATCTTCCGAATGATGGTATTGACGGAGTTCACGGTAGCGGTGGCGGCGGTGGCGGTGGTGGTCATGGTGGAGATACAAACTGTAATAGTTATGGCTCTGCAGGTGGTGGCGGTGGTGCCGGTGGTTGCGGCGGAGTTGGTGGAAAGGGTGGGGAAAGCGGTGGAGGTTCTTTTGGAATCTACAGCTTTGAATCAACAGATATAACAATTGCAAATAGTACAATAGCCACATCCGGTGGTGGAAAAGGTGGGAACGGAGGAATTGGTGGAATCGGAGGAATAGGTGCGATCGGTGGAGAAGGTGGTCCTCACGGTGGCGGAAACGAACAGGAAGACGGCGGCTGCGGCGGCTGGGGCGGCAAAGGCGGTGACGGTGGTGATGCAGGAAGCGGAGCAGGTGGAGCAGGTGGCCCAAGCTATGGAATTTATTCAATAACTGGGTCGATATTTGTTGAAAACTCTGTCACCTATGATGTTGCAGCTGGAGGAACAGGTGGAACCAGTGATGGAAATCCCGGAAGCGACGGTCCTTCAAGAGTTGAGGAAATGTAATCTTTAGATTTTAGAATATGAGTTGTCTAAATGGTTTTTCTAAGATATTCAGATATTTCATCTAATTTTTCAGAATTGAAATCATCTTTATAGAAGATTCTGAAAAGTTCTACTTTAAGGTTGTTTACTGTCATTTCAGGATTTTTCTGACGAAGCTGATCCAGAATGATCTTTCGTGAAAGCTCGGTAAGATCAAGAAGTCCTTTAATTTTCTCGGCATCCGACCTTTTGTTCAGTATGTTAAATTGTATTTTTCTTATTTCTTCAGGAGTATCATTCATTGTCAAGCAATCCAAATGTTTCTAATTTTAGGTTATCGCACCATTTTCTTATATATTTTATATCTTTTGAAGAATTATCAAGAAGATTTTTTATATCGCTCGTCTGTCTTTCACTCTGATAGTCTTGAATCCACATAATTTTTGCTATCAGAAGATCGTTGATATTTATCACCCATATTTCTGTATCAAAACCTTTAATCCTCTCTTTTCTGCTAAAAGCCAGATCAGAGTATTCGCTGTCTTTTCTAATAATGAAATCAATCTTAAACCCTGTAGCATGATCAATTACATTAAACATTCCCTTCCTTCCGACCTCATCTCTGACAGTATCAATATTTATGTAACTATCAGGAAACAATTTAACAAAATCATCAATTTTTTTCACAGAAAGCTCAATAACAATATCAACATCTCTTGTCATTCTCGGAATACAATAAAAATTTGCAGCAATACTTCCGGAAATCATGTATCCGACGTTATTGTTATCTAATTTGTTGCAGACTTCACGCAGAAAATTATCCACACCCATTAAGCGTTGCTCCTAAATAACAAGTTCAATCTAAATATACAGCTTATGTTCAGAGTTTTCAAATAAATATCAAAACTGGTCATCTTAAGTGCAGATGTTTCCTCTCTGCAACAATGATTTTCTAAATATTTTTCACGCCGGGAGTAGGTGTGATGGTCAACTGAATGTTTTCAGTTCCATCAGGTATTCTGCCAAGACTTTCATTTTCAGGGATATCATCTTCTTCCCATTCGATTTTGTCCATTTCGATTTCTTCAGCATCATAAACTCTAACTTTATCAGCATTGCCAAGTCCGAATACAAATCCTGTTTCGCCGGTTTCATCCTGTGTGATAACAAGAAATTTCTCTGAACCTATTTCGGTACCGTCGGGGATCAGATAAGGAGTCCTATCCATGCTGTCTCTGATCTGCCAGCCTGAAATGTCAATTGTTTCAGATCCTTTGTTATAAAGTTCTATCCAGTCAGGTCTGTCTTTGCTTGATTTTCGAAATATTTCATTGATCACAATATTATTCTGGTCATCTTCAACTGTTTTTTCTTCTCCACCGCAACCAACAAGGGAAATTAAAAGAATTATTAAAAAGAATTTCACGTTTATCTCCATTTGCTTAATTTTCGCTACTGGGATAGGGTCTAGCCTGCTTGACAAAAAGTTCAGGGGTTTCTCCCGGATTTTCGTCATCGTCAAACTTAAACTCAACATCCATTCCGTACCATCCGTCATTTCCTGCAGCAGGGCCGTAAGCTTTTGAGAAATAGTCATGTATCGCATCAAGAGCTGTGCCTAATTGATATATCTGTTTTTTTGTCAGAACGGTTGTTCCTTCTGTAATAAGATTTGAATGAGAAATATAGGAAATGGGCTGGTTAGGTTGCGAAAAATAGTAGAGGAACTGATCACTTGTAACGCCAGCCGGGGGTGCTACAACTTCAACGTCACCACCAAATTGAACATTGACATAAAATGCAGGATCGAGACCGCTTTGGTCATAAGGATTGTTAGTTACAGCGACACCGTTTGCTTCTTCATCCGGAAAATTATAATGTACCAGAAGAGCCATTCCGACAGATTTGTGGTCAACTCCGTAATATGATCTTTCTTCAAAAGTCCTGTAAAGCCAGGCACTTGAGAAAGTTTCCTTTATTGCTTCAAGAACATCATCCCAGTCATCGGGATCTCCGGAGTGTGATTCATAACATCCTGCGCAGGCAAATCCATAAAGATCCTCACTGTTTGTGCTTGTTCGAAATCTGAGTTTGCTTCCACTGTTATAATCTGCTTCTATTTTTACTTTGAGCTTTGTCTGAAATTCCTGGTTGACTGGAGCTTCCATCATATCATCTCTGAGTTTTTCCAGTTTTTGTACTCTTGTTGCAGAATCAGTATTAAAAGTTTCATCCGTAAGAAAACCGTCAATTCTTTCAAAAAAACCGTTCTCTTCCATAAACTGGTAATAAAAATACATCGGTACTGCAAAAGCTTTTCTTATTGGAACACCTTCAATTTTTGTCAGCAGTGAATACTGAGCAGCTTTTCCACCGAAAGCATTTATTCCTTCTTTTATTTTATCAAGAAGCGTTTCATCGTCAACTGGTTCAGGAGTTACATCTTCAATGTCAGTTAGTTCTGTAATATCAAGGTTCACATCCGGAAGAATTACAGGTTCGGGAAGGTGTTCTTCCCAGAATTCTTCAGCAGTTTGTGCGCTCACTTCCTTTATGGTCCATTTATCTGCCCCGACAGTAAGCTGAACGATCTTTCCTTCAAGAGCAAGCAGATCTTCATTTGTCATTGCTCCGTTAAGTCCCATGTTGGGAGTTCCACGGTTCTGGCTGAGAATATTGACATGACTTAGAGGTGTCTGGAATTCCTGCGTGATAAGACCCGCGACAACAGAAATATCGTTTGGAGCTTCATCAAGAACGACTATATCTTTATATGAAACGTATTCACCCGCAAGGTCCACAGCCTTTATAAATTTTAACTGACCCACACCTACGCCGACAGTAAGAGGCTGATAATCGGTTCCGGCATAAATTTCGTCAGTTGTTACAATTTTCACATCTTCAGGGAGATTCTTAGATTCTGCTGTGACTGCATCTGATGTCGGATGAAAATATATAGCAGGCCCGAAATAGGAATTCTTTTGAACAGCATAGTAGATTTTTGATATCATTTCTGCCGATGCTGTGTCGTAGGGCGAAAGTTCAAGTGCCCATATGTTGGGACCTTCATAAAAAGTGACAGCTGCAAGAATAAATCTTCTTTCCGGACTGAAATATTCAGTTGTGTTAAAAGAACTGAGATCAGGAACTGCTGGTAGTCCGTTTCCTGAAAGGTGTGAGGAAACAAAATCATAATGGATCTGATATGTTTTAGTGTTTTGAAAATAAAGGGAATCATTGTCAGCAGTATCAAGAACTACTTTTGCTGAAAGTGCTCCGGAAACGAGTGAATCCATAGGTTCTAAGGAAAGAAATGTGAAATCAGCAAAACATCCGATAGTTTTTGAAAATTCATCAGTGGCTGATTTTACGACACAATCTCCTTCTGTGATCTCAATTTCTTCCACATTTTCATCGTCGGTTTTTTCTGAATTCTCCCCACAGGAAAAAACAGTAAACATAAAAATTAATAAGATAGGCAGCTGTAACAATTTCATTTTAAGTTCCTCTAACTACAGGTAAGATCATCCTGACATGTTTCTCCATCCGCACAGTCTTCATCATCAGTGCAGGACGTGAGACCATCGATAAGCACTTCTTTTTCAACTTCTGAAGACACCGAAAGGTTTATAATTCCGTATTCGCTCTGATAATTTCCGACAGCCATCCTCGAAACTATAATTGTTGGAAATCCGGCAACTCCAAGATTAAGAAGTTCTTCGAGAAGGTCTGAAGAAATTTCAAGAGAGCCAGAGTCAAGAGTAACACATTCAATTTTACCTTTTGAGCCACCATGATGAGAAATATCAAGCCTGATATGAACTTTTGTCTGATCTGATACCGAAGGTTCTTCCCAGGAAAGTGTAAGAGGGCTATCTTCTTTAAGAGGAATGGTTTCGTTTAAAAGCACAAAAGGCGCAATTCCAAACGAAGTAAGAGTGAACTTTTTAACAGTGTCGCCATCAGCAGTCAGTTCAATACTTCCGCCTTCATCAAAAGCAGGATAAGGATGAGTGTCAGCTGACTGGTAGTTGTTGGAAATTGGAGACATTGTGAACTCTGTTTTACCATCAGAGGTTTCAATACCTTTTACTGTTATGGTTCCTGCACTTAAAGATTTCGGATAATTCATACAGACATCATCTTCAACGCACACTGCCGATCCGCCGCATGATTCTTCACAAAAAGGAACTCTAGGTTTATAAAGAGTGCAGTTTCCTGAAGTTGACTCTGGTTCCCAGACTATTGCCTGTGGAGTAGGGCCGTCATAGATTTTTCCAAAAATAGAGGTGTATCCATCGTTCTCTGAAGTTTTGGGAGCGTTGAGCTTAACAACAAAGCCACCGACAACTTCATCGGATTGTTCAAGATCTTCATCCGAGGTTTCAGTGTCAGAATTTTCATCGTCTACACTGTTGTCAATGTCTTGAGTTTCAGAATCATTTCCGGTTTCTTTTGTTGATTCATCGCATGAGATTATAAATATTGATAATACTATTAAAATCAAGCATTTAATCGTGATTATTTTCATATTAAACCTCTGTTTTTTAAGGTGTTAATGCAAAGCAGTAGAATCCACCGTATCCGCCACCTGATCCAACTGTGTAGGAACTAGGATCTGCACCGCCCGTATCTTCAATATTGACTCCTGCGCCGCAACCGGCTGCACTCACAGCTGAAACCCAGCTATATTCTTTTTCGCTGAATCTTCCGCGTGGCCAAGAACGCCCAATGCGTGGTTTTCCTGTGCTGGAGGATTTTTCTGATGTAGTCCAGTCAAAACATGTGGCAGTTGAACTGTATAAATTTCCATCCTCATCCGTTCCTGTCAGCATCTGGTGGTTATCTTCTTCAGGTTGTAGAGGGTCTGGCTGATGGTTGGGAATACCATCTTCATTCGGGAAATCATCTGCAATTACTGGATCACCATTTATTGGTCTGTAATGCATCAGATCAGATGGATTTGGAGCTAACATTCGACCAAGTCTGTCATACCAGGGACCATCACCGATCCTGTCTACTGCATTTACCTGATTTCCATTTTCATCTGCAGTAACGCTCAAAAAAGCGCGCCACTCTTTCACTGAAGAACCAGGCATACTTCTTTCTGCAATTTCAGCACAGATTATGTCTGCACCGCGAAGTCCCGCTCCGGGGCCAGTTTCACCGTAAGTTAGATCTCCGCCAAAACCATCCTGACTTCCTGAAAGATCTCTAATTGCTACGAGGCTTGTAACAAAAAAGCTGAAAAGAGGCAGATCATCCGGTTCTGTGTCACCGGTATTGCCGGTATTGCCTGTGTTTCCGGTATTGCCTGTGTTTCCGGTATTGCCTGTGTTTCCGGTATTGCCTGTGTTTCCAGTATTTCCGGTATCGCTGGTATCGCCGGTATTTCCTGTATTACCCGTATTACCTGTGTTTCCAGTATTGCCAGTGTCACCAGTATTTCCTGTGTTTCCTGTGTTTCCTGTATCGCCAGTATCACCAGTATCACCAGTATTTCCAGTGTTAGCAGAATCGTCGATAGCACAACCTGAAAAAACAAACAGCGCTAAAATAATCATAAATAAAATAGGTCTCTGTTTTAATCTAAACATCTACATTCTCCTGGAAAAGTGTACAAAACTCAAATTGTCTTATGAGTGTACAGACCAAATGTGTGTAAATTATGGAGGAATTTATTAAATTACAAATCTATAACCAGTTCCATAGACTGAATCAATAACGATCCTTCCCGGAACAGTTTTTTCGATCTTCTTTCTCAAATTTTTCATATGACTGTCGATTGCTCTATCGTATGTGTCATAATCGTAACCCATGGCAAGCTGAAGTAGCTCCTGCCTTGAAAAAACTCTTTCAGGATGGGGCATCATTGCTTTAAGTAGATTAAATTCAGTGGGTGTTACAGATATTTCATCGTCTTTTATCATCAGAACATGACGTGAAGTGTCAAGAACAAAGTCTCCGATCTTTATCTGTTTATCCTGAAAAGATTTCTGTGTTCTTCTAAAAAGTGATTCTACCCTTGCAACCATTTCTCTCGGACTGAAAGGTTTGCAGATATAGTCATCAGCACCAGCGTTTAGACCGATAAGTCTGTCGATCTCATCAATTCTTGCTGTCAGCATAATTATAGGAATGTCTGAGAACTCTCTGATCTCTTTAAGAATTGTAATTCCGTCTTTTTCAGGAAGCATTATGTCAAGAAGTATCATATCGGGTTTATCACTCTTTACTTTCTCAAGAACATGACCACCGGCATTTTCAATAGAAACGCAGTATCCGGAAGCAACGAGATAATCCTTAACAAGTGCTGCGATTGTCTGTTCATCTTCAACAACGAGGATGTTTTCTCTGGTCATGTGGTTTCTCCTGATGATGACGGAAGAATGATGGTGATTCTCAATCCTTTAAGCGGAGAGTCTTCAGCTGTGATCTTTCCGTCCATAGCTTCAATATGTACCTTGCTGGTTGAAAGTCCGAGTCCGCTACCACCATGCTTTCTGCTTCTAGAGGAATCAACTCTGAAAAGACGATCAAATATTCTGTCAAGATACTCTTTGGGGACTCCGGGATATGAATCGTCAAAAATAACAATAATATCAGACTGTTCTCTTCGGCATGAGATCTTTAGTTTTCCAGGAGAGTCAGTATATCTGATGGAGTTCTCAATAAGATTGTTACAAACAGTTCTAAGAAGGTGAGGATCTGCCATTGCCAGAAGATCAGTTTCGCTGCATGGCTCCATTTCAAGTGTAATTCCAGCTGTTTTTAACCTTTCACTGAACCTATTAGCAGCCTCTGTCATAATACTGCATATACACGTTTTTTCCATGTTGAGGATCAGACCTTCACTTTCTGCGATTGAAAGAGCGTGGAGATCATTCACTGTTTTAGCTAAATATTTAATTTCACTGTGAAAATGATTTATTGTGTCCATGTTAAGAGGCCAGACGGCATCCTGGACTGCTTCAACTTCTCCCTGCATTATTGAGATCGGAGTTCTTAGCTCGTGAGCAATGTCCGCGATCCACTGTTTTCTCATCTTTTCATACTTTTCAAGTTTGTCAGCCATCTGGTTGAAGTCGTGAGCGAGCATTCCAATCTCATCTTTACGATTGACCGAAATTCTTGTTGAAAAATCATGTTTTGATAGTTTTTTCGCAGCAGTAGCAAGTTTTGATATGGGAAGCAGAAATGATTTTGACAAATAGGATGCTATAAAAAAGGAAAGAATGACCATGAAGATAACAAGTATTGAAAGAACAACTCTTAGATCAATAAAAAATCTTGGGAGCTCTCCCGGACGATCCATTGGGGGGGGTCTATTCATATGTGGAGGAGGTCTGTGTTCCTGTTCCATTTCGTGTGGAGGAGGAGGTCTGTGGCCCCTGCCATGAGGAGGAGGGCCCTTGCTGAAAATAACTGCAGCGGCAATAATTACTATCAGTGCTATCATAACAAAAGAGTAGCCGAGAAAGATTAAAAAGAATCTTTTAGACAGCTTTGAGCTCTTAAGTTTTTTGAACGAAAACATTCACTTTCCTCAAACGGTTCTAAGTCATTATACTGAAGAATGTGGAAAAATAATGGAATTCATTTTTAATGTCGATGATTATATTTAATTCCCAAAAGCCATTTAATAAGATTTCGCTGTTTGATCAATTTTTCTTGAACTTTTATATTTTCACACTTGCCATCAAGAACAAGTAGTATGTTTTCGCAATTTTGTAAAAATTTATCCTCAACTAAAAGGTTATCAATCTCTCTTTTTTTGTTCTTTTCATTAAGCTCAACTGTTACTTGATATTTTGTATATTCTCCGTTTAGACTCTCTTTTGTTACAAAATCAATCTCTTTGCCGCCTTTTAACGTTCCAAAATAAATCTTTTGATTTCTTCTTTTAAGCTCGATAAAAACAATATTCTCCAAAAGTTTTGAATGATTTCGAACTGTTTGGTCAAAAGAATTTACTATTCCTGTATCAATTGAATAAAACTTTTTTGTTGTTTCAAACACTCTGTTTTGTTTCCAATCAAGTTTGTTAATCTCGAATAGTGTAAAGGCTTTAATTATGCAATTTACATAAGAGATTACTGTATCACTATTAATTTCATTATTCATGCCTTTTAAATATCTGCCAAGTTTTGAGAATGATACAACATTACCGATGTTAATGTTTAGAAAATACAATATTTTTTCAATAATATCAGGGTTTTTGATATTAAATCTCTTTATTACATCATCAAGGATTACCTTACTTACAATTCCTTGTAAATATGAAAATTTGGCTGATTCATTCATAATTGTGCAGATTTCAGGAAGTCCACCACTGCTTCGGTATTCATTAAAATATGTTGTTATTTCATCTAAGTTTCGTACAAAATCAACCTCATTTTCAATTTCTATATTGTAATATTTAAGATATTCTTTAAAACTGAACGGAAAAAGAGAAAACTCAATAAAACGACCAGCTAGATTTGTTCCTAATTCGGAAGATAGAAGTTCAGAGTTAGAACCTGTGATAATTATTTCGATCTCTTCTCCATACATCTCATAAATTGTTCTAATAAATTTGTCCCAATCATTTACCATCTGTATTTCATCAAAAATCAGAAGCATTTTCCCTTTTTGGGCGATCTCTCTTCGAAAAAGTTTAAAAACTTTGTCAAGTGTTTCAGGGTTATTTATCTCACGGAGTTGATAGTGCTCAAAATTAAGATATAAAATATTTGAAAGTTTGTAAGTATTCTCATTGATTAATCTTTTTGCCAATTGTTTAACCAGAAAAGATTTCCCGCTTCGTCTGAATCCTGTGATTATTTTTATTGGTTTTGATTTAAAAGACTGATAGATTTGATCTTCAGAGTATCTTTTAATTCCACCAACCTTAAGGAGAGAGCCTTGCATCTCGATAATAAATGTCTTAACGATATTTGCGTCCATTTGTCACTCCACACAATGATAAAAACAGAAATATTGTACCACTGTGGGATGATAAATCAACTTTTTTGCTAGAGCTATCAGCACAATGCATAATTTTTTTACATTTTAAATGTTATTAACGTTTCATAAGTTGAGTTCATTGATTTTTTAGGAACAGAGAAAAATGAAAAAATTGAAATTGATTTTAATTCCAGCCGTTCTTGTGTTGATACTATCCTGTGCTACAGAAAAGAAAATTGATCCACCGATAGGTGTGCCTGAAAGATTTTCATTCTCAGGTAATGAGATAATTTCTGATAAATGGTGGACTTCATTTGAAGATCCGCAACTTAATAAAGTGGTTGATAAAGCTCTTTCCGGCAACTTTTCGCTGAAAATGTATGCTGACAGATTTAGACAGGCACAGGCTCTTGCAAAAATAAAGGGAGCTGGGCTATTTCCGTCTGTTAATGGCGGTGTGAATGCTAAAAAGAATTTTAATGGTGATTTTGATGGCAATGTTAAAGATTCCGGAGATAATTCCATTTCTCTTTCGGTAAGTTACGAAATAGATCTCTGGGGAAAGATAAGGGCGCAGAAAAAAGCTGCACAATATGATCTTGCTGCTTCTGCTGAGGATTTTCAGGCTGCGGCAATTTCTCTTTCTGCTGAAACCACTGACAAATTGTATCAGCTCGTCGAAAAGAAAATGCAGATAGATTTGCTGAAAAGACAGATAAGAACAAACAGTGAATATTTGGATCTGGCGAATGTTTCTTTTGCCGGAGGAATCTCGTCTGCGGCGGATGTCATGCAGCAGAAGCAGATGCTTATTCAGGTTAAAGGCGAACTTGAGCAGGTGACTGCACAGAAAAAAGTTCTTGAAAACTCTCTCTCTGTTCTGGCAGGCATTCCTCCTCAGAGTTTTGCTTTTGAAATATCTGATGAATTTCCGGTAATACCTGATCTGCCTGATGTGGGACTTCCTGCCGGTATAATAAAAAAACGACCTGATATAAAATCGGCTTTTTTTGCTGTGAAATCGGCGGACAGAACGCTTGCAGCCGCCATAGCTGACCGGTATCCGCAACTTACACTGAGTGCAGGTGGAGGATTTGGTTCTGCCAATATTACCTCTCTTTTCACCGGCTGGTTCACAAATCTGATAGCTGGAATAACAGCTCCGATATTTAACGGAATGGAAAAGAAGAATAAGGTTCTGCAGAACAAAGCCGTTGTTGCGGAAAAGCTTAACCATTACGGAAAAACTATTCTTACAGCTTTGAAAGAAGTTGAAGATGCTCTGATTCAGGAAAATAAGCAGAGATCCTATTTTGATCATCTGGAAAAGCAGCTTGCAATTGCGGTAAATGTAACTGATCTGAGAAGGACGGAGTTTGTTGCCGGGAATAAGGGGTACTCAGCTGTCCTTGAAGCTCTTAAAAGTGAACAGTCGCTGGAAAAAAGTGTAATTTCAGCGAAAAGAGATCTCATTAAATACAGAATAGATCTTTATAAATCAATTGCCGGAAGTTTTGAGACTGAAAAAGACAATCAGAAAATGGAGTCTGGAAAATGAACAACAGAAAACGGATACTCAGTATTGCGGTTATTTTGATCTTTGCACTAGCTGTGTCAGCGATCCTTATATTTACCGGTCCGAAAATCAAGAAGAAAGAACACGATAATAGGATATCATATACACATGTAAAGGTCAGCGAGATGAAAACGCAGGATGTTGAAGTGGTTATCGAGGCAGCGGGAAAGGTTGCGGCTTCAAGAACTGTGACAATTCAGCCTAGAGTTAGCGGAAAAGTGATCTGGAAAAACAGTAAGCTGATTTCCGGAGGTATTGTAAAAAAGGGTCAGCATCTGATAAAGATAGATTCTGCAGACTACAAATTGGCGGTAAAAAACAAGGAAGCGGATCTTTCAAGTGCTGTTTTGAATATGAATCTTGAAAAAGGTAAAAAGGGTGTGGCTGAAAAAGAATATAAAATGCTCGGTAAAGATTTGACGGATGAAGAGAAAAAGCTGGTTTTAAGGGAGTATTACGGCAACTACACACAAAAGGCTGTTGATTCTGCACAGGCATCAGTGAAAAGGGCGGAGAATGATCTTGCAAGAACAATTCTTAGAGCACCGTTTAATTCTGTTGTCGTTGAAAACTATTCAGAAGTTGGAAGTGTTGTTTCAACTGGTTCACAGATCGTTAAAATAGCAGGAAGTGATAGTTACTGGGTGCTTCTTTCAGTTCCGGTCGAAAAACTTAAATGGATTGAAATTCCCGGAAAGAACAAAAAAGGTTCGCAGGTTAAACTTTATTCAGAAAATGTCTGGGGTAAGGATGTTTACAGAAATGGTGAGGTGATCAGAATAGGAGCTGATCTTCAGGATAATGGTTACATGTCAAAGGTGATTGTCAGAATTGATGACCCTCTTTCGCTGAAAAAGGAAAACAGTGAGTTGCCGAAGCTCATAATAGGTATGTATCTTAATGCTCAGATCACGGGAAAGACAATAGAAAAAAGTATAAAGATCCAAAGAACTGCATTAAGAGAAAATGACACGATCTATTTTACCGGTGATGAGATGAAAATGATGATAGAAAGCCCTAAGATCCTTTTTAAAGGAAGAAGCGAAATTATTATAAATGCTGATGATTATAACGGAAAATACCTTGTAGTAAGCACTGTTTCTTCTCCGGCAAAAGGAATTCCTCTAAAGATACTTACCAAACAGGTAAAAGACGAGGTTCATAATGGAGAAAAATAAGGAACGTAAGGGTGCCATAGCCTGGATGGCCGGAAATTCTGTTGCCGCAAATCTGATTATGCTTCTGTGTCTTGTCGGTGGAGTTCTCACTGCGTTTTCCATTAAAAAAGAGGTATTCCCTGAGTTTGCGTCGGACACTGTTGCTGTTTCAGTATCTTATCCCGGAGCAAGTCCGGAAGAGATAGAAGAGGGCATAGTTCTGCCTGTTGAGGAACAGATAAGCGGTGTTAACGGGATCGATAAGATATCTTCGACATCACTTGAAGGCAGGGGCGTTATAATGGTAACGATCCTTTCCAATCAGAACAACTACCGTGTTTATCAGGATATCCAGACAGAGGTGAATAAGATCACAACTTTTCCGGAAGGAGCTGAAAAACCGCAGGTAAGTCTCTCAATGCGTAAAAGAGAAGTAATGACGCTTGTTCTCTATGGAGATTATGACAAAAAGGTTGTTTTTGAAGCTGCTGAAAACCTGAAGGATGAGCTTCTTTCTGACAGTCATATTACGCAGGTTGAGCTGAGCGGGGTTGATTCGCTTGAAATATCGATAGAAGTGTCGAAGGATGCTTTGAGAAAGTACGGTATCTCTATAAAAGAGCTCGCTGCAAAGATTGGTGCTACTTCCATAGATATTCCGGGTGGTGAGATCAAAACAGATAAAGGTAATATCCTTCTGAGGATGAAACAGAGAGCTGATTACGGATCTGATTTTGCTAAAATACCTGTGATCATAAATAGTCAGGGCACAAATGTACTTCTTGGAGATATTGCACAAATTAAGGATGGGTTTCAGGAAACTGACAGGAAATCTCTGTATAATGGTGTTCCTGCAATAAGAGTCGAGGTCTACAGAGTCGGAGAGCAGACTCCGGTAGAGGTCGCTCAGGCAGCAAAGACGATCGTTGATAAAATGAGATCTCAGCTGCCTCCGGAAATCGAACTGAAAACTCTCAAAGATATGTCAGAGGTTTATGAAGAAAGGGTTAATCTTCTGCTCAACAACGCTTTTCTGGGAATGTTGCTGGTTTTTGTTTTTCTGGGATTATTTCTGGAAGGGAGACTGGCATTCTGGGTGACGATGGGAATCCCCACGTCGTTTTTAGGTGCATTTCTTTTTCTTCCGCTATTTGGTGTCACTATAAACATGGTGTCTCTTTTCGCATTCATAATTGCTCTGGGTATTGTTGTGGATGATGCTATTGTTGTCGGTGAGATAATACATGAGAAACGGCAGGAGGGCATGAAGACGATAGATGCCGCAATTGAAGGTGTGAGATCCGTGGCACTTCCTGTTACGTTCAGTGTTCTAACGAATATTGTAACGTTTGCGCCTCTGCTTGTTGTTCCGGGAATGATGGGAAAAATATTCGGTCAGATACCGATAGTTGTTATTGTGATATTTTCTATATCGCTCATCGAAGCAATTTTTATTCTGCCGAGTCATCTGAGTCATAAAGAGGCAACAAGAGGGAAAATAGAATCTTTTATTTATACAAATCAGCAGAAATTCAGTAGGGCGTTTGTGAATTTTATTAACAGAGTTTACAAACCGTTCCTTGAAAAAGCTGTGGAGTTCCGATTCGTTATGCTGACTATAGCATTTTCAATTCTTATGCTTACCGGAGCTTATGTTTTAAGCGGAAGAATCGGTTTTGTGATGATGCCTAAGGTCGAATCAGATTTTGCTTCAGTAGAAATTGATTTTCCTTTTGAAGCACCAATGTCCGAGGCTTATGAAACTGCTGAAATAGTTGCAGAGGCTGCCCGGAAAGTTGGAAGAGAAAATGGCGGCGAAAAGCTGTTTAAAGGTGTTTTTACCAATGTTGGTCCGGGCGATAGTTCAAATACGGCTGAGATCCAGGCTTTTTTGACTGAATCGCACATCAGGCCGATATCTACAGCAGAATTTGTTAAATTATGGCGTAAAGAAGTAGGTGTGGTTACAGGTGTTGAAAGTATTACATTTGACTCAGATAAAGGTGGCCCCGGACATGGATCCTCTCTTAACATAGAAATTGCGCATAGAACAAAAGGAATAGTTGAACAGGCTTCGTCGGATCTTGCTCAAATGGCTGGTGAGATCGAAATGATAAAAGATATTGATGATGGCTTTGCTCCGGGAAAAGTGCAGTATACTTTTAAAGTTCTTCCTGCTGGTGAAAGTTTGGGTCTGACAGCTTCAGAAATTGGAAATCAGGTGAGAAACGCATTTTATGGATGTGAAGTGACAAGACAGGTTCGAGGTAGAAATGAAGTGAAAATAATGATGAGACTGTCAAAAAGTGAGCGAGTAAATGAATTCGATCTTGAAAATCTTGTTCTCAGATCTCCCGCAGGTGTTGAAATTCCACTTAAGGATGCTGCAACGATAGAACAAGGTAGATCCTTTACAAAACTTGATCATGTGAATGGAAGGAGGGTCTCTATTTTTACAGCTAATGTTGTTCCAATGGAAAAAACATCGCTAGTGAGATCGACTTTTGAAAGTAAGCTTCTGCCTGATCTGCGTGAAAAATATTCAGGACTTTCGTGGTCATTTGGAGGTCGTCAGAAAGAAATAGATGATTCGCTGGCATCGCTTTCAAGATATTTTATTATTTCTCTGATCGTTATCTTCGGACTTCTGGCAGTTCCTCTTAAAAGTTATCTCCAGCCGCTTATAATCATGATGAGTATCCCTTTCGGTATAATAGGTGCCGTTGTCGGTCACAAAATAATGGGTTTTTCACTAAGTATTAACAGTGTTATGGGAATTATTGCTCTTTCAGGAGTTGTTATAAACGACAGTCTGATTCTGATCGAATATGCAAACAGGCTTGTAGCTGAAGGGTTGTCCACAGTAGATGCGATCATAGCAGCGGGAACAAGAAGATTCAGACCTATCCTGCTCACAACGATAACGACTTTCGGCGGATTGGCACCGATGATATTTGAAACCTCAAAACAAGCCCAGTTCATGATACCAATGGCAATATCTTTGGGATTCGGACTGCTTTTTTCAACTTTTGTGACACTTGTACTGGTCCCCGGACTCTATGTTGTAGTAAATAATTTGAGAAAACAGGAGAGTTAATTGGTTTCTTTCTTTATCATGACCATTTTGCCGATTCCTTCAGCCATGACATTGTCTTCAAAGAGAATTTTTGCAGAGGTAAAGATGATTCTTCCCTTATTTGAGTCTATTTTACCTTCAATTCTGATCTTTTTTTCTGTTGGAACAGGTTTTCTGAACCGGACAGTGAGTTCTCCTGTAACGCCTGATTTGTAAACTGTAAAAGCCGCGTAAGCCATAAGTTCATCAAGAAGTGAGCTGACTATACCACCGTGAACAACGCCTGTCCAGCCACAGAATTTTTCATCAATAACAGTTTCAGCCCAGGCCATTCCGGATTCTTTTTCCATATGAATATCAAGCTGAAGTCCGTTCTTATTATCTTTACCGCAGACAAAACATGTGCTGTCATCAACAAGGTTGATCTTTTCTGAATTATTTTCCGCCATGTGAGCTCCATAAAAGTTGAAAATTGTACAAAATGTACAAAAAACAATAAATTCACAATAGTTCACGGTGGAAAAATGTCAAGTCAAAAAACAGGAGATAATGGTCTGTATCTGTCGGTGTCCCTTGACTTTAATAGTAGCCTAAGGCAAGGTTTGCGTCTTAATTTTGTTGAATTAATTGCTTAAAGAGTTCTTTGCACTAAGCTGTTTTTGACCCTTAATTTTTCTTACAAATTTTAAGTAATCAGGAAAGATTCCACTTAAATATGTGGATATCAGATGCAAAATTTGATCAAGTAAGAGTGTCGTTAAAAGATTAACAGATTAAAGAGGTTTGCTTAAAATGGTGCAAAAATTGTTAACAGTAGGCGTGATTGGAAAATCACTGAAAGAAAATGAAAAAAGAGTTCCAATTCATCCGGATCACATAAGCTACATCCCCAAAAGGTTTAGAAAACTAATAACCTTTGAAACAGGATATGGTCTAAGGTTTGGAATGGATGACGCGATAATCGCAAAATTAACATCAGGAAGGGTTGGTTCCCGAAAAGAAATTCTAAATGATTTCGATTGTGTGATAATGCCAAAACCTCTTGCCAAAGATCTCAATGAAGTACACGATGGTGCAATTGTCTGGGGATGGCCGCATTGTGTTCAGCAAAAAGAGATCACTCAGATATCCATTGATAAAAAATTAACACTTATCGCCTGGGAAGAAATGTTCAAGTGGAGCAAGACTGGAGATAAGAACATGCATATATTTTATAAAAACAATGAAATCGCCGGCTATGCAGGTGTAAATCATGCGTTAAGTCTGATCGGTGTCATTGGTAACTATGGAAACCCGCGAAAAGCTGTAGTTTTAAGTTATGGATCTGTGAGCAGGGGAGCAGTTTACGCTTTAAAGGGTCAAGGGGCCACAGACATTACAGTTTATACTCGTCGAACACCTACAGATGTGGCTGAGCAGTTGCCGGGCGTAGTGTTTAAACAAATGAAAAACGATGAGTCAGGAGATTTGCTTGCAGTAGATTCTGATGGAAGTTCTCATCCGTTTTCTGAAGAGTTATCTGATGTGCAGATCATTGTTAACGGCACATTGCAGGATACAGAACATCCTTTAATGTTTGTTTCCCGGGAAAATTCTAAAAATTTACAGGATGGAACAATTATTATTGATATAAGTTGTGATAAAGGAATGGGTTTCTGGTGTTCAGAACCTACAACTTTTGAAAATCCACTTGTTGATGTTGAAGGCAAATTTTATTACGCTGTTGATCATAGTCCAAGTTATTACTGGAGTGCAGCTTCATGGGATATTTCAGAAGCTCTGCTGCCTTTTTTACCCATTGTAATGAAAGGTGAGGATGCTTGGAAAAAGGACAAAACCATCTCAAAAGCAATAGAAATAAACAAGGGGATTATCCAAAACGGAAAGATACTTTCATTCCAGAAAAGAGAATTGGAATATCCATATAAATTTATATCTTAAATATCATTTCCATCTGAAACAACGACTATCAGAATCATCTTCAATATATCCGTAAAGTCGGCCCATCCAGTAGACCATCATGTAGTCAACTCCTGAAAAGATCTTTTTTGTATCTCCGCCTGAAACAAGTTCAAATGGGTTTCTCTGCCACATAAAATCGGCGGCTTTTCTGTCTGAAACGTCAACAGAAATATCATGATCTACCTGATCACTACATTCGTTAGAAAGTGTCTGGTACTTAGGATCATCAAGAAGATTAACCGGTTTAAATATGTGTGGAGCATTGGTGAAGCCTTGAAACTGCTGTGTCGCGGCAGTTGTTCTATCATCATTGAAAAACCCTTGTGAAGAGTAGATATATGTAAAAAAAGTATTTTTGTGGTTTTTCACTTCTTCCCATATTTTGGCTTGAAGAATATTGTTAAAGATCCGACCTCTGATAGCTGTATCTTTTTCAAGTCTGAGAAGGTTATACATTGGTTCCATGCCAATGTTGATGCCGTAGTATTTTTCACCGCATTCAAATGTGTATACCCACTGTTCGCCTTGATCAAGCCAATCGTTCACATTTCCCCAGTCGTCGTCATTGTTGTAGTAGAAATCTTTGATCTCATCGTAAAGCTCTTTATGTTCCGCAATTCCTTCTGTAACCTGCATTCCTATGTTAAAAATGTTTGCAAGCATAATAGCGCTGCCGGCTCTTGGAATTGATTTAGGAAGCCATGAAAGTCCGTCAGCCTGCCTTAAAAGTGTCGAAATGTTAGGCATGAATTCCTGAAAACCGTGAATGTTTGTTTCACAGCTTGACGATTCTGTTGAACAGTAGTCGATAACTATGCGGTCGTTTGTCATTTCTCTTGGTGCAGTTACCATGAATCTGGCATCAATTCCGCTTGGAAAAGGTATTGGTGTTCCATCATAAGTTAATGTGACATATACATGCTGTTTATTCATAACTATTTGAATAAATTCAACAATATCCTCTCTTATAATCTTTCTGATGTCTTCAAACTCTTCACCGAGAGCGTCATAGGCAAAAGAATAGCCCATAAGTATTCCCTGATACTGATCACGGCTAATATGACCAGTGTAATCATAAGCCTTTCCATCATACAGAATATCGCAGAAAACACGATCGGATGCACATTCGGTATCACCACCGAGTCTAATTCCTTCAGGTTCACTTCTGTATTTGGATTCATAGGCGTATCTTGAAAGCAGTCCTGGAGAACCTGCAACGTTAAAGAAGAGATGAAGAGTGTTGACAAGATCTATTACATTCTCTCTGGCTGCGATTGAGCCGTCAACCATGTATCTGATAGATTCTGACGCAAGATAAGTTCCTGTCCAGATCGCAGAATCTCCAACGCCGTCGTATGATGTAATTTCTTTATGTTCATCTGTTTTGTAGTGAGCATCTGCAACTCCGCCAAAAGGCATGAGGTCACTATGCTGCCATCTCTGAAATTCTTCGTATCTGTCATAAAGCTTCGTTGTCTGATCAGTTTTAGTCCATGTCAGGTTCTTATTGTCCCAGAATTCACAGATCTTTCCGTCTTTTTCACTTCCCGGAACACATTCATCGGAACACATTTTTGAAGAACATTCTCCCTTAAAACATCCAAAAGTTTCAGCACAGGTTTCTTCAACAATAGTTTTTCCACAGTCTGTGACGACACATTTCTTAACAGTATTAAATCCAGTGCAAAGAGAGTATCCTTCATCACAGTCTTTCGTAACAAACCCTGCACAGGGATCAGTATAGTTGTCAATATCGGCGTCCGAAGAAGTATCAATGTCGCTGGTGTCAGTATCTGGTTGAGAGTCCTCGTCTAAAACCATAAGGTCAGCTGTTTCATTCGTTTCATTAGTGTCGGCAGTTGTATCAGCATCATTGTTGAGGTCTTGGCTGCCGCTTGAACATCCCGAAATGGTCAGAGTAATAAGAAACCCTAAAAGAAGAAATACCTTAATACGCTTTGTAAAATCTTTTTTTATCATGTGATCTCCCTGTTTTGTAATGTTGCCGACACAGCAACTTAGGATAATGTTCGTCTAAAAAATGTCAAGTTGATAAATCCAGTTTATGGACGACAGAAATTTCTGTTATGTTGTACCGAATCTTGACATTATAAGCACATACTAATAAAATTATGAGACTATTTTTTGGAGGTTCTCAAAATGTTGTTTAGATCATTTGTGTTGTTAGGCATTTTTTCAATGTTCTTTTTTGCATCATGTACGAGTAAAAAGGCTGCAGAGTGTATAACTTCTCTGGACTGTGAAGGCGGCCTGGTTTGTGTAGACGGAGCATGTGTAGAGGATACGGGAAAGACAGATATAGATAACAAAGTTGAAAATGATGTTGACTGGGGTATTCCGGATAATGCAATGGAGCCTGATAAGAATGAAGTTGAAGATAAGGACGAAACAGAAGTAAAGGACGATAAGGTCGAAACAGGGGATATGGACGTAAAGGACGATAAGGACGAAGACGATAAGGACGAAATAGGGGATACTGACACCGCTGATATAACGGATGATGCTGTAGACACAGATTTTGAAGACGATGAGGTTCAGGATGAGGATGTCGTTGAAACTACTCCATGTAATCCCAATCCTTGTGAAGCTGTTTCAATGAGTACTGGAAATTGTACCATTCAGGGTGATAATTTCGCATGCGGCTGTGAGAACGGATACTACTGGAATAAGGGTGTGTGTAAGGATATGAACGAATGTCTTGACAGTCTTTTAAATGATTGTCATGAATTTGCAGATTGTTCTAATTTAATTGGATCATACACCTGTGAATGTAAAGAACATTATTCAGGTGACGGTATTGCAGAATGTACTGCAGACACTCAAAGCGTAGCTTGCGAAAATAGTAAACCCGAACATTCAGTGTGGAACGTGGCGAATGCTGACGGAATGATTTCCCAAACTTGGAATGGAACCGCTTGGGACCCTGCTGCTGATACATGTCTCTGGGATTGCGATGAGCATTACTTAAAAGTTGGAGAACTGTGTGAGCCTGAAACGATAATTTTTAATTTTACACTCCCATAAATTTCTTTAATTGCCATTCACGGAGTGCAGATGCTGAACAGATTTAAAACCGATATGCTCAGAGATGAACCTGCAAAGTCGGTATTGATCCTCTCTATTCCAGTAATTATTCTCAACCTCCTTAAAGCAGGATACAACATTGTAGATATGTTCTGGCTTGGGTATCTGGGAAAGGATTATCAGGCTGGGGTCAGCGCTTCGATCTTTCTCATCTGGGCGATGCACTCTCTTTCAGCTCTGGTTACAGTTGGAATTGTTGCCGGAATTTCAAGGAACATTGGTGAAGAGAAGATCGAAACTGCTAAAAGCAACACGTTCAGATCTTTGAAATTTGCGCTTATACTCGGATTTATTCTGACATTTTGTCTGTATCCTCTTGTCGATCCACTCGTTGGATTTATTGAACTTCAACCTGTTGCATATAAGGCAGGGATCGAATACCTGAGAATAATTATAATCTTTACTCCTCTGGGTTTTCTGATGTTTGCTCTTCATTCAGTTATGATAGCGTGGGGGGATACAAAAACGCCTGTAAAAGTTTATGGAGTCACCTTCTTACTTAATATCATTTTAAGCCCTGTACTTATGCTTGGTCTTGGTCCTTTTCCAAGACTTGAAACTAAAGGCGCTGCTCTGGCAACGATTTTCAGCTATTTTATCGGATCAATTCTCTTTCTGACAATAATTCTGAAAAACAAGTGGATAGTTTTTAAGGAGGTCGGTCAGGAAATAACATTTAAAAGATTTATCACGGTCGGTTATCCTGTTGCTCTTACGGGAGCGTTCTTTTCACTAGTTTATTATTTTATTGCAAAGGTTGCCGCATCATTCGGAACAGATGTCGTAGCGGCAATGGGAATAGGTCATAAGATCGAATCTTTAGCCTATTTCTTTGCCGTGGGTCTGGCTTCAGGTCTCGCTACTTTTGTAGCTAGAAATCTTGGTGCAGGAAGAAAGGACAGAGCAAGAATAGGAGCAGTTTCTGCGATTAGATTTGTTTCGATCATGATAGGTATCTATTCGCTGACGGTTTTCATGTTCCCTTCATTTTTTGTCTCAATATTTAACTCTGATCCATCTTTGATAAAAGAAGGGGTAAGTTATCTTAGAATAATTATGCCTGCTGAAATTATTCAATCGGTACTTGTAATCATAGAATCAGGAGCTTTTGCTGGTTCCGGCTATACAAAACCGTCTTTCTATTTCAGTTTGCCGATAGTTTTTCTCAAAATCCCGGTTGCATGGTTTTTGGCCATGAAGCTTGGTCTTGCTGGAAACGGAGTATGGATTACAATTGCCTTAAGTATGCTCGCAAACGGTGTCATTTTTATTGTGCTTTTTAGAAAAAATACCTGGCTGACAGCGAAAGTTTGATAATAATCCTCTATAAACTATAATGGCTTGACTATTTAATTTGTTTTATACGTGAAAAAAATGAAAACAGTTGCTTTAATAATGGCCGGTGGCAGCGGAACAAGAGTAGGATCAGATACTGCAAAACAGAGTCTGCTTATAAATGGGAAGAAAATATTTAGAATAACTGTTGAAAGATTCTGCAAGTTTGATTTTATTGATGGTCTTGTTCTTGTCGGAAGAAAACAGGATGTTGATGAGTACAGGGAAGACCTGAAAGATCTTGATAAAGTTATAGATATCGTTGAAGGTGGAACAACAAGAAGCGAAAGTGTTTTTAACGGTCTTTGCAGACTTAAGGATGAAAATGCTGAAATTGTTGCAGTCCATGATGCTGTGAGACCTTTTGTTGAAGAAAGTGTTGTTAAGATGACAGTGGAGGAAGCTTTTAAGCATGGAGGAGCTGTTGCAGCATCTGAGTGCACCGATACTATTGCAGAGGTGGTTAACGGAGAACTTTGTGAAGTCCTAGACAGATCGAGACTTAGAAACCTTCAGACTCCGCAGACTTTCAGATTTGATGTTCTTTTAAAGGCACACGAATTAGTAAAAAAGGAAAAACTTGGTGTTACTGATGATACAGGTGCCGTTATGTTGGTTCACAGTACTATAAAAGTTGTAAAAAGTTCATCACGGAATATAAAGATAACAACTCTGGATGATCTGGTGAAAGCTCAACGGGCAGGTGAAAATGGATAAGAAAGTTAACGGGAAGAATGGAAAAAAGAAAAAGTTTGAAGCTCTTCAAATAAAGTTCAACAACTGGCTGCGTGTTGAGGATCGAACTTCACAACTGATAATTCTATTTGTTGTTTCTCTTATAGTTGCATATGTTTCCATTCCTGAATCACTGAAAATGGACTATCCTGTCTCAGACAAAGATGTTGGAAAAGTCCTTAAATACTCAGTCCGTGCTAACCGCGACTACACAATAGTTGATGAGGCAAGATCCAGAAAGAATAGACTTGAGTCGGAAAAGAACGTTCCCGTTCATTATCAGGTGGTCGATGTAGATCTTTCGTCAAGAAATCTAAAAAAAGCTTTTGCCCTCATGAAACAGAAGGTGGAAACGACGATACTTGATATTTTAAGACAGTCTCAAAATGAGATGCCTGAAAGCTATCTTCCCCTTTATGCTCAAAGCATGGCTGCTAACATTGAACTTTTTAATAGATTCAATAAGAAATCCGAGGTTCTGAAAGTTTTATTATCACAGAAAGACGAATTTCAAAAGACAGTAGGAGTGCCGGTTAACGATGAAGTTTTTTCTATTCTGACACAGACTCTTTTTTCAGATAAAATTGAAAAGGCCGTTGAGAACATTCATCTCAGGCTTGGATCATACTACATTTCCAGAGATGGAGTTCCCGCTGAATATGAGCTTAAACACATTGCTGTGAAGAAAGCTGACTCGATTATAAATGTTCCACTTGATAAGGTTATTTCCGGTGAAAACCTCAGAGAGGAGATCAAGTACAGTCAGAATGTTCTTTTGCAGACAAATGAACTGTCGGGAAAAGGTCTGGCGGTTGTAGCATCTCTTTCTTACTGGACAATTAGGGATAACATTATATTCTCAAATGAGCTAACTGAAGAAAAAAAGCTTATTGCTTGGAATAATTCGGCAAAGGACGAGTTTACGATTAAAAATGGTGAAGTTGTAAAAAGGTCCGGGGAGGTTATTACATCAAGAGATATCATGATCTTTCGCGAGATGTCCAAACAGTCATCTGACAAATCCTTTTTCAGGGTATTTATTCAGAATCTCATATATATTATTTTACTTATGCTTATAATACACAGCTCTTTTAAAAAAACTGTAAGTAAATACAGTTCAAGGAATAAGGACGTGCTTTTGTTGGGAATTCAGACCGTATTTACGTTTGTGCTTTTTAATATGATCGTAAGTCTTTCTGTTCCGTTCAGTCAGTGGATGGGAAGCATCGATGCGAGAATATTCTATTTTCTAATGCCGGTGCCTTTTCTTATTGCAACTGTTAGACTTCTTGTCAATACTGAGACAGCTGTTGCATTTCTTTTAATGTTAATGGGCCTTTTTGTGGTAATTTTTCCGGACAACCTGTTTTTTCCCATATTTTATTTTATCGGTTCTCTTTTATACATTTATCTTGTTACGCATATTGAAAAGAGAGGAAACATAATAAAGATAAGCTTCTTTCTGGCTCTTCTTCTAATGGTTCTGACCCTTCTCATTTTCCTGATGGATTCGACACTTCCTGCTGATAATTTGCCGAGAGCCTTTCTACTTTCATTTCTCGGTGCGATGCTTTCAGGACTGTTAATTATGGGAGTTATTCCAATATATGAATGGTTCCTGGGATATACAACTGACATAACATTTCTTGAATATTCAACTTTGAACCATCCGCTTATGAAACAGATGGCTGTTCATGCTAACGGAACATATCAGCACAGTCTGACTTTGGCATCGCTTGTTGAAGCGGCTGCAAGAGAGGTTGGGTTGAGTTCTCTTGCATTAAAGGTCATGGCCTATTTTCATGATATTGGAAAACTTGAAAGACCACAGTATTTTACTGAAAATCAGGCCGGAAAAAATAAGCACGATGAATTGCCGTCTAACTCAATGTCTGCAATGATAATCATAAATCATGTTAAACACGGGCTTGAACTTGCAAGAAAGTACAGACTTGGAGAAAAGATAGAGGATGCGGTAGGGCAGCATCATGGAACGACACTTGTTGAATATTTCTACAGACAGGCACAGAAAGATGATCCTGATGTGAGTGAATCTACATATAAGTATCCGGGACCTAAACCGGAATCAAGAGAAACAGCCCTTTTGATGATAGCTGACAGCTCTGAAGCGGCAGTTAGAAGTATTCCTGAAAAGAACTTTCAGAAGATATCGGATACAGTGAAGAAAATAGTTAGTAAAAAACTAAACGAAGGTCAGTTCTCGGAATGTAATATGACATTGAAAGACCTTAATGTTATTGAGGAAAGTCTGATAAAGACGCTGTCAGGCATTTATCATGCAAGAGTTGAATATCCGGAATAAAAATCTATGATAGTTCATGTTGAGAATCAGACTGAAGATGTTATCCCTTTAAAGGATAAAACTATAAAAAAAATAATAGTTAAAACACTGGAATGCGCGCAATGGGAGTCAGACGACCCTTACGAGGTCTCTATTCTATTTGTTGACAGAGATGAGATTCGACAGATAAATAGAGACTATCGATCGATCGATAGGGCCACTGATGTAATATCTTTTTCATATAGGGAAGGGGAAGGGGCTGAGTTTGCAGGAATGATGCTTGGTGATCTTGCAATCTGTCCTGAAGTGGTGGAAAAGCATTCACATACATATGGGACTGTTTTTGAGGTCGAGATGAATTTTGTGATAGTTCACGGAGTTCTTCATCTTTTAGGTTTTGACCACGCTAAGAAGACTAAACGTGAAAAGATGAGAGAAATGGAAGATAAGGTTATGAGAGAACTTTTTAATGATTGGAAGGGTAGACTTGAAGACTGAACAGATTGAACTTTTAAAAAAGGTTGGAGCCGGCTTATTATTTATAATTTTTTTCAGTCTCAGTTTCCCGCTTGTAATTCCTGGGAATGAGCAACCGGTATGGCTCCACCGTGCCATAGGCTGGATCTTCGTTTTCCCAGTCATGCCGCTGTTTTTCTATATTGTGGATAGCTATAAGAAGTTCAGCAGGAAAACTCTTGCACTCTATCTGATATGTTTCCCGGCAAACGGCTTTGTATTTTACTGGGCATACTATTCAATTCATGTTTTTGGCGGTGTCTCAATATTCAGTACGTCACTCCTTCTAATTGTAATGTTCGCACTAATAAGTACCTATTGGCTTCTCTTTCTTTACCTTTTTGAAATGGCAAGAAAAGCCGGGATGGGGAAGCCATGGGTTGCCGCAGTACTTTGGGTAAGCTGTGAAACTGTCAGAACGTTTTTTCCTGTAGATTTCTACTGGTCGGCTTTTGGACATTCTCAGTACAATAATCCGATCACTCTTCAGTGGGCGTCTATTGGAGCGATCTATCTACTTTCTTTTATGATCGTGTGGATTTCCATGTATGCTTACGAGTGGTTAAGGGGAAACAGGTTTAAAAAGGAAGGACTTGTTCTTTTTTCTGTTGTTGCTCTTCTTGTTCTATATTCCGGTTACAGGCTCTATGTTTTCAGGAACATGAAACCGGTGAAAGAGGTTAAAGTTGCGGTTATGCAGCCCTCTATAAATCAATATGATATAAATTCCAAAGAAAAGAGCATGGACGAGATTATCGCAGTGCTTACTGAGCAGATAAACAGTTTCGATAAGGATTCTGATATTCTCATCTGGTATGAAGCCGGTATGCCGATGCGTGTGCCGGTAGGTTTTACACAGTATGACTATCTATGGAACAGATATTTCCCGGATGCCTATTACTTTAAGAACCAGGTCGTGGGACTTGATATGATAGATAGGGAAAAACGTGAATTCTACAACGCGGCAGGATTTGTTCAGAAAGGAAAGATACAGAAGGTATACAGGAAGATAAAGCTGGCTCCTTTTGGAGAGTATCTGCCGATGCAGGATTTTCTCTTTTCTATAGGGCTTTCAACGATTGTTCCTAACACTGTAGGTTCATTTATTCGGGGAACGGAGCACACAGTCTATGATTTTGGAAAGGTTAAGACCTCAGTTCTCATTTGTTATGACGGTACTTTTAGTGAAAATGTAAGAGAATTTGTTAAAAACGGAACGGAACTGCTTATTAACATCTCAAATGATGCGTGGTTCGGTTATTCGAGTGAAACTTTTCAGCATGGGAGCTTTTATCCGTTCAGGGCTGTTGAGAGCGGCAGAACGATCGTCAGGGCGGCAAACGTAGGTATCAGTGGCGTAATTCTTCCTGATGGGTCTATAACGGATGCGACAGAGCTTTTTGAGAGAACTACACTGAATCCTGTTGTTCCTATTTACGAGTTTGACACTATCTACCTTAAGTTTGGCAACTGGTTCCTCTATCTGGTTTTCCTTGCAACAGGTGTGATAGTTTTTATGTCATTTAGAAAGAATAGAGAAATTTCTGCGAAATTGAAAAAAGAAGTAGTTGCTAAGAAAAAGAATTCTGGAAAGAAAAGATCTAAGAGATAAAGAAAGAATTAAGATCCCTGAGAACATCCTTCGTCAGTTTGTCCATCACAGTCATTGTCTATCTCATCACATATCTCCGGTGAAGGAACACAGATATTAGGATCAGGACATCCTTCATCTATCTGTCCGTCGCAGTCGTTATCGATTCCGTCCCCGCAGATCTCGCCTGTAGGTTCACATGTGCTGCAACCTTCATCAATATCGCCGTCACAATCATTATCGATCGAATCTCCGCAAATTTCAGGAGTTGGGTCACATGATGGATCACAACCTTCATCAATTTTACCATCACAGTCGTTATCAATGTTATCTCCGCAGATTTCAGAAGATGGAATACACGTAGGACAACCTTCGTCAACGTCACCATCACAGTCATCATCAAGTTTATTCCAACATATCTCAGGACTTGGAACACATTCTCCGCCTGTAGGACATCCTTCATCAATAAGTCCGTCACAATCGTTATCTATGTAGTCATTACAAACTTCTGCTTCAGGAATACAGCTCGGTTCACAATTCTCATCTATCTGTCCATCACAGTCATTATCTTTGCCGTCTCCACAGACTTCGGCAGAAGGTACACATTCAGGATCTATAGGGCATCCTTCGTCAATGAGACCATCACAGTCATTATCTATATCATCTCCGCAGATCTCAGGTTCAGGCACACATTCTCCACCTGTTGGGCAACCCTCATCAATCTGTCCGTCACAATCATTGTCAAGACCGTCACAGATCTCTGCTTCAGGAAAACATGTAGGGCAGCCTTCATCAATTGCTCCGTCACAGTCATTGTCTATTCCGTCGCCGCAAATTTCATCTTCAGGGATGCATCCGGAACCCGAACAGTTTTCATCGATCTGTCCATCACAGTCATTATCGATGCCGTCATCACAAATCTCAGGTTGAGGAATACAAGTTGGGCATCCTTCATCAATCAAAGTGTCGCAGTCATTATCAATGCCGTCACCGCAGATCTCATAACCACAGTTACAGGTAATTCCATCGTCAACAAGTCCATTACAGTCATTATCCAGATAATCACATATTTCAGTTGTAGGAGTGCATGAAACTTCACATGCAACTTTAACAATAACACCGACATTGGCAGGATCGCTTGCGGAAGAAGCATAACTCCTCAGATCATTGCAGGATGTGCCGTTAAGGTCAAGAACCTGAGTTGTTGTGTTGTAAGTCCATCCGTTAGAAGAACCCTGAGAAACAGCATGAAAAGAGCCTTCATCATCAATACTGACTTCCATTCTGGTCGGGTCATCGTCGCCATCATTGAGCGGGACGTTGACTATACATGGAATCATTGCTGCAGAAATTGAGTTCAAAGCTGCAATGATACTGGCTGTATTACTGACCTCATACCATGGGGTAGTTCCGCCTGCTGCCGCGAGTTGTACCATGTTGCTTTCGTTAACTCCGGAAAATCCCATATAGTAAACTTTAATTCCTGCATTTTTTAATGCAGTTGTATATGATAAAGCACTAGACATACTGAAGTCTACTGATTCCGCATCAGTAATTACAACAACTGCTTTTCCTCTGTCTGCATTCCATATATCACCGGAAAATTCATAGTATGCTCTGCTTTTTGTGTTTTTCAGAGAGTCTGGAAGAGGTGTTCCGCCACCAGGAGATACATTGCATGCCTCAAAATTTGATAGAACATGGTTTTCAGCGAGATCAATACATTCCTTCGGTTCCTCAGAGTTACTGCTCATACCTGGAAAATATGCTGCTCCGACATTAAAATCAGTAGACATTGTTGTAGCTTCTGAATTAAGTGCGTTCATAAGAACTTCCCAACGGTTGAGAGTGCCTGTACAGCAGTATCCATATGATTCACAGTTACCCCAGCTGTCCGTTGAACAGCAGCAGTAATATGAACCTGTTTCACTTGTCGAAGATTCCATTGAACCGGAATTATCCAAAATGAAGTAAACGTTGGGTTTTATTCTTGTTCCTTCTATGTCCGCCTCTTCACAGACATCTTCAGGCGGAAGAGTAATGGTTTCGCATGCATCACCTGTTCCATTACTGTTTTCATCAACCTGATTGAAGTTAGGTACATTTATACAATTATCACAGGCGTTTCCAACACCGTCACCATCGCTGTCTTCCTGTCCTGAATTTGCCACTTCAGGGCAGTTGTCGTATGGATTTTCAGTTCCGTCAGAATCTATATCGTTATTGTAAGGTTCCTCTTCACAGACATCACCGATTGTATTAGAATCAGAATCTGCCTGATCGTAGTTAGCTGCGAGAGGGCAGTTGTCACAGACATCTCCTCTACCGTCACCATCAAAATCTGCCTGATTTAAATTTGAAACTGCAGGACAGTTGTCTACCGTGTCAAAAAAGGTATCGCCATCAGAATCAGCACATGCCGCTGCATTTTGTCCTGCATTTGCTACGGTCGGACAGTTGTCACAAACATTTCCAACACCATCGCCATCACCATCTTCTTGTCCGGGGTTCGGATTGTTAACGCAGTTGTCTTCCCAGTCAGATATTCCGTCACTGTCTGTATCTAAAAATGCACAGGCAGTAGGATTCTGATCAGCATTTGCTGTATATGGACAGTTGTCACATACATCTCCCCAACCATCACCATCAGTATCTTCCTGTCCTTTATTATATACTTCGGGACAGTTATCTTCCCAATCAAAAAGATTGTCGCTATCCTGATCAGCTGCAGCACAGGTTGTAGGATTCTGATCTGCATTTGGAATTGGTACACAGTTGTCACAGGCATCGCCCCACCCATCTTTGTCAGTATCTTCCTGTCCCGGATTGGCATGGTCAGGACAGTTGTCATTCCAGTTGTAAAGACCGTCATTGTCCTTGTCTGCCTCATCACAGGCATCACCAATTCCATTAGCAGGATTTATATCGGTCTGGCTTGCATTGGGAAGAAGAAGGCAATTGTCGCAGGCGTTACCTACACCATCGTAATCGTCGTCTTCCTGACCTGAATTATCAACATCAGGGCAGTTGTCTTCCCAAATGAAGAGTCCGTCACCATCAGCGTCAGCGCTGTCACAGGCGTCACCAATTCCATTTGCCGGGTTAACATCTTTCTGAGTTGAATTGGCGATCTCATCACAGTTGTCACAGGCATCACCCACGAGATCTCCGTCAGCATCTTCCTGTCCGGGATTATTTATTTCAGGACAGTTATCTGTAAAGTCGTTATAACCGTCTCCATCTGAATCCAATGCTCCCGGTTCACAGGCATCACCCTCAGGGGTTCCTGTATCATCATCAGCCTGATTAGAGTTCGCAATAGTCGGACAGTTGTCACAAATATTTCCGACTCCATCAAGATCTGCATCAGCCTGATCGGCATTAGCTATATTAACACAGTTATCATTAGCATCAACTATACCGTCGCTGTCACTATCGTTAAGAAGAGGACTTTCTTCACAGACATCTCCGATATTGTTGCTATTTACATCAAGCTGATCAAAGTTGGCGATCTCATCACAGTTATCACATTCATCACCAAGCAGATCTCCGTCTGTATCTATCTGGCCTGGATTTGAAACAGAAGGACAGTTATCATCAGTATCATTTATGAAATCTCCGTCAGTATCAACATTCTCACAGTCGTCACCTGTACCGTTAGAATTACTATCAAGCTGGTCAGCATTACCAACAGCTGGACAATTGTCACAGGAATCTCCAATTCCGTCACCGTCAGAGTCAATCTGTCCCGGATTGTTAAGTGTGGGGCAGTTGTCAGATTCATCAGGGATACCGTCGCCATCTTCATCATTAGGCTCACAGGCATTTCCCACATTGTTGCCGTTGTAATCAGCCTGATCATTATTTGCTGTATCAGGGCAGTTGTCGCAGACATCACCAACCTTATCTCCATCTGCGTCTTCCTGTCCGGAATTTGCAATGTTAGGGCAGTTGTCAAGGTGATCATAAATACCATCTTCGTCAAAATCTAGAAGTTCACAGGCGGTTCCTTCCGGAGTTCCTGTATCAGCATCAGCCTGATCGTTGTTTGCATCATTCACACAGTTATCACAAACATCGCCGACACCGTCACTATCTTTATCCAATTGACTCGGATTAGGAATATCCGGACAGTTATCAATAACATCTCTAAAACCGTCGCTGTCACTATCGATAAGAAGAACATCGTTCTGACAAACATCACCTGCAGGGTTGGCATCGGTATTATACTGATTTATATTTGCGTGATTTGGACAGTTATCGCAGGCGTTACCTCTTGTATCGTTGTCAGTATCAATCTGATCGACATTAGAAACAAGGTAACAGTTATCCTTGCAGTCCATAATTCCATCGCTATCTGAATCAATATCAGCCACATCACATCCACAGATGCCGGGTTCAGTTTTTCCAACAAGGCTGCCGGGACATAGATCAATAATATCGCTATCAACCTCTGTATCATCTGGATTTACAGAATCATCATCAGGCAAGACAACGTCATCAGTTTGTTCAGAGTCATCATCAGGCAGGGCAACTTCATCGTTCTCAACATTATTATCAGGTTTATCGTTGTTGTTATCATTTGGAGGAAGGTTGTTGTCGCTGATAGCATTATCATCGCTGTCAGTTTCAATAAGTGAATTGTCTCCACCTGAGTTGGCAAGGTCGTCAACCTCTGGCTTGTTACTGCCTTCGCATGAAGCAAGGAACAGAAATAAAACCATAGCAATAACTGTAAAAAATCTCATAGTTAAACCCCGTCTAATAGAATTATTTAATACAACTAATAGCGATTTTAGTCTTTAACATAAAATAAGTCAAGAAATTTAATCCCAATGAAAACAAAATGTTATGATATTTTAAGCACTTGCGATGTTTTTTTGAAGCATATTGTTTGACACTAAGTTGACTCTTAAACATCAAAGTGTATATTAGTTTTTGTTCTTAACTTTCAGTTACGAGGTGAAAAGATGGCTGATTACAGAATTAGAGATATTTCTCTTGCAGGATTTGGACACAAGGAAATTGAACTTGCAGAAGTTGAAATGCCGGGACTCATGGCTCTCACTAAAAAATACGAAGATGAAAAACCGCTTAAAGACCTGAGGATAATGGGAAGTCTTCACATGACAATTCAGACTGCGGTGCTGATAAAAACTCTTGTAGCCTTAGGCGCTGATGTAAGATGGTCAAGCTGTAATATTTTTTCTACTCAGGATCATGCTGCTGCTGCAATAGTTGATCTCGGTGTTCCTGTTTTTGCATGGAAGGGGGAGACACTTGAAGAATATTGGCAGTGTGCTTTTGAGGCACTTTCGTTCCCGGGAGGAAAAGGACCGAACCTGATCGTCGATGATGGTGGGGATGCGACATTAATGGTCCATCAGGGATACAGATGTGAGGATAACCCGGAACTTTTTAATATTCCTCAGGGTAGTAGGGAAGCAACGTCCTTAAATGATCTTCTCAGAAAGGTTCACACAGAGGATTCCTGTAAATGGCATAATGCTGTAACAGATATGATCGGTGTGAGTGAAGAAACAACGACAGGAGTTCATAGACTTTACCAGATGATGGAAAAAGGCGAGCTGCTTTTTCCGGCAATAAATGTTAATGATTCTGTTACAAAATCGAAATTTGACAATCTCTATGGTTGCAGAGAATCACTTGTAGACGGAATTAAAAGGGCTACCGATATTATGGTGGCAGGAAAAATTGTGGTCGTTTGCGGTTATGGTGATGTCGGTAAAGGATGTGCAAGATCAATGGTTGGATTCGGTGCCAGAGTTATTGTGACAGAAATAGATCCTATCTGTGCTCTCCAGGCATCAATGGAAGGTTTTGAGGTCAGGAAGCTGGAAGAAGTCATTAAAGACGCAGATATTTTTGTTACTGCTACAGGGAACAGGGATATAATTAGAACAGATCACATGGAAAACATGAAAAATATGGCCATTGTCTGTAATATTGGACATTTTGACAATGAAATACAGGTTGATGCTCTTTATGAGTTGCCGGGTGTTGAGAAAATTAACATAAAACCCCAGGTTGATCAGATAAAATTTGCTGATGGACACTCTATAATTCTTTTAAGTGAAGGCAGACTTGTTAATCTTGGAAACGCTACCGGACATCCGAGTTTTGTAATGAGCAACAGTTTTACAAATCAGGTGCTTGCGCAGATCGATCTTAACAGAAACAGATATGAGACAGGTGTTTACAGACTTTCCAAAGATCTGGACGAGGAGGTCGCAAGACTTCATCTTGGTAAGTTGGACGTTTCTCTGACAGAGCTCACTAAGGAACAGGCTGACTATATCGGAGTTAAAGTGGGAGGTCCATACAAGCCGGATCACTACAGGTATTAACTTGACTTCATTGTGAAAATCTATTATTTTTTAACGTTTTATGAAAGAGGAATGAATGAATTTTTTTCAGTGGATTGAAAATGCATATACAAATGGTGAACTGTTTTTTTATGTAGTTCCTGCTTTCCTTTTTCTTATACTACTGGTCGTTATTTTTATTCCCGATGCTGATACTGGAAAAGAAAAAGAGGAGAAAGAAAAGTCTGAAAAAATCGGAAAAAAACCTTCAGAAGCTCCCACAATAGATTTGACAAAAGGTTATGAAGAACTTCCAGAAAGAACTACTTCAATGACGATCGATCTTACAAGAGGGTTTGAAGCCGATATCCCAGCTCCCGTTGAGGAAGAAAGAACTTTAAAAGAAGGGCTTGAAAAGACCCGTGGTAGTTTTATTTCAAAGCTGAAAGGAATTTTCACCAGTTCTGCGATTGATGATGAAGTTATCGAAGAACTTGAAGAGATTCTTTATACTGCTGATATTGGTGTGAAGACTGTTGCTTGGCTGATGGCGGAAGTTCAGAAAAACAGATTTCTTTTAAAAGAGGGCGAAGATATTAAGAACTTTCTGAAGGAAAAGATCAGGGAAGTTCTGCTTTCAGTTCACAAACCGCTGCCTGAGATTAATGAAAAGCCTGCAATTTATCTTATGGTTGGAGTGAATGGTGCAGGAAAGACAACGACGATCGGAAAGTTGGCAAGCAAATTCTCAAATGAAGGCAAAAGCTGTGTTCTTGCTGCTGCAGACACTTTTAGAGCTGCAGCTGTTGAGCAGATAAAGGTCTGGGGGGAAAGGGCGGATGCCATTGTAATAAGTGACAAGGATGGAGCCGATCCTGCCGCTGTAGCTCATAATGCGATCACCAGTGCTGTGCGCAGGGAAAGTGATGTTGTTATGATCGACACCGCAGGCAGATTACAGAATAGAGTTAATCTTATGGAAGAGTTAAAGAAGATAAAAAGAGTTATCTCAAACCTGAGAGAGGGTGCGCCTCATGAAATAATTCTTGTTATCGATGCCAACAATGGACAGAATGCGCTTTCTCAGGCAAAACAGTTTAATGAATCCGTAGACCTTTCAGGAATAATAGTTACGAAACTTGATGGATCAGCAAAGGGAGGAGTTCTTATTGGAATAGCAAAAGAACTTTCACTTCCGGTTTATATGATAGGTATTGGCGAATCTCTCCAGGATCTGCGAGCATTTAACCCAGAAGAATTTGTGGAGGCACTTTTTACATGATTAAGATTCAGATTAAAGTTGAGAATCTTGAGGTTTTTAAAGAAACGTTTTTAAAGAGTGGTAATGACGTGTCAATTCCCATAGGTTATCTGGAAAACCTTGATGATATTTCAGCAGGAGCTCATGTAGGAGTGGAAGTTGTTGTTAAAAAGTCTAATAGTAATCTTGAATTAGCAGGTGAAGTTAAATGGAAGAGAACAAAATCTATAAATATTCCAGGAAAGAAGATTCCCGCAGGAGTAGGAATCAAGTTTGACGATGTGTCAATGGAGGTTCTGAAACTTCATTTCAAGGAACTTACTCAGGAACTCAGTGTTGTCGGTGGAGAGATGGTAGGTGGTAACTATATTCGCGTAAGGTCTGATATCGCTGAAAAATACAATATGATTAAACAGAAATATTCTGATTACAGTGAAAAGAGGGCCCAGCCCAGAATATCTCTTAATCTTGAAATAGAACTTTTCATTAATGGTGTAACAAAGAAATTCACAACATCCGATATCAGCCTTTTAGGGATGAAACTGATATCTGAAGAAAATCTGCCTGTGGGAGAAGAGATACTGGTTCTTTTTGAAGATCTTACTGCACACAAGCAGTTTATGCTCAAAGCTGTTATTTTAAGAAATATTCCTAACAGAAAAGAACCTGGAAAAAATGGAGCAACAGGTCTGAAATTCATTTTTGAGAATGAAACGCAGAAAAAAGAACTTATGAAATTTATTGTGAGGAAGTCTTGATATATCTTGTAATTGAAGAAGTGATCGTCAACGAGAACTCAAGGGTTATAGTTTCGCAAGATGAAGCTAAATATCTTCTAAAGGTAAGGCGTTTGAAAGAAGGTGCTGAGGTGTTTTTCTGTTCAAACGGAACTGTTTACCAGACAGAGCTTGAAATGAACGGAGATAAACCTGAGTTCAGGATAATGAATAAAGAAAAACGCAACGGTTCATCAGTAAATATAATTGCTGCTATTGCCGCAACTGATATAAATTCTGTTGAAGAATCTATAAGAAACGGTGTTGAAGCCGGTGTTGATGAGTTCCTATTCTTTAGAGCACAGTATTCCAACATGAGCATTTCTCAGATAGAAAAGAGAATGAAGAGAATAATGACAATTATCGTTTCAGCCTCATCCCAGTCAAGAAGAGGACATCTTCCTGAGATCAGTATATCTACTATTGATGATATCGCTGAAAAACAGGCTGAGCACATTGTTCTTCACCCGTATTCACCTGATAACATTATGGATTATAAAATTTCAGATAAATATGACAAAGTTCTCTGGATAGGCCCTGAAGGTGGTTTCTCAGATGAAGAATTTGAATTCTTCAAGGAAAAGAATTTCAAAATATTCTCTCTAAAAACACCCATCTTAAGAACAGAGAACGCCGTTACATTTCTTTCAGCTTTCGTGAAGAATATCACTTATTAGATCTTAAGATTCAAAATCCTTTTGAAAGCCAACTTTTCTAAGCAGTTTTTCCTTTTCAAACCACTTTTCTTCGACTCTCACAAATAGTTTAAGTCCTACCTGACAGCCATAGATCTTTTCCAGTTCGACCCTGGATTCTTTTCCGATGCTTCCCAAAGTGTGGCCTTTTGCGCCGATAACGATTCCTTTCTGGCTTTTTCTGGCAACGTGGATCGTGGCATTTATAAGGAGAATATCCTTTGTTTTATGGTCAGACATTCTTTCGATCGTAACAACTGTATCGTATGGGATTTCCTGACTGAGTTTGAGAAAAAGCTTTTCTCTTATTATTTCTGAGATGAGAAATCTGTCATCCTGATCTGTTGAAGATCCTTCAGGAAACATCGTTGGTCCGGGTTCACAGTATTTCTTAATGACTTCAAGGAGATCTTTAAGGCCTTCGTTTTTAAGAGCCGATATTTTGCATGTGTCGCTAAATTCAAAGATCTTGCTGTAGATAGCAATAGTATCGTCAACTCGCATCGGTTTTACGATATCACATTTATTGGCAACAAGAATGACTGGATTTTTCTTGTTGAGATGCTCAAGGATATGCCTTTCTTCGTTACCAACCCCAAGTTCCGGATGCTGTTTGCTGACATCAACAAAGAAAAGGGTAAGGTCGGATTCATTCGATGCTGAAAAGCTGTACTTGTTCATCCAACTGTTAAGAAGTTTGCCCCAGTCAGTTGATGTTATGCCCGGAGTGTCGGTAAAGACTATCTGAGTGTCCTGGGTTGTGTGTATTCCCCTGATCTTGTTTCTAGTCGTCTGGGCTTTGGGTGTTACAATAGACACCTTTTCACCGAGAACAGCGTTTAGAAAAGTGGATTTTCCGGAATTCGGTGTTCCGATAAGGGCTGCAAACCCAGTGTATTTAAGTTGATTGCCTAACATCTTCGTCTTCTTTTTCTCCCGCAATATTTGCAAGCATAAATTTCTTTATTTTCTGAATTTTCTTATATCTGCCAAGAGCGATCATCATTTTTACGAGGGTAGCTTCTCTGGTCATGTCAACTGCGCTTATAAGTCCATAGAAATCTGCTTGAGATGCAGCTTCATAAAGACTGAGATTGACTTTTCCAATTGGCGATTGACTACATACTGCAATTGGTATCTGTTTCTTTGACGCTTCATCGAAAAGTTCCACAAGACCTGTGTTATCACTTGGAATGTTTCCACTGCCGTAAGCTTCAATAACTATGCCTTTGATCTTATCTTCCTTGATCATGACAGAAAAACTGGAAAAATTGATTCCCGGATAGAACGGAATGATAATAACGTTCTCATGAACCCTTGTATCAATATCAAAAACACCGTTTCTTTTAGGAAGATATCTGTGAAGTTTTTTCTCCATACCTATACCGAGCTTGACCAGTGAATTGTAGTTGGGGCTGTAGAATGCATCAAAATCCCAGGCATCTTTCTTTTTAACTCTATTTCCTCTAAAAACCGTGTGGTTGAAAGTGACTACAACTTCTCTAAGACCACTATCCATTGCAACTTCAATAGAATCAACAAGATTCTGGTAAGCGTCACTCCGGTGATTTTTCATAGGAAGCTGTGAGCCTGTGAGAACGACTGGTTTATTAAGATTCTTAAGCATAAAGGAAAGTGCAGAGGCCGTATAAGCCATCGTGTCAGTTCCGTGAACCACAACAAAACCATCAAACTTATCATAAACCTCATCAATAAGTTCCGATATTTTTATCCAGTGTAGAGGACGGAAAAGAGATGAATCAATGTTGAAAAGTGAAGTCTGAACTATTTCCGCCTCAAACAACGGGGTTATTGTTGAGTTGATATACTCAAAGATATATTCACCCGGAGAAAGCAGACCCTTTTCATTAAGGTCCATCGCAAAAGTTCCGCCCGTGTGAATTATTAGTATTTTTTTCTTCTTCTTCATATGCATCTCCCCACAAGAAAATCTCAGGGTTTTTATCCTATTTATTGAAATAATGCAAGGCTTTGACTTACAATAGGGGGTCTGACCATTATTTTCCTCTGTTTTTGAATTTCTCAAATAGAACATCAAGATTAAAGAGCAGGTTAAGTATAACTGCAATCACTGTTGTTGTTGGGAGTGGGTCGGTAAAGAATGTTTGGATAAATTGGGGTGAGCGAGCATAGAGTTCGGGGAGAAATGCCGTACTTAAACCGAAAAAGAGGGAGATGCCAACAACAAAAGTTTTTCGTGGACTCCATTTTTCACTAAACATTTGCATAAACCCTGTGGATATCATAAAACTGCCTGCAAAAAGAACAGATGCTCCCAAAACGGGTTTGGGCATCATTGACAAAGCGGAAATAACCATTGGAAAGAATGCCAATATTATAAACATAATTCCAGCAACAACACTTATCCATCTACTTACAACTTTTGTAGCTCCCGCCAAACCGATATTGCTTGAAGAGGTGTCAACAGCCATTCCTCCAAGCAGTCCGGCTAGAGCCGTTGAAAAACCATCAGCCAGTAGTCCTTTGCGGATTGGATCAAAATTTGGGGTTTCTAATTCTGGCTCTGATATTTTTTGTGCGGCAAGCAGGTTGCCAAATGACTTCAAAGAGCCACTTATTGCAATAACAACAAATGGTATCAACATCTTAGGATCAAAGCTTATATTGGTAAATCCTTCTTCAAAAGTGGGGAGTGCAAAAATTGGAAAATCTTTCACCGTAATAAGAGTATGCCAATATTCAGGGATAAGAATGAGTGCAAGAATCCATCCACCAAGCATTCCAATAATGAGGCAGTATATTTTGATAAATCCTTTTCCCCACAGGTTTGCGAGCACCATAATCATCAAAGAAACTACCCCGATGAGGATATCAAAATTTTGGATTGCATCTCCATGAAATGAGAGGCCAAAAAATGATGAAATAGAGGTTTTAATAACACTGACGCCAACCATGGCAACTACCAGACCAACAATAAAAGGAGGAAATACTTTATTCAATTTTTGGATAATTGGTGCTATCGCCATTTCAATCAATCCAGCGATAATTATCATGCCACGCATAAGAGGAATGCCCCCGGTCCATGCGGCTGAAAGTGAAAGGCTGAAGTACGATGGTCCGCAAAGATTTGGACAAAGATACCCTGAGCCGATAAATGGGAGTCCGACAGATTGGACTATTGATCCAACTCCTGCTGCAAGCATGGAAAAGGCAATAAGAGAGATTGCAAACTGCGGGGTTCCATTCATCTGGCTAACAAACAGAATAGGTAGACTGAGGGACATAACCATTAGTAAAACATGTTGAAAAGAGAGAACTAACAGGTGTCCTATTGGAGGAACTTGGTTAACGGTATATTCGTAGTTTTTTCTATTTTTTGCCATAAAATTCTCCTATCTCAGTAGGGTGGTTCTGGAAGGTCTGTAATAGCTGCCAGATAAATATCATCTTTCCCCAGAGTTGTTTTTCGAATATATAGACACTTTTTAATAAGCTTTCTCTTATATCTGTTTTTTGTCATAAACACTTCCCACGCTTTATCTTTAGATTCCAGTGTTTTGAGAGCTTGCACAAATGGTTTGTGATTAATTTCATCAACACAACTTAAAAGATTAATCTGAGAGAATGATGAGTTGATGGCTGGGGAAATAACAATTTCTCCATCTTTACGAAATGCAAAGAGGCGAACATCTCGGTAGTTATATTGAGAGATAGGGTTTGCAATATCAGCAAGTGCACTCTCTCCCTTTTCTTGTATCAACGAAACGGCGCTATCAACAATTATTCTTACAAATTCTCTTTCTTCTTGTGGATAGTCTATTCCACCACCAACAAAGAGCTCTCTTCCATCAGAGAGGGTAACTTTGAAATGGCAGGATGATTTTGGCACAGAATAAAATTTCCCTGGCTTCCACCATGAATAGTGGACCCATGCATGAGGATTGTTTCTATTTGCCAGTGCAGCAACAATTAAATCATTGATTTTTTTGCCATTTTTGTCGGTAACCTCTTCGAGATTTTTTCCTTCTAAATCCTTCATTCCAGCGTGATAGATATTTTTCCCATCTATGTCGTAAATATAAAGATAGTAGTTTTTTGTTTTAAACAAACGGTGGTTCTTTTTGAAATAATCGAGACTGCTTATCCCATTTTTTTCTAGTATAACAGAGGCGTCATAGACAAATCTTACTAGATTTTTGGTATCTTGATATTGATATAAAGAGCTAATTTCAAAACTCAAACATCTCAGATTATCAAAACCTCATTTTAAAAGCAATTTCTTTTTTATTTGAATCTCAGAGATCCTATTCTGCTAACCCCTTCTTTTTT